>Ga0207426_1000473_pt1 | contig 61704 bp, 58 predicted proteins | sample AraplaMF_Cvi_mMS_FD_184265 | JGI IMG/M metagenome (GOLD analysis project Ga0207426, IMG submission 184265) | Arabidopsis root microbial communities from the University of North Carolina, USA - plate scrape MF_Cvi_mMS (SPAdes) (version 2) | ecosystem: Host-associated > Plants > Roots > Endosphere...
ATGGCCTTCCCGGCCCGGTCCTACACCGATCGCGGCGCTCTCGCCTGAGGACGCCGGGCAGGGACGGTCCGCCGCCCCCTGCCCTTCCTGGAGCCGCTCCCGCCCCGCGCGGGAGCGGCTTTTTCCCGTGCCCGGCAGCCGGCCGGCTTTGCCGGTGATACCGCGCCGGCATGGTGTCTCCCCTCGTCTGCCGAGACCTGGCCCGCCGCGCTTCGGCGTTGGACCTGCGGGCGGCGCCGGCCAGCCCGAAACCCTCCCGGACCGGTTTTCTCCCCGCCGCCTGCGGCGGCTCCTCGCGCCCGCTTCGCTCCACAAAACCGGTCCGTCCGGGTCCTCCGCTGCCGCTCCGGCCTCACGGTTCGGGCCGCCCGGTCTCGCCCGCGACGGTCCGCCATCGCGGCGGGACAGGCCCCCGCGACCAACCGAAGGAGACACGCCATGCCCGCGATCGGACACGTCACCAAGCTCGCCACCGGCGGCTATAAGGGCCAGGTCAAAACCCTCTCCATCCGTGCCGAGATCGACATCGTCCCCAACAACTCGAAGTCCGGCGACACCCAGCCCGATTTCCGCGTCCTCACCCAGGGCGTCGAGATCGGCGCCGGCTGGCTCCGCACCGGCGAGGCCTCCGGCAAGACCTATGTCAGCCTGTCGCTGGCCGCCCCCGAGTTCGGCCCCCGCAAGCTCTACGCCAATCTCGGCCGCGCCGCCGGACAGGACGACCCGGATGTCTTCGCCCTGATCTGGAATCCCGTCGACTGATCCTCGGCACCGCCGCCCTCGCACCTCGCGGGGGCGGCCCTCTCACCGCCCGCGGTGCTCCGGCCGGCAGATCCTGAGCCCCATCGGCACCGCCGGTGACAGGGGCTTCGTCTCGGCCTTCCCATCCTACCAGCCGGGGCGAAGCCTCCGTCGACTGCTCCGGAGAGATGTCCTCGACGAGGAAGACGGCTCAATCACGGAGGATCCGATGCCCTCGACCAACCATCCGCACGCTTCGTTCGACCGCTTTCCGCAGCTTCTTCGCGACCTCGAGATCGAGTTCGGACCCGACGGTCTCGATGCCGTGGTCCAGCGGTTCGTTGAGGCCGAACTGGGCGAATTCGTCTGGGACGGTCGCGTCGCCGAACGCCATCTCGGAGCTTATGAGAGCCCCGATGACGACGAGTTCGACGGCTCGGATCGGGTGCGGGCCCTCAGCATCTTCCGTGGCCGATATCGTGTCGCGACCTGCGTCGTCGACCGCTCCCAGAGGTTTCAGATGACGCTCGTCATCAATGAGTTCGACGACCTTGCGGGCGCCGAATTCGCATTCCTGAACGATGTTCGCTAGGCCCGATCGAGGCCTCGGAGAGCGGTCGATCGGACCGGCCGCTCTCCGGTTTCGCAGGCCGGCAGATCGATAGATTGGATTCGAGCGGTCGTAGGTGGGCGGGCGTGAGGCGGCTGGCGGCGGGAGGGATCGCACGATAGCAAGATAAAGCACCGGCACACGCCGGCGCCTAAGCCGTTGTCTGCACGTCTTTTTTTATGGTGCCAGGGCGAGAAACATAGCGTCAGATTCGCACCATGCCCTTCCTTAGGGTCTTCGATACCCGCCGCTAGCGACTCCCCACGCGGCCTCGATGGTGACCGGGGAGCGCTATGACCGCCCAGCTCGCCGCGACTCCACAACTGCTCGGGCAACCTGGCTCTCTCGATCAACGATTGAAAGCGCTTCATATTGGAAGCCGCTGTGACATGCGAGTCAGCGTCAGATCCGTCGACCAAACCAACCTTCAGTTCCGCTTCGTATCTCGCTGGCTGCTCGTCACGCGGCTGCTCATCAAGTCGAAGCGCGCGGCGGCAAAAACTGCCCCGCATTGGCGGCCCATGACAGCGAGGCCGAGGCAAAGCCTTGGGCATAGGTTGTGCCGCGCAGACAGCCCCGCATCCGGTAGAGAGCACTGTAGTAATCGACATAGGGAAAGGAGCCGAGGCCACGGCCGAGCGCGTATTCGGCGACCGCCGCGCACCACGGCTCGAACCCGGGCGTGACGTCGACCAGGTGCTCGGGGCGGAAACCTTCGTCGTCCTCCCAGTTCTCGCCAAACAGGATGTGCCGCACGTCATGCGCCGGCGCCTGGCGGAGGAGCGTCGGCAGGCCGGCGAAGAACACGCCCGTCGTCGCCAGCCGGTGTGCCGCCCGGTGGTCCTTGTGCCAGCTGCCGTGCCAGTGGCCGATCACCACCTCTGGCCTGACCTCGCGAACCACGTCGGAGACGCGAAGCGCGGTCGCATCGTCGTCCGGGACGAAGGCATCGGGCAGGTCGAGCGTCCGCCAGCGGACGCCCAGGACAGCTGCGGCGGCCGCGGCCTCCTGCCGCTTCTGCTCGGCATACTGGTCCGGTGGCAGCTCGCTATGCCCCTGCTCGCCCAGCGACAGATGCAGGAAGGTAACTGCGGCGCCGCGGGAGGCTGCCGCTGCGGCCAGCGGTCCGGCCATCACCTCGGCGTCGAAGGCATGAGCGCCGATCACCAGGATCGGTCGGCCGGACAGCAACAAGTCTTCCATCAGCGGATCCCTCCCCCGGCACCGACGCCTTCACGGAGCCGCCGGGCCACAAACGGGTACAACAGCAGGAACGGCGCCATCGAGATCGTCAGGGCGGCAAACAGCAGGCCCCAGTCGGTCCGGTACTGACCGATGAAGGTGGTGACGCCGAGCGGCACGGTCTTCAGGTCGTCGTCGAAGATGAAGATCAGCGGGAAGAAGAAGTCGTTCCACACCGCGATCGCCGTGAAGATGGCGACCACGCCGACCGCCGGGCGGATCTGCGGCAGGATGATCTGGAACAGGATCCGCCATTCCCGCGCCCCGTCGATGCGCGCCGCATGCTCCAGGTCCTGCGGCACGGCACGCATGAAGTTGGCGAAGATGAACACGGCGAAGGGGATGCGGATCGCGGCGTAGACCAGCACCAGCCCCGGCCGGGAGTCGAGCAGCGACAGGCTCTTCATCAGGTTGAACAGTTCGACCGAACCGAGTCGTACCGGGATCATGATGCCGGCGAGGAAGAAGCCCAGCAGCGGCAGCCCCCACCACAGCCGGTACCGGCTGAGCGGATACGCCGCCATCGCCGCCGCGAGGATGGTCAGGACCACCGCGCTGCCCGTGACCAACAGGCTGTTGAGCAGGTACAGGCTGAACCGCCCGCGCTCCCACGCCTGCACGAAGTTGTCGAAAGTCCAGGAAGACGGCAGGCCCAGGCTGTTGGCATAGATCGCGCCGGTCGACTTGAAGCACGAGACGATCAGGATGTAGAGCGGCACCATCACCGCGGCAGCCCAGGCGAACAACAAGATCCAGCCCGGCCAGCGACGCCATGCGCGCGCGTGACCGGTCACAGCGCGGCCGCCTTGCGGTCGAAGTAGCGCAGGATCGCCACGGTCGACACCGAGAGCAGGAGAAACAGCCCGCTGCCGAGCGCCAGCGCGAGACCGATGTCGGTGATGCCGGCGCTGCCCTCCGCTCCGAAGGCGAGACGGTAGAAATAGGTGACCAGGGTGTCGGTCGAGTAGGACGGGTTGCCCTGCACGCCTTCCATCACATAGACGAGATCGAACTGGTTGAAGCTGTTGATGAAGGTTAGCGTGGTCAGCGAGCTGACCGCGGGCAGCAGCAGCGGCAGCGCGACGGAGCGCAGGATGCGGGCGGCATTCGCGCCCTCCAGCCTGGCCGCCTCGAACACCTCGGACGGGATCGCCTGAAATCCGGCGAGGAAGACCAGCACCGGCAGCCCCATCCAGTTCCACGCGTCGACGGCGATCAGCACCCACAGCGCCCAGCCGCTGTCGCCGAGCACCGTAAGCGGCGCATCGGTCAGCCCCAGGGCCCGTACCGCGGCGTCCAGTGGCCCGTCCGGCGCCAGCAGCAGGCGCCACAGCGCGCCGACGATCACCGGGCTGAGGATTGCCGGCAGGAAGAAGACCGACTGCAGCAGCTGCGATCCGCGGTTCCGCAGAAACAGGAGATAGGCAAGGACGAGGCCGAGCGCGTTCTGCAGCAGCATGATGCCGGCGAACCATGCCGCGTTGTGCAGCAGTGCGCCGGCCACCCGCGTCAGGCTGGGCTCGGCAAACAGTCGGAAGAAGTTATAAAGCCCGATGAAGCCGAGCTGCCGCAGCCCGCGCCACTGGAACAGGCTGCCCCATAGCGATCGCGCCAGCGGGTAGACGATGAACAGTGCATAGAGAAGCAGTGCCGGGGCGACGAACATCGCCGCCGCCCCGTGCACCCGCCAGGACCGGCCCAGCCGCATTCGCCTGCCCTCCGGTGCGGCCTAACTCAGGATTTCGGCTTGAACCACCCGCTGACGGCCTGGTCCATGTCCGCAGCCAGCTTCTCCGGGGCGATCTTGCCCTCGATCATGTCGATCACCTCGGCCTGGAGCACCGAGGAGGCGGTCGGCGTCTGCCAACGGAAGCCGACCAGGGTCAGATAGGGCGTGCTGTGCGGCTGCATCGCCATCATCTGCTGCAGCACGGGGTCATGCGCGGTCACGCCGCTGCGGGCCGGCGGCCAGCCGAGCATGTCTGCGAATTGCTGCGAGAAGCCGGCGGAAGCGATGAAGCGCAGCACCTCGGTCGCGGCCTCCTTGTGCTCCGAATCCGCCACCAGCCCGTAGGACCCGTCCGCGAAGGTCGAGGTGTAGGCCGGCTGGCCCGCGGCGTCGGACGGAAAGGCAAAGATCGAGAACTTCAGCTTCGGATTCTGGGCCTTGAAGCTGCCGTTCTCCCAGGACCCGCCGAAGAACATCGCCGCCCGGCCATTGACGAACTGCTGGATGGCGGTGGTGTAGTCGGTGCCGGCGAAGCCGTCCTGGTAATAGGGCCGGAGGTCCTTCAGCCGCTGCAGCGTCTTGACCCACAGCGGATCGGTGAAGCGAGCCTGGCCCTTCATCATGCGGTCGTAGAAGTCGGGGCCATAGATGTTCGGGCCGACGACGCCAGCGCTGATCTCCAACGCCCAGGCCGAGCCGTTGGTACCGCCGGCGGCGATCGGCACGATCCCGGCCGCCTTTAGCACCTTGCAGGCGGCGACGAAGTCGTCATAGGTCTTCGGCTCCCCGATCCCGGCCTTGGTGAAGAGGTCGGTGTTGTAGAACACGCCCATGTTCGGGGTGGAATACGGCACGCCGTAGATCTTGCCGTCGGAGAGGCCGCGGGCACCGCCGAGCGCCGCCTCCGGGAACTCCTTCAGCTCCGGCACGGCATCGTCGATCGCCTCCAGATAGCCCGCCTCGACCAGCGGCTGCAGCTCGCCATAGGCTTTCAGCTGGGCGATGTCCGGGCCTTCGCCGCCGCGCAGGGCGGTGCTCAGTCGGTTCTGGTAGTCGGCGTCGGGCGTGAACTGCAGCTTGACCTTGATCCCCGGGTGCTGGGCCGAGAAGCCGGCGAAGATCTGCTCCATCGCCGCCTGGTCCTCGGTGCGCCAGCTCCAGATCGTGACCGTCGTGTCCTCGGCCCGGGCCATGCCGGGCGCTGCCATCAGCGCGCCGGCCAGCAGCGCGGCCGCGATCACGGCGATGCCCCGCCGGCCCCTTGTCGTCGAATCCCGTCGCAGCATGTTCAGCCTCCGTTGTTTTTATCGCGGTGACGGGCCCGCTTGGGGCCGGGCCCCTGCCCTGCCGGCTAGCCGGCGCCGCCTGACATCTTCGCCTGGAAGGTTCCGAGGTGGCGCTTCTGCGCCTCGAGCATCCGCTCGCGGTAGACGCCGTAGACCTTGTCGGTGTCGTGCAGCGTCACCCCGGGGATGGTCGGCGAGGCGAAGGTCGGCAGCTCGATCCCACGGGCTGCCAGTGCCGTGGCAGTACGGGCGATCAGCTCATGCGTCAGGATCATCGCCAGGACGGTCGAGACGCCGGACACCGGCCGGCTCCACCCCTCGACCGGGACCACCGCGTCCTCGACCGGCGCGCCGGTGTCGATCACCAGGTCGGCGGCGTCGCCCAGCCGCTTGCCGGAGGAGTGGCTCGCCGGCCGGTCCGGGGTCTTGGCGCAGGCCACGGCCACCACGAACAGCCCGCGCGCCTTGGCGTAGATCGCCGCCTCGATGCCGGCGGAGTTGCGCCCGCCATGGCTGTAGACGATCAGGGAATCGCCGGGGTTCAGCGGCTGGTGGTCCAGGAACTTGTCGATGTAGTTTTCGGTCCGCTCGAGCCACAGCAGCTCGCGCACGCCGCCGGCGCCGAGCACGTTGTGCCACATCACCCGCGGATCGGTCAGCGGGTTGAAGCCGACATAGGAGCCGTAGCGCGGGAACGCCTCCTAGCAGGGCAGCACCGAATGGCCGGACCCAAACAGATGGACCAGCCCGCCCCCGGCCAGGCTGTCGGCGAAACGACCGGCTGCCTGGTCGAGCCCGGCATCGTTGGCACGGCCGGCCTCGGCGATGAGGCCGGTGATGCGATGCAGATAGAGATCGGTCATGAAGGCCTGTCTTTCTTATCAGGGGTGGGTGCTGCGGAGCGTCGAGCGGATCTCGTAGCGATCGCCCCGCATGGTGGAGACGGTGAACTCGAAGGGGCCGCGATCGTCGACGGTGACGCGCTCGACCATGAAGGCGGGGCTGCCGGGCGGGATGCCGAGCAAGCCGGCCTCCTCGGTCGCAGCAGCGGCGACGCGGTAGGTCTCGGTGGCCTCGAACGGCACGATGCCGTAGCGCTGGCGCAGATGGGCGTAGAGCGAGCCGCCGGCCAGGTCGTCCTCCAGGATGCCGGGGGCGCGGTCGAGGCGCAGATGCGCGTCCTGCACGCCGATGGGCAGGCCGTCGCCGAGCCGCAGCCGGCGGATCCGCGCCACCGGCTCGCCCGGCTCAATCGCCAGGGCGGCCGCAGCGTCGGGCGAGGCCGGGATGCAGGCCTTGTCCAGGACCCGCGAGCCGCCGGACAGGCCGAGGAGCGCCATTTCATCGGTGAAGCTGGTCAAGCCGCGCGCGCCGGCCACCAGGGTGGCGTTGCGCACGAAAGTGCCGCGGCCATGCTCGCGCCAAAGAACCCCGCCAGCCTCCAGGTTGCGCATGGCGTGCCGCAGGGTGATCCGGCTGACACCGAGCAGCTCGCACAGCTTGTCCTCGGCCGGCAGTCGGCTTCCCGGCGGCCAGAGATTCTGGGCGATGCGAGCGCGGACCGCCTGCTCGACCTGATGCCACAGCGGCTCGGGACGGCGGCGGTCGGGAAGAAGCAGGGCGTCGGTCATGACAGCCTCCACCATTGGGCACCGCGTGCCGCGGCGAAGGCCGCCCCGACCAGGCCGGCCTGCGGACCGAAGGCACCGATCCGGATCGGCACCTGCTGCAGATGCGGCGGCAGGTGCCGGCGCAGCATCGTTTGGATCGCCGGCGCCAGCAGGTCGAACGCCTCCGCCACTCCGCCCGCCAGCAGGATGGCGTCCGGGTCCAGCAGCCCGACGGCGCCGGCCAGCACCGCACCGACCGCCCGGCCGGCATGCTCGACAGCGGCGAGAGCATCGGGGTTGCCCTGCCGGGCTGCGGCGATCAGCGCCGGTCCATCCCGCCCAGCCGCGGCCGCGGCATCGAGGGCGGAGCCGGAGGCCTGGCGCTCGAGCCATCCGGCACGCTCCGCCCCCGGATCGTCCAGATCGGCGCAGGCCCAGCCGAAGGAGCAGGCCCCGCCCCTGGCCCCGCGCAGTATCCGGCCATCGGCCAGGACGGCGGAGCCGATCCCGGTGCCGATGGCGAGCAGCAGGACATCGCGCAGCCCACGGGCGGCGCCGCCTTCGGCCTCGGCCAGCAGCGCGAGATGCGCATCGTTACCGACGGAGACCGGGCGGCCAAGCAGCGCCGCCAGGTCGACGCCCTCGAGCTCCGGCAGGTTCGGCACCCAGCGGCAGGTCGTGGCTTCGACCAGCCCCGGAATGGTGATGCCGATGCCGGCCAGCGGGACGTCGCGCTCCAGGTCCTCGACCAGGCGCAGGATGGCCGCGCGCAGGGCATCCGGCTGCCGCGGCGCCGGCCATCGGCCCAGCATGTCAATGGCGGCAGGATCGTCGGCGCGGGAGCGGCCCGCCCGCAGGCTGGTGCCGCCGAGGTCGAGGGCGAGGACGCGGCTCATCCGGTCAAACCCGTGCTGACGATGGTCTTGACGAAGAAGCGCTGCAGCAGCGCGAACAACAGAAGCGGCGGCAGCACCGCCAGCGTCGCCCCGGCCATCACAAGCCCGGTGTTCAGCGCGCTGCGGTTGTAGCTGAGCAGGCGGCTAAGGCTGAGCACGATCGGATACTGCCGATCGTCGCCCTGCAGCACGGTGAGCGACCAGAGATAGCTGTTCCAGTGGTAGACGAAGGCGAACAGCGCCAGGGCGGCCAGGGCCGGCGCTACAGCGGGCGCCACGATGCGGAAGACGATCCGCAGCTCAGACGCGCCGTCCAGCCGCGCCGCCTCGATCAGCTCGTTCGGCACGCCGGCGATGAACTGGCGCATCAGGAAGATACCGAAGGCGTTGGCCAGGTTCGGCAGGATTACGCCCGCCAGGCTGGCATCGAGCTGCAGCGCGCCGACGATGCGGTAGAGCGGGATCAGCGTGACGATCGGCGGCAGGAACATTGTCGCCAGCATCACGGCGAACAGCGCGCCGCGGCCGGGGAAGTGATGCTTGGCGAAGACGTAGCCGGCCATAAGGCTGGTCGCCAGGATGCCCGCCGTGGTCACACCGGCGATCACCAGCGAGTTCAAGAAGGCGCGGCCGACATCAATCACCCCAGCGACGGCAGCATAGGCGTCAAGCGTAGGCTCCGCCGGCAGCCAGACCGGTGGCGTGCGCATCGTCTCGGCCGGGGTCTTCAGGCTGGACAGCACCATCCAGGCCAGGGGGAAGGCAGCGGCGACACCGGCCGCGAGTGCCAAGGCGTGCAACGCCGCCCGCCCCGTCGCGATCCGGCTTCGCGGCCGGGCAGCGGCCTCGGGAAGGGTGGCGGCCATGGTCATGCCTCCGGCTCCCGCCGCGCCAGAGCGAAGGCGGCCGCCACGGCCACGACGAGCGCTAGCAGCAGCGCCACCGCCATCGCGGACCCCAACCCGCCCTGGGCGCGTTCGATGCCGACCCGGCGGATGTGGTAGGTCATGACATTGGTCGAGCCGATCGGGCCGCCTTGGGTGATCAGGGCCACGGGTTCGAACACCTGCACCGCGTTGATCAGCGCGATCACGCCGCTGAACAGCAGCGTGCGCCGCAAGAGCGGCAGAGTGATCGACCGGAACAGCCGAGCCGGCCGGGCGCCGTCGATCCGTGCCGCGTCGTAGAGCGGGTCGGGGATCTGGGTCAGCCCTGCGACCACCAGCACGGTGAAGTAGCCGACCTGTTGCCAGACATTGAGGAAGACGATCGAGACCAGCGCGGTGCCAGGCGAGGAAAGGAACGGCGAAGGGCCGAGCCCCACCCAGCCGAGCATTTGGTTGAGGGGGCCCTCGCTGGGCGAGTACAGCTTCGACCACACCAGCGCCACCGCGATCATCGGCACCATGTAGGTGCTGAACAGGACCGTGCGCAGCACGCCGGCGCCGCGCAGGCGAGCCTGGTGCACCAGGACCCCGAAGCCGATCGAAAGCGGCAGCAGCAAGGCGATCGACAACGCGGCGTAGAGTGCGGTGTTGGCCATCGCCTGCCGGAAGTCCCGCCCGACCGAGCCAATGCCGAACAGGTCCTGATAGTTGCCGAGGCCGATCCAGGCGGCGTCGCCGAAGCCGGTCTGGGTCGACCAGCGGTGGAACGAGAGCCAGACCGTCAGCACTGTCGGCACCAGCACGAAGATGCCAATCAGCCCGACGCTCGGCGCGAGCAGCACCGCGGTCCACCGGCCGTGGCGAGCGGCCACCATCATTGCGCAGCACGCTCCAGGATCGAGACTGCATCGGACTGCGCGGCGGCCTGCGCCTCGGCGGCGGTGGCCTGGCCGTACTGCATCGCTTCGAGATGCTGCTGCAGCGCCTCGGTAAATTCCTGCCCGCCTAGCACGACGGGAAACGGCCGCGCCGCCGGCAGCTGGTCGACATAGCCCTTGAGGAACGGTGTGTTCAGCCGGTCGGCGAAGGCGGCGATGTCGGAACTGCGCGAGGGCAGGATGCCCATGGCCAGCAGGAGCCCGCCCATCGCTGAAGCCCCGCCCTCGCCGGACTGCGGGCCATTCAGCCAGGCCAGGAAATCCCAGGCCTCCGCCCTCTCCTCCTCGCCCGCCGCGGCGTTGACCACGGTCAGCCAGGTATAGGAGACCGGGTGCGGCCCGTTGCCCTTGGGTCCGACCGGGATCGGCGCGGTGGCTATGTCGGCGAAGCGGTCGCCCATGCCGGCGCGCAAGGCCGATTCCCACCAGTTCGCCATAATGATCATGGCGGTGTTGCCGGAGACGAAGTTGTCGAGATAGGGGCCCGTTGTGTTGGCGTCGGCTGTCGCCATTGTCGGGTCCGACAGCTTGCGGTCGATCAGGGTCTGGATCAGTTCGAAGCTTTGCCGGGCCGCCTCGCTGTCGAGCGCGGGCTTGCCCTCGGCGATCAGGGCGCCCCCATTCGAGGCCAGCAGCGAGCCGAACGGGTGCGCCACCCCGGCGGCCCAGGAATTGATCAGGCCGAACCCCTGCCGCGTGATCCGCCCGCCATCCCGCGCGGTCAGCTTGTCCGCGGCCGCCAGCAGCTCGTCCCACGTCTTCGGTGGCACCGCGATCCCCGCTTCGGCGAAGAGCCGCTTGTTATAGATCAGGGCATAGAGGTCGATCTCGTTCGGATAGCCGTATGGCTTGCCGCCGACGCTGGCAGCCCCGGCCACTGCCTGCGGCCAGTTGGCGCCGACATCCGCCGCCTGCGCCGCGGGCATCTCCGCGATGATGCCGTCGCGCGCCAGCTCCGGCAGCCAGAGATCGTATATGCCGGCGATGGTCGGCCCATTCTCCCGCCCTGCCTGAGAGCGCAAGGTGGTCAGGAGATCGCCGAACGGAACAGCACGAATCGCGACCGAAACGCTGGGATGGACCTCTTGGTAGCGATCAGCTGCGGCCTTCAGTCGGGCCACGGTCTCCGGCGGCCAGTGGGTGAGGAACGAGACGGCAATCTCGGCGGCGGCACCGAAGCGCGGCATCGCGAGAAGCACAGCGGCGAGCACGTCTGCCTCCTTCAATTGAATATCTCCCATCCCCTCCTCCCATGCCGCCAATTAACACCTCATCTCTATATGTCATTATAACGACATAACCAAGAACGATGAACGCAGGGCGATTTTTCCGTCGAAGGTCGGGCACCAGCGGAGCGGTCGGGGACCCTGGTGACCGTCTGCTTCAGGGCAGGCTAGGTCCGGCTGAAGAGCGCCATTTCCGGCCGCAGTTGAGGCGAACCGATACCGGCCATCACTCGAACCCACAGAATCCAGCCCTTCTCGGTCAGCCCGGACCTCGGAGCGCGCCCGAAAGCGGTCGCCCCAACTGGCTCTACGAAGCGGACATGAGCGGACGCAGCCCTTGGCAGACATAATCGATTCAAAACGGGCGACGTAAAACAACCTGCATCAATATTTGAAAGGTTCGGGGCCGGACCATCCCAACAGTCGACAGTGTTCAGAGCCTAGGTTGATTCTGCAGAATGATGAGCTGCTCGATCCGATCGCCCAGCAGTGAGAAGTAAAAGTTGAGCACCAGAGGATCCGGCAGGCCGCGCCTGTCGAAATCCCCGTTGATGTTTGCGGTCACGACGACATGGCTGCGATGCTCGATCACATCGACGACATGAATGGTCAGCCGCTCGCCCAGGATCTCGCGTGCCGCCCATTTCCGGATCGCCTGCTCGCCCCGATGGTCGCACAGCTGGTCGTTGACCAACGCATCGGCGGCGAACGTGGCCAGCAGCACTTCGAGGTCCAGGCAGTTCACCGCCCGGGCAAAGGTAGCGACCACCGCCGGCAAGATCGGGTTGACGCGGCGCGCGATCCGGACGGACGCGATTCGGCTTGCCCTGACGGTGAAGTGCCAATCCCGCAGCATCTCAGTGTCGTGCCCGTCGGCATCCGGCTCGATGGTGAGAACGGTCACGACGATCTTGGAGCTGCGCTTGGCTTCGTTGATCGCCCGCATCGCCTTGATCCCGCGACCGGACAAGCGGTCGAGCCAAACCGACGCGGCCATGCTGCTATTACGATCGTCATCGATCAGGACTGCGCCGTCTTCAAGCGTACCGCGCAGCGCGGCACCGTCGCCGGCCTGGAGGGCGCGCAGGAAGCCCGGTATCGGGTCCGGAAGATCGGAAAGAGACATGGCCGGCAACGACGCCGAAAGAGGTGCCACCCGTAGCGTGGCCACCATTATGGACGACTGCCCGACCCATCGCCTGCCAAGTGTCGTAAAGAAGTGAAAATCGTCCCCGAGGCGGTGTCGCTCAGTCCCGGTTGCGGAGGTCGGGTGAGGCGGCCCTTGCCCCCGCCTGCCCATGCCCAAGCTCGCCCAGCAAGACGCCAGCGGCCTTGAGGTCGGCCGTCTCGAACCCCTCTGTGAACTGCTCGTAGACACCTGCCAGTAAGTCTCGGGCATCTCCGACGCGCCCTTGCCGGGCCCAGAAACGGGCCAGTGGGATCGCAGCGCGCAGCTCCCAGCCGAGAGCGGACTGTTTTCGCGCCCATTCGAGCGAACGCAGCAGCGCCCCTTCCACGGCTTCAAGGTCTGGCCGCGGCGCCGCGAGCAGGATCTCGGCCTGGACTCGCAGCAGATCCGGCAGGTTGAAGGGAAGTCCTCCCCGCTCGGCCGCCTCCACCGCTCCGGCGATCCTGATCGTCGCCTCAGTGAATTCGCCGCACCGAGCCAAACCCTCGGCCAGGGCTCCGTGCAGGATCGTCGCATGGACGTTGTGCTGCTGGGCTTGAAACGCCGTCAACGCTTCCCGCATGAGATCCAAGCCGACGGCCAGTTCCCCACGAGCGGCTGTCAGCTCGCCTCTCAAGGCCAAGCCGACGGAAAGATAATGTCGCAGAGCGTGTTTCGTCGTATGGACGATCGTCCGGTCGACTAGGTCCGCGGCCGTCTCGACGTCGCCGGCCCATAGGAAGACTGGCGTGGAGTGCGCGAGGGCACTGGCCAGATCGACCGGATGGCCCCGACTCATAGCCTCGTCCACGGCCTCCCGGGCGGTTTTGACAGCACGTACGGGCAGGCCGCGGAGCCACAGGACACGAGCCAGCGCTGTCAGCGCCCGCACGCGATGGTCGAAGCCGAAGAAATTGATGCGCCTGCAGTTCCACTCTGCCGAGAGCACAAGACCCCGCTCGCAATGGCATTGAGCTGCCGCCTGGTGGCCTGCGAGATGATGCGCAACGCCGAGCGCAAATTCGGCCATGATGATCCCGGCCGGGTCTCCCACCTCACCAGCAATCGCAACGCCTCGTTCGGCTGCGGCGAGCGTGGCGCGATGGTCGCCTGCTCGCGCCAGAAAAATATTCAATCCTGCCAGCAAATGCAGTTGGCGCCACCTGTCGCCTAGATCTTCGGCGATGCTGAAGGCCCGCTCGATGGCGGTTTTCACTTCGTCGCTGTTGCCGCGCTTGTACATTGAGGAGATGGCGAGCGCCTCCTGAAGCGCCAATTCGCGCTCAGTGCCGAGTTCGGTCTCCGGCAACTCCGCCAGGGCATGCTTGCACCAGCGCTCGCCCTCGCTCAGCAGCGACAATCCGAAGAACAGCGGCGCCGACTGCGCGGCGAGTTCGATGCCCAGGACGATGTCTCCCGATGTGGAGAAGCACCAGTCGAGAGCGGCGCGCACATTGCCGATGTGAGGTGCATAGGCCGAAGCGTCGTGGCCGCCGAACGTCGCGGCCGGGATCGTCCCCGAGCGGAATTGATCGATGCAGTAGAGGGTGTGGCGCCTTGCGACCTCATCCTTTCCCCCGTGTTCCGCCAGCTTGGCCGCTGCATAGGCACGCGTCGTATCCGGGAGCCGGAAATTGCGGGCGCTGGCCCGCTCCGATATCCAGACGAGCGACTTGTCGACCAGGCTCGCAACCGCATCGGCGACCCCTGACGTCTCTGCGCCGATGTCTCCGGCGACCGCCAGCGCGCCATCGATCGTGAAGTTGCCGACGAAGGCCGATAGTCTGCTCAAGACCATCTGCTCGTGAGCGGACAGCAGGTTGTAACTCCAATCCAGCATCGCCTGCAGGGTCTGATGCCGAGGCAGCGCGCTGCGCCGCCCCTGCCAGAGCAGCCTGAAGCGATTATCCAGCAGTTCGGCGAGGCCCTGGATCCCATAGACGCCCGCCCGGCTGGCGGCGAGTTCGATCGCCAGCGGAATTCCGTCCAGCCGGCGGCAGATCCCGGCGACGACCGGCGCGTCGGCATCGGTCAGCTCGAACCGATGGCCGCTCGCGGCAGCCCTGTCGATGAAGAGCTGCACGGCAGGCGAGGCCAGCGCGTGCGCTGCTGTCTGCGCGCCGTCCTCATCGGGACTGTCGAGCGGACCCAGCAGATAGACGTTTTCCCCTTCGGCACGGAGCGCCTCGCGGCTGGTGGCGAGCATGTGCAGCATTGGCGCGTCGCTGAAAAAGCGCTCGGCCAGCCTCGCGACGGCGTCGATCAGGTGCTCGCAGCTGTCGAGCACCAGCAGGATGCGCTTTTCTGCGAGGGCGGCCAGAATGCCCGACATCGGGTCCTGCGTCTGCACCAGGCAACCGAGTGTCGTGGCAATGCTGCCCGGGATATGGTCAGCGTCGGTGAGCGCTCCCAGGTCGACGAAGCACACCCCGTCATCATAGTCGCCGAGCAGCGCATGGCCGACCTCCAGTGCGACGGTCGTCTTGCCGATGCCCCCCGCTCCGACGACGCTCACGAAGCGCTGAGATTTCAGCAGCGAGCACAGCGCCGCGACGGTTTCCTCCCGGCCGACGATCCGGGCCAGTGGTGCCGGCAATCGCCGGTGGTCGACACCGGTCTCCGGAAGGGCGGCCAGGAGTCGTCGCACCGGCGCAACGAAGCAATAGCCCCGGCCGGGGACATTGGTGATGTACCGGCTTTCGCCCTGGCCGTCGCCCAGGACCTTGCGCAGGCTGGCGACGTGTACGCGAAGATTGGCTTCCTCGACAATGACGTTCGGCCAGACGCGTTCGAGCAGTTCGCGGCGGCTGACGATCTGTCCCGCCCGCTCGACAAGCGCAATAAGGATGTCGAGGGCCCGGCCGCCCACCAGAACAGGCTCATCCCCATTCACGAGCAACCTCTCCGCGGCCGTTAGACGGAACGGGCCGAATGACGCGGTTTCGCCTGCTCGAGATTCATCGCCGACCATGGCAGCGCCCGATTGCTGCCCGGAAGCCTACACCAACGCCGCCACGGCGGCGATGATGCGCCGTCTTTACGGAAATAAGCGTCAATTAACGGCAGGAGACCGATCGCCTGGCGATATACCTGTCCTCGAGGCCGCGTCCTGAACCCGATCTCAAGACCGCGTGGTGTGCCATGACCACCATTAAGCTCAAGGTGAACGGCAAGTCCGTCGAAGTCGCAGTCGACGACCCGGACATGCCGCTGCTCTACCTCCTCCGTAACGATCTTGGCCTGCAGGGGCCGCGCTTCGGCTGCGGCCTCGGCCAGTGCGGCGCCTGCACGGTGCTGATGGATGGCGAGGCCGTGCGTTCCTGCATCACGCCGGCCTCGTCCGTCGGCGAGGCCGCGATCACGACCCTGGAAGGCCTCGGCTCGCCCGAAGCTCCCTCACCGGTGCAGAGCGCCTTCATCGCCGAGCAGGCGGTGCAGTGCGGCTACTGCATCAACGGTATGATCATGCAGTCGACAGCCTTCCTGTCGCAGACCAGGACCCCGAGCGAGAGCGAGGTCAAGGACGCGCTCGCCAACAACCTTTGCCGTTGCGGGACGCATCTGCGCATCGTTCGCGCCGTGCTGCGTGCTGCCCGGGAGATGCAGGAGGCAGCGAGATGACCGCCCTCACGATCGACCGCCGCAGCCTGTTGCACACCGGGGTCGGTCTTCTCGTCAGCTTCGCGCTGCTGCGCATGGCGCGTGCCGAAACCGGTGTTGCACAAAGCGGCTTGAAGCCCGTTGCCATCGCTGAGGTAGACAGCTTCCTCGCCATCGGACGTGACGGATCCGTCACCGTCTATTCCGGCAAGGTGGACCTCGGCACCGGCGTGCGCACCGCTCTCGCCCAGATCGCCGCCGAGGAACTCGACGTGGCCTTGGACAGGGTCGGGCTGATCACCGGCGACACCGCCCTGACCCCGGACCAGGGGCCGACCTATGGCAGCCTGTCCGTCGAGAATGGCGGGCAGCAGATTCGCCAGGCCGCGGCGACGGCCCGTAAGGCCCTGATCGACCTGGCGGCCGCGCGGCTGCAGGCGGATGCGGGGGCGTTCACCACCCGCGCCGGCCGGGTCGTCGCAGGCCAGCGGTCGGTCAGCTATGAGGAGCTTCTGTCGGGCAAGGCCTTCTCCCTGAAGGTCGATCCGGCGATCCCGACCAAGGATTGGCGGGCGTTCACGGTGATCGGCACCCCGGTGGCGCGGGTCGATATTCCCGGCAAATGCACCGGCCGCTTCACCTACATGCAGGATGTCCGCGTCGACGGCATGTTGCACGGCCGGGTGGTGCGGCCACCGGCGATGGGTGCCGTCCTGAAGAGCGTCGATGCAGCATCGGCGCAGGCTGTGCCTGGTTTCGTGAAGCTGGTGCGGGAGGGCAACTTCCTGGCCGTCGTGGCCGGGACGGAATGGGGGGCGATCCAGGCGGCGCAGGCCCTGCAGGCGGAGTGGTCGGACTGGGCCGGGCTTCCGGATCAGGCGACCCTGTTCGAGCATGTCCGGGCCACCCCGGTCGCCAAGGAGGACATCACCTCGTCGAGCGGCGATGTCGACGCGGCGCTTCACGGGGCCGCGAGGCGACTGCACGCAACATATGATTTTGCCATCCACACCCACGGCTCAATCGGGCCGTCCTGCGCGGTGGCGCAGTTCGTGGACGGCGCGCTGACCTGCTGGACCGCATCGCAGTCGACCCACAGCCTGCGCGGCCAGCTCGCGACCATGTTGGGCATTCCGGTCGAGGCGGTCCGTTGCATCTACGTCGAGGGGGCCGGCTGCTACGGCCGCAACGGCCATGAGGACGCGGCCGCGGATGCGGCCCTGCTGTCCCGCGCGATGGGTGGCACGGCGGTCAGGGTGCAGTGGATGCGGGCGGACGAGCATGTCTGGGACCCCAAGGGACCGCCGACCCTGCTGGACATGGAGGCTGGCCTCGATGCCGACGGCACCGTCGTCGCGTGGCGCAGCAAACTGTTCGCCCCCGCCACGGTGGGCAGCATCGTCCCCCTGCTGCCGGCCGAGCTCGCAGGCACGGCCTCCACCGGCGGCACTGTTCCGGGCACCGTGATCGGCAACCTCGCCGTGCCCTATGCCGTTCCGGCCGTTCACACCCAGGCGCACCGGCTTGAGACCACGCCGTTCCGCCCGGCCTGGATCCGGTCCCCTGGGCGGATGCAGAACACCTTCGCCAATGAGGGGTTTCTCGACGAATGCGCGGCCGTGGCCGGGGCCGATCCTCTGGCCTTCCGCCTCAAGCTCCTCTCCGATCCGCGAGCGGTCGAGGTGCTGCGGCGTCTCGCCAAGCTGAGCGGTTGGCAACAGCGACCCTCGCCGCAAAGCCAGTCCGGCGACGTCCTGCGCGGCCGGGGCCTCGCCTATGTCCACTATGACCTGACGCGGGCCCATGTCGGGGCCGTCGCCGAGGTCGAGGTGACGCGCAGCACGGGTGCCATCCGGGTCGCCCGTATCTTCGTTGCGCACGATTGCGGGCAGATCATCAACCCGGACGGCATCCGCAACCAGATTGAAGGCAACATGGTGCAGACCACCAGCCGGTGCCTGATGGAAGAGGTGACGTTCGATCGCTCCACCGTGACCAGTCAGGATTGGTCGAGCTATCCGATCATCACCTTCCCCGACGTGCCCGAGGTGGTGATCGATCTGATCGATCAGCCGTCCGAGAAGGCGTTCGGTGCCGGCGAGCCGAGCGCCGCGGTCGTGCCGGCCGCGATTTCGAACGCCGTGTTCGATGCGGCCGCCATTCGCTTGCGCTCGATTCCGATGACACCGGCAAAGGTGCTGGCAGCCTTTTCGCAGGCAACCTCCCGCTAGTACGGCAATAGGCTGACCTCAACAAGGAGGGTGCAATGCAGAGCAAGGGAAAGATTCTCATCATCGGTTCCAGCGCTGACACGTTCGCGCTGAAGGATGGCCGGAAGGAACCGATGGGCTACTATCTCAACGAGCTTGCCATCCCCGCTCAGGCGGTTGTCGACGCCGGCTATGAAATCGTTCTGACGACCCCGAAAGGCCGGAAGCCCGTAGTTGACCGGCACTCGCTCGTGGCCGACCACTTCGGCGGCAGCGACGAGGCGCTGCGGAAGGCGCTCAATTTCGTAGCCACGAACTCCGGCATGCAGAACCCGCGCTCGATCCGCTCGGCGATCGATGAAGGGCTGGACGCCTATGTCGGCGTGTTCGTCCCGGGTGGCCACCCGCCGATGGTCGACCTCATGCAGGATCCCGACCTGGGTGAAGTCCTGCGGCACTTCCATGCTGAATCCAAGCCGACCGCGCTTCTGTGCCACGGCCCGATCGCGGTGACGGCGGCAATGCCGGAGGCCGTCCACTTCCGGCAGGCGTTGGTGAAGGGCGATGTGGACGCGGCGAAATCCGCGGCCGAAGGGTGGCAATACGCCGGCTATCGCATGACCATCTTCTCGAATGACGAAGAGCGCTATGTCGAGGACAATCTGATGGGCGGCAGCAAGGTGCCGTTCTATGTCGCTACCGCCCTCGGGATCGCTGGCGGGATGGTCGAGACCAAGGGTGTCTTCGAGGCCCACGCGGTCGAGGATCGCGAACTCATTACGGGCCAGAACCCGCCTTCCGACCATCTTGTAGCGAACCTGTTCCTGAGCGCGCTCGATCGCCATCTGGCTGAAAGCGCCACCTCGTCCGCGTTTCCTGCGACGTCCAGATACCTGTCTTGTTGAATGCGCTGGTCTTGACCGCATGATTGTAATCGCACCATGGCCCAGCCCACATACCCGACGCTGAAGCCCTTCGAGGTCGGCATCCGGGCGCGCTGCCCGCGCTGCGGCAAGGGCCATCTGTTCCACGGCTTCCTGACACTGGCGCCGCACTGCGACGTCTGCGGCCTGGACTACGGTTTCGCTGACCCGGCCGACGGCCCAGCCTTCTTCGTCATCTCAATCGTCAGCTTCCCGGTGATCGCCTTCGCCGCTTGGCTGGAACTAACCTATGAGCCGCCGATGTGGGTGCACCTGCTGACCTCGGTGCCGCTGCTGATCGGCGGCTGCCTGGCGCTGCTGCGGCCGCTGAAGGGCTGGCTGGTCGCCTCGCAATACATCAACGATGCCCAGGAGGCCCGGCTTGCCACGAACTCAAAGATCGACGACAGAGCCCGTGCACCTGAAAGTCAGCAGAAATAATCCGACACCTGTTTCGGCAGGAGCGCACCATATGCGCGGTCGTCGACCCGGAGCCCCGATAGCGGACGTCACCCTGATCCTCCGGATTCGGCCCGTTCCTGCCGAACCGGCCCGGCGAGGCTGACCCAAAACCGGCCATCGCAGTTGGCGCCCGACAGCGGACATCGGTTCGCCGCGCTGGGCCGGACGCGCCGTGCTGCGGTGCTGTCAATGTGGATCAGGGCACGCGATAAAACGGGTTCGATAGTAGGAACGCGCGCTCTGCGTGCCACGCTCAAGATCCGAGGGCTGGTATCCGACATTGACGGCGAGGAAAATCGCGCCTGCCAGGAACGGTCTATGAATATCTTGCCACAAAACGTGAGAGTTCGGTTGCAATAACCAAGGTATCGTGATCGAAATACTTTCGAAGGCTTCGACAGGGAGCATTCCAGCCCTTGGTTAATTGCCGCAGAATTGTGCAAGCCGGATCTGATAATGCTCGATCAGCATCCTGTCGCGGGGCACGGCTTACCCCTCCAAGAGAGGCGTTCCAATCGGCCCTGGTGTCCGGTTTTGGGTGCCACTGCAGCGATGAGGATGTCCGGTTCGGAGCGGCCTGGTCGGCCTCTGATTGACCGCAAAGGGGACAATCCGGCCCAAAATCGACGCGACACCGATTGACGCCGGGGACTGAATGCCGGTGCTCGGGACTGGCTCGCCTGCGGGCACCGGATCCAGGTCCTCAGCCCGCTTTGCGAGTGCGGCGGGCCTTCGGAGCGGCAGGCTCAGGTAAGCGCGACGGTGCCGGCACAACTGCAGGGCGACGCGTTCCGAGCCCGATCGTCTTCGCCAACGCGCTGCGTTGGTTCGCGTAGCTCGGGGCGACCATCGGATAATCGGCCGGCAGCCCCCAACGCTCCCGATACTCGTCCGGCGTGAGGTTGTAGGCGGTCTTCAGATGCCGCTTGAGCATCTTCAGCTTCCTGCCGTCCTCAAGACAGACGATGTAGTCAGGCATCACCGATTTCTTGATCGGCACAACCGGCTGTGGCCGCTCCTTCACCGGATCGACAGGTTTTCCGAGCTCGCTCAGGGATTTGTACACCTGGTCGATCAGCGCCGGCAGATCGTTCACCGCGACACTATTGTGCGCCACATGCGCAGCAACAATCTCGACGGTCCATTTCCGCGTCTCATCCGCCGCTCCCTGTTGCAGGCCGACGGCTGCGTCTCCCACCATTTATATTCTCCTTTACGAATCGATCGGAGACTGTTGTCGCTGTCGGCCCGCAAGTCCAGCGTTTTGGAGATCTTACGCGGCTCCAATCGCAGAGCACTTCTGGCGCGGGTGTGCCTCCGAGTGAACGAGTCTCCTGTTCCTAGATCGTCACTACACTGTCCGGCAATTTCGCGAGGCGCTGAAGGTCCACAAGGACAGAGCGCAGCGGCGGCCATGGGAACTCGTCGTCATCCGAGCGTGACTGGCCCATCGAGAGCACCATGGCGAGCTTAGCGGCGACGCCGGCCAAGCTACCGGCCGGCACCTGCCACACGGTCTCCGTGAGGGCCTCCCACCGATCCCACGCCAGATTGACGTGCTCCTCCACCGGGCCGAGCCCAATTGCCGTCGCGGCGATTTCCCAGCGCCGCCGGTGCGCTGCGAACTCTCGGTGTAGCCTTTGCCGAAGCTCCTCCGTCCCCGGCAGGTCGTCCAGCAACTCGTCGATCTCGGCCGGCTCGCAGGCCGAGACAGGCTCAGCCTTGCCCGGCACTGGCACGAGCACCCGCGGCATGCCGACGGTGCGGAGCAGGACGCCCTCCTTCTTTTGCCAATCGTCCTGCCACGCATCCAGCTCGGCATCGAGAGCCCGCCATTCCTGGAACAGGTCGAGGACGGGATCGGAGCTGGCGCCGCGGCGGCGAGCATCAGCCGCACCGATCGGCAGATGGTGGCGCCGCCGAGCAGGTCGCGGCGGCTGAGCGCAGGCAAAGTCGTGGTATCGTCGGAATCAGCCATGATCCGGCTCCTCGCAAGCTGGATTGTGGTCAGGCCGGGCGGGGTGTTGGCGCACTTTGTCCGGCCGCTGATTGCACTAAATTCGCATATATGCTATTTTGGCGCAACTTCGAATGCGTGTTGATTGAGATAGGGCCGTTGCCCTGTATGATCGCGCGCATGACGATTACGGCTGCCCAAGTGCGCGCTGCGCGCGCCCTGCTCAATCTCACACAACGGGAGCTCGCAGAGCGTTCGAAAGTGAGTCACCGTACGATCGTTCACCTTGAGGCCGATGAACGGCAGCCCGTACCGGCCACCCTTGCTGCCATTCGCCAGGCCTTGGAAACGGCCGGCGTCGTGTTCATCGACGAGAACGGCGAGGGACCTGGGGTCCGATTGAGGAAGTTGCGCTCCGGCGGCTAGGGACATTCCCGCCGCTGGGCGCCCGACCTTCCCGCCCCAGTCGGCGTCGACGGATTGATCCGACCGCATCGCAGATGCAGCTCTGGTCCCCAGGAGCCACAGTCCTGGAGCGGAGCGATGCCGGAGGACGCGGACCGGTGGGAGCGGATCGACGCGGCGGTGCTGCGGATCGCGCAGCTGTTGGGGCGGCAGCTGGCCCGAGAGGAGCACGAGCGGCTGCGGCGCCAGGCCGCCAACGAGAACAGAGAGGAGAAGGAGGACCGATGACCCGTGTCGCGCTCTATGCCCGCTACTCCTCGGACGCCCAGCGGGACGCCTCGATCGAGGATCAGCTGCGGCTGTGCCGGTCGCACGCCGCGCGACAGGGCTGGACCGTGACACTCTGCTACACCGACCGGGCGAAGTCCGGGGCCTCCCTCCTCCGCCCGGGCATCCAGGAGCTGATGCAAGACGCCCAGCGCGGCGACTTCGAGCTGGTGCTGGCGGAGGCGCTGGACCGGATCAGCCGCGACCAGGAGGACGTGGCCGGTGTGTTCAAGCGGCTGCGCTTCGCCGGCGTCAGCATCATCACCCTGAGTGAAGGCCAGATCGGCGAGCTGCATGTCGGGCTGAAGGGCACGATGAACGCGCTCTTCCTGAAGGATCTGGCAGCCAAGACCCATCGCGGCATCCGCGGCCGTGTCGAGGCCGGCAAGATCGGCGGCGGCCTGTGCTACGGCTACCGCGTCGTCCCAAGCGCTCACGGCCGCGGCGACCGCGAGATCGTCGAGGCTGAGGCCGAGGTCGTCCGCCGGATCTGCCGCGAGTTCGCCGCCGGCGCCAGCCCACGAGCGATCGCCCGAACCCTGAACGCGGAAGGCGTGCCCGGGCCCGGCGGCTCGGAGTGGACCGACACCACCATCCGCGGCCATGTCGCCCGCGGCACCGGGGTCCTCAACAACGAGCTCTATGTCGGCCGGCTGGTCTGGAACCGGCTGCGCTACCTGAAGGACCCGACCACCGGCAAGCGCGTCTCCCGGATCAACCCGCAGTCCGAGCGGATCACCACCGAGGTGCCGGAGCTGCGGATCGTCGACGATGCGCTTTGGCAGGCGGTGAAGGCGCGCCAGCGGGCGATCCTCGCCAGCCAGGCCAACGCGGTTTCCGCGCTGAAGGCGAATCGCCTCAACCCGGCGCGGCGGCCCGTGTCGCTGCTCTCCGGCCTGATGACCTGCGCCGTCTGCGGCGGCACCTACGTCCTACACCTCCGGGACCGCTTCGCCTGCTCTCAGCACGTCCGCAAGGGCAGCTGCAGCAACAGCCGGACTATCGCCCGCCCCGACCTCGAGCGTCGGGTCCTGGCCGGGCTTACGGACCGGCTGCTGGCGCCGGAGGCCGCGGCCGAGGCGATGCGGGCCTATACCGAGGAGATGAACCGCCGCAACCAGGCGCGGCGCGCCTCCATCGAATCGGATCGCCATGCCCTGAAGGTCGCCGACCGTTCCCTGGCCGAGATCGTGAGTGTCATCGAGGGCGGCGGCTATACCCGCACCCTGCTCGATCGGATCCGGGAGCTGGAGGCCGAGCAGGACCGCTTGCGGCAGCGCCTGACCGAGGCGGAGGAACCGCCGCCCGACGTGCACCCGAACATCGCCGAGCTGTTCCGGCGGAAGGTGGAACGGCTGGCGGAGGCTTTGGCCTATCCGGACGACCGCCGCGAAGCGGCAGATGCCCTGCGGTCGGTGATCGGCGGGATCACCCTGCGGCCCGGTCCGGAGCGCGGCGAGCTGCACGCCACGCTGCACGGCGACCTGGGCACGATTCTCGGCTGGCTGGGGTCCAAAGCAAACAAGCCCTCGTCGGAGACGAGGGCTTGCATGTCATCGGTGGTTGCGGGGACCCGCAACCGCGGTTGTTATCACTTCGGGTCGGGGCGCTGGCCGGCGGCCGGCTGCGAAGTCGAGGATAGCCATCAGCTCGCCGCTTAGGCGGGCCTTGACCACTCCCCTGCCCTCGCCCGGCGTCAGCACCACCTGCCCGACCAGCGACCGGATCGCCTCCGCCGCCTCGTCCCGGGTCTCTGGGTTCCCCAGCGTCTCGGTCAATTGCTGCACCTTGCGGCGGTAGATCTCGGCGACGTTCGGATGCACGTCTGGGATGTCGGCCGGCGCCTCGGTGAGCCGAGCCTCGATCTCGGCCTTCTCCCGCTCCAGTTCCTCCATTCGTGCTTTCATCGACGGCTGATACATGCCGTCCTCGATCGCCTGCATGATGCCGCGGATCCCGCGCTCGATCCGGACCAGGGCAGCGCGGTCCGCCTCCTCCCGCGCCCGCCGCTCATGGTTCTCGTGGTTGGTCCGCTCGACGCAGGACCTCACCGCCTCCGCCACCGCTTCGGGCGAGACCAATTTCTCGGTCAATCCGGCCAGCACGCGCTTCTCGATCCTCTCCCGCTTGATCGTCCGAGAATTGTCGCAGCGCCCGCGCCGGAAATGCGCAAGGCAGCCATAGCGGCCCGCGGCCATGATGCCGTACTTGCCGCCGCAGCAGCCGCAGATCAGCAGGCCCGACAGCAGGAAGGCCGGACGGCGCAGGCTGTGCATCGTCTTCGCCCGCGACTCGCGTACCGCGATCGTCGTCGGCTCGAACTGCTTGGCCAGGACCGCCTGCCGCGCCTTCCCCGCCTGCCACAGGTCATGGTCGATGATGCGCAGCTCCGGCACTTCGGTCCGGATCCATTTCGATTCCGGGTTTGGCCGCGACACCCGCCGGCCGGTGGTCGGGTCCTTAATGAAGTGCTGGCGGTTCCAGACCAGCACCCCGGCATAGAGCTCGTTGTTGAGGATGCCGGTGCCACGGGAGGCATGGCCCCGGATGGTGGTGTCGGCCCATTCCCGGCCGAACGGCCCAGGGACGCCGTCGGCGTTCAGCCCGGTCGCAATCGCATGCGGGGAGCGGCCGGCAGCGAACTCCCGGAAGATCCGCAGGACCACCGCCGCCTGGGCATCGTTGATCCGCCGCTCGCCGCGGATCGGATCGCCCTCGGTGTCGATGCGCTTGACCACATCGTAGCCGTAGCAGAGCCCGCCGCCGGACCGGCCCTTCTCCACCCGACCGCGGATGCCGCGATGAGTCTTCGACGCGAGATCCTTCAGGAACAGGGCGTTCATCGTGCCCTTGAGCCCGACATGCAGCTCCGTGATCTCGCCCTCGGCCAGGGTGACGATGCGCACGCCCGCGAAGCGGAGGTGCTTGAACAGGACCGCGACATCCGCCTGATCGCGGCTGATGCGGTCCAGCGCTTCGGCCATGACCACATCGAACCGGCGGCGCTGGGCCGCCTGCAGCAGGGCCTGGATACCGGGGCGCTGGATTATGCTGGCGCCGGAGATAGCGGCGTCCTGGTAGGTGCAGTCCACGACCATACCCTCACGCTCAGCCTGCTCCCGGCAGATGCGGAACTGGTCCTCGATCGAGGCGGCGTTCTGGCTGTCGTCAGAATAGCGGGCGTAGAGGGCTACCCGGGTCATATCTCATCTCTCCCCTGGTCCAAGGGGTCCGGCTCGTCGTCATTGGCGGCCTCGGGCCGGACCAATTCTCTCGCGATCTGCCGGCCGATGGCCCTGGCAATCGCAAGCAGGCGTGGATCAATTCCGCCGGCCTGGCCGGCGTTATCGTTGGCGGGCGGCGCGTGGCCGGCCCTGTCCCAGTCCGTCTTCATCGCCGATCTCCTGGCGCAGCTCGGCATCAGGGGAAGATCGAACCGGGACTTCCGCGGGTCAATACGGCCGCCGGCCTTCACAGACACTCAACTCTGCGACTGAGCATGATGATAGCAGAAGATCGCAGGCCGACGCGCATTCGGCTGAATACATTCCGGAATATATTCGAGAGCGCATCCTGATATGCATCCGCTCTTCTGCCTACCGGGCCACGTCGAGCGCGGCCCGGCAGCATGGATCTTCACCACGGCGCCTCGGCGTAGCCCGGCAGCTTGGTGATCAGCACGCGGGCCATCTGGCAGCCGAAATCATAGGCCAGGCTGTCCTCCCAGTCCTCGCATTCGCAGGCTTGGTATTCGAAGCAGGCTAGGCGCTTGGCGGCCCGGCCGGGCGACACTGGGCGCCAGGTGAAGCGGTAGGCCTCGACCGCAGCCTCGTACTCCGCGGCCTCCTCGGTGCCGGAGAGGCGATAGCGGTGCACGACCGAGCGGACGTTCTCGGCCCAGAGCATCCGGCCGAAGGCGCCGGCGTTCTCGCGGGTCACCTGCTGATAGCCCCGGTCAGTCGCGGGGCGGGCCCGGATCTCCAGGTCGATCGCGGCCGAGACCAGCTCATCGATATGCTCCTGGTCGACGACAAAGGCGGATATGGCAGTCTCCCCTTGCTTCGCGGCAGCGGGTTGGTGCCGCTGCACCAACCCCTGCCCGTCCGGCGAGGACCGGGGAGTGGGGGCAAGGGCGGCCGCCAGGCCGGGACCGGAGCCACGCGCAGCCGCGGGCACCGCGGCGAGCATGGCGAGGACCCGCCCCTTGCGGGGCGAGGGGCAGAGCCCTTCGCCCCACCTGCCTTGGGAGACTGTGTCGCCCGATCCAACGCTACGGCTGGATCGGCTTCTTCAGGCGGACGCCGGGGCCGCCTCCATTCTCGGGGATGAACTCGATGCCGGCAGCCTCGAAAGCCTCGCGGATTGCAGCCACCGTCGAGACTCGCAGACGCTCGCCTCGCTCGAGCCGCGCTACCGTATCGGGGGACACATTGGCGATCCGAGCCAAATCCCGCGTGCCCCAACCGAGGGCGGCCCGGGCCATCTTGGACTGGATCGCGTTCATTTCGTATCAGAGATACGATTTCGGTTGAGCTGATGAGTCACTCGCATTATCGTATCCCTGCTACGAATCCTTTCGGTCGATGTATAGTCGGCCGCATGAGGTGTTGCGAGCACCTCATGCGGCCTGACCACAATCCAGCTGAAGAGGAGCCGGATCATGGCTGATACGGACCATACCACGACTCTGCCTGCGCTCAGCCGCCGCGCCTTGCTCGGCGGCGCCACCGTCCTCCCGATCGGCACGGCCGATGCCCGGCCCCGCGGCGCCAGCTCCGATCCCGTCCTCGGCCTCTTCCAGGAGTGGCGGACGCTCGACGCCGAGCTGGATGCCTGGCAGGATGATTGGCAGAAGAAGGAGGGCGTCCTGCTCCGAACCGTCGGCATACCGCGTGTCCTCGTGCCGGTTCCGGGCAAGGCCGAGCCGGTCTCCGCCTGCGAGCCGGCCGAGATCGACGAGCTGCTGGAAGACGTGCCGGGGACGGAGGAGCTTCGCCAGAGGCTGCACCGCGAGTTCGAGGCGCATCGGCGCCGCTGGGAGATCGCCGCGGCCGCGATCGGGCTCGGTCCGGTGGAGGAGCGCGTCAATCTCGCCTGGGACCGCTGGGACTCCCTCACTGAGACCATCTGGCAAACGCCCGCCGGCAGCCTGGCCGGCATCGCCGCCAAGCTCGCCATGGTGCTCTCCGCCGGCCAGTCCCGCTCCGACGATGACGAGTTTCCCTGGCCGCCCCTTCGATCCGTCCTCGCCGACCTGCAGCGGCTGGCAAACGTGCCGGTCAGCCTGGATTCCGCGTAGCGCTCGCCGGTGCGCGGCGCCGCATCGGAGATGACCGGCGTGTCCGACCCGCTCGCACATTCTTGCCGGCGTTGCGGCGCCGCTCTGGGCCAGCCCTGCACCGACCGTGCCGGGCGGGCCAGACGCAATGACCACGCGACTCGCCGGCGCCTTGCGCAGCCGGTCAATGCCGCGCTGGCGATCGAGTGGCTCCGGCACGTGGACCATGTGGATGCGTGGTGCACTGAGGAACTTGCCCATGGATCCCATGTGACCTACGGAATCCTTGATCCGCGGACCGGCGGGTTCGTGTATGTGGGCCAGAGCGGCAGCTTTGCGCTGCGGATTGCGAGCCACCTCAGGGCGAGACCGGAGCGGCCGCACCCTCGCTTCCGTCCGATCCGGGCTTGGATCTGGGACTTGGTCAAAGCGGGGAACAGTCCTCGGTTCCGGGTGCTCGACGTCTGCGACACGAAGGAGCAGTCGTTTGCGTCAGAAGCCCTGTGGGTCGGACGGCTGGCTTCGGAGGGCCACAGGCTCCTGAATCGGGCCTGTTACACGAGCGGTGCGTAGGCCTCCGACGCCTAAGAATATTCGGGAGACAGCGGGGCGCGAGATCGCGATTGGCCGCAAGGGCGCGCCGCAACGGCTGTAGGATTGGCGGACCGCAGCTAGGTTGGTTGGGCGGTCGCCACTTCCTCGAGCGTGCGGCTCAGTCGCCAGCGGAATGCTCGGGTTGATCCGTCCTTGACGTTTCGGATACCCGGAAGCGCATGGCAAGATGATAGCCAAAAGTTATGGGATATATCAACAGATACACATGGAATGGGTTCGGCAGCGCACATATCTTTTTGCCATGACGAAGAAGCCGGCCGTCGTCGGCGGCTCGGCCTGCCGGGCGAAGTGGCCGCGGCGATAGTGTTCGTTGCCATCGGCAAGGCGGAGTTCATGACGGGCCTTTCGATTTCCGTTGATGGCGCAGTTACCGCCTGACTGCGGTCAGCAGACTCGTCGATGATGGCGTCGCTCTGGTGCGTGACCGGCCGCGACAATGGCGCTCGTGACTCCGCAGCCGAGCTCCAGCGGCTGGCTCTGCCAATCCTTGGTGTAGGGGTAAGCCTGATGAAACTCGTGACGGTCGAAGAGCTTCACGCATGGGGGTTCCCATGCAGATTGCCATCGGATGTGAGGGTTTTTCAGAGCCCTCTGGGGCAGGGCATCAAGCTGACTCACGAGACAATCGATCGCGGTGATCTTTGGCTGCAGCTAAGCGCGGCATATCTGCATTCGGCCGAGATACAGAAGTTGATTGACCACTGGTACCGAGGGCCTGCCGCCTGCGCTGCCGACGACTTGGGCGACCCCAAAGGCAAGAGCGACTGGCTAAAGGCGAACGGAGGCGACGCCTCATATCAGCCCAATTTGCAGGCCGAGGCGATCCGGCAGAAGATTGATGACGCGATGAAGCAAGGGGTCTTCCCGTCGCTAAGTACGGACGAGCGGGTGATTCTCGAACGAGACAGGCTGGGTCGGCAACAGCACGAAATGGCTAAGCGGGCGCAAGCTCCCGCTTCCACGAAGCCGTTACGGGGGGGTTGGCCGAACATCGTGCAGGCTGATGCTGTGCCGAAGCAGTACCCGCCTGAGGGCCAAGCCAATCTATCCTCAGACTTCGGCGTCCAGGCCTCGGACCAGCTCGCGAAAGCCGTCGAGCCTGCGAATAATCACATGCGCGTTCCGACGCATGAGGAGCGTGAGGCGGAACGCGCGCGGCTGGCAGAGCACTTCAGAAAGTGCGGCGTTCTTTAAGAGCCCTCCCTGATTGGGGTTAGAGAGGTCTCTTAGATCCGCAACATCGAGGGCGAGGCCCGCATGGGCGTGTTCGGCGCGGTCGGTTCCGCCCGCACCATCGACTTCGTGGCCGGCGATGTCGGCTATGTGCCCTTTGCCATGGGCCACTACATCGAGAACACCGGCACCACCACGCTGCGCTTCCTCGAGATGTTCAAGAGCAGCTACTACGCCGACATCTCGCTGAACCAGTGGCAGGCCCTGACCCCGCCGGAGCTGGTGCAGGGCCATCTGAGCCTCGACAAGGCGGTGATGGACGCGCTGCGCAAGGACAAGAGCCCGGTCGTCGCCGGCTGAGCCAGTGGCCCACACCCTGTCAGCTTTCGCGGGCGACAAACTGAACAGTCACAGCATCTCGCCATAGGGGAGGAAATTGACCACCAGCCCTGGCTCGAGTTGGGTCACAGACTCCGGCAACTCGGCCGACCCCTCTGTCTCGGTAAGCGACGTCAGCATGCCCGCTCCCCCCTTCGGTAAGCACTGCAACCGCCCGCCCGCCCGCCCGCTTCGAGCGAGCACAGAGGACGTTGCTCGAACTGGCACGATTCCGGGCGTTCCATGGCTAAGCCGATCCGACGAGATGCCCGAAACCCGACATCGCCGTCAGCCTCCGAAAGCCGACATGACGAGATTCCACGCTTCCAGCCGGCCTAACTCGGCTTAAGGACGCCTGGACCGGTCAGTTCGCGTGGCTCCCGGGAGCGGCCAGCGTCGGGCGACGCGGCCCGATAGGCTGTAGGCTTCCAGTCAGCTGCGCGACGAGGAGCCTGCGTCCACGCCTTCGAAGGCAGGCATGACCTCAGAATGCATCCACGCGACGGTCTGCTGCGAAGCCTCCGGGGGCAGGTCGCCGAAGGCGAGCAGGGACATGACGTAGGTCACTCCGGCTTCGACGGCCTGCCTCAGCAGCGCGTCGCGCACGGTGGAGGCGGAACCGACGACGCACCGTCCGCTCTCGACCGCCTCGGAAAACGGGATGGACAGCCCTGGCGGTGGGACGATGCCGCGGGCCTTGTGCAGATAGATCAGGGAGTCGGCCCACCGCGTATAGGCAGGACCGGCCAGGTCTAGCGCCTCGCGATCGCTGTGGGCGATCACCACATGCCGTACCATCCCGAGCAGCGGCGGGGCGACGCCGGGCTCCGCGGTCTCGGCCCAGCGAGACCGGTACGCATCGGTGATGCTGCGCACCATCGACGCCGTGCCGATGCAGGCGAGGTTGACCTGCTCCTCGGCCGCCCAGGCTGCGCTTTCGGGCTTCGCAGTGCCGTACCACAGCGGCGGATGCGGCCGCTGCACCGGGGACAGGGTGATCGGCACGTCCTTCAGGTCGAAATAGCGGCCGTGATGATCCAGCCGGTCGACCCGCATGGCCTTGAGGATGATCTCGGCGGCCTCGCGGTAGCGATCCTGGGCCTCGGCGGGGTCGACGTCGAAGAACTCCATCTCGATCGGAGAGGCGCCGCGGCCGATGCCCAGATCGAGCCGCCCGCCGCTCAACTGGTCGAGCATGCAGATCTCCTCGAACGCCCGCAGCGGGTGGTAGAGGTTCAGGAGCATGACGAGGGGTCCCAGCCGCAGCCGGCTGGTGCGCTGGGCCATCGCCGACAGGAACACGGTCGGCGCGGGGGCGAGACCGTGCGGCGTGCCGTGATGCTCGGCCACCTGATAGGCCCAGAAGCCGGACCGGTCACAGGCTTCGGCGAGATCGAGGCGATGCCTGTACTGCTCACCGACATCGTGGCCCGAGTCATCGAGATGATCGAACACGCCGAACTTGATCGTCCGAAGGTCAAAATCGGTCTGCCGGATCATTCTCTGGCTTCCCTATGTCCTGGTTGGATGGTCCTCGGGATAGAGGCCCACAATAAAGCAGCCAACTGCCGACCTCTATTCTACTGCAGTGCTGGCAGTACCCTGCGTTTCGGTCGCAGTCCAAATACTTTGGTATAGGTCTCAAGGGGAATTTAACTAGATCGTTGGCGCTAACGGTCTTTGGCGCCTAGCATCGGCATCCACTCCAGCCTTGCCGGAGTGCGCCACGGGGAGACGTCGCGGCGGCATCCGGAACCGACGTCCGTCGAGCTGACTGCACTCGACCCGAAGACGACTTTCCGGCCCTAGCTATTGAGTATGCCGGCCCTCACGATCGATTTGAGCCTGGTGAGCCGCTCTGTCGGTACCACTCCGTTTTATGCAGCCTTGCGGAGGCCTTCGACCTCCTACTCTCGATCGGTCGGCTGGACAGTTGCCCCAGCCAGATCTACCTCAGACCTCTCGGCGAAGATCCCAAACGCCTGATCGATCCGAAGTCCGGGAATGTTCCTGCATTAGGCATTCCCGGTTCGCCGGTTTTCGAGGCTTGGCGATAGCCGGGAGCCTTGCATTTGGCGCCGGCCCATCCGCGCCCAGCCTCCGAAGCGAAGGACTTGCGACGAGCAACGGCGTCAGCGAGAATCCGGCGGGCTGGTCGGCCTAATCGTAGTAGGCCGGCGCCTTGCGGAAGCGGGCCCACTCATCCGGATCGTGCCCGGTGATGACGACGGCCTCGTCCCGCTCCGCGATCGCGCGCAGCTTCTGCACCGATCGGACTGCCTCGGTCGCGGATGTCATGAAGCCGGGCAGCACCCGTTCTTCCCAGTGATCGCGTGTGTACGCGGCATCGATGGCGAGGATGATCTTGCCGGAATTGGGAAGATTGATCATGAAGGATTGATGGCCTGGCGAGTGCCCCGGCGTGAAGACTGTCCGCAGAGTGCCGTCGCCAAATATATCGTACATGTCGTCAGCGACCCCGTTCAGAAACTGCCAGCGTATGCCGGGACGGTCGATGTCCTTCCGGGAGTAGCCCGCCGCGGCGAACCAATCGGGAGCGTAGGCGTATTCGTATTCAGAGCGCTGCACGATATGGACAGCGTTGGGGAACCGGCCGACCGAGCCGGTGTGGTCGATATGCAGATGAGATTGCACGACCCAGCGGACGTCCTCTGGCGCGATCCCGAGTGCCCGTACAAGGGAAACACAATCCTCCCCCTCTTTCATGACCGGCGTGTAGATCTGGGCGGCGGCCCCCCAGTATCCATGCGGATCGCGGCTCGCCTCGAGCGCTGTGCCGCCGTCCAGCACCGCCACGCCCTTGGGGTGCATGAGGACATAGAAGGGGATCGGAATTTCGTAGGGGGAGCTGTCCCCCTGATTGAGCTTGATATTGCGGAGCTGGCACCGATTGGTGCCGGTCTGAAGCATGTATAGACGAGGACTAGAAACGGTCATGGTAGCTTCCTACAGCGATGGGCTTTCGACCCATGATGCGCGTGTCACCCCTTCGCGGGCGGCGCACGCGGGATTTCTCAACTTCAGATCGAGGTGGCGGAATAGGCGATGGCGCGGTCGGTAAAGGCGCGGTAGCCGAGCCGTTCTTCGAACCGATCCGCGTGTTCGATCAGCGCGTCCGTCTGGTCCGCCTTCGATGTCGTCCGGAACCGCTTCAGCGCCGCTTGCAAGGCCTTCGTCGTTGCCTGGAGACAGAAGCTGTAGTCGATCACGAGATCGGCCGCGCCATTCCACTCATTCCTGTCGCGGACCGTCGGCAGATTGATCGTGATATAGCTTCCCGGAATTTCACGCCGGACCTGGCGCAGAACATCCGGATGAGCGCCGTTCGCGAAGAGATAGTCGATCCCGATTTCGGAGAACGCCTTGAGGCGGCGCCGGGCTTCATGGAGATCCTGTGTCGCCCAGATCGCGTCGGTGCGGGCGATGATGGAGAAATCTGGCCGCCGGCGGGCCTCCAGGGCGGCGCGCAGGCGCTGAAGCATCAGGTCCAGGGGGATGAGCTTCTGCGGCAGGTTGGTGTGCTTGCCGCCGGCGTGGTCCTCGATATGGATCGCGGCGACCCCGGCGTCCTCGAAGGCCCGTACCATGCGCCAGATGTTTGCCGGTTCGAAGAATCCGCCCTCCGCATCGGCGATGACCGGAAGCGTGACGGCACCGGCCACGGCGCCGGCATGGCTGACGAGGTCGGTCATCGTCAGCGCACCGACATCAGGCAGCCCGAAGCCGGAAGCAGCGGTGGCATAGCTGCCAACATAGACGGCCGGGAACCCGGCTTCCTGCACCAACTTGGCGCTCAGGGCGTCGTAGGCCCCCGGCAGGATGACGCATCGGGATGGGTCGAGCACGTCTGCAAGCGATGGCATGGAGTCGGGCAACGTCATGAGCGGCTCTCCTCTTCCGCGATAAGAGCCGGCCCCGAGGGATGTCGGCGGGCGGGCAGGGTCCTGTGTCCTGTGGAGACATTCGAGCGGAGTATGTGGATAGGCTGCGACGGGATCATGCCGGCTCGCCGGACCTCTCGTCCCTCGCCCCTTTCAGGAACCGAACGAGACCTCCTGCCTCGATGATCTTCTGGTCGACCCGACCAAGCGGAGCAAAGCTGAGCGTTCGGCCCTTGCTGTGATTGATGATCGACGAGTTCGCCCAGTCGACCTCGATGTCATCCCATCGCTCGACAAGACCGAGGATCCCGGCACAAGCGATCTGGGGAAACCCTTCCGCCATCTCTCCCCACCAGTAGCCAGGCGAGAAGGATTCGGCGATGACGCCGGCAATACCCAGCCCCCGCATAGCGACCATCGGCGGATAATGCGGATGGCCATAGCCGAAATTCGCGGCCCCGATCAGGATGTCGCCGGGCCGCACATCCCGACTGAAGGTGGGATCGTAGGCCTGCATTGCAATGCGAGCCAGCTCCTGCTCGTCCTGCAGCCGGATGTTCTTCACGCCGACGATTTGATCAACGTCGAAGTTCTCGTCCGTGAAGATGAAGGCCACACGGCCTCGAAGATTGCGCAGAGTCATGACCGAGCCTCAGAAGTACCGACGGGGGTCGGCGATCCGGCCCTCGAGAGCGGAGGCAGCGACGGTCGCCGCGCTGCACAGGTAGATTTCCGAATCCGGGCTGCCCATTCGGCCACGCACATTGAGCGTGCCCGTGGACACCGCCCGCTGACCGGCGCTCATCGTGGCAATCCTGCCGTAGCAGTAGTCGCAGCTCGACGAGGAAACAAAGGCGCCCGCTTCGACGAGGGCCGAAATCAATCCCTCCCTGGCGGCTGCAGCCATGATGTCCTGGCTCGTAGGGACGACATTCAGAGAGAAGCCTGGCACGATATGACCCCCTGCCAGCACGCGGGCCGCCGCCCTGAGATCTTCCAGGCGGCCGGATGCACATGAGCCGAGATAGCCGTTCTGAACCTCAAGGCCGGCAAACTCCCGGAGCGGGCGGGTATCGGCCGGGCTCGGCGGAACCACGACGATCGGCTCGACCTCGGTCAGATCGATTTCATAGACGGCGGAATAGGTGGCGTCCTCATCGCTCCAGACCGGCTCGATCGCCTTGCGAGCGCGGGCCAGGGCATAGGCGAGCCGCTCCTCGTCGGGATTGACGATGGCGCTGATGGCCCCCGTGAACATGGACAGGCCGGTGATGGTCTGCAGGCCCTCCGTGGACAGGCCCCGCAGCCCTGTCCCTCCAAGCTCCATGACCTGAAAGCGACAGGAACTGGGGCCGAGCTTCCCGACGAGATGATGAAAGAGGTCCCGCGCCATCACGCCCGGCTGGAGGCTGCCCACCAAGTTGATCCGTACCGTGCCGGGGACTTTCAGGGAGATACGATCGCCTACGAATGCCTCGAGCATGTTGCGGTGGATGCCGAGACCCAGCGCGCCGAACGTGCCGAGCTGGGCGACATGTGGGTCGAAATGGACGACGAGTGCGCCGGGAACCGCAAATCCGACTTCCGCAGACACCTGGTGGCCAATGCCGCGGCGTTCAAACAGCGCGACCCCGTTGTCGGCACACCATCGCCGCGTCGCGATATGAAATTCTTCTTCCTGCGGCGTGGCCGTCGGCAGCATGTGATCGATGAACACTCCGAACCGTTCCGGCTCACCGACCTTGTCGATCCCGAATTCCTCCTTCATCTGCCGAAAGTAGGAATCGGTATATCCGGGGAAGTCGTACATCAGCACAAAGTCCGGCTTCACCGAAATCTCGTCACCGGGCTGGACTGTCGGAAGACCGGATACACGAGCCAGGACCTTTTCCGTAATCGTAGAGCCCATTTGCGTCTCCGACACTGGGAGGGAATTGGTCTCTCCCTTCCCCACCGATATGGCTAGCCGGAACCGGGACTTTCCATCCGTTATATCGGAATGGAGCCCATAGCCGATGGCTATACGTCGCGCCGCACTGAACAGGCACCATAACCATTCGTTATTCCGTCCATCCCCTATGTCGGCGCCGTTTTCGCATCCGTCGCCCCCACTTCTGGGGCCTGCAGCCTTGTCTGCCAGTCCCCCTCACCTCCGGAGTCCAAAATGCTGAGCTCATCTCGGAAACTGCCGAAGCATCTCAGTCCGCTCATCTTCGGCATCATTCAGTCCTGCATCACCTCCGCGGTCGCCGCGGGCATTTCCCATTCAGGCGATCCATCCGCCGAGTTCGTTGGCCAATGGGTCAGGACTTGGCTGCTGTCGTGGATCACGATCGTGCCGATCGTCTTGCTCGCCGCTCCCGCCATCCGCAGGGTTGTCGAACATTTGACCGACGAAACCGGCTGACGGTTGCGCGGCCTGCGACAAACGACATCTCTAGGAATGCTTGGCGATGGGCAAACGCAACCATATATCATCGAGATATGCGGGCCTATAACCATGGGATATAGATGGACCTCGCCGCCGCCCTTCGCGCCTTTATCCGGACCGTCGAGCGGGGATCCGTAACCGCTGCCGCGCGGGATCTTGGAGTTTCTCAGCCGGCCATCACCAAGCATCTGCGGAACTTGGAGGGCCATGTCGGGGCGCGCCTGGTTGAACGGTCTGCGCGCGTCGTCAGGCCCACCTCGCTCGGGCAAACCCTGTACGAGGCCAGCCGTTCGGCGCTCACCACAATCGACGCCGCGCTGGAAGGTGTTCGGCGCGACATGGGCGAGATCGAAGGCCTGCTCCGCGTTCACGCGCCCACATGCATTGGGGTGAAGCACCTGCACAGGATCGTGATGGCGTTCCAGGAGAAATTTCCGACCGTGACCGTCGACCTCGTCCTTGAGGACCGGGTTGTCGATCTCGTCTATGAGAATTTCGATATCGGCGTGAAGTATGGACGCCCCGAGGGGCAGGAGATCATCATCCGCCGTCTGGGCATGGTCCGCCGCATTCTCGTCGCGTCGCCGGCCTTTCTTGCCAAGGTCGGCTCAATTGAGACCGTCGAGCGATTGGCGGAGGTCGACGTCGTCACGACGGCCGCGGTTCTGTCGCCTCGCGACACACTGACCCTTCTGCGGGACGGCGCGTCGATAGAGACGAGCGTCAGGGCTGTGCTGCGGACGAACAATGCGCTGGTGATCACCAACACGCTTTTGGACGGGTATGCTGCAGGCCCCATCCAACAACTCCTTGTGGCAGATGAACTGGCTGACGGCCGGCTGGTGCGGATTCTACCGGAATACGAGGTGAAGTCGCAGGAGATCTTCTGGGCCTACCCTTCTGTGCGATTTATGCGTCCCGCCGTCCGGGCCTTCACCGACTTCGTTGTGCCGGCACTGCGCACGATAGAGGGCGTCGAGGTCACGGACCGGATCCCGGCGCCGATACGCTCGCCTTTCTCGGGCGCCGTGCCCGCCAAGGCGGCAGACGCCGATGGCGCCGAGTTCGCGGCCAATGAAGGTGAGACGCTGTTCGCCGCCGGATCTCAGCGCACAAGACCACGGCCTCCCATCCGCACAGCGCAATCGGATCCCCAGCGGCAGTAGCACGCCTGTCGCCCATTTTTGCCCGGACGCCAGAGAGGGCACCGACCACGCGATTGAATAGCCATTCGTTATAGAGGTTATGCCTATACAACGAATGGACGCCACCTGTTCGCCGCCGTAATTTCTCCCAAGCAGCAACAGCGGGCACCGGCCACCGGCCACGTTCGACCCCGCTAGCGTCCGGCCGGTCGGCTGATCGGCGCTGCACCACCCCCCTTGAGAGGAAGCGAAATATGGCTCGCATGGACGGCGTTGCAATCGTCGAGAATTTCTGGCGCGAGGTGTGGCAGCAGCCACAGAATCCGGATGCCATCGATCAGCTGATGCATGAAGACTTCATCATTACATCGGGCGGCCAGGACGTCCGTTCGCGCGAGGCCTTCAAGAAGTGGGTCATCGGGTTCCAGGCGAAGGTCCACGACTTTCAGTTCCATATCGTCGAGACCTTCCAGAACGAGGACGGGTCGCGGGTTGCATCGCGCTGGCGCGTTACCGGCCGCAACAATGGCCTGATGGACACCGAACCCAATGGCGTTCCCTTCGAGATGTGTGGCACCGCCGTCTGGAAGATCGGCGAGGACGGGTTGCTGCGTCATAACTGGGTCGAGCGCAACGCCTTTGAGGTGTTCGGCGCGCTCACACGGGCGGACGGACAGCAGCACAAGTTCTAAATCCACGCTCGCTGTTTGCGCAGGATCGGCGGGTTGCCCTCCATGGCCATGGCACAGCCAGGTTTCATGCTTTCGACATAAAAACTGGCGACCGTCGTGATTGAGACAGCGCGAGTTTCTACTTGCCGCCACAATTCCTCTGATCAATCAGCTGCGTATCTCGGGGCTTCAGATGGTCGACGGTGTTTTTCTCCGGCGACTTCACCCTCACCCCGCAGGCTGGCCGGCGCGGGCCTGCCATCAGCCTCGTGGCCAGCGCCTGGAGGGCATCTTCGGGACCGTGTCCTACACGGCGCCAACCGGTCCTCGAGAAACCTCTGGACGCCCCCTGGCGACCAGATGGCGACCGCGCATGGATCGCCTATGCGGAGATGCATAACAATTGGCTATGGCTTCTATTCCATCATAACGAATGGACCTTTCGAACTGCGTTGGTGCATCAAGGGGGCGGCAAATGGGTGAACTCGTCGAACGCCGACGGGTGTCCAACCGTCCGGTCCCTGTCACAGGCATCGGCGTCCTTGATGCCTTCTGGTGCAATCCAAATCGTGCGGTTGCCTCGGCGGGTCGGCGTGCCGATCACAGTCCGGGCCGTTACCGAACTGCGCACCGCTCAGATGCCACTGATCCGCTGCCCTGCCATCTCTCACGCACCAAGCCCGGAACGTCTGCTATGGAAGCCTCGGGACCCACGCCAACTTTCTTGCGCAACGCCGCTCTTGGAATCACGCAGATTCTCCTCTGGGGTGGATCCTACTTCTTCATGGCGGTGCTCGCGGATCCCGTCGTTGCCTCCACCCAATGGCCGCGCGCCTGGGTGGTTGGCGCGCTCTCGATCGCGATCTTGGTGTCCGGCTTGCCCGCTCCCCTGGTCGGACGCCTGATCCAGCGACATGGCGGGCGCCCGGTTCTCATCGTAGGTTCGCTGGTTTTGGCGATCGGGCTGATAATCGTCGCTGCGGCGACCTCACTCCCAATCTTCCTCCTCGGCTGGACTGTCATGGGGATCGGCATGGCTGCCTGCCTGTACGATCCGCTCTTCTCGGCCGTCGGGCAGGCCTACGGCGCCGCTGCCCGTGGCACGTTGACCCAGATCACCCTGATCTCCGGCTTCGCCATCACGCTGTGCTGGCCGGCCAGCCACTTTCTCATAGAGGGTATCGGATGGAAGGGAGCGTGCCTGGCCTATGCGGCGATCGCGATTTTCGTTGTCATCCCGCTGTTCGCCTGGGCGATTCCTCCACATGTCAGCACCGAGAAAGCGGCGGCGCCAATCGCGGCGCGTCCGGCCGACGCGATGGCACCAAGAGGTCTGCTTCGCCTAACAGCGTCTTTCACGGTCGGCTCGATGATCATGACGGCCGTTTCCGTCGAACTGCTGATGCTCCTCCAACTATCCGGCATGACCGCCGAGCACGCCGTCGCACTCGGCGCGCTGATCGGGCCGGCACAGGTGGTCGCTCGGGCTTTTGAAGGTGTGTTCGCCCGGCGCGCACATCCCTACTGGAGCCTGCTGGTCTCATCCATCTGCGCGCTGGTGGGAGTGCTGCTCCTTGCCCTGGCTCCGGGCCTCGCATGGCTGGCGATCATCCTCTACGGTGCCGGCAACGGAATGCGCACGATCGTGCGCGGCACGCTTCCGTTGGCGCTTTACAATCGGGCCGACTACGCGAACGTGATGGGACGGCTCGCCCGGCCTCCGCTGATCGGGCAAGCTCTGACCCCTCTGGCCGCAGGGCTCCTCATCCAGCATCTGGGCAGTACGGCGCTTCTGCCGGGCCTCTTAGCGGTGGCAGGGGCCAATCTTCTTCTCGCTTGTGCTGTCTTTCCCCTGATCCGTGGAGGAAAGAAGCCTGCGGAGGTCGGGCCGGAGCCCGGTCAAAGTGCGAATCAGCATGGAATATGACACCTATCGAGGTTGATCATTTCATATCGGGACCCTGTTGCAGGGGTTCACAGAGATTAGGCCGCGTCAATAGATGTGGCTGGACAGTCGGTCGACAGGGCCATCCCGCGCCACTTGGCCAGTTCGGCGTCCACCACTGCATTCTTGGCGGAGATCGCGCGAACCGTGTCGCTGCCGAACGGCATACGCCGCGGTGGGTCTGGACTGTCAACCATCGCGAGAAGCGCCTTAGCAAAGCGGGCGGGGTCACCGGGCTGATTGTGATTGGCGTCCGCAGCGAAATCCCGCATCGCGCCTGAAGTTGCGTGGTAGTCGTCAATCATGTGCGGGCTCACGGCCAGTGATTGACCATCGAGGAAATCGGTCCGGAAGAACCCCGGCTCGATGACGGTCGATTTGATGCCCAGCGGAGCGAGCTCGATCGCCAGCGCTTCGGTCAATCCCTCGATGGCGAACTTGGTGGAACAGTATATGCCCCAGCCCTGGTGGCCGACATAGCCGCCGATGGAGGACATGTTCAGCACATGGCCCGACCGGCGCGCGCGCATATGGGGCAGCACGGCGCGGATCACAGCGAGAAGACCGAACACATTGGTTCGATACAGATCCTCGATCTCCTCCGCAGTGGCTTCTTCGACCGCGCCCAGCAACCCATAGCCGGCGTTGTTGAAGACCACGTCGATGCGCCCGAAGTGCCGCACGGCCATGTCCGCGGCTTCAGTCGCCTCCGAGGCCCTGGTCACGTCGAGGCGGATCGCCAGGAGTCTCGGGTGATTGCCGACCGCATCAACGATCGCTTGCGGGCTTCGGGCAGTGGCGACAACGGCGTCGCCTGCGTCCAGCACTGCCTTGGTGACGAGGGCACCGAAACCGCGCGAAGCGCCTGTGATGAACCAGACACGCATACTGCCTCCTTGGATGAGAGAGTTTGATTGCAGCAGGGGCAGGGTCGCGCAATGACGGTATCGAGGCGAGTTTAGAGTCGTAAGGGGATACAAAATCCTGCAAAGAAATCTATCCGTGGTCGAAATGCCTCCGATGCGGAATCGGCCCACCAATGATGAGCCTAATTTGATGCCGATCATATCTAATATTTTGATTGATTCCGTAAGATTATGAGTTGATCGATCTCATCGCCCAGCAGAGAGAAATAGAAGCTGAGCAGCAGAGGATCCGGGAGACCGCGCCTGTCGAAATCGCCGTTGATATTGGCTGTCACGACCACGTGGCTGCGATGCTCGACGACGTCGATAACATGAATGGTCAGCCGTTCGCCGATGATCTCGTGCGCCGCCCAATCGCGGATGGCCGGCTTGCCCCAATGATCGCACAACTGGTCGTTGACCAGCGCATCGTCGGCAAGCGTGGCTAGCAGCGCTTCGAGGTCCAGGCAGTTCGCCGCCCGGACAAAGGTAGCGACGACCGGCGGTAAGATCAGGTTGGCGCGGCGGGCCATTCGGACCGACGCGATTCGGCCGGCCCTGACGGTGAAGTGCCAATCCTGCAGCACCTCCGTGTCGCGCCCGCCGGCGTCCGCCTCGATGGTGAGGACGGTCACGACGATCTCGGATTTGTGTTTGGCCTCGTTGATCGCCCGCATGGTCTTGACCCGGCGACAGGATAAGCCGTCGAGCCAAACCGACACGGCATCGCCGCTGTAGTCACGATCGTCATCGGTCAGGACCGCGCCGTCTTCGAGCGTACCGCGCAGCGCGGCACCGTCGCCCGCTTGGACGGCGCGCAGGAAGCTCGGTATCGGGTCCGCAAGATCGGAAAGAGACATGGCCGGCATCGACGCCGAGGGAGGCGCCACTCGTAGCTTAGCCACCATCATGGACGACTGCCCGGCCTGGCGCCTGCAAAGTGTCGTAAAGAAGTGAAAATCATCCTAAGCCAGCGTGGCTCAGTCCCGGGTGCGGGGGCCGGTTGGAGCGCCCATTGGCCCCGTTTCCCCGTGTCTCAGCTCGCCCAGCAGGGCGCCAGCGGCCTTCAGGTCGGCCGTCTCGAACCCTTCTGTGAACTGTTCGTAGACACTTGCCAGCAAGTCCCGGGCATCGCCGACGCGCCCTTGCCGGGCCCAGAGACGGGCCAGCGGGATCGCGGCGCGCAGCTCCCAGCCAAGCGCGGACTGTTTTCGCGCCCATTCGAGCGAGCGCAGCAGCACGGCTTCCGCGGCACCCGGGTCTGGCCGCGGCGCCGCCAGCAGGATCTCGGCTTGGGCTCGCAGCAGATCCGGCAGGTTGAAGGGCAGGCCTCCCCGCTCGGCCGCCTCCACTGCTCCGGCGATCCTGATCGTTGCCTCAGTGAATTCGCCGCACCGGGCCAGACCCTCGGCCAACGCTCCGTGCAGGATCGTCGCATGGACGTTGTGCTGTTGGGCTTGAAACGCCGTCAACGCTTCCCGCATGAGATCCAAGCCGACGGCCAACTCGCCACGCGCGGCTGTCAACTCACCTCTCAAGGCCAAGCCGACGGAGAGGTAGTGACGCAGGGCGTGCTTCGTCGTGTGGGCGATCGTCCGGTCGACAAGATCCGCGGCCGCCTCGAAATCGCCGGCCCAGACGAAGACTGGTGTGGAGTGCGCGAGGGCACTGGCCAGATCGACCGGGTGGCCACGACTCATGGCCTCGTCCACGGCCTGCCGGGCGGTTTTGACAGCACGTACGGGCAGGCCGCGGAGCCAAAGGACACGAGCCAGCGCTGTCAGCGCCCGCACCCGATGGTCGAAGCCGAAGAAATTGATGCGCCTGCAGTTCCACTCTGCCGAGAGCACGAGACCCCGCTCGCAATGGCATTGGGCCGCCGCCTGATGGCCTGCGAGATGATGCGCAACGCCGAGCGCAAACTCGGCCATGATCATCCCGGCCGGATCTCTCAGCTCACCAGCTATCGCAACGCCTCGTTCAGCTGCGGCGAGCGTGGCGCGATGGTCGCCGGCTCGCGCAAGAAAGATATTCAATCCCGCCAGGAGATGCAGTTGGCGCCACCGGTCGCCTAGCTCTTCGGCGATGCTGAAGGCCCGCTCGATGGCGATTTTCACTTCGTCACTGTTGCCGCGCTTGTACATGGAGGAGATCGCGAGCGCTTCCTGAAGCGCCAATTCACGCTCAGTACCGAGCTCGGTCTCCGGCAGCACTGTCAAGGCATGCTTGCACCAGCGCTCGCCCTCGCTCAGCAGCGACAATCCGAAGAATAGCGGCGCCGACTGCGCAGCGAGCTCGATGCCCAAGACGATGTCTCCCGATGTGGAGAAGCACCAGTCGAGCGCGGCGCGCACATTGCCGATGTAAGGCGCATAGGCCGAAGCGTCGTGGCCGCCGAACGTCGCGGCCGGGATCGTGCCGGAACGGAATTGACCGATGCAATAGAGGGCGTGGCGCCTGGCGACCTCCTCCTCTCTCCCGTGCTTCGCCAGCTTGGCCGATGCGTAGGCACGTGTCGTATCCGGGAGCCGGAGATAACGTGTTCCAGCCTGGTCCGATATCCAGACGAGCGATTTGTCGACCAGGCTCGCAACCGTATCGGCCACCCCTGACGTCTCCGCGCCGATGTCTCCGGCGACCGCCAGCGCGGCGTCGATCGTGAAGTTGCCGACGAAGGCCGATAGCCTGCTCAAGACCATCTGCTCCTGGGCGGACAGGAGGTTGTAACTCCAATCCAGCATCGCCTGCAGGGTCTGATGACGCTGCAACGCGCTGCGCCGCCCCTGCCAGAGCAGCTTGAAGCGGTTCTCGAGCAGCCCGGCGATGCCCTGGACCCCGTAGACGCCGGCCCGGCTGGCGGCGAGCTCGATCGCGAGCGGTATGCCGTCCAGCTGGCGGCAGATCCTGGCGACGATCGGCGCATCGGCGTCGGTCAGCTCGAACCGATGGCCGCTCGCGGCAGCCCTGTCGATGAAGAGCTGCACGGCAGGCGAGGCCAGCGCCTGCCCGGCGGTCTGCGCGCCATCCTCATCGGGACTGCCGAGCGGACCCAGCAGATAGACGTTCTCGCCTTCGGCACGGAGCGCCTCGCGGCTGGTGGCGAGGATGTGCAGCATCGGCGCTTCGCTGAACAAGCGCTCGGCCAGCTTCGCCACGGCGTCGATCAGGTGCTCGCAGCTGTCGAGCATCAGCAGGATGCGCTTGTCTGCGAGGAAGGCCAGGAGGCTCGACACCGGATCCTGCGTTTGCACCAGGCAACCGAGGGTCGTGGCGACGCTGCCCGGGATATGGTCCGCGTCGGTGAGCGCCCCGAGGTCGACGAAGCACGCCCCGTCATCGTAGTCGCCGAGCAGCGCATGGCCGACCCCCAGTGCGACGGTCGTCTTGCCGATGCCTCCCGCTCCGACAACGCTCACGAAGCGCCGAGATTTCAGCAGCGAACACAACGCCGCGACGGTTTCCTCCCGGCCGACCATCCGTGCCAGTGGTGCCGGCAATCTCCGGTGATCGACACCGGTCCCCAGAGAGCCGGCGGTCGGCGCAGGCCAGGTGGCGGGGAGTCGCCGCACCGGCGCGACGAAGCAATAGCCCCGGCCAGGGACGTTGGCGATGTACCGGTTCTTACCCTGGCCGTCGCCCAGAACCTTGCGGAGGCTGGCGACGTGCACGCGAAGATTGGCTTCCTCGACGATGACGTTCGGCCAAACACGGTCGAGCAGCTCGCGTCGGCTGACGATCTGGCCGGCCCGCTCAACGAGCGCGATTAGAATGTCGAGCGCCCGCCCACCCACTAGGACAGGCTCATCGCCCTTCGTGAGCAGTCTCTCTGTGGCCGTCAAACGGAACGGGCCGAATGACGCTATTTCGCCTGTTCGTGACTCATCCCCGACCATGGCAGCGCCCGATTGCTGGCGGGAAGCCTACACCAATGCTGCCGCCCGTTAGAGCGCAATCGCTCCCTCGCAAATGCTGTGCCACGCCGTGAGAGAGGGTGGAATCCCGTTTCCGAGGCCGGTTCGGCCCGGCATGCGCGTTCGCCTCTAGCAGCAATGCGAGGAGGCGCAGGCCTTTACGGAATTAAGCTTCAATTAACGCCAGGAAAGCGATCCATCGGCGGTATCTATCGCTGACAAGTTCTTCGAAACAGTGGACGAGGCCAGTATCAGCAGGGCGCGACCGATGTGGCAGTCATGGAAGACCAGCATCCCCATTTCGCTTCTGACGGCTCGGCCCCGCTCCGTCAGTCTGAGCTGGCACTCGCTACGGGGCGGGATTCCGGGCCGGTCCTCAAGGGCGAGGCGGCTCACCACAGCTATATGCGGATCCGCCACATTTGCCCTCGCCGTTGTGCTCGGAGTTTGGATTGCGGTCGGCGCCACCAACACCCCGGCCGGTGAAGAGCGCGGGCTTGTCTACCTTGTCAATCGTCCGACGGCGGCGAATACCGAATCGGCCTTCGTCGACAGCGCAAGTCCGGAGGACCGACAGCCCAAGGCGTTGCACGCGGGCACTGTGCAAGCGCCATCACCTCACACATGTCGAGGGCCTGCCGCATGATCCCCATCACGCTCAAGGTGAACGGCAAGCCCGTAGACCTTACGGTCGACGACCCGGACATGCCGCTGCTCTACCTCCTGCGCAACGATCTCGGCCTGCACGGACCGCGCTTCGGCTGCGGCCTCGGCCAGTGCGGCGCCTGCACGGTGCTGATGGATGGCGAGGCGGTGCGCGCCTGCATCACGCCGGCATCATCCGTCGGCGAGGCGGCGATCACGACCCTGGAGGGTCTCGGCTCGCCCGAGAATCCCTCGCCGGTGCAGAGCGCGTTCATCGCCGAACAGGCGGTGCAGTGCGGCTACTGCATCAACGGCATGATCATGCAGTCGACGGCCTTCCTGTCGCAGGCCAAGGACCCGAGCGAGAGCGACGTCAAGGACGCGCTGGCCAACAACCTCTGCCGATGCGGGACGCATCTGCGCATCGTTCGCGCCGTGCTGCGCGCCGCCCGGGAGATGCGGGGGGCGGCGCCATGATCGACCTCGCGATCGACCGCCGCAGCCTGCTGCTCGGCGGGGCCGGCCTTCTCGTCAGCTTCGCGCTGCCGCGCGTGGCGTATGGCGCAGCCGGCGTCGCGCAGGGCGGCGCGAAGCCCGTCGCCATCGCCGAGGTGGACAGCTTTCTCGCGATCGGGCGCGACGGATCCGTCACCGTCTATTCCGGCAAGGTGGACCTCGGCACCGGCGTGCGCACCGCCCTCGCGCAGATCGCCGCCGATGAGCTCGACGTGGCTTTGGACAAGGTCGGGCTGGTCACCGGAGACACGGCCCTGACTCCCGACCAGGGGCCGACCTATGGCAGCCTGTCGGTCGAGAATGGTGGGCAGCAGATCCGCCAGGCCGCGGCGACGGCCCGGAAGGCCCTGATCGACCTGGCGGCCGCGCGGTTGCAGGCGGATGCCGCGGCGCTCACCACCCGCGGCGGCCGGGTCGCTGCAGGCCAGCGGTCCGTCGGTTATGAGGAGCTGCTGGAGGGCAAGGCCTTCTCGCTGAAGGTCGATCCGACCATCCCAACCAAGGATTGGCGGACCTTCACGGTGATCGGCACCTCGGTCGCGCGGGTCGACATCCCCGGCAAGTGCACCGGCCGCTTCACCTACATGCAGGATGTCCGCGTCGACGGCATGCTGCACGGCCGGGTGGTGCGGCCGCCGGCGATGGGCGCCGTCCTCAAGAGCGTCGACGCGGGATCGGTGCAGGCGGTGGCCGGTTTCGTGAAGCTGGTGCGGGAAGGGAACTTCCTGGGCGTCGTCGCCCGGACGGAATGGGGGGCGATCCAGGCGGCGCAGGCCCTGCAGGCGGAGTGGTCGGACTGGGCCGGGCTGCCGGACCAGGCGACGCTGTTCGAGCATGTGCGGGCCACCCCGGTCGCCAAGGAGGAGGTTACCTCGTCGAGCGGGAATGTCGACGCGGCGCTGCAGGGGTCCGCCAGGCGGCTGCGCGCAACCTATGATTTCGCCATCCACACCCACGGCTCGATCGGGCCGTCCTGCGCCGTGGCGCAGTTCGTGGACGGCAGGCTGACCTGCTGGACCGCATCGCAGTCGACCCACAGCCTGCGAGGCCAGCTCGCGACCATGCTGGGCCTCCCCGTCGAGGCTGTCCGCTGCATCTATGTCGATGGTGCCGGCTGCTACGGCCGCAACGGCCACGAGGACGCGGCCGCGGACGCGGCGCTGCTGTCCCGCGCGATGGGCGGCGTGGCGGTCAGGGTGCAGTGGATGCGGGCGGACGAGCACGTCTGGGACCCCAAGGGGCCGCCGACCCTGCTGGACATGGAGGCGGGCCTCGATGGCGACGGAACCATCGTGGCGTGGCGCAGCATGCTGTTCGCCCCCGCCACGGTGGGAACCATCGTCCCCCTGCTGCCGGCGGAGCTCGCGGGCACCGCCTCCACGGGCGGCACCGTGCCGGGCACCGTGATCGGCAACCTTGCCGTGCCCTACGCCGTTCCGGCCGTCCACACCCAGGCGCATCGGCTCGAAACGACGCCGTTCCGCCCGGCCTGGATCCGGTCCCCGGGGCGGATGCAGAACACCTTCGCGAATGAGGGCTTTCTCGACGAATGCGCGGCCGCGGCCGGGGCCGATCCGCTGGCCTTCCGCCTCAAGCTCCTCGCCGATCCGCGCGCGGTCGAGGCGCTGCAGCGCCTCGGCAGGCTGAGCGATTGGCAGCCGCGCCCCTCGCCGCCGAGCCAGTCCGGCGACGTCCTGCGCGGGCGGGGCCTCGCCTATGTCCACTATGACCTGGCGCGGGCCCATGTCGGCGCCGTCGCCGAGGTCGAGGTGACGCGGAGCACCGGCGCCATCCGTGTCGCTCGCCTCTTCATCGCGCAGGATTGCGGGCAGATCATCAACCCGGACGGCATCCGCAACCAGATCGAAGGCAATATGGTGCAGACCGTCAGCCGGACCCTGATGGAAGAGGTGACGTTCGATCGCTCCACGGTGACCAGCCAGGACTGGTCGAGCTATCCGATCATCGCCTTCCCCGATGTGCCCGAAGTGGTCATCGACCTGATCGATCGGCCCAGCGAGAAGGCGTTCGGCGCCGGCGAGCCGAGTGCTGCGGTCGTTCCTGCTGCGATTTCGAACGCCGTGTTCGATGCCGCCGGCATTCGCCTGCGCTCGGTTCCGATGACACCGGCAAAAGTGTTGGCTGCCTTTTCGCAGGCAGCCTCCCGTTAGTACGGCAATAGGCTGACCTCAACAGGGAGGGTGCGATGCAGAGCAAGGGCAAGATCCTCATCATCGGTTCCAGCGCCGACACGTTTGAGCTGAAGGATGGCCGAAAGGAACCAATGGGCTACTATCTCAACGAACTCGCCATTCCCGCTCAGGCGGCCGTCGACGCGGGCTATGAGATCGTTCTCGCCACGCCGAATGGCCGGCAGCCCGTGGTCGATCAGCATTCGCTCGTGGCGGACCACTTCGGCGGCAGCGAGGAGGCACTGCGGCAGGCTCTCGATTTCGTCGCCACCAACCCGGGGATGCGGAACCCGCGGTCGATCCGCTCGGCGATCGATGAAGGGCTGGACAACTACATCGGCGTGTTCGTGCCCGGCGGCCATCCGCCGATGGTCGACCTGATGCAGGATCCCGACCTGGGCGATGTCCTCCGGCATTTCCACGTGGAATCCAAGCCGACCGCGCTCCTCTGCCACGGTCCGATCGCTGTCACCGCAGCGATGCTGAAGGCCGGGGACTTCCGGCAGGCGCTGGTCCAGGGCGACAGGGCGGCCGCCAGATCCGCCGCTGAAGGCTGGCAGTACGCCGGCTATCGCATGACCATCTTTTCGAATGACGAAGAGCATTACGTCGAGGACGCCATCATGGGCGGCGGCAAGGTGCCGTTCTATGTTGCCGATGCTCTCGAGATTGCCGGCGGAAAGGTAGAGAACAAGAGTGTCTTCGAGGCCTACGCGGTGGAAGATCGCGAACTCATCACAGGTCAGAACCCACCTTCCGACCATCTCGTCGCGAACTTGTTTGTGACGGCACTCGGTCGCTACTTGGCTGAAAGAGCCACCTCGCCCATCTTGCCTGCGACGTCTAGATACTTGTCCTGCTAAGATCATTCGCCCTGCCCCCTCGTGACGGCAATTGAAAGCCCCACCGAGGGGACCGACCCGTGCTGACCGGCGCCGTCAGCTCCTATAAGAGGCAGGTGCTCGATGCCGCTCTACACAACCCGACCGCACCCACCCTGCGGCCTGCCACGGGGATCATGATGACCGAGCCAATCTACCCGGCGCTCAAGCCCTTCGAAGTCGGGATCCGGGCGCGCTGCCCGCGCTGCGGCCGCGGTCATTTGTTCCGCGGCTTCTTGAGCCTGGCGCCCCGCTGCGAAATTTGCGGTCTGGACTACAGCTTCGCCGACCCGGCGGACGGGCCGGCCTTCTTCGTTATCTCGATCGTCAGCTTCCCAGTGATCGCATTCGCCGCCTGGCTGGAACTAACATACGAGCCGCCAATCTGGGTTCACCTACTGACTTCGGTTCCGCTCCTGATTGGTGGTTGCCTGGCGCTGTTGCGGCCGCTGAAGGGATGGCTGGTCGCATCGCAATACATCAACGACGCCCGCGAAGCTGGGATAGCAAGTCGCCCCACCAATGACGACAGGAGCCGTGCGGCCGAAAGTCAGCAAGGTCGGTAGGGCGACTTGTCTCGGCCGGACGGCACCATTACCAGCCGCCGCGCTGGTCTCTCGAGACCGGACGTCGCTGGGATCCGCAGAACCCAGCCCTTCTACGTGAGCTCAGGGTCTCCGAGCGCGCCCGAAACCGGCCGTCGCAGTCGGCTCTATGAAGCGTTCATCCTGTTGCTCCCGTTCCTGAAGACACCGCGGAACCCGGCGGTCAGACCTAACCGTGGGCATAGTCGACGGCGCGACAAGGCGCCGACTACATATCCTGGATCAAGGCTGCGTTCGGCCGGCAGGATGATCGCCCGGCGATCGCACGCAGCCGTGGGCCCGGGACGATGAGAGGGCCCATGGCCGGCATCCGAGGGGAATCGTGATGGACCAGCAGCCAGCGCCCTCAGCGCTCAGCCCTTCCGGACCGCCGCCCGCCGCCCCCGACCAGAGCGCCGGCACGAAGCCGGCCGAGCCGCCGCATCGGCTGGGCGCCTTGCTTCTCCGATTGGTGATCCTGGTCATCGCGGCCGGCATCGTCGCCCTGTTCGTCATCCGCTGGGATGTCTGGGTCGGCCAGGCGAGCCGCCAGACCACGGACAACGCCTATGTGCGCGGCGACATCACCCCGCTCAGCGCCCAGGTCGACGGCTATGTCGACCGCGTGGCGGTGACCGACTTCCAGATGGTCAAGGCCGGGGACCTGCTGGTCGAGATCGACGACCAGGACTATCGGGCGCGGGTAGACCAGGCTGCGGCGGATGTGCTGGGCGCGGAGGCGGCGATCCAGAACCTGAAGGCGCGCAAGGACCTGCAGCATGCCGAGATCGACCAGGCCCAGAGCGTCATCGCCGCGACCCAGGCCGATGTCGACCGCACCAAGCTGGAGCTGAGCCGCCAGCAGACCCTGCTGGGAACTACCTTCGGCACGGCGCAGAGGGTGGAGCAGGCCGTCGCCGACGAAAAGCGCTTCGAGGCCACCCTGACGCGCAACCAGGCCGAGCTTGAGGCCGCGCGCCGGCAGATGGGCGTGCTCGACACCCAGGAGTTGCAGCTCCGCGCCGATGCCAAGGCCAAGAATGCCGCGCTGGAGCTGGCCAAGACCAATCTCGGCTACACCCGGATCACAGCACCGGTGGATGGCATGGTGGGCGAGCGCGGGGTCCGCGCCGGACAATATCTGCGGCCCGGGACCCAGGTCATCTCCGTGGTCCCGCTCGACAATGTCTGGGTGATCGCGAACTACAAGGAAACCCAGCTGACCCGGGTGGCGATCGGCCAGAAGGCCGAGGCCACCTTCGATACCTTCCCTGGAACCGTTGTGACCGGCCGGGTCGACAGCATCGCGCCGGCGAGCGGATCGCAGTTCAGCCTGCTGCCGCCGGACAACGCCACCGGCAATTTCACCAAGGTGGTGCAACGCATCCCGGTCAAGATCCTGCTCGACCCCAGAAGCCCGCTGGCCGGCCGGCTGCGGCCCGGCATGTCGGCGGTCGTGACGATCCTGACCGACAGCGCGCCGGCGAAGTCGTGACCGCCGCCCTCGAGGCAGCCGGCGCCCGCGTGCCGGGACCCGCGGCCGCGGCGGCGCCCTGCCTGCGTCCCGTGGCCGGCGTAGCGGCGGTGCTGCTGGGCGCCGTCATCTCGACGCTGAACACGCGGGTCACCAGCTTCGGCCTCGCCGATATCCGCGGCGGGCTCGGCCTCGGCTTCGACGAGGGCTCGTGGCTGACCACCGCCTTCTCCGCCAGCCAGATGGTGGTGGCGCCGTGCGCGGCCTGGCTCAGCATCGTCATCGGCACCCGGCGCTTCCTGCTGTGGGCCAGCGTGAGCTTCATCCTGTCCTCGCTGCTGCTGCCGTTCATGGCCGGATACGAGGCCGTCATCGCCCTGCAGGTCGTCCGCGGCCTCGCGGTCGGCACCTTCATTCCCGCCTCCCTCGGCTTCATCCTGCGCAGCCTGGCGCCACGCTGGTGGATCTGGGGCATCGCCGCGTACGCTTTCCGATTCACCTTCTCCCAGAACGTCGCCGCCTCGCTCGAGGCCTGGTATTCCGAGACCGGCCAGTGGCAATGGATCTTCTGGCAGAACGTCGTACTGACCTCGGTCATGGCCCTGGTCATCCTGTGGGCGATGCCGCGCGACGCCATCAATCGCGACCTGCTGCGCCGCACCGATTGGGGCGCCCTCATCTTCGCCGGCCTGGGCTTCGGCCTGATCTATGTCGGGCTGGACCAGGGCAACCGCCTCGACTGGCTGAATTCCGGCGTCGTCGTCGGCTGCCTGGCGGGGGGCCTGCTGCTGGTCGCCGCCTTCATCGTCAATGAGGCGACCGTCAAGCAGCCGCTGATCCACCTGCCGGTGCTGGCCCAGGCGAATGTCACGATACCGGCGCTGCTGATCTGCATCTACGGCTTCGGAGCCCAGGCCACGGCCTATGTCCTGCCGGACTATCTGACGCGCATCCAGGGCCTGCGGGCGCTGCAGGTCGGCGACGTTCTCAACTGGATCGCCCTGCCGCAATTCCTGATCATCCCGCTGGTGGTGCTGGCGCTGCGCCGGATCGATGCGCGCCTCCTCCTCGCCATCGGCTTCGCCCTGATCGCGATCGGCAGCTGGATGGATACGGGCCTGACCCATGACTGGGCCGGCGGCGACTTCCTGCCCTCCCAGATCGTCCAGGCGGTGGGCCTGGCCATCGGCCTGACGTCGCTCGTGACCTTTGCCGTCTCGAACATCACGCCACCCCAGGCGGCCGCCATCGCCGCGACGATCCAGATCTTCCGGCTGTTCGGCATCGAGCTGGGGACCGCCTTCATACAGACCTTCGTGCGGGTGCGAGAGCAGGTCTATTCGAACCTGATCGGGCAGCATCTGAGTTCGGGCTCCGACGCGGTGGATCGCGTCGTGACCGCGCTGTCGAATGTCTTCGGCCAGCGCGCCAACAACATCGGGCTGGAGACCAGTCAGGGGATCGCCCAGGCCGGCCGTTTCGTGCAGCGCGAAGCCTATGTGCTTGCCTATATCGACGGGTTCTGGATCGTCGCCTGGGTGCTGGCGCTGGCCTTGCCCCTGGTGCTGCTGCTGCACCGCCCGCCGCCCAACCCGATGACGCCGCCGCGCATCGACATCCCCCCGGCGCATTGACGGTCAGGGAGAGTCCGGGAACCACCGATGGAGGCCCCCAGGCACGCGAGCCGGCCTACTCTTGAAAACACCACACCATTCCCAAATCGATCTTCGCCAAGGCCACAAAGGGGACTTTCCGGATAGGCGATATCGAATTCGGTCAGAGTGTCCGACATACGGCGCTGCACCTGTGACAGGCCGAGAACGATCCTGGCCGCGGCGTTGCGCACCGCCTGGGCCACGGGGTTGCGCAGGTTCGAGACATCGGTCATCCGCCCGGCGGTGCGCAGCACGCGGTCGCCGATGGCCCTGCGCTCGACCGAATAGCTGTCGGGCTGTGGATATGGGCGGCGTCGCCGGCGAGGAAGACGCGGCCGGCCGCGTAGTCCCTGACCTTACGTTCGTTGATCCGGAACGAGGACAGCCAGATCGGATCGCGCAGTCGCACGCCGCCCGGGCCGCGATGGTCGACCAGCGCCTGCACCTCGGCCAGGGTCGGGTCGGGGCGCCAGTCCTTACCGTCGGCGGGGCCGAGATCGGCGACGACGCAATACCGGCCCCCGACGATCGGGAAGAACGCCAGGATACCGTCCCGGTGCCAGAGGATGTCGAGCCTGTCCGGCACGCCGAGGCCGTCGAGCCGCATATCGGCCAGGACCCAGTCGCTCGGCTGGGTCGAGCCGGCGAAGTCGAAGCCCAGCCCGTGGCGCACGGCCGAATGCGCGCCATCGCAGCCGATCAGCCAGTCGGCCTCCACGCTCTCCTCGCGGCCGGCGGCGTCGCGCAGGATTGCCGTATGCCGTCCGCGCGGGCGTCGAAGCGCAGCAGCTCGGCCTGGCGCTCGACCCAGCATCCCGGCTCCTCCAGCCGGGTTTCGAGCAGCCGCTCCGTCTCGTTCTGCGGGATCATCAGGGCGAACGGATACGGGCTCTCGATCTGGTCGAAGCCGACCTCGCCGATGAGCTGCCGGCCGTTCGAGATCCGGACGCCATGCGCCTTGATGCCCGCGCCGAGGAAGCGATCGACGCCGCCCGCGCGTTCGAGCAGCTCCAGCGAGCGGCTCCAGAGCACCAGTGCCTTCGACTTGTCGGTCCGCGCGGCCGCCTTGTCGACGATGCGCACCGGGACGCTATAGCGGATCAACTCGGCCGCCAGGGTGAGCCCGACCGGCCCGGCGCCGACGATCAGCACGCGAACAGCATCCGCCATGCCCCCCTCCGATTGCCCGACCGGCGCAGCGGCGACCGTCATGACGACGGGGCGCCAGGGAAATTTCACCGGGCGCAAACCGGCAGGCAAGCACGTTCTCGCGATGCAACCCGTCAAGGTCGTCATCACCGTCATGAGATCGAGGCATGAAATCCCTTCCGCCAGCCACCGTGCTCGGGAGAAACACAGATTGCCATCTGGCCAGAGTCAAACAGAAGTAAGAATGGAAGGTGCCGAATTGTCCCACGGGCGAGCGCCATGGCACCATAAAAATTGATGTGCAGACAACTACTTAGGCGCCGGCGTGTGCCGGTGCTTTATCTTGCCCTCCCGCCGCCTTTCCCGACCCCCGCCGCCTCCAGCCCGTCCACCTGCGATCCCTCAAATCCAATCTATCGGCCTGCACGTGCCTGAAACGGAGAGCGGCCGGCCGTTTCGACCGCTCTCCGGGGCCTCGATCCGGCCTCTCAATCGCCGTTCCTGAACGCGAATTCGGCGCTCGAAAGGTCGTCGAAATCATTGATGACGAGCATCATCTGAAGCCTGCGGAAGCGGTCGACGATGCAGGTCGCGACGCGATATCGGCCGCGGAAAATGCTCAAGGTCCGCACCCGATGCGAGCCCTCGAACTCGTCGTCGTCGAAGCTCTCATGAGGTCCGAGATCGCGTTCGGTGATGCGTCCGTCCCAGACGAACTCGCCCAGTTCGGCGTCGACGAAGCGCTCGATCACGGCATCGAGTCCGTCGGGTCCGAACTCGAGTTCGAGGTCGCGGACGAGCTCTGGGAAGCGGTCGAACGAAGCATGCGGACGATCGAAAACGTACATCGGTTCCTCCGTCATTGAGCCGTCCTCCTCGTTGAGGACATCTCTCAGGAGCAGCCGGCGGAGGCTCCGTCAGGGACGCCGAAGGCGCCGCGGAGCGGGGCGCGGGGGAGCCGAATTGCGGAGCAATTCGGGGGGACCGCGCATCCTTGACGGAGGCTTCGCTTCCGGCTGGTAGGATGGGAAGGCCGAGACGAAGCCCCTGGCACGGTGGTGCCGATGGGCCGCGGCTCTGTCTGTCGGCCGCAGCCGCGATTCCCGGCGAGAAAGCCGCCCCCGCGAGTTGCGAGGGCGGCGGGCCCGAGGCTCAGTCGGCCGGGTTCCAAATCAGGGCGTAGACGTCCGGGTCGTCCTGTCCGGCGGCGCGGCCGAGATTGGCGTAGAGCTTGCGGGGTCCGAACTCGGGAGCGGCGAGCGACAGGCTGACATAGGGCTTGCCGGAGGCCTCGCCGGTGCGGATCCAGCCGGCGCCGATCTCGACGCCCTGGGTGAGGACGCGGAAGTCGGGCTGGGTGTCGCCGGACTTCGAGCTGTTGGGGACGATGTCGATCTCGGCGCGGATGGAGAGGGTTTTGACCTGGCCCTTGTAGCCACCGGTGGCGAGCTTGGTGACGTGTCCGATCGCGGGCATGGCGTGCTCCTTCTGTTGGTCGCGGGGGCCTGTCCCGCCGCGATGACGGACCGTCGCGGGCGAGATCGGGCGGCCCGAACCTCCGGCCGGAGCGCAGCGGAGGACCCGGACGGACCGGTTTTGTGGAGCGAAGCGGGCGCGAGGAGCCGCTGGAGGCGGCGGGGAGAAAACAGATCCGGGAGGGTTTCGGGACGACCGGCGCCGCCCGCAGGTCACACGCCCGAGCGCGGCGGGACAGGTCACGGCAGACAAGGCGAGACACCATGCCGGCGCGGCCACGGCAGCCTCGCCGTCCGGCTGCCGGGCACAGCAAAGACCGCTCCCGCGCGGGGCGGGAGCGGCCCCAGGAAGCACAGGGACGGCGATTCGTCCTTACACCAGCAACCTCAGGCAAAGGCGCCGCGATCGGTATGGGACCGAACCGGGAAGGCCATCCAGGCGGGCGTCGAGCCCTCGACTTGGCGCGCCCATTGGCACCCGCAAGGCAGTCGCGGACGATGGTCTTGCGGACCTTGAGCGTGGCCGAGAGGTTTGCATCCGCCACGGCACCGGCCGGCAACCCCGACCAGGATCGCGTCCACCGCCTCTCGGTCGCGGACGAGATCGAAGAGGGCATCGTCGCCTGCCAGACCTCGGCCATACGGACGCCGAGCTTGGTGCCGGCGGCATCGACGACGGCGCTGTCGGCCATCAACGTCTCGCCGATGGCGACGGCGAGGATGCGCGTCACCTCCTCATCGGAGAGCGCCATCAGCGCCTCGAGGTGGCGTGCTCCCGGCATGGCGGCCGGCCGGCCGGATTGCCGGGCAGCGCCGCCCGCACGGCGGCATGCCGGTGCAGGTCGAGGTAGCGCCGGAGCGCCCGGCTGACCTCCGGCCGCGCCGCAGGCTCGGCCTTCCCCTACCCACCTTCGGCCAGAGTTGAACCGGCCGGGGGGCGCCGGCCGGTCACAGACCGAACCGCCATGTGCCGTCCCGTCCGCGATCGGGAAGGCACCGCTCGAAATACGCATCGGAGTGGGTGAAGATCTGGATCCCGTCCGCCATCGCGAGCACGGAGAAGGCCATGCCCTTCTCCAGCAGCCTGGAAATCGTGCGGTGGACGATGTCGGGATCGACATCGCGAGGCATGGTGACGCCGGTCTCCCAGCCGAACTGTTCGACCATGCTGGCGACTGGATCGGTCATGGCGTCTCTCCTTCGGGCATGTCGGGACGTGCCGCGCCGGCACGGGCTCCGCGGGCCGGAGCCGGCGGAAGCGGGGACAGGCGGCGGGCGGCGTCGGCGAGAAGCGCTTCGTCCTCGGCGACGTAGCCCCAGAGCCGGGCGGCGCCGGCGTAGACCGAGAGAGGGCGGGTCGGCGCGAAGCGCTCATCGCGCCGGATGCCGAGGCCCAGGGCGCCGCGCAACGCCTCCAGCTCGGCCCAGCTGACATATCCGAGTTCGGGACAGCCCAAGCCGAGATCGCAGAGGCCGAAGAGGGTGTTGCCGTCATCCATCAGTTCGGTGATGAGCCAGCAGGCGACGCCCCAGGGGGCATAGAGCTTCACCACCGGCACGGGATCGTGCCTGGGGCCGGCCCGGAAATTGGCGACCAGCCGCTCGCGCAGGGGATCGGGGATCAGGAGCATGGCGCCGCCTCCAGGATCAGGTCGGCGGCCCGGCTGGCGTGGCTGGCGGCACGGAAGATGGCGCGCACGTCCTCGCGCAGAAGCTCGAGCCAGGCACCGATATAATCGGCGTGGCGAACGCTCGGGACGATGCCGAGCGAGGCGCAGACGAAGGCACTGGCCATCTCGGCGACCAGCTCCTCCCGGCCATAGGCGACCGAGCCGTAGACACCGGAGAAGTCACGGTCGAGCCGCGAGGGGTGGCCAGTCCAGTGGCCGAGTTCATGGAAGCAGGTGCGATACCAGTTGATCGGCACGAAGAAGGACGCGCGCGGCGGCACCTGCAGGAAGTCCTGGCTCGGCACGTAGAAGGCGCGGTCGCCGCCGATGCGGAGATCGGCCCCAGTCGCCTCGATCAGGGCATCGGCCTCGGGCACGATGGCGTCGTCCGGCACCATGGGCACTGCGCCTCCGACCCGCTCGGGCAGGTCGTCGCACTGGGCGGCGTTGAACACGGTGAAGCGCTTGAGGAAGGGCACGCCGGCGGGCTCGTCGTCCTCCCGGTCGGCGCGCTCGCGCTCGGCGCGGGGCACGAAGCGGTCGGCATAAACCACAGTCGTCCCGCGCTCGCCCTTGCGGACATGCCCTCCCAACTCCATGGCCTGCCGATAGGTCAGCCAGTCGTGCGAGGGAAAGCCGGCTGCGATCCCGGCATCCCACAGGATCAGGATATTGATGCCGGAATAGCGGCGGCCCGAGACGGCGTTGCGGGGCAGGCCGAGGGGGCTGGGGCTCCGGCCCCAGGGCTGGACCCAGGGCACCCGGCCCGGCTCCAGTTCATGGACGATGCGGCCGGTGACCTCGGCATAGAGGGACGGCCGGTCGGGTTCCGGGCGGCGTTCGACAGCAGGCATGGGCCTCTCCCTTGGCTCTCCAAACCGCCCGTCCCCGGATAGCGGGGTGGGCGGCGAAAAGCGGCCGGGAGGCCCGCCAGCAAGGGCTGGGCGCACCGAAGGACGGAACGCAGTGGAGGACCCGAAGCGAAGCGGAGGGTTGCGCCCGGCCCGGGCGGGCTTACAAGGGCGCGACGCCCACCCCGCAGACGGGAACGCTATTCATTTATTTACCGTCCATGGCTCCGGAACAGCTCGGCACGGTTCAAGCCCTCGCTGAACTCCGGAAACCGGCGCGTTGGCGCCAAGAGCCGTCGTTTCGCCGACGCCTCGATAGTGGACGTCAGCAAACGCCATTAATTGCTCGGTTTCTCAGCTGACCGGTCGACCAAGTCGCCCGAAACCGGCCATCACGCTCGCATCGGAGAGCAGACACGACTGGATGCGACACGCAGCGGAGGCCCGGTCTCTCGATGGATTTCGCTGAACCGGACGTCTCCTGCCATCCATGTTCGAAAGCGGACCCGGCTCACAGAGGGGCCCATCGCCGATTCCCCTAGGCGCAAGTAGAACGGCAAGTGCAGACGCGACGCGCGAAGTTGAGCTATAGCTTCTCGTCTGACCTTCCTCGCTCCGGCCTAGCCAGGCGCGGCAACAAGACCTGGAGTGCGAGATGTTTTCAATTGATTGGGTCCAGCATGCGGTGGGTCACGGCGGGTTCCACACGGCTCGGGCTCGTGTCTCCGGAGGCGCCAATTTCAATTGGATTTTCGACTGCGGCGCCAAGAAGACTGCAGTGTTCGATGCCTACCTGAAGGCTTGGACGGCGCAGAATCCGCAACCCATCGACTGGCTCTTCGTCTCGCACTTCGACACTGACCATGTCAGCGGCCTCGAAGCGCTGATGTCGCGGGTGGTCGTACGGGACGTAATGGTGCCCTATGTGAATGAACGCGAACTGGCATTGCAGCTCCTGCACGCCGTTGCGCGAGGGAACCTCGAAAGAACGCTGTTCGAGTTGGCTGCTGACCCAGCCGCCTTCTTCCTCTCGCGCGGAGCAGATCGAGTGACTTATCTCCGGGGTCGCCGCCCCGATGGTGAGCCGTCCGTCGGCGGTCGGCGACCGGATCGTCCGCCGGATCGAGACGGCTGGACCTTAAAGATCAACCCTCCACCGGTGGTCTTAGCGACGCCAGCGCGGTTTCATTCCATCCCCAGGCAACCACCGCGCGTCCTCCTGATAGACAACGAAACCGAAATGACCGCCGTGCACGGGCCGGCGCTCCTACGCCTCAAACCGTATCGCGCGCCCATTAGGCCCTACTCGCACCGTGGCCTGATGAAGGCGCTTCAGGCGCTTGTCGGCGAGATCCCATGGCAGACGCACCGGCCGGGGCTTGGAGACCTCGCCTTCGCAATCGCGCTGCACGCCCGCACCGCTACCGGCCGCGCGGCTTTGCGCAAACTCTTCAACGCTCAGGTCGGCTCGTCAAACAGCTCCTCCTTGTCGCTGCTAAGCATGCCTATTCAACACGAAAAAAGGGACGCCCATTGGCATCGGTCGGGACCAGCGGAGTGGAACTGGGGCGAAGGCGAGGTCGCCTGGGTGAACACCGGCGACGCCGAACTCTTGGACGTGAAGGACCTCAATAGCTGGGAGAGCGCTTACGCCCACCTGTTGGCGAAGGTTCGGGTCCTCGCACTGCCGCATCACGGATCAGACAAGAACTCCGACGACGCCTTCCAAAAACTGTGCCCTGAGGCATTGCTGGTCGCCCACGTGAAAGGGGGTTCCTCCAAGCATCCGGGACTCAATGTGTCCGCCTTCGCGGCCGAGCGGCTGGCCTGCGTTACTGGCCAGACCGGCAGCGAGGTTCATCTTCAATTCTGGCAATCCTGATAGTCTTCGGGGGATCGGTATGCTTCGCAGCTCGAGTTCTCCAACTGGGGCGACAATCGGGCGGACGTGTGCACGCGGGCCGGCACGAAGCTCGTCAACACGTCGAAGCAAGCCGAGGGTGTGCCTCAAGCTCGCGACTTCGATCAGCAATTCCCAGGGCCGAGCGCCAGATGAGGCTTCAGCGTCCGCGGCACCTCGTAGCCGTTCATTCCCAGGCAACGTCACATCGAGCAGCCTTAAGTCGAAGGGCTCGTTACGCAATAGGGCCAGCGCTGGGAGCCGCAGAATCCGATCCTTCTCGGTCGGCTTGAGTCTCGGAGCGTGCCCGAAACCGGTCGCCGCGCCTGGCGCTAGAGAGCGGACATGACCAGACGCTACCCAAGGCGGCATCCCCGCTGGGCCCGTCCTCGGGTCCGATTTCGGCTTGTTGCGGATGATCGCCGTCCATCAAGGCCACTAAAGCGGACATCGCCGGCGGTCCTACCTTGCCGAAAGGCGGACCGGCACGACCGGCCCGCCTCCGACCTTAGATCCCGAACTGGATCGCTTTGGCGACGGCGATCTCGCCCATCGATTTCTCGGCCGGCGCGACCACTAGGTAGAAGATCACGATCTCGTGGGGCGTCTTATCCGGCCAGTCTTTCCCAACAACGGCACACCGCCTCATTGCGAGATGCACCGCCGCCCCGTTCGCCTCAATGTCCTTCAGCATGCTGTCCAAGTCCGAGAAGACGCTGAATTTCTCCGTCTCGGAATAGAGTTCCGCGGCGTCGCCGTATTCCCGCAGATAGTCGAACAGCATCGCCGCCCCTGCCTTCGCCTCGTCGGCGATATCATCGTCATAGTGCTGCCAGTAGCAGGTCGCCTTCTCCACGGCCCGGGCCAGATGGCTCCCTCTCCCTGCCCGCTCCGTCTTGAGCCGAACCAAGTCGGGGTGCTGCTCATCGAACTGCTTCATCGACGCCTTGCCGAGATCGTCGATAATCTCGCGAAACTGTTGGCCCATCTCCGCCTTGTTGAAGACCTCCCAGTCCTCGAAGCCGAAGCCGCGGGCCAGCGAGCGCCGAGTCTCGCTGGTCGACGGTTTCCCCGCCTCGACTCGCTGAATGGTCCGGACCGGCAGGCCCGAAGCGTCAGCGACGTTCTCCTGCGAGAGCTCGCCGGCAATCCTCAACGTGCGGACCCAGAGGGCCAGCGTTTTGGGATCGATAGACTGCATTTCATCATTGTACATGGATCTGATCCACTTGAAGAGTTGCGATGCCGTTGTGATATGCGGCCTGCTAACTCTCCGACACGACACGACCCCGACACCGTCACGTCAGCGATGGGTCGATTTGAGCGGCTCGGTCTGGACCAGACCGATCATCTGAGGGCGAACAGGCCGGAGTGCGCCACAGGACTAAGCCGCTGCCGCGGCATGGGCGGGCGGAGAGTTGAGCCGGTCTGGGCCCTGATCGCGGGTCCTGTCTGAATCAGGGGTCCATCCCCTGCAGACAGGAGGCTTCCGTGATCTCTGCACCCGTCAGCCCGCTGCGCCAGCGGATGATCGAGGACATGGCCATCCGGCAGTTCGGGCCGAAGACCCAGCACGACTACGTCCGGGTGGTGGCCGACTTCGCCCGGTTCCTGGGGCGCTCACCGGACCGGGCCGAGCCGGAGGACCTGCGGCGATACCAGCTGCATCTGGCGGCCCAGGCGCCTCGCCCGGCAAGATGAACCTCGCGGTGTCGGCGCTGCGGTTCTTCTGCAAGGTCACGAGCGGCCGGCCGGGGTTCGGCGAGCGGCTGGCGACCGTGCGCACGGGCGAGCGGCTGCCGGTCGTGCTGAGCCCCGAAGAGGTGGCGCTGCTGCTGCACTGCGCCCCCGGCCTGAAGCACAAGGCGGCGCTCAGCGTCGCCTATGGCTGCGGCCTGCGCGCCTCGGAGATCGTGCATCTCAAGGTCTCCGACATCGATTCCGCCCGCATGCTGATCCGGGTCGAGCAGGGCAAGGGCCGCAAGGACCGCTACGTCATGCTCGCACCCGACCTGCTGGAGCTGCTGCGGTGTCAATGCCGGCTGAAGAATCCCCATTTCCGCCGGAGTAAAATTCCCCACCTGGCACGGTGGTGGTGGTCGGTGATCAGCCGGTGTGGAGATCGGAGGCTCCGTTTTTCG
>Ga0207426_1000474_pt1 | contig 61569 bp, 59 predicted proteins | sample AraplaMF_Cvi_mMS_FD_184265 | JGI IMG/M metagenome (GOLD analysis project Ga0207426, IMG submission 184265) | Arabidopsis root microbial communities from the University of North Carolina, USA - plate scrape MF_Cvi_mMS (SPAdes) (version 2) | ecosystem: Host-associated > Plants > Roots > Endosphere...
GCCAGCCGGGCGGAGGTCGCGGTGGCGGCCTTGTGCCGGCGCTGGGGCTTCCCGCCGGAGGTCGAGCGCTGGCTCGAGCTGGCCGACGAGGCCCTGGAGCATCTCGGCTTCCTGCCGTCGGAGGACGGCGAGGACGATCCGCCCGCAGACAAGCCCCGCCCGGCCGGCCGCCGCAAGCCCAAGGCCCCTGACACGGGGTGAACTGCCGGCGCGTCGAGACTCACCCCATCCACCACGTTCAACCTTCACGCGAACGCAGCCTTCCACACTCCTCTCGCGGGGAGTGGGGGAGGGGTCTGCGCGCGTCCGCGCGCCCATGGCCATCCTATAAAACCCCGTCATCCCCGCCAAAGCGGGGATCTCGTCACGCTGGACCGGACAGAGATTCCCGCTTTCGCGGGAATGACGGACAGGAGGAGGCACCGGCCTTGCCCGAGTGGCCGCCGATCGCGCACCTCACCCCTCCAGCAGATGGCCGAGGGCGCGCAGGGGGCGCAGGCGGTCGCAGACGATCTTGGTGATGGCCAGCATCGGCACCGCCAGGATGGCGCCGGGCACGCCCCACATCCAGTACCAGAAGATCAGGGCCAGGATCACCGCCACCGGATTGATGGTGAAGCGCCGGGCCAGCACCATCGGCGTGATCCATTCTCCCTCGGCGACATGGATGCCGAGATACAGGGCGGCCGGCAGGATCGCGATCCAGGCCGGCCCGTCGGCCACCAGCCCGACCGCGAGGAACAGCGCGACGCCGAAGAACGGGCCCAGGATCGGGACGAAGTTCAGGCAGAAGGCGACGGCACCCCACAGCACCGGCGCCGGGATGCCGCAGGCCCACATCACCAGCGCCGTGGCGACGCCGACCACGGCGTTGATCACCGTGACGGTCAGGAGATAGGCGGACAGGTCGTGCTCGATCCGCAGCGAGATCGCCACCGCCTCCCGCTTCTCTTCGAAATTGGGCAGGATCTCGACGAAGCGGCGCAGGAAGATGTCACCGAACACCAGCAGGTAGAACAGGATCAGCAGCGTCTCGAACAGGTGCGAGGCGACGGTGCTGGTGCCGGCGAAGACGGCGGTGACGATGTCGGTCGGATGCTCCAGCAGCGTGCCGGCGCCGCCGAAATGCACGCCCATCTGCGTCAGCCGTTCCTGCAGCTGTTGCAGCGGGTCGGCGATGAAGGCGAATTTGGCCTGCAGCGCCGCCCATTCGTTCGACAGGTTGCCGGCCCATTCGGCGGCCGGGCTGGTCAGCAGCGCGCCGATGCCGGCGAAGATCGCCAGCAGCAGCAGGATGGCGGCGATGGCGCCGGCCGCGCGCGGGATCCGCGCCTTCTCCAGCAGCCGGACCAGCGGCTGCAGCAGCAGCTTCAGCACCACGGCCAGCACGACCGGCAGGACCAGGTCGCGCGCGACATACAGCGCGGCCGTCAGCGCCAGCAGGCACAGGACGCCGAGGAACACCGTCTTCGGATCCTGCGGCAGCGGCATCTCCGGGACATGGCCGTTGCGCCCATGGCCGTCGCCCGGCGCGGCCTTGTCGGGATCGATGGGCATGGGCTGGTCCTGGAGTGACGGGGGCAATGCGGCCATCAGGCGTCGCCCGCCAGCGCGGCAGCGGTCCTGGCCCGCAGCACCGGCAGAAGCTCCGCCTCGAACCACGGGTTGCGCTTCAGCCAGCCGGTGTTGCGCCAGCTCGGATGCGGCAGCGGCAGGAATTTGGGCAGGCAATCGCGCCAGGTGGCCACCGTCTGCGCCACGCTCGGCTGCCGCCGCTTGCCGAGGTAATAGGCCTGGGCCAGGCCGCCCACCAGCAGGGTCAGCCGGATCCCGGGCAACAGCGGCCGCAGCCGGGGGTGCCAGGTGTCGGCACAGATCCGCGGCGGCGGGTGGTCGCCGCCCTTCGGGTCGGTGCCGGGGAAGCAGAACCCCATCGACACCAGCGCCACCCGGTCCTCGTCGTAGAAGGCGTCCCGATCCAGGCCCAGCCATTGCCGCAGCCGGTCGCCGCTGGCGTCGGTCCAGGACAGGCCGGAGGCCTGCACCCGCGCGCCGGGCGCCTGGCCGACGATCAGCAGCCGCGCGGTCGTCGTGGCGCGCAGCACCGGCCGCGGCGCATGCGGCCACCGCCCGGCGCAGATCCGGCAGGCCCGTGCCGCCGCCACCACCGCCGCCAGTTCATCCGTCGCCGCTACCGTCGCCGCCACCGTCGCCATGCGACCGGTCTAGGCCAGTCGCGGGCGGCGGCCAAGCGCCGGCTGTGTCCGGTCTCGGATGCGTGGGTTGCAGGACAGCCTTACGTGCCGATCGGGCCGCCATCCGTACGGCGGATCACGATCACCGAGGGCCGGGGCGGCACGCCGTCCTTGAAATCCGGCCAGCGCGTGGTCACGGCGTCCAGCGTCTCGGAATCCTCGCCCGGATGCTGCACCGACAGGAACAGCGTGCGGCCGTCCGGGGTGAAGCAGGGGCTGCTGCACTCCGAGCCGCGCGGCGGCGAATAGAACAGCTTCGGCAGCGCCCGGCCCGGCCCCTCGGTGTCGAGGACGTAGAGCGCGTCGTTGAAGCCGGCATCCGGCGGGCCATCGGTGCAGACATACATCCGGCCGGCCGGGTCGAAGGCGATGTTGTCCGGGTCGGTGAACCAGCCATTGGCCGAGGTGTCCGGGTGGTAGCGCGCCTGGGCCTCGGGCTTCGCCGGGTCGCCGCACAGGATGAAGATGTCCCAGCCGTAGCGGGCGGCGGCGTGGTCGATGCGGCCGTCGGCGGCGGGCGGCATCAGCTCCAGCACATGGCCCTCGGGGTTCGGCGCCCGTGGGTTGGCGGCGTTGATCTGCCCCGCCTCGATATCCTCGTTCTCGGTCAGGGCGACATAGATCTTGCCGGTGACCGGGTTGACCGTGAAGCCTTCGGGATTGTCCATCGGCGTGGCCCCGGCCAGGTCGGCGGCGAGGCGCGTCTTGATCGCCACGTCGCCCGGGCTGGCGAAGCCGTTCTCGGCGGTCAGCCTGCCCTGGCCCTGCACCAGCGGCAGCCAGTCCAGCGTGTGGTCGGGGTTGAACCGGGCGACATGCAGCGTGCCCTCATCCAGCAGGTCGCGGTTGGCGGCGCGGTCCTGCGGGTTCCACGGCCTGGCGGTGATGAATTTGTACAGGTAGTCGAAGTCGTGGTCGTCGGCCACCACGCGGCCATCCGGGGCGACGACGCAGCCGGCATTCTCATGCGCCATGCGGCCCAGCGCCGTGCGCTTCACCGGCTGTGCCTCGGGGTCGTAGGGGTCGATCTCCACCACCCAGTCGAAGCGGTGCGCCTCGTTCGGTTCGCGCTCGTAGTGGAAGCGGTCGTGGAACCGGCCCCAGCCATAGCCGTCCTCGGCCTCGTCGGCGCCGTAGCGGGCCAGCAGCGCCGCATGCTCGGACTTGGTGGGATCGCCGCCGAACCAGCCGTCGAAGCCCTCCTCGCAGGACAGCACGGTGCCCCAGGGCGTCATGCCGCCATTGCAGTTGTCGAAGGTGCCCAGCACGGTGCGGCCTTCCGGATCCGCGGCGGTCCGCATCAGCGGATGGCCGGCGGCGGGGCCGGAGATTCGGATCGGCGTCGCCGGCGTGATCCGGCGGGCGTAGCGGCTGCCGGGCACCACCTGCCAGCCGGTGCCGTCGTCCCGCACCTCGATCACCGAGCAGCCGATGGCGGCCATGGTGACCGCGACCTGGGCCTCGGTCAGCTTGCCGCCGGCATCGTCCTCGGTCAGGCCGGGCCACATCAGCTGCGGGTTCGGGTATTCGTGGTTGACGAACAGCAGCCCGTGGTCGGAGCGGTCGGACCCGATCGGCAGCGGCAGGTAGACCAGCAGGTCGTTGTTCATGCCGAACTGCCGCTCCGCCGCCGCGGCGGTCATGGCGGCGGGATCGAACTCCGGCGCGTCCGGCAGCAGCTTGTCGCCCCAGCGGATCAGCACCTTGTGGTCATAGCCGGCAGCGATGTGGTCGCGGTCGTCCATCACCCGCGCCAGCTCGGCGAAGCTGGCGCTGCTCCCGGCCGCCTCGGCGCGCCCGCCGGGCAGGGCCAGGGCGGCGACCGTGACGGCGGAGCCGAGCAGCAGGCCGCGGCGCGACAGGCTGGCCCGCACCAGGGCGGACAGCGGCGGCGCCTCGGCCGCGGCGCTGCGCCGGACGACCCGACCCTTGTCGGTGGTGGCGTAACGGCCGGCGGGCAGGCCGGTGAGGCGGCGCCGGGCGCGGAGGCGCTTGGTCATGGCGGAGATCCTGCTGGGATGGACGCGGGATCCTCCGCCGGCTCGGCGATGGCCGGGTGACGGCGCGATGAAGTTTTGGTGACGGCGCGGCGTCCGTCAGCGCTTCGGGAATTCGCCCCCCAGCAGCGCCTCGACCAGCTCGGGCACCAGCCGCGTCGCGGGGCCGTGGTGGCGGATCTGGAACAGGTCGGAGACCTGGCCCGGCTCCAGGTTCAGCTCGACCGTCAGGGCCCCGGCGTCCAGCGCCTGGTGGACGAAGGCGGCGGCCGGGTAGACGGTGCCGGAGGTGCCGATCGACACGAACAGGCGGCAGCCCGCCAGCGCCACCTCGATCTCCTCCATCGCCAGCGGCATCTCGCCGAACCAGACCACGTCGGGGCGCATGCCGCCGGCCTCGCCGCAGCCGGGGCAGGGGGTGTCGACCGACAGGTCGCCGGGCCAAGCGCGGCCGGCGCCGCAGGCCAGGCAGCGGGCGCGGTTCAGCTGCCCGTGCATATGGACCGGCCGGCGGCTGCCGCCGCGCTCATGCAGGTCGTCGACATTCTGGGTGACCAGCAGCATCGGGCCCGGCCAGTCGCGCTCCAGCCGTGCCAGCGCCGCATGCGCCGCGTTGGGCTGCACCGCCGAGTCGGCCAAAGTGCGGCGGCGGGCGTTGTAGAAGCCGTGCACCCGGTCCGGATCGCGCTCGAAAGCCTCGGGCGTGGCCACATCCTCCAGCCGGACGCGCGTCCACACCCCGCCGGCGTCGCGGAAGGTATCGAGGCCGCTCTCCTTGGAGATGCCGGCCCCCGTCAGGATCACGATCGGATCGCCGGGCTCGATTCGCTTCATTCGTCGATCATGCTGGCGCCGCCGCCCGGGCTCAACGGCCCTTGTCGACGCGCCGCGGGTCCCAATCTGATGCATATGACGACCGCCGCAGCGCTGCCCGTCCCCTTGCCCCTGCCGCCCGACGCCATGGCCGAGCTGGCCGCGGCGAAGGCGGCGCTCGACCACGACACGCTGGTGGCCCGGCTGTCGGCCCTGGCCGGGACGCCGGTCGAGGCGCTGAAACGCAACCTGCCGGCCGGGGTGCAGTCCGTGCTGGACGACGCCGTTCGCCGCGCCCTGATGACGGCGCTGAAGGCGGCGCTGCGCAGCCGGCCGGGCCGCCGGGTGCCGCGCGGCCCCGAGGCCTGGCTGCATCGCGGCCTGGCGGCGGCCAGCGGCGCCGCCGGCGGCGGCTTCGGCCTGCCCGGCACGCTGCTGGAGCTGCCGGTCTCGACCGCCCTGCTGCTGCGCCAGATCGCGGCCGAGGCCGCGGCGGCGGGGGAGGACCCGTCCAGCCCGGAAACCGCGATCGAATGCCTGAAGGTCTTCGCCATGGGCCGGCCGGACCCGGCGGATGATTCGGTCGAGACCGGCTATCTGGCGACCCGGATCGCGCTGGCCCGGGTGGTGCCGAACGCGACCGCCACGGTGATGCCGCGGCTGGTCTCGATGGTCGCTGCCCGGTTCAGCGGCCCGGTGCTGCTGAAGCTGTCGGCCCAGGCCGCCCCGGTGCTGGGCGCCGCCGCCGGCGCCACGGTCAACCTGGCCTTCCTGGAGCATTTCCGCCGCCTGGCACGCGCCCATTTCACCGTCCGGCGGCTGGAGCGCCTCCACGGCGCCGCGGCGGTGCGGCTGGCCTATGAGAGCCTGCGGTCAGTCGCGCCGCCCGAAGTGGCGGCGCTGCCGGAAAGGAGCGGCCGCTCCTGATTCAGCGAGCCGAATAAGCGTATAAACATTGTTGTATTAATCGACATGCCAGCAAGTTATGTAAATTAGTAGACCGCGCGCCGCTCTGTCTGCCCGAGGCTGCCATGACCACCGCCACCCTCGCCTTGCCGCTGCTCGACCTGTCGCGGCTCGATGCCGGTGGGGCGGCGCGCCGGGCGTTCCTGGACCAGCTGCGCGCCGCCGCCCGGGATGTCGGCTTCTTCTATCTCAGCGGGCATGGCGTGCCGGAGGCTCTGGTCGCACAGGTGAAGGCCGAGGCGCGCCGCTTCTTCGCGCTGCCGGAGGCCGACAAGCTGGCGATCGAGATGGTGCGGTCGCCGCATTTCCGCGGCTACACCCGCGCGGCGTGGGAGCGGACGCGCGGCGAGCCGGACTGGCGCGAGCAGTTCGACATCGGGGCGGAGCGGGCGGTGATCCCGCAGGGGCCGGGCGTGCCGCCCTGGCTGCGGCTGCAGGGACCGAACCAGTGGCCGGCGGCGCAGCCGGAGCTGAAGGCCGCGCTGCTGCGCTGGCAGGCGGAGCTGACGCGGGTGGCGATCCGCCTGCTCGAGGCCTTCTCCGCGGCTCTGGGCCAGCCCGGGGACGCACTGGAGCCGATCTACGGCGACACGCCGAACCAGCACATCAAGATCATCCGCTACCCCGGCCGCGAGGCCACCGGCAGCAGCCAGGGCGTCGGCGCGCACAAGGATTCAGGGTTCCTCACCTTGCTGCTGCAGGACACCCAGCGCGGCCTGCAGGTCGAGGGCGAGGACGGGCGCTGGATCGACGCCGAGCCGGTGCCGGGCACCTTCGTGGTCAATATCGGCGAGCTGCTGGAGTTGGCGACCAACGGCTATCTCCGCGCCACGGTGCACCGGGTGATCACGCCGCCGGCCGGCACCGACCGGCTGTCGGTCGCCTTCTTCCTCGGCGCCCGGCTCGATGCCACCGTGCCGCTGCCCGACCTGCCGCCGGCCCTGGCGGCGGAGGCGCGCGGCCCGGCCAGCGACCCGCAGAACCCGCTGTTCCACGATGTCGGCCCGAACTACCTCAAGGGCCGGCTGCGCTCGCACCCCGACGTGGCACAGCGCCACTACGCCGACGTCCTGGCGGCCCAGGCCGCCACCGCCTGAACACGCCGCATCGCCGGGCCGCGAAGTCTCGGCCCTCAGCCGCGGCTCTCGGCCAGGTTCTGGGCGCGCACGAAGTCGACGAAGGCGCGCAGCGCTGCCGGCATCTGGCGCTGGCGCGGATAGTACAGGAAGAAGCCCGGGAAGGGCGGCGACCAGTCCAGCAGCAACGGCACCAGCCGCCCTTCCGCCAGCTCCGTCGTGACCATGCCCTCGAACACATAGGCCAGGCCGGCGCCGTCCAGCGCCGAGCGGATCAGCAGCCGCTGGTCGTTGTTGACGATCAGCGGCCCGTTCGGGCTGACCGTCAGCTCCCGGCCGTCCTTCTCGAACTCCCACGCATAGACCACGCCGCTCGGGAACCGGTATCCGAGGCAGGCATGCTCGGTGAGATCGCGCGGCGTCTGCGGCCGGGACCGCCGCGCGAGGTAGGAGGGGGCTGCGACCACGACCAGCCGCTGCTCGCCGCCGAAGCGCACCGCCACCATGTCGCGCTCCAGCTGCTCGCCCAGGCGCACGCCGGCATCGAAGCCGCCGGCGACGATGTCGATCAGGGCGCTGGTGACCGAAACCTCCAGCCGAATCTCCGGATAGGCGTCCAGGAACCGCGCCACCATCGGCGCCAGGATCAGCTCTGCCGCCGGGATCGAGGCGGTGATCCGCAGCGAACCGGCCGGCTGGCCGCGGAACTGGTCGATCTCACCGACCGCCCCTTCGATGTCGCGGAAGGCGGGCTCCAGCCGGGCCAGCAGCCGCTCGCCCGCCTCGGTCGGCGTGACGCTGCGGGTGGTGCGGTTCAACAGCCGCACGCCCAGCCGTTCCTCCAGCCCGCGGATCGCATGGCTGAGGGCGGAGGCGGACAGGGCCAGCTCGACCGCCGCGCGGCGGAAGCTGCGGTGCCGCGCCACCACGGCGAAGGCGGCCAGGTCCGGAAGGTCGGGGCGAAGCATTGCTGAATCCTGCTCATCAGCTCGTGCGCATATCTACGGGTTATCGCATGATCGCCCAACTCCCATTCTCCTGACGTGCCGCAGCGGTCAGCGCGACCGGCGGCCTCGAACGCTCAGGAGAACCATCATGGACAGACGCTCCCTCGGCCAGGACGGGACCACCGTCTCCGCCATCGGCCTCGGCTGCATGGGCATGTCCGAATTCTACGGCCCGCGCGACGACGCGCAGTCGCTCGATACCCTCGCCGCGGCGCTGGAGCACGGCGTCGATTTTCTCGACACCGCCGACATGTACGGGTCGGGTCATAATGAGGAGCTGGTCGGCCGCTTCCTGAAGGGCCGGCGCGACCAGGTGGTGCTGGCCACCAAATTCGGCATCGTGCGCGAGCCCGGCGTCGCCGGGCGGCGGATCGACAACTCGCCGGCCTATATCCGCGCCGCGGTCGAAGCCTCGCTGCAGCGCCTCGGCACCGATGTCATCGACCTCTACTACATGCATCGCCGCAACACCGATGTGCCGGTGGAGGATGCGGTCGGCGCTATGGCCGGGCTGGTGCAGGCCGGCAAGGTGCGGCAGATCGGCCTGTCCGAGGTCTCGGCCGAGACGCTGCGCCGGGCCCATGCGGTGCATCCGGTCGCGGCGGTGCAGAGCGAGTATTCGCTGTGGACCCGCGACGCGGAGCGCAACGGCGTGATCGAGGCCTGCCGCGAGCTCGGCACCACCTTCGTCGCCTATTCGCCGCTCGGCCGCGCCTTCCTGGCCGGTGCGGTGACCGACACCTCGACCCTGGCCGCGGATGATTTCCGCCGCGTCAACCCGCGCTTCGCCGATGAGGCGCTGGCGCAGAACACGCGCCTGGTCGAGGCGCTGGCGGATCTCGCCTTCGATCTCGGCGCCAAGCCGGCCCAGGTGGCGCTGGCCTGGCTGCTGGCGAAGCACGGCAACGTCGTGCCGATCCCGGGCACCAAGCGCCGCGCCTATCTGGCCGAGAACGCCGCGGCCGCCGCGATCCGGCTGACGGCGGAGCAGGCGGCGGCGCTGGACACCCTGTTCGCACCGGAGGCCGTCGCCGGCGCGCGCTACAACGAAGCGGGCTTGAAGGACATCGGCTTGTAACCAATGGATGCCTTGCCGCCTGGCTACGTCCCGACTATCCAGGCGGCATGCGCATCCTGTTCGTCTGCACCGGCAACATCTGCCGCTCGCCGACCGCCGAGGCGGTGCTGCGGGCCAGGCTGGCGGCCGCCGGCCTGGCCCATGCGGTCGACAGTGCCGGCCTCCAGGGGTTCCATGCCGGCGAACCGCCACACCCACCGGCGATCCGGGCGGCGGCGGCCCGCGGCTACGACCTGCGGCCGCTGCGCGCCCGCAAGCTGGAGCGGTCGGATTTCCGCCGCTTCGACCTGCTGCTGGCGATGGACCGCGGCCATCTCGACCGGATGCGCCGCCTCGCCGTCGCCGGCCCCGGCCGGATCGGTCTGTTCCTCGACCATGCGCCGGGGCTGGAGGGCCGGGATGTGCCCGACCCCTATTACGGCGGCAGCGCCGATTTCGAGCAGGTGCTGGACCTGGTCGAGGCCGGCTGCGCCGGGCTGGTCGCGTCGCTGCGAGAGGGGCGGCTGGGCTAAGCCGGTACATTGCCCGGGGCGTATTGCGCCGCGAACTCCGCCGTCGGGGCGATCGGCTTGATCACGTCGATCAGCACGCCGTTCGGATCCTGGGTGATGAAGTGGCGCTGGCCGAAATCCTCGTCGCGCAGCTCCAGCAGCATCGGCAGCCCGGCCGCCTTCAGCCGCTGGTACTCCGCGTCGACATCCTCCACCTCGAAGTTCAGCAGCAGTCCGGAGATCCGGCCGCGGCCGACCGCGGGGATGGTCTCGTGACTGCCGTCGAGGATGGCGAGGTTGACCCGGGCGTCCTCGGCCGACTGCAGATGGACGTACCAATCGACCTCGAACAGTGGCCGGAACCCGAAGTGCCGAACATAGAAGGCGGCGGTCGCCGCGACCTCCGACGTCATGATCACGGGATTGTAGCCGGTGGTCTTCATGGACTTTCTCTCCCAAACCGGTAAACATGCAGGCTGCATGTTTCTTTCTGGATAACATACAGGCTGCATGTATGCAACAAGATCGCCGGACCAACCGGGACCGCTCGGACCGGACGCAGGCCGCGCTGGTCGTAGCGGCGCGTGGGCTGTTCGTCGAGCGCGGCTATGCCGAGACCGGGACGCCGGAGCTGGTGGCGGCGGCCGGCGTCACCCGCGGGGCGATGTATCACCACTTTGCCGACAAGCGGGCGCTGTTCCAGGCCGTGATAGAGATCGAGGCCGCGGCGGTGGCCGGGGAGATCGAGCAGGCCGCGCCGGCCGATCTGCCGCCGATCGAGGCGCTGACGCAGGGCGGCGACGCTTTCCTCCGGGCCATGGCGGTGCCGGGCCGCACCCGGCTGCTGCTGGTCGAGGCTCCAGCGGTGCTGGGGCGGGAGGCGCTGGACGAGATCGACGCCCGGCATGGCGGCCGGACGCTGCGAGAGGGACTGGCGGCGGCGATGGCGGCGGGGGCGCTGCGCCCCCTGCCGCTCGATGCCGCCGCCCTGCTGCTGGGCGCCGCCTATGACCGCGCGGCGCTCGCCATCGTCGGCGGGGCCGACCCGGCGGAGTGCCGCGCGGTGCTGGCGGCGCTGATCGACGGGCTCACGCCTCGGCCGTCTGCGGCCGGCACGACCGGGCCGGGCCAAAGATCGCGAAGCTGATCGCGGCCAGGACCCAGGCGCCGATGCCGCCATACAGCATCACCCAGCCGAAGCCGTCGACCAGCGCCGCATGGGCGGCGGCGCCCGACGGATCCAGCGCCGCCAGCGCCGGATAGGTCTGTGGCAGCGCGGCGAGGTTGCCGGCGGCGACGGAGGCGGCCAGCGCTTGCTGCTGCGCCGCGTCGAGGGTACCGGACAGGGCGTCCGGCAAGGCCCAGCGGATGCCTTCCACCAGGATCAGCCCCATCACAGCGATGTTGATGGCCAGCGTGATCAGCCGGGCGCTGATGTCGATGCCGGACGCCATGCCCGCCCGGTTGGCGGGGACCGAGCCGGTGGTGGTGTTGGTCACCGGCGTGTTGGTCAGGCCGAGCCCGATGCCGGCCAGCAGCGTGCCGGGCAGCACGGTCAGCCAGCCGGCCTGCTCGACCCCGGCGCCCAGCCGCATCAGCAGGAACCCCGTGCCCATCACCGCCATGCCGAGCGGGATGACCAGGCGCGGGCCGCCGCGCTGCAGCAGGCGGTCGGCCAGCGGCGGCATCACCAGGAACGGGATGGTGTAGGCCAGCAGCAGGAACCCGACCGTCCGGCTGTCGAGGCCGAGCCCGCCCTGGAAGTAGATCGGCAGGTAGATCATGAACGGCCAGTAGCACCAGTTCATGCCGATGCAGCCGATGATCGCGCCGCTGAAGCGGCGGATGCGGAACACCGAGAAATCGAACATCGGGTGCGGGCTGACCCGCTCCGCCACCAGGAAGCCGGCGAAGGCGGCGACGGTCAGCACGGCCAGGCCGATCGCCGTGGCGCGGTCCAGCTCCGCCGCCTGGGTGATCAGGAAGGCCAGGCCGAACACCGCCAGCGTCAGGGTGACGATGCCGGCGACGTCCAGCTTCTGCGCGTGCGGGTCGCGCGATTCGCGGATGCCGATCAGGGCCGGGATCAGCGCCAGCACGGTCAGCGGCACATGGATCAGGAACACCCAGTGCCAGCTCGACCAGCTGGCGATCAGCCCGCCGATGATCGGGCCGAAGCCGAGGCCGACGCCGCTGATCACGCCCCAGGCGGTGAAGGCGCGGCCGCGCTCGCGCTCGTCCTGGAACTGATGCGAGATGATGGCGATCACGCAGGTCAGCATGGCGCCGCCGGCCAAGCCCTGCAGGAAGCGGGCGGCGATCAGCAGCGACACGTTGTCGGCCAGGCCGCACATCAGCGATGTGGCGCCGAAGGCGACCGTGGTGACGGTGAAGACGCGCTTGCGGCCGTAGCGGTCGGCCAGGGTGCCGGTCGCCATCAGCACCGTGGTGCAGGCGATGGTGTAGGCGTTCATGATCCATTGCAACCCGCGGAAATCGGCGGGAAGCGCGGTCTCCAGCGTCGGCAGGATCACCGGCACGCTGGAGATCTCGAGGCCGAACATCAGCGCAGCCAGGCAGACGCCGACCAGGGCCGCCATGTTCCGGGCGGAGGGTGACAGAGCCATGATCCTCTCTCGAAGCGACAGGCCGCGCCGCCGCGCAAAGGCTTGCGCAGACCGGTTCCGGCGCGGAGGGGGTCGGTGGGGTGCTCGATCGGGCTGCCTGACTCTGGCCAAACCGCTTTCATGATGGAAATGAATTAATTTTGTGGCGTCCATTTTCCGCCATCATATATTTGGAGGATGGATTTCGACCCTGCCCTGCTGCGCGCCTTCGTCGCCGTCCATGAGTCCGGCGGCTTCACCCGTGCGGCCGAGCGGCTGCACCTGACCCAATCGGCCGTCAGCCACCAGATCCGGCGGCTGGAGGAGCAGATCGGCCGGCCGCTGCTGCAGCGGACCACGCGCAAGCTGCTGTTGACCGAGGACGGCCAGGAGTTCCTGCGCCATGCCGAGCAGATCCTGCAGGCGCAGGACTCGCTGACCCGGCGCTTCCTGCCCTCCGCGGTCTCCGGCGTCGTCCGCTTCGGCGTGCCGGAGAATTTTTTGGGCGACCGGCTGCCAGCGCTGCTGCGCCGCTATGCCCGCGGCTATCCCCAGGTGCGGCTCGAGGTGGCGGTCAGCGTCTGCCTCGACCTGCGCGCCAAGGTCGAGGCCGGCGAGATCGACCTCGCCGTGGTGATGTCCCTGCCGGGCGAGACCGGCGGCACGGTGCTGCGGCGGACGCAGTTCGTCTGGGCCGCCGCCGAGGGCTTCGACTGGGCGCCGGGGACGTCGCTGCCGCTCGCTCTCGCCCCGCCGCCCTGCCCCTGCCGCGCCATCGCCGTCGACGCCATCTCGGCTTCGGACATCGAGTGGCATGTCGGCTTCACCTCAGGCAACCAGCACGGGCTGCGGGCGGCGGTGCTGGCGGGGCTGGCCGCCTCGATGATCGCCCGGGACGAGATCGAGCCGGGGATGAAGATCCTCGACGGCCGTCACGGCCTGCCGCGGCTGCCGGAGGTGGAGTTCGCGCTGATCTGGCGACCCGGCGCCACCTTGCCCTGCGCGCGCGAGCTCGGTCGGCTGATCGTGGAATCGGCGGAGGCTGCCCCGGCGCTCCTCGCCCGGGCGGTCTAGGAGGGCCTAGCCCAAGGCACGGCCCAGCAAGGCGCCGACGCAGGTTCGACACCGCCGATCGTCGGGCCGGCCAAGCTGAACAGGAAAATTTGCATAGCCGGCTTGCGCACCATTCCGGGCCCAGATTAACTTTGATTCATGTTTTTCCGATTGCATCGGCTCCAGCAGCCCTCGTCGGTTGCGGTCGGTATAGGATGACAGTGTCCGCAATTGTTTTTAATATTGGAAAGGATGAACATTATGGACAATTCGGTATCGCGGAGCTTTGTCGAAGCATATGCCGAGTTGTTCCGAGAACTTCCAGAATATCGGTCATCGTTGCAGCTCTTGGACGATGCGCGCCAGGATAATACTCTGATCTTGGGGGCGGCGGAGCCGGCGTCGGCGACTGCCGGTGATGATGTCGTGAACGGTAGCGCGGGGGGCGACTACCTCGATGGCGGCGACGGCAACGATCAGCTCCATGGCCTGGCGGGCGACGACACGCTGATCGGAGGAGCGGGCGCCGATGTGCTTGATGGCGGCCAAGGATCGGATGATGCGAGCTATGTCGGAGCGAGCGGCGGGGTAAACGTCAATCTGGCCACTGGCGATGGTCTGGCATTTGAGGCCGAAGGCGACAGGCTGATCGGTATCGAGAATCTCTTGGGGGGAAACTTCGACGACTGGCTGCGCGGCAGCAACGCGGCCAATTGGCTCAGCGGAGATGACGGCAGAGACCGCCTTGAGGGAGGCGACGGCAACGACCGGCTTCTTGGTGGCGCCGGCAATGATCTGCTCATAGGAGATGGCGGGGCTGATCTGCTATGGGGCGGTGGAGGCGCCGACACCATGAGCGGCGGGGCCGGCCAAGACGTTGCGGAGTATACCGACTCATGGGGGCCGGTCTGGATCGACCTGGCCGCCGGGAAGGGTTACTGGAGCGAGGCTCAGGGCGACGCCTTGATCGGCATCGAGAACGTCAGCGGCAGCCAGGGCGATGACCGGCTGACGGGAGATGTCGGCGCGAACGTCCTGGCCGGCGGTGGTGGCAACGATCTGCTCCGCGGCGGCGCAGGCGCGGACCGGCTCGATGGCGGCACTGGCACCGACACCGCCACCTACTACGGCAGCGCAGCCGGGGTGACCGTCGACCTGGCCTCCAGCACCGGGTCGGGCGGCGACGCTCAGGGCGACACCCTGATCGGGATCGAAAACCTCACCGGGAGCAGCCAGGGTAACGACATCCTGATCGGGACCGCCGGCGCCAACACCCTGGCCGGCTGGGGCGGTGACGACGTGCTCCGCGGCGGGGCAGGGGCCGACACGCTGGACGGCGGTGCCGGCAGCGACACCGCCAGCTACTACACCAGCGCGGCCGGGGTTACGGTCAACCTGACGACCGGCGCCGCCGCGGGCGGCGACGCGCAGGGAGATATCCTGTCCGGCTTCGAACAGCTCACAGGCAGCCAGTTCAACGACGACCTTACCGGGGCGGCCAGCACCGATGCGCTGCGGGGCTGGGGCGGCGACGATGTTCTGCGCGTCGGCTCCGGCTCCACCCTCACCATGGTCCTGGACGGCGGCGCCGGCAGGGACCTGCTCAGCTTCTGGGACAATTCGGACGAGCACGCCGTGGATCTGCAGGGCGACAGCCACTTCGTCTCAATCGAAGATATCCACGGCGGCCAGGGGAGGGACACGTTCGTCGGCAACGGCGGCGCCAACACGCTAAAGGGCTATGATGGCAATGATTCGATCCAGGGCAAGGGGGGCGACGACCTGATCGACGGGGGTGCCGGCGGTCACGATACACTTGTTGGCGGCAGCGGCATGGACCGGCTGACCGGCGGCGCCGGCATCGACGACTTCTTATACCTCACGGCCAGCGACAGCACGTCCTCGGCGGCGGGCCGCGACCTGATCACCGACTTCAGCCACGCCCAGGGGGACCGGATCAGGCTGTGGCAGGTCGACGCCAACACCAGGCTTGCCGGGGACCAGGCCTTCACCTTCATCGACAACAGGGCGTTCACCGGCGTCGCCGGGCAACTCCACTATGGGTACGACTCCGGCCAGACCATCGTTTCGGGCGACACCAATGGCGACAAGCTGGCGGATTTCGCCATCGCCCTCACCGGCATCCTGACACTGTGGGTTTCCGACTTCGAGCTCTGACCTGCGGGCGGACGGCTAGGCGGCGTTCTGTGTTTCCGCCGCGGCGCCCAATCCGAGGCGGGACTGCACGAAGTCGATGAAGGCGCGCACCTTGGCCGGGGGCAGGTGGCGCGACGGGTACAGCGCGTGCAGCGGGAAGCTCTCGCCGGTCCAGTCCGGCAGCAGCTCGACCAGCTCGCCGTGGTCGATCAGCCGTTGCACGCCGATCGCCTTGACCCGGGCGATGCCCACCCCCTCGAGGCAGGCGCCGAGCATGGTGCCGAACTCCGCCACCATCAGCCGGCCGGTCGCCCGCACCTCCACCGCCTCGCCACCGCGCCGGTACGACCAGTTGTCGATCGGCTGGCCGGAGGCGGAATCGCGCACCTGGATGCAGGCGTGGCCGGCCAGGTCGGACGGCGCCTCCGGCCGGCCATGGGCGGCGACATAGGCCGGTGATGCCACAGTGATCGTCCGTGTCTCCAGCAGTCTGCGCGACACCAGGGAGGAATCCGGCGGGTGGCCGAAGCGGACGGCGATGTCGAAGCCCTCGCCCACCAGGTCGCCCAGCTGGTCCTTGGCGACCAGTTCCAGCGTCAGCTCGGGGTATAGCGCCAGGAAGTCCGGGATGTGCGGCGTGAACAGCAGGCGCGAGAAGAAGGCGTCGACATTCACCCGCAGCCGGCCGCGCACGGCGATGGCGGAGCCGGAGGTGACGGTCACGGCGTCCTCGATCCCGGTCAGCAGCGGCGCGACCTCGGAATAGAGCCGGCGCCCCTCATCGGTCAGGGCGACGGCTCGGGTGGTGCGGTCCAGGAGCCGCACGCCGACCCGCGCCTCCAGCCGCGCTACCGCCCGGCTGACGCCGGATCGGGACAAGCCCAGCGCCGCGGCCGCGCGGGCGAAGCTGCCGCCTTCGACCACCGCGGCCAGCACGCCGATCGTCGAGATCACCCGCCCGTCGAAGGCCATCGCGCCCTCCGTTGATTCCAGGTCACCAGTCTTATGACTCAATGGCGCTCACGGCAACGATCCGGCGCGCCTAGATCTTCGGCATCCGCTGAAGGAGACCGAGGATGTACGCGATCACGGGAATCACCGGCCAGGTGGGCGGCACGCTCGCCCGGCAGCTGCTGGCCGCCGGCGAGCCGGTGCGCGCCATTGTGCGAGACCCGCGCAAGGGCGAGGCCTGGGCGGCAGAGGGCTGCGAGGTCGCCGTCGCCGACCTGGACGATGCGACTGCCCTGACCAAAGCCTTCGCGGGAGCGATGGCCGTCTTCATCCTGGCACCGCCGGTATTCGACCCGCAGCCCGGCTATCCCGAAGCGCACCGTCTGGGCGACACCCTGGTGCAGGCGCTGACCGCCGCTCGGCCCGGCCGGGTGCTGCAGCTGTCGACCATCGGCGCCGACGCTGCCCAGGACAACCTGCTGTCGCAGCACACGCTGCTGGAGGCGGCGCTGCGCAGCCTGCCGCTGCCGCTGACGATCCTGCGACCGGCCTGGTTCATCGAGAACGCGGCCTGGGACGTAGCCTCGGCGCGCGACGAGGGCGTGATCCGCAGCTTCCTGGCGCCGACCGCCCGGCCGGTGCCGATGGTCGCGACCGCGGATATCGGGTGCGTGGCGGCCGAGCTGATCCGCGAGGATTGGGCCGGCCAGCGCGTGGTCGAGCTGGAAGGACCGCGCCGGGTGTCGCCGGACGACCTCGCGGCCGCCTTCGCCGCCGCCCTCGGCCGTCCCGTGCGGGCCGAGCCGGTGCCGCGCGAGAGCTGGGAGGGCCTGTTCCGCTCGCAGGGGATGACCAACCCGGTGCCGCGGATCCGCATGCTCGACGGCTTCAACGAGGGCTGGATCGAGTTCCGCGACGGCGGCCGCCACGCGCTGAAGGGCCGGATCGAGGCGGCGGAGGTGATCGCGGAACTGGTCGCCCGCGGCTGAGCGGCCTATCCCTTGATCGCCCCCGCGGTCAGGCCGGCGACGATCTTGCGCTGGAACACCAGCACCAGGACGATCAAGGGCAGGGTCACCACCACCGAGGCCGCCATGATCGGGCCGAATGGGTACTCGTAGCGGCTGCCGCCGGAGATGGTGGCGATCGCCACCGGCACCGTGCGGTTCTCGTCCGACAGGATGAAGGTCAAGGCGAACAGGAACTCGTTCCAGGCCTGGATGAAGGCCAACAGGCCGGTCGAGGCCAGGGCCGGGCCCATCAGCGGCAGCAGCACGCTGACCAGCACCCGGCCGCGGCCGGCGCCGTCCATCAGCGCCGCCTCCTCCAGCTCGCGCGGGATATCCTGGATGAAGCCGGTCAGCACCCAGACGGTGAAGGGCAGGGTGAAGATCAGATAGGCGAAGGTCAGCGACCCCAGCCGGTTGTACAGGCCGAACCAGCGCACCAGCTCGAACATCCCGGACAGCACCACGATCTGCGGGAAGATCGAGATCATCAGGATCACCAGCAGCACCGTCCGCCGCAGCGGAAAATCCAGCCGGCCCAGCGCATAGGCGGCGCCGATGGCGAGCAGCAGCGAGATCCCGGTGGCCGAGCCGGCGACGATCAGCGAGTTGACGATCGACCCCAGAAACACGGGGTCGTTCAGCAGCGCCTTGTAGTAGACGAGCTCGAAGGCCGGCAGCAGCGTCGCCTCGAACAGCGACGCCCCGGTCTTCAACGAGGACACGATCGCCCAGTAATAGGGAAACAGGGTGTAGACCAGGACCAGGACGACGGCGACGCCGAGGCCGAGGGTTTTCAACACCCGGCGCCGGCGGTAGCGGGCGGCGGCGCGGGCCAAGGCGAGATCGGGGGTGGCGGCGACGGTCATCGGATGCTGGTCCGGTCCAGCCGGATCGCGCCGATGATGACGATGGCGATCAGGGCGATCAGCAGGAACACCCAGGTCGAGGCGGCGGAGCCATAGCCCAGCTCCTGGAAGCTGACCAGGTGGTTGCGGGCGTAGATCGTCAGGGTCATGGTCGGGTCGCCATTGCCGCCGAGGACGTAGCTCAGGTCGAACATTCGCAGCGCGTCGAGGGTGCGGAACAGCACGGCGACGCCGATCGGCACCCGCAGCATCGGCAGGGTGATCGAGGTCAGCCGCTTCCACCACGACACGCCGTCGACCCGCGCCGCCTCATGGATCTCGCCCGGGATCAGCTGTAGCCCGGCCAGAATCAGCAGCACCATGAAGGGCGTGGTGATCCAGACATCGACGAAGATGACGACGCCCAGCGCCAGCGACGGGTCGGCAGTCCAGGCCACGCCGGTGTCGATGAGGTGAAGGTCGATCAGCAGCCGGTTGATGATGCCGAACTGGTCGTGCAGCAGCCATTCCCAGATCTTGGCCGAGACCACGACCGGGATCGACCACGGCACCAGGATGGCGGCGCGCAGCACGCCGCGGCCGGGAATCGCCTCGTTCAGCAGGAGAGCGATGGCGAGGCCCAGCAGCGTCTCCAGCGCCACCGAGACGATGGTGAAGACCAGCGTGTTCTCGACCGCCCGCCACCATTGCGGGTCCCGGGCGACCTCGACGAAGTTGTCGAGCCAGACGAAGCCGTAGTTGGTTGGATCGTCGAGGAAGGCGTCGGTGGTGGAGAAGAATAGCGTGCGCAGCAGCGGCCACAGCGCCACCAGCGCCAGGGCGGCGAGGGTCGGCGCCAGGAACAGCCATCCCGCCCGCCGATGCGATCGGGCGACCCGGCCGGTCATCGACGGCATTCCCAAATCGAGTCCCCCCTCCCCCCGCGGGAGGGGGGTAGGGGGTTCTCTCGGCCGGAGCAGATGTGAGCATCCCAGACTCTTCGCGCGCGGACACGTGCAGAGCCCTCCCCCTGCCCCCCTCCCGCAAGGGGAGGGGGGACAAGAAGGGAAGGGCCGGTCGAAGGAGGCAGCACAGGCCTATCCTTTTTGTCCGATCACCACTTCGCCCGCTGGCGCAGGCGGTCCAGCTCCTTGGCCAGGGCGGCCACCGCGGCGTCGGGCTTCTCGTCGCCGGTCAGCACCGCGTGCACCGACTTGGAGAAGGCCTGCGACACCCGGTTGTAGCTGGCGCCGGTGGCGGCCGAGGGGCGAGCGATGCTGTCGGCGAAGGCAGCCTCGGTGTCCTTCAGGAAGGGCAGCTTGGCCAGCACCTCCGGGTCCTCATACAGGGCCGAGATGGTCGGGTTGTAGGCGCCCTGGATCGCCCGGCGCTTCTGGTCGGCGGCGCCGGTCATGTAGCGGATCAGGCTGACCGCCGCCTCCTTGTTCTCGGAGTATTTCGACACGCCGAGATAGGCCGGGCCCAGGCAGCCGCTCGACTTCGCGCCGGCGGCGCCGACCGGCAGCGCCGCCACCCCGACCTTGCCGACCAGGGCGCCGCCCGCGGCCTGTGAGGTGCCCCAGACATAGGGCCAGTTGCGCAGGAACACCGCCTTGCCGCTCTCGAACACGGCGCGGGAGCTTTCCTCGTCATAGCCCAGCACGCCCTGCGGGCTGATCGTGTCGATCCAGCTATGCGCCAGGGTCAGCGCCTGGGCCGCCTTCGGGTTGTCGATGGTGATGTCGCCCTTGGCGTCGATGATGGTGCCGCCGCCGGTGCTGGCGACCCATTCGATGGCGTCGCAGGTCAGCCCCTCATAGGATTTGCCCTGCCAGACGAAGCCCCACATGTCGGCATCGCCGGCCTTGCGCTCGCCGTCCTGCACCGCCTTGGCGGTCTCGGTCAACTCGGCCCAGGTCTTCGGCACCGGCTTGCCGTATTTCTCCAGCAGGTCCTTGCGGTAGAAGATCAGCCCGGTGTCCATGTACCAGGGCAGGGCCAGCAGCTGGCCGTCGATGGTCGCGGCGTCGATCGTGGTCGGGAAATGCGCCGCCACCTCCTCCTTCGGCACCATGGCGCCGAGGTCGAGCAGATGGTTTTTCAGCATGCCCATCCAGATCACGTCGATCACCAGCACGTCGACATCGGTCGACTTCGCCGCCAGCATCTGCTGGTACAGCGGCACGGCATCGTCCCAGGACGCCGGCATCTTGTTGATCGAGACGGCGTTGCCGCTCTGCTTGGCCCAGGCCTCGGCGGCGCTGCTGCACAGGTCGTAATCGGTGGCGCCGCAGAACAGCTTCACCGTCGCGGCCTCGGCCCCGCCGGCGGCGAAAACGGCCAGCGCGGCGGTCAGGGATAGGGTGGCAATCTTCACGGGTCCCTCCGTTCAAGCCCCTGTTTGAGAAATCTTGTCATTGCCGGGCGGGTTGGTCCCGCCACTCAGGTGGAGGCCGGGGCCTCTTGTCGGATCAGCGCCAACAGCTCGGCCTCGCGCGGCAGCGCCCGCCCGCCATAATCGGTGGTGGCCAGCGCGCCGCAGCCCGCGGCCAGGGCCAAGCTGTCGCGGAAGTCGAAGCCGCGCAGCCGGCCGTACAGGAAGCCGGCGTTGAAGCTGTCGCCGGCGCCGGTGGTGTCGACCACGGTCACCGCCGGGGCCGGCACGGCGCAACGCTCGCCGCGGCTGACGCCGATCGCGCCCGCGGCGCCGCGCTTGACCAGCACGGTCGGCACCATCGTCGACAGCCGCTCCAGCGCCGTGCTCACCTCCGGCGCGCCGGTGAAGGCCAGGGCCTCGGATTCGTTCGGGGCGAAGACGTCGATCTCGCGGAACAGCTCGGCCACGCCGGGCGAATCGATCCTGTGCGGCACGTGCTGGCAGTCGAGATAGACCAGCACGCCCTGCCGCTTCGCCGCCCGGGCCAGGGCCAGCAGCTCCGGCTGCAGTCGGAAGCTCTGCAGCAGTAGCGCCCTGGGCGCGGCCGCGGCCAGCGCCTCCGGCGTCGGCGGCAGGTCGTCGCGCACGGCGTAGCTGACGAAGCCGCGGTCATGGGCGAAGGAAAACGCGGCGCTGACCCGCTCCAGCGGCTGGTCCAGCCGGCGGAACAACCGGTCGTCCAGCCCCTCCTTGCGGGCCGCGTCCAGCGCCAGCTGGCTGAACAGGTCGGTGCCGAAATCGGCGGCCCAGGCGGTGCGCAGCCCCAGCCGGTGCAGCGCCGTGGCGGTGGTGAAGCTGGCGCCCGGCAGGGTGGCGAAGTCGCGGGCGAACAGGTCGGCGCCCAGCCGCGGCACCTCCGGCAGGCCGGTGAAGACCAGGTCCCAGTAATATTCGCCGACCACGACGACGTCGCAGCCGCTGGGGCCGGTGCCGGTCATGGCCAGTTGCCGACATGCGGGGCATGGGCGGCGAGGTATTCGTCGACCAGCGCCTCGGCCCGGGAATAGGACAGCACCAGCGGATGCGCCACCAGCGCCTCGACCGCTAGGTCGCGGTCGCGCTCGCGGATCGCCTGCACCGCCAGCCGCTCATAGCGCTTGATGTCGTGCACCAGCTGGGCCTGCGCCTCCGGCATCGGGCCGATCGTCAGCGGCCGCACCCCGTCGCGGTCGACCACGCAGCTGACCTCGACCACGTCCTCGTCGCGCAAGCCCTCGATGGCGCCCTGGTTCGGCACGTTCAGCCCGCTGTAGAGCGGTTTGCCGGTCTCCAGCGCATCCACCAGGTCCAGGGCGACGCCGGCATAGCCCTCGCCCTCGTCGCCCAGCGGCGCGTGGGCGCCGGCGGCCAGCGCCCGGTCGGCCTCCTCCATGCTCGGCGCCCCCTCCTGGGCATAGTGCATGTAGGTGGCGTTGCGGCGATGGGCGTAGGCGTAATAGGCCTCCAGCGCCTTGTCCGGGTTGCGGCGCCAGTCCAGCGCCGTCAGCTGCTCGATCAGCCCATGGTTCAGGTCGCGCACCTCCTCGCCCCGCGTGCGGACGTCCGACCGGATCGCCTCCACCGCCTTCTCGGCATAGTAGAAGTAGTAGAGGTATTCGTTGATCCACATACCGTGGCGGCGGACGACGCGCGGGCTGAACACCTTCTGGGCCGAGGCCGCCAGGAAGGCGTCGTCGGCCAAGAGGCGCGGCAGCACGTCCTCGCCGCCGATCTCGGCGCGGCGGGTGAAGGACAGGTGGTTCAGGCCGAACACCTCGGTGCGCACCGATTTCTCCGGCACGTCGAACCAGCGGGCGACGGCCGACTGGGCGGCATTGGCGCCGTCGCAGATGCCGATGGTGCGGTCGTGGCCGGCGTCGCGCAGCGCCTGGGTGACCAGGCCGGCCGGGTTGGTGAAGTTGAACAGCCAGGCGTCGGGGCTGACCCGCTTCAGGAGGTCGGCATAGCCCAGGATCGTCGGGATGCTGCGCAGCGCCATGGCGAAGCCGCCGGGCCCGGTCGTCTCCTGCCCCAGCACGCCATGGGCCAGGGCGATGCGCTCGTCCTTGATCCGGCCCTCTTCCAGCCCCGGCCGGACCGTGGTCACGACATAGGCGGCGCCGTCCAGCGCACGCTCCGGATCCAGGCTGGTGGTGATCTTGACGGGGGAGCGGGTGCGCCGGGCGATCTCGGCCCCGAGCCCACCGAACAGCTCCAGCCGCGGCCCGTCGATGTCGAGCAGGCACAGCTCGGTCAGGTTGCTCCACTCCGCCCGGCGCAGCGCCGATTCGATGAACAGCGGGGCACGGACGCCGCCGCCGCCGACCAGGGTCAGTTTCATGGTGCCTCCCGCAAACCGCCAAAGTTATGACTGGTTATAACCAGTCATGTCAATTGTGGCCGGAACCCCGATTTGCGTGTATGCAGCGAGGGGACATCTCCGCCTGCCGAGAGGCCTTTTCGCGCGCCATGACCGACGGCACCCTGAGCGATGGACCCGCGGGCGACGGGCTGCGGCGCGACGACCCGCAGCCGTTGTACCGCCAGATCAAGCAGCGGATCCGCGAGCAGATCGAGCAGGGCCAGCTCGGCACCGACGCCAAGCTGGCGTCGGAGCGCGAGCTCGAGAAGCAGTACGGCGTCAGCCGCATCACCGTGCGCCAGGCGGTGCGCGAGCTGGTGCAGGAGGGCTGGCTGCACAGCCATCCCGGCCGCGGCTTCTTCGTGGCGCGGCGCGAGGAGACCTATGAGCTGCACCTGCTGCGCAGCTTCACCGCCATCGCCGAGGCGCATGGCCGGACGCCGAGGAGCCGGCTGATCGAGGGCTATGTCTGCCGCGCACCGCCGGAGGTGGCGCGGCCGCTGTTCCTGCCGCCCGGCGCCGATGTGGTGATGCTGAAGCGGTTGCGCTGCCTGGACGGCCAGCCGGTGGTGCTGACCCAGGACTGGTTCGCCGCCCGGCTGGTGCCCGGGATCCTCGACCTCGACTGGTCGACCGCCAACCGCTCGCTCTATGCGGAGGTGCGCGACCGCTACCGGCTGCGGCCCGACCGCGGCCGCACCACGATGAGCGCCCGGCTGGCCAATGCGGAGGAGGCGGAACTGCTGGAGCTGACGCCGCCGGCCGCGGTGCTGACGATCGAGCAGATCGCCTACGACCCGCAGGGCCGACCGGTGAACATGACCTTTTCCAGCCACCACCCGCTGCGCTATCCGCTGAGCCTCGACCAGAGGGGCTGAACCGGGCGGCCGACAGCCCTCGAAATGCCCAGATTGGGAATCACGATCCGATCACGATCCGGCTTCTAAATGCTCCGGCGACGATAAGGGATTGCGGTGCACCGAGCAGGGGAGAGACGACCGTGCATGGCTCAGGGTTCACAGGGGCCGGCCAGCGTAACGCCGCGCTGACGCAGGGGCTCGAGCAGCCCGAGACCTATTTCGAGGGCAGCCCGCCGCCGCCCGACGGCATCTTCGGCTGGCGCCTGGCGCAAGAGGCCGGGCGGCTGGGCCAGCATCCGCAGGCCCTGGTCATGGACGTGCTGCAGCGCCTGGCCCGCAAGATGTATTTGGACGGGCTCGTCGCCGGGCCGGAGACGTTCAATCCGGACGTTCCCGCCGGCTACACCTATCTCGGCCAGTTGATCGCGCACGACCTGACCTTCAGCGATCTCGGAACCCTGTCGCGCACGGCGACCGCCGGGCCGCTCTGGGCCAGCCCGGCGCTCGATCTCGACTGCCTCTATCGCGGCGGGCCGTTCCGGTCGCCGATGCTGTACCAGCAGCGCACCGGCGGGCCCGACGCGCTGCGGATGAAGCTGCGGGTCGGCTACACCGGCGGCCGGACCTGGGACAGGGACGCGCCGGAGGTGCCCGGCGATCCGGTGACGGCCAAGGCGCCGCAACCCTGCGACCTGGCGATGATCGCCTGCCTCGACGCGGTCTCGAACGCGACCGATCTCCGCCCCCTGCCTCCAAACGCGCCGGACGTGCCGCGGCAATGCCCGGTCGAACCGCTGATCGGCGACATCCGCAACGACAACAACCTGATCCTGTCGCAGATCACGGTCCTGTTCCATCGCTTCCACAACCGCATCGTCGACGCCATCCTGGCATCGCCGCACCGGCCATCGGACTACGAGGTGTTCGAAATCACCCGCGCACTGGTGATCGCGACCTACCGGGCGGTGGTGCGCAACGACTATCTCGGCCATCTGCTCGACCCCGGGGTCTGGCGCGACTACGCCCCGCGGGAGGGGCTGCAGGACCTCGGCGGCTTCGGCCGGCGCCTGGCCGCCGATGCGGACACGCCGCTGCCGGCCGAGTTCATCATGGCCGCCTTCCGCTTCGGCCACGCCATGGTGCGGCCGTCCTACACGCTGAACCGGGCCCTGGCGCTGACCGAGACCAGCCTCAAGGGGCTGATGACCTTCCGGCGCGGCATGCTGGTCGGGGATGGCGGGGTTCCGGGCAGCCCGATCCCGAACGACTGGATCCTGGAATGGGATCTGTTCTTCCCGGAGAAGGCGGGCGCCGACGAAAACCAGTCGCACCTGATCGGCCCCTGGGTCACCTCCCAGTTCTACACGATGTCGGCCATGGCGCATGATGACATGCGCCGCATGGTCGGCGCCGACCCGATCTACGAGAACTATGGCGGGCTGCCGTTCCGCGACCTGGCGCGGGCCTATCTGTCCAGCCTGCCGAGCGCGCAGCATCTCGCCGACCGGCTGGGCATCCAGAAGCTGACGCGGGAGGAGCTGCTGGGCGACGGCCATGGCGGCCTTGCCGGCATGAATGCGCGGACCCAGCCCAATCCCCTTGCCGGCGCACCGGAGGGGGTGATCGAGGCCCTGGCCGAGGATACGCCGCTGTTCTACTACATCCTGCGCGAGGCGGAGGTACGCCACCAGGGACGGCGCCTCGGGCCGCTGGGATCGGCGATCGTGGCCCAGGTCGTCCTGGCCGCATCCTTGGCCGATTCGACGACCGTCGAGCCCGGCGTGATCCGGCGCTGGAGCCGCGTCCTGTTCAAGGGCGGCGCCGTTCCCGACAGCATGCGCGACATCATCGGATTCGTCGAATCGCCGCCGCCGCCGGCAGCGCCGTCGCGGCCGATCACACAAGCCAGCGTCTGACGGCGCCGGCACGGAGGTGGTGGGGGCCTCCGCCCTCCGTCGCCCTTCGGGGCGCGGGGGCGGAGGATTAAAGCGCCGGCCGGTCGGCCGTCGCCATACAGCAAGGCAACAGCGCCTTGCGGACAAGGAGGAGCAAGCTATGACGGACCATGACAAGCACGCACCGAAACCTGTGCCGGTCGAGATGACCATGTACGACCGCGAGGCCGCGGGCCGGCTGATCGTCGGCATGGCGATCGGCGAGATCGAGAAGCCGAAGACGACGGCGGAGGCGCTGCAACTGCTGAAGGATCACGGCATCACCCTGGAGAACTTCGCCGCATCGGGGAAGGAGATCCGGGTCGTCAGCCGTGACGAGGCGCTGTACGTCGTGCTGCCGCCGGCCGACCTGATGCGGCAGCGGATCGAGGAGTACTCGAAGTATCCGGGCCCGTATCCGCTGCCGGACGAGTATGCCCTGCAGGTGCGGCGCGACCCGAACGCGCTCGACGCCCTCGACATGTTCTACTTCCGCGTCGGCGACTACAGCTTCGGTCAGTGCCGGTGAGGCCAGTAGAGCTGCTCCTCGCCGACATCGGTCGCGGGAAGGCCGGCCTGGATCAGGCCTTCCCGCAGCTCGCGCCAGCGGGCGACGTTGCGGATCGGGAAGCTGCTTAGGAACCACTCGACGATGGCGGCGTCGGTGCATTCGAAGTCGGCGTGCCAGGCGTCGCGTGCGTTGCGCAGGAAGAGGCGCGCCTCCTCCTGTGCCCGCCGGTTGTCGCCGAGGAGGCTGAGGGCGGCGGCCTTCCAGGCCGGGATGTTGAAGATCGACTGGCCGGCCCGGTCGGCGGCCTCGATGCAGCCCTCGACGTCGCCGTGCAGGAAGCGGATGCCCGCCAGATAGGCCCAGTGATGGGGCGGGACCATCGGGTTGAGCTCGAAGGCGTTGGCCACGAGGTCGAGCGCGACGTCGGTCCGGTCGACGAAGGCGAAGCCCTGCGCCGCCGACATCAGCACCGACGGGTTGCTCGGGTTCAGGTCGCGCGCCAGCTCCAGATGCAGATCCGCCTGCGGATACCGGGTCGTCATCATGTAGGACCAGGCGAGGGTCAGGTGCCCGCGCGCGTCCAGCGGGTCCAGTTCCGCCGCCCGCCGCGCCAGCGACAGCGCCTCCTCGGCCATGGCGCGGTCGCGGCGCACCCCCGGCAGGATGATGTGCCGGGAATTGTAGATGTTGGCGAGGCCGCTATAGGCCGGGGCGAAGCTGGGCCAGTCCCGGATCACGTCCTTGAACAGCGCCTCGGCCTCGAACTCCGCCTGCGGCTCCCAGAAGTTCAGCAGATACTGGGCGCGCAGCCAGCGGATGTAGGGGCCATGCGCGAAATCGCGGTCGCCGATCTGCCGCGACAGGGCGTTCGCCGAGATATGGATGTCGAGCGTCGCCGACACGCGGCGGGCGATCTGACGCTGCTGGTCCATCCAGGATTGCAGCGCCAGCGAGAAGGTCTCCGACCACAGCGATCGCTTGCGGGTCAGCTCGGTCAGCGAGACGACGATCAGCAGGTCGTCGTCCTTGTGCCGGAAATCGGTAGACAGGCGGTAGTCGGCCTGCGGCGGGGCTCCGGCCGCCGGGGCCGATTCCGGCGGCTCGACCACGATCCATTCCCGGAACCGCACCAGATTGGCGATCAGCTCGCTGCGGAAGCCGTGGACGACGTAGTCGTCGATGCCCTCGGGGATCCCGGGGTTCAGGCGGTCCACTTCGATGATCGGCAGCCGGGACTGCTCCTCGACCGGCGCCGAAGGCGCCTGGGCGGTGCTATCGAGCGAGCCCTTCTTGATGTCGACGATCAGGCGCTGCGTCTCGTCCGACGGCTCCATGTCGTAGTCGTTCTGCAGCAGGTCCCACAGCGTCGCGTACAGCTTCAGCGCCGCCGCGATGTTGCCGCGCAGCGCCTGCTGCAGGATCAGGATGCGATAGGCCTCCTCATGCGTCGGGTCGATGTCGAGCAGCGCATGGGCGGCCTCGGCGGCGATCTTCTCGCCCGAAGCCGGATCGCGCAGGATCCGCTCGATGCCGCCGATGAAGGTCTTGCGCCATTGCTGCCGGCAGACGGTGAGCCAGGAGGCGAACTCCCGGTCGAGATCCTCGAACCCGGCCATGATCCGGTCCGGATTGGCCAGGCCGAGCGCCAGGATCGACGACAGCACGCCCCTCGCCAGGTCGGCGGCGACCAGCTCGAGGTCGATCTCGACGGATTCGCGCCGGACGAGGATGTCCTGGCGCCCGATCTCGACGATGCCCGGGCGGACGGCGTCGAGATTGTCGCGCAGCTGCTTCAGGCACTGCCGCAGCGAGCCGCGGGCATGATCGCCGTCGCTTTCGCTCCAGAACACCCCGGCGACGCGTTCACGGCTCTCGACCGCCGTGCCGCTCAGCGCGATGAAGGCGAAGATCGCCTGGGCCTTGCGGCTGCCGAGCTCGATCCGTTCCCCGTTGCCGAGGCGGAGATCGAAGCCATTGCCCAACGACAACCGCAGACGCTCGACACCGCCAGCCTCCGGCGCGGGTACGTCTTCCCGATCCGGAGTCCTCACGCTCCGTACTGCCGGAACCGCCATCCGCGGTCTCCCTTTCCCCCAACCAGTTGAAACCGCAGCGGACTGGGCTCACGAACTATTAAATATCGCCGGGCGTTCGATCAAACTATTCAGCGGGCGCCCGAACTGTGAGGCCGTCTTGCGAAGCCCCTCCGTCACCGCGGCAGGCGAGGAGGGTTGCAGCTCCGGCGATAGCAGCTTCACGACGGGAATCCCAGCCCTCCCGGTCAGATCGACCCGGAAAATCGCGATGTCTCGCCGGGCCAGGGCGGCCAGGAAGCCGGGCAAGGAGTCCGGTCCATCGGCGTCGTCATCCGTCACCTCGCGGTGCGCCGTGGCCAGCAGCGCCTCGGGCCGCAGCGCGCGCTTCGCCGCCAGCCGCTCCTGGTCCGCCGGATCCGCCGCCGGCCCGGCCCGGCGCAGCCTCAGGAACAGCAGGTCGTTGGCGATCTCGGACTGGATCATCTCCAGGACCGCCGCCTCCAGCGCGGCGTCCCGGCCGGGACGCGCGGCGAAGCCCAGGGCGACCAAGCCGTGGACGGGGCTGATGGAGGCCGCGGCGACGACGGCGAGCGGCAGGCCATCGGCGTCGAGCTGCAGCGCGAAGCCCTGGCGCGGCCAGGGCGTTTCGGCCTTGGGGCGCAGCCGGTCGATCGCGGCAGCCATCAGCGCCGGCGGCAACCGGCGGGCGGGCCGGCCTCCATACCACCACTGCGCGACCACATGCCGCTCGACCAGCTCGAACAGGGCGGAGCGGGCGCCGTCATCAAGCGTCGGGCCGGCGGCGCAGCCCTCGCTGACCGGGACGGCGGCCCGCTTCCCGCCCGACGGTCCGAAGATTAGCGGCCGCGGCACCTGCACGGGGCGGCCGGTGGCCAGCTCCACGCCGGCGACCACCGGGGCAGCCGCGAGCGCGGCTTCCGACGCCAAGCCGGTCCGCGCCTCAACTTGGCCGGCGAAGCGGGCGGCGATGATCCCGGCCGCGCCGTCCGGGGCGGCGTCGCCGGTCTCGGGCGCGGCCAGGGCCAGGGTCTCCGCCGCCTCGCCGATGCATTTCTGGAAGGCCCGCCACGGGCTCGGGTCGCATCCGATCACGCCGTCCACGGCGATCGCCGCGCCGCCGTCGCCGCCGGGCCGCGGCAGCCGGGCGCCGAGGACGGTCAGGCCGGGATAGTCCATCGCCGGCACCACGAAGCTGGCCTCGAGCGTTGCGGCCAGGCGGAACAGTCGGGCGGTCCGGCCATCCTCGTCGCTGCCGTCCGGTGCCACCCCGAAGGCCGCCAGCAGCCGCCGGGCCTCTTCCACGGCCTGGCCGGCTCCGCCAGAGTCGGGGGCTTGCTCGAACAGCCGGGCACAGCTGTCGTAGACGGAAGGCGGTGCGAGCATGATGCTCCGGATTACGGGCGGGGCCTCCGCCCATTTCAGCATGGGAGCCGGGAAACGCGTGGTGTTTTTTGCCGGATGCCGCCCCTGACCGCCCTCGATCCCCTCCTCGCCGACCGGATCGCCGCCGCGCTCGGCATCCGGCCGGTGGCGGCCGAGCCGCTGCCGGGTGGGTCCACCGTCGCCGTGCTGCGGGTCGACCTCGCCGACGGTGCCCGGGTGGTGGCCAAGGCCGGGGCGGGACCGCTGCTGCTCGAGGCCTGGATGTTGGGTGAGCTGGCCCGGCACTCCGCCCTGCCGCTGCCGGCCGTGCTGCATGCCGCCGAGGACCTGCTGCTGCTGGAGCATGTCGAGCACGAGCCCGGGCCGCCGGCGGAGCCGGCCCAATTGCACGCCGCCGAGCTGCTGGCGGCGCTGCATGCGCCGGCCTGGCCGCGCGTCGGCTATGGCCGCGACACCACCATCGGCAAGCTGCCGCAGCCGAACCCGCCCGCCGATCGCTGGGTGCCGTTCTTCCGCGACCACCGCCTGCTGCACATGGCCCGTGCCGGGCATGCCGAGGGCACGGTCGACGCCGTCCTGCTGCGCCGGCTGGAGGCGCTGGCGGCGCGGCTCGACGACCTGCTGTCGGAGCCGCGGCATCCGGCGCTGCTGCATGGCGACATCTGGACCGGCAACCTGCTGCACCGAAACGGCCGAATCGCCGCCTTCATCGATCCCGCCATTTCCTGCGGCCATCCGGAGATGGAGCTGACCTACCCGACCCTGTTCGGCACCTTCGGCGATATTTTTTTCCGCCGCTATGCCGAGCTGGCGCCGCTCGATCCCGGCTTCTGGAACGACCGCCGGCCGATCTACCTCTTGTATCCGCTGCTGGTGCATGTGCGGTACTGGGACCCGGCCTATGCCGAGCCGATCCGCCGGATTCTCGATCGCTACGGCTTCTGATCCATGGCCTAACCCCCCGAAACGTCTTATGATTCATTGAGATTGTAACGGTCCATTTTCTTCGCCATAGTCGCGCCAATCCGACGATGACGCGGAGCTTGAACAGAGAAACGCCCTCGGTTTAAACGGCGAGCGAACAGATGAGGTTTGACCATCCGCGGATGGTCTGTGGAGGCAATTCGGCGCGAGCATGGAATATTTCCTGCAGCAGCTCATCAATGGGCTGACGCTGGGCGCGATCTACGGTCTGATCGCGATCGGCTACACGATGGTGTACGGCATCATCGGCATGATCAATTTCGCCCATGGCGAGATCTATATGATCGGCGCGTTCATCGCGGTGATCGGCTTCGTCGTGCTCGGCGCCTTCGGCGTGCCCGGCGTGTCGGTAGCCCTGGCGCTCGCGATCGTGCTGATCGTCAGCGTGGTGGTGACCGCGGCCTATGGCTGGACGATCGAGCGGCTGGCCTACCGGCCCCTGCGCGGCTCGACCAGGCTGGCGCCCCTGATCTCCGCGATCGGCATGTCGATCTTCCTGCAGAACTACGTCCAGCTGCTGCAGGGCGCCCGGCGCAAGCCGGTGCCGCCGCAGATCCCGGGCGGCTTCCAGCTGACCTCTGGCGGCGGCTTCGACGTCAGCCTGTCCTATCTGCAGATCATCATCGTGGTGCTCACCCTCACCCTGATGATCGGCCTGACCTGGGTGATCAACCGCACCTCGCTGGGCCGGCAGCAGCGCGCCTGCGCCCAGGACCGCACCATGGCGGCGCTGATCGGCGTCGATGTCGGCCGCACCATCTCGATGACCTTCGTCATCGGCGCGGCGCTGGCCGCCGTGGCCGGCGTGATGGTGACGCTGTATTACGGCGTGATCGACTTCTACATCGGCTTTCTGGCCGGCATCAAAGCCTTCACCGCAGCGGTGCTGGGCGGCATCGGCTCGCTGCCCGGGGCGATGCTGGGCGGCATCCTGATCGGGTTGATCGAGGCCTTCTGGTCCGGCTATTTCTCGTCGGAGTACAAGGATGTCGCCGCCTTCACCATCCTGGTGCTGGTGCTGATCTTCCGCCCGTCCGGCCTGCTCGGCCGCCCCGACATCGAGAAGGTCTGAGGCGATGGCCACGATCGCGCAATCTGACGCGGCCGGCCTGCGCCGCCTCGACCTCGTGGCCATGGCGAAGGAGGCGGGGGTCACCGCCCTCATCGCCCTGGTCCTCACCGCCCCCCTGGTCGGCATCCGCACGGTGGAGCAGAGCGGAGCGCTCGGCTACCAGACCGACTTCACCGCGGTCGCCATCGCGGTCGCGCTGGTCTTCCTCGGCCGCATCGGCATCATCCTGAACCGCGAGGGCGTGCCGCGGCCGGTGTTCTGGGCCAGCCTGCTGTTCCTCGTCGTCTTCGCCCTGCCGCCGATCTACGAATATCTGCGGCCGATGATCTCCGATGCGCTGCCGCCGCTGCCGGTGCAGGACCTGCACTCGGTGCCGCTGCTGCTGGTCGGGGCGCTCGGCGCGCTGTGGCTGCTGATCCAGTCGATCCTGGTGCAGCGCCGCAGCCGCGCCAGCCTGTCGCGGCAGGAGCGCGACCGGGCGATGGACCGGATCGGCGCCCGGGTGCAGCGGCTCAGCGTCTATGTCGGGCCGATCCTGGTGCTGCTGGCGGTGATCTTCCCCTTCACCGACCTCGCCAGCCGCAGCACGCTGGGCGTCGCCACCATCGTGCTGATCTACATCATGCTCGGCTGGGGGCTGAACATCATCGTCGGCCTCGCTGGCCTGCTCGACCTCGGCTATGTCGCCTTCTACGCCGTCGGCGCCTATTCATACGCGCTGCTGGCCACCACCTTCGGCTTCAGCTTCTGGCTGTGCCTGCCCTTGGCCGGCGTGCTGGCCGCCGGCTTCGGCCTGATCCTGGGCTATCCTGTGCTGCGGCTGCGCGGCGACTATTTCGCCATCGTCACCCTCGGCTTCGGCGAGATCATCCGCATCATCCTGATCAACTGGGCGCCGGTGACCGGCGGGCCGAACGGCATCAACAACATCCCGCGGCCCAGCTTCTTCGGCTTCCCCTTCGACCGCAGCCCGCCCGAGGGCACGACCTCCTTCCACCAGCTGTTCGGCCTGGACTACGACCCGACGCACCGGATCATCTTCCTGTACCTGCTGATCCTGGCCCTGGCGCTGCTGGTCAACTTTATCAGCGTGCGGCTGCGCCGGCTGCCGGTCGGCCGCGGCTGGGAGGCGATCCGCGAGGACGACATCGCCTGCCAGTCGCTCGGCATCAACCGCACCAACCTGAAACTGGCGGCCTTCGCCACCTCGGCGATGTGCGGCGGCTTTGCCGGCAGCTTCTTCGCCACCTATCAGGGCTTCATCAGCCCGGAGAGCTTCTCCTTCATCGAATCGGCGATCGTGCTGGCGATCGTGGTGCTCGGCGGCATGGGCAGCCAGCTCGGCATCGTCGTCGCCGCCTGCCTGATCATCGGCCTGCCGGAAGCGTTCCGCGGCCTCGACCTGTACCGCATGCTGGTGTTCGGCCTGTGCATGGTCGGCATCATGGTGTGGCGCCCGCGCGGCCTCTTGGCCCATCGCGACCCGACCATCCTGCTGCACGGCAAGAAGGGAGCCTCGTCTTGACCGCCCTTCTGACCATCGAGCACGTCTCGATGCGCTTCGGCGGCCTCGTCGCCATCGACGACGTCTCCTTCGACATCCGGGCCGGCGACATCACCGCGGTGATCGGCCCGAACGGCGCCGGCAAGACCACGCTGTTCAACTGCATCACCGGCTTCTACAAGCCGACTGCCGGCCGCATGACGCTCAGGGGCGGGACCGGCGAATTCCTGCTGGAACAGATCCCGGGCTACCGCATCGCCCAGCAGGCGCGGGTCGCCCGCACCTTCCAGAACATCCGGCTGTTCGCCGGCATGAGCGTGCTGGAGAACCTGATGGTGGCCCAGCACAACAAGCTGATGAAGGCCTCCGGCTTCTCGATCGCCGGGCTGCTCGGCCTGCCCGGCTATCGGCGGGCGGAGCGCGAGGCGGTGGAGAAGGCGAAGTTCTGGCTCGAACGCGTCGGGCTGACCGCCCAGGCCGACGATTCCGCCGGCAGCCTGCCCTATGGCGGCCAGCGCCGGCTGGAGATCGCGCGGGCGATGTGCATCGACCCGGTGATCCTGTGCCTCGACGAGCCGGCCGCCGGCCTCAACCCCCGCGAATCGCAGGAGCTGAACCAGTTGCTGCGCGCCATCCGCGACGAGCACAAGACTAGCGTCCTCCTGATCGAGCACGACATGAGCGTCGTCATGCAGATTTCCGACCACATCGTGGTGCTCGACCACGGCAAGAAGATCGCCGACGGCACGCCGGCCGAGATCCGCGCCGACGAGGCGGTGATCCGCGCCTATCTCGGCGAGCCGGAAGAGGACGACCTGCCGCCGGAGATCGCCGCCGATGTCGCCGCCGTGACCGGGGAGGCCCGGCCGTGATGCTGTCGCTGCAGGGCGTGCACACCTTCTACGGCGCCATCGAGGCGCTGCGCGGCGTCGATGTCGAGGTCAAGGAAGGCGAGATCGTCACCCTGATCGGCGCCAACGGCGCCGGCAAGTCGACCCTCCTGATGACAATCTGCGGCAACCCGCAGGCGCGCAAGGGGGCGGTGCTGTTCGACGGCAAGGAAATCACCCGGCAGCCGACCTTCGAGATCGTGCGCCGCGGCGTCGCCATCTCGCCGGAAGGCCGCCGTATCTTCCCGCGAATGACGGTGATGGAGAATCTGCAGATGGGGGCGCTGACCGCCGATCCGGCGGTGTTCGGGCGCGATATCGAGCAGATCTTCACCCTGTTCCCGCGGCTGAAGGAGCGGCAGGCCCAGCGCGGCGGCACCCTGTCGGGCGGCGAGCAGCAGATGCTGGCGATCGGCCGGGCGCTGATGAGCCGGCCGCGCCTGCTGCTGCTTGACGAGCCGTCGCTCGGCCTGGCGCCGCTGGTGGTGAAGCAGATCTTCGAGGCGATCAAGATGATCAACCGGGAGCAGCGGATGACCGTGTTCCTGGTCGAGCAGAACGCCTTCCACGCGCTGAAGCTGGCGCATCGCGGCTACGTCCTGGTCAACGGGCGGGTGACGATGAGCGGTTCCGGCCGGGACCTGCTGGCGAATCCGGAGGTCCGGGCCGCCTATCTCGAAGGCGGGCATTGAGGGGCGGGCGATGGAACAGATCCTCGGAACCTCGGTCGGCGATTTCATCTTCGTCAGCCTGATCCTGGGCGGCGGCGCTGGCTTGCTGACCGGCCAGGGCCAGGCCCAGGGCTGGGCGCCGATGCGCAAGGTGGTGCCCTTCGTGGTGCTGCTGGCCTGCGCGACCCGATTCCTGCACTACGCGCTGTTCGGCGGTTCGCTCTTGTCGCCGACCGGCTTCGTCATCGATCTTGTCTGGATCGGCCTGTGCGCCACGGTCGCCTACCGGATGACGCGGGCGGCGAAGATGGTGCGGCAGTATCCGTGGCTGTACGAGCGCGCCGGCCTGTTCGGCTGGCGCGACCGGCGGCCGGCCGCACGGTAAGACGCCGGTCCTCCAGGGCCGGCGGAAAGCAAGGAGAGCCGGCGGGGCCGTCCCGCACGGCGATGAACTGGGGAGAGCGATTTGATGACGAGATTCAACCGAGTGCTCCTGGCCGGCGTAGCCCTGGCCGCGATGGCGTCGGCTCCGGCCTGGGCCGATGTGAAGATCGGCCTGGGCGCGCCGCTGACCGGCCCGAACGCGTCCTTCGGCGAGCAGATGAAGCGCGGCACCGACGCGGCGGTGAAGGCGCTGAACGACGCCGGCGGCGTCAACGGCGAGAAGATCTCCGTGGTCTATGGAGACGACGCCTCCGACCCGCGCCAGGGCGTCGCGGCGGCGAACGAGCTGGTTGGCCAGGGCGTGGTGGCGGTGATCGGCCACTTCAACTCCTCGGTCTCGATCCCGGCCTCCGCGATCTATGCCGAGGAGGGCGTCGTCCAGATCACCCCGGCCTCGACCAACCCGCAGTTGACCGAGCAGGGGCAGAAGACCACCTTCCGCACCTGCGGCCGCGACGACCAGCAGGGCGATGTCGCCGGCGCCTTCATCGCCGAGAAGTTCAAGGGCCGCAACGTCGCCGTCATCCACGACCAGACCACCTACGGCAAGGGCCTGGCCGACGCCACCAAGGCGGCGATGAACAAGGCCGGCGTGACCGAGAAGATGTACGAAGGCATCACCGTCGGCGAGCGCGACTTCTCGGCCGTCGTCTCGAAGATGAAGCAGGCCGGAATCGACGTGATCTATTTCGGCGGCCTGCATAACGAGGCCGGGCTGATCCTGCGCCAGGCGCGTGAGCAGGGGATGAACGCCCAGTTCATCTCCGGCGACGGCATCGTCACCCAGGAGTTCTGGGGCATCACCGGTGACGCCGGCAAGGGCGTGCTGATGACCTTCGGCGCCGACCAGCGGAACAGCGACGCCGCCAAGGACGTCGTGGCCAAGTTCAAGGCCGAGAACTACGACCCCGAAGGCTACACCCTGTACAGCTACGCCGCGGTCCAGGCCTGGGCCGAGGCGGCGACCAAGGCCAAGAGCTTCGACGGTCCGAAGGTGGCCGAGGCGCTGCATGACGGCAGCGACTACAAGACGGTGATGGGGCCCCTGGCCTTCGACGCGAAGGGTGACCGCAAGACGACCGACTACGTCTTCTACATCTGGAACGCCGGCAGCTACGCCGAGGCGACCCCGGGCGAGCTGGCCAAGGTCGGCGCCAAGTAACACCAAAGGCCAGTGGCGGACACCATCCGCCATCGACATTGTCGGACCCGGCGGGAACCTCCGCCGGGTCTTTTTTGTCATATGATTGATCACGGGGCCGATCCGTGCTGTAACGGACGGTCTATATCGCAGTGCAGCATGGGGGTCAGCCGATGGAGCTGCCAGCCGCCCCGATCACCATCGAGCCGCGTGGGCTCGACCGGGAGTCGTTGAAGCGCGACATCCTGGAATGGCTGGTCTACGCCGTCGGGCGCGAGATCCATCGCGCCACCCGGCACGACTGGTTCGCCGCCACGGCGCTGGCCGTGCGCGACCGCCTGGTCGACCGCTGGATGGCGGCGCAGCACCGCGAGGAGGCGACCGACGGCAAGCGGGTCTACTATCTCAGCCTGGAGTTCCTGGTCGGCCGGCTGATGGCCAATGCGCTGACCAATCTCGGCGTCTACGACACCTGCCGCGAGGCGCTGGCCGATTTCGGCGTCGACCTCGGCGCCGTGCTGGAGGTCGAGCCCGACGCGGCGCTCGGCAATGGCGGCCTCGGCCGCCTCGCCGCCTGCTTCCTCGACAGCATGGCCACGCTCGGCATCGCCGGCACGGGCTACGGCATCCGCTACGAATACGGCCTGTTCGAACAGCAATTCGACCGCGGCTGGCAGGTCGAATACCCCGAGGATTGGCTGAAATTCGGCAATCCGTGGGAGTTCGAGCGGCCGGAGGTCGCCTTCCCGATCGATTTCTACGGCAAGGTCGAGCCCGGCGAGCCGCGGGCGGACGGCAAGCCGACGGCGCGCTGGCACGGCAGCCAGCGCGTGCTCGCCGTCGCCTATGACACGCCGGTGGTCGGCTGGGGCGGCAATACGGTCAACACGCTCAGGCTGTGGTCGGCCAAGCCGGTGCGGGAGTTCGACCTCGCCCCCTTCAACTCCGGCGACTATATGAAGGCGGTCGAGGACAAGATCCTGTCCGAGACCCTGTCGCGCGTGCTGTACCCGAACGACAACACCCCGGCGGGGCAGGAGCTGCGGCTCAAGCAGGAATACTTCTTCACCTCGGCCTCGCTGCAGGATGTGCTGCGCCGGCACCGGATGCATCACGACGGCTATGACGACCTGCCCGCCAAGGCGGCGATGCAGCTGAACGACACCCATCCGGCGATCGCGGTGCCGGAGCTGATGCGCCTCTTGATCGACCGGCACCGGCTGGACTGGGACCGCGCCTGGAAGATCACCACCGGCTGCATCAGCTACACCAACCACACGCTGATGCCGGAGGCGCTGGAGACCTGGCCGGTGGCGCTGCTGGAGCGGGTGCTGCCGCGCCACCTGCAGATCATCTACGAGATCAACGACCGCTTCCTGAAATCCTCCAAGGTGGTGGCGAAGGACCCCAGCCGCCTGTCCAGCCTGTCGCTGATCCAGGAGGGCTGGGACCGCCGGGTGCGGATGGGGCCGTTGGCCTTCCTCGGCAGCCACCGGGTCAACGGCGTCTCGGCCCTGCACACCCAGCTGATGCGCGAGACCGTGTTCCGCGACCTGAACGAGGAGTTCCCGGACCGGATCACCAACAAGACCAACGGCATCACGCCGCGCCGCTGGCTGGTGCAGGCCAACCCGAACCTGGCGCAGCTGATCCACAACATGATCGGCAGCGGCTGGGAGGACGATCTGGAACGGCTGTCGGCGCTGGCCGGCAAGACCGGGGACAGCGCCTTCCGCGAGGCGTTCTGGGCGGTGAAGCGCCGCAACAAGGCCCTGCTGGCACATCACATCGGCGAGATCGCCGACCTCCGGGTCTCCGGCGACGCGCTGTTCGACGTCCAGGTCAAGCGCATCCACGAATACAAGCGCCAGCTGCTGAACATCCTGCACGCCGTGGCGCTGTGGCAGGAGATGCGAGACACGCCGGACGCGGCCTGGACGCCGCGGGTCAAGATCTTCGCCGGCAAGGCCGCCCCCGGCTACGCCACGGCCAAGCTGATCATCAAGCTGGCCAACGACGTCTCCCGCGTGATCAACGCCGATGCCGAGATCCGCGACCAGCTGAAGATGGTGTTCCTGCCGAACTACAACGTCACGCTGGCGGAGCGCATCATCCCGGCTGCCGACCTGTCGGAGCAGATCTCGACCGCCGGCATGGAGGCGTCGGGCACCGGCAACATGAAGTTCGCGCTGAACGGCGCGATCACCATCGGCACGCTGGACGGCGCCAATGTCGAGATCGCCGAGCGGGTGGGCGCGGACAACATCCTGATCTTCGGCCTGACCGCGGCCGAGGTGGCGGCGAAGCGGGCCCAGGGCTACGACCCGGGGGCCGTGATCGCGGCCGATCCGCGCCTGGCCCGCGCCGTGGCGGCGATCGAGGACGGCACCTTCTCGCCCGACGATCCGGGCCGGTTCCGTCCGCTCACCGACGCGCTGCGGCACAGCGACTGGTTCCTGGTGGCGGCCGACTTCACCGCCTATTGGGACGCCCAGGCCCGCGCCGCCGCGCTGTACCGCGACCGCACGACCTGGACCCGCATGGCGATCGAGAACACGGCGCATGTCGGCTGGTTCTCCTCCGACCGCACGGTGCAGGACTATGCCGAGGAGATCTGGGACGTCTGGCCGCCTCTGGCCCGGGCGGCGGAATAGCGCGGTCTCCGGGTCGGCCCACGGCCCTATCGCGATCACATCGTTCGGCTTTTTTAGTCCCCCCTCCCCTTGCGGGAGGGGGGACTCATTTGATGTGGTTACGAGCCGCGCGCCTCACCCCTTCACCGCGCCCAGGGTCAGGCCGCGCACGATGTAGCGCTGGGCGAACAGCGCCAGCAGTACCGGCGGGATCATCGCGATCAGCGCCCGGGTGGCCATGAACCAGAACTGCACGCCGCGGGTGTCGACCGCGCCGGCCATATGGGCGGGCATCATCTTGGTCTCGGTGATGCCGAGCGAGGACGAGAACAGGAACTCGTTCCAGGCGAAGGCGAAGATGATCATGGCGGTGGCCGCCACCGCCGGCGCCGCCAACGGCAACGCGACGCGCAGGAAGGCGCCCCAGTGCGACGCGCCGTCGACCAGCGCCGCCTCCTCGAGCTCGACCGGCAGGTCGAGGAAGGTCTGGCGCAGGATGACGACGACGAAGGGCAGGATGAACGTGGCGTTGCACAGGATCAGCGCGGTCTTGCTGTCCAGCATGTCGAGCGAGCGGAACACGATGTAGAAGGGCAGCAGCGTCGCCACCGGCGGCAGCACCCGCTGCGACAGGAACCAGATGGTGATGTCGCTGTTGCTCCAGAACCGGAACCGGGCCAGCGCGTAGGCTGCCGGCAGGCCGAGTGCCAGGGCCAGGGCGACGGCGCTGAGCGAGACGATCAGGCTGGTCTGCATGGCACGCCAGCCCTCCGGCGTGCTCAGCTCCACCACGAAGTTGTTCAAGGTCGGCTCGAAGTCGAGCCAGGGGATGCCCAGCCCGGCCACCGTGAAGGTGTCGGCCGGGTTGCGCAGCGCGGTCGAGATCGCCCAGTACAGCGGGAAGAAGAACAGGATCGTGACGGCGATCGCGACCAGCGACCACAGCGAATCGGCCATGCCGCTGCGCCGGCCCAGCGGCTTGACCCGGTCGACCGGGGCTTCGTGCACAGGTGCAGTGACCTCAGGCGTAGACATTGCGCACCCGCTTGAAGAACAGGGTGACGATCGCCATCACCACGGCCAGCAGGGTCAGCGCCAGGGCCGAGGCGTAGCCGACGTCGAAGAAGCGCAGCCCGGTGCGGAAGGCGAGGTAGGACACCGACTGGGTGGCGTTGCCGGGCCCGCCCACGGTCAGCGAGGCGACGACGTCGAACACCTTCATCGCCTCGGCCAGGCGCAGCAGCAGCACGATCACGATGACCGGCGTCATCAGCGGCAACACCACCCCGGTCCAGATCCGCAGGCTGGACTTGGTCTCCAGCCGTGCCGCCTCGATCAGGTCGTCGGGCACCCCCTGCAGCCCGGCCAGCAGCACCAGGAAGCAGAACGGCGTCCATTGCCAGATGTCGACGATCATGATCGATACCAGGGCCCAGCCCGGGTTCGACAGCCAGGGGATGCCGGTCCAGCCCAGCGGCCCGCCCGCCTCGTAGAAGATGGTGAAGAACAGGTATCCGGCCGCGACCGGGGTGGCGAAGATCGGCAGGATCATGATCGTGCGCAGCACGCCGCGGCCCGGAATGCTGCGGTTGAACAGGAAGGCCAGCAGCAGGCCCAGCCCCATCTCGACGCTGACCGAGACGACCACGAAGATCGCCGTCACCCGCGCCGCCTCGCGCACCTGGGGGTCGGTGAAAACGCGGCCGAAATTGCCCAGGCCGACGAAGTCCCAGGTGTTGACGGTCGCGCGCGTCACCTCGGTCTTGGTGCGCGGCGTGCCGTCCGGCTTCAGCATCGGTTTGCCGCTGGCATCCAGCCGCGGCACCTCGGCCCGGGTGGTCACGGTCTCGGTCTTCACCGTGTGGAAGGCGGCGTAGACGGTGTAGAGCGTCGGGAAGATGGTAAAGGCCAGCACCCAGGCCACCGCCGGAGTCAGGAACAGCAGGCGGATCCGTCCGGTCCAGCGCATCGTGCCGCCTCGACCCCCTTCCCGTTACGCGTCAGACACCGTCCGTGCCCGCTACTCGCCCTTCCAGCCGATCGCCGCCTGGTAGTTCTTCAGCTGCTGGTCGCGGCCGAGGCGGTCGGTGATCTGCTCCCAGGCCGCCGCGGTGTCGTCCAGCGCCTGCTGCGGCGTCTTCGACCCGCTCATCGCCGCCGACAGGTTGCTGTCCAAGGCGTCGTAATATTCCTGCGTGCCAGTGATCCGCATATACGGCAGCATGGTCGGGGCGTTGTAGTTGCTGTGGTAGGCGTCCAGGTACTCCTTCACGTCCTGGGCGTCCCATTTCAGGGCGGATTCGGTGTAGTCGGCCAGCTTCGCCTCACCGGTCGGCTCCAGCCACTGGTAGGAATAGCCGGGGTCGACGCCGTCCCAGCCGATCGTGGCCAGGAACTTCTGCGACGGCTTGATCGCCATCAGCGACAGCAGGCTGTAGGCGGCCTCGGGATGCTGGCCGAGCGACGAGACCACGCCGTGCCATGACCCGCCGGTGACGTTGCCGACCTGCCGCGGCTCCTTCACCGTGACGAAGGTCTTCTGCTCCATGTCCCAATAGGTGTCCGATGCGGGCAGGGCGGCGGAGCCGAGCTTGCCGCGGATCTTCGACCGCTCAAGGTCCTGCGCCAGCGCGCCGACATCGCCATAGGAGAAGTTGAAGACCGCCTTGCCGCGCAGGAAGAAGTCCCAGGCCTCGCCCAGGCTCCAGCTCACCTGCGCCGGAGGCCCATAGGCGGCCAGCTCCTTCAGGAACTCCAGCGCCTTGACGTGGCCCGGGCTGTTGATCAGCGGCTTCATGTCGACCGGGTCGAACCAGTAGACATTGTGGGTCCGGTCCAGCTTGTCGCCCGGGGTCATGGCGAAGGAGGTGGCGAGGGTGGTGAAGTGGTACAGCCCCTGCTCGCGCACCTTGAGGTGCAGCACCGCGCCGCTGTCCGGCTCCGGATCGTTGCTGTCGAAGTTCTTGCCGTTGAAGTACTTGGCGATGTCGCGCAGCTGCTGCAGCGTCTTCGGCGGCGCCGGCATGTCGTAGCCGTATTCCGTCTTGAACGCCGCCTGATGCGTCGGGTCGGTCAGCAGGTCGCGGCGGTAGTACAGGATCTGCCCGTCGGCATCGCTGAGCACGCCGTAGCCGACATTGTCCCAGGTATAGATGGCGCGCAGGGCGGGCGGCATCACGTCATAGTCCCATTTCGGGTACTCGCCGCTCTTCTTCCAATCATCGACCGGCAGGATGTATTTGCCGGCGATCAGGTCGCCGTAGAAGAAGGCGCCGACGATGATGGCGTCATACTCGCCCGTGCCGTTGCGCAGGTCGAGGAAGGTCTTGGTGTAGAGCTCGGAGATCGGGGTCAGCGCAATGTTCAGCTTGGCGCCGGTCAGCTCCTCCCAGATCGGGCGGAACATGTAGACCGGACCGGAGATGCCGCCCTTGGGGCCGGAATCGAGGCTGAGGATGGTGACCGTCTCGCCCTCGAAAGGCTTCTGGCCGGGGCCGAAGAGGGAGCCCAGTTCCTCCTTCGTTGTCTTGATCTCCATCCCGTATTCGGGATCGGATTTGAGCGTCACCGTGCCGTCGTCGTGCCAGGTGACATGCGGCGTGTTCTGTGCGACGGCCGGGCCGCCCAGGACGACCAGCACCGTCGACAGCAGCAGAGCCCTGCTGATGGCCATGGTTTCCTCCCCCTGTGACATCGCCGGACTGTGTCCGGTCAGCTTTGATCCGAAGATTCTCGCTGCGCGCAATTCGCATTCATTATGTCAGGCGAAATCGTGCGATGATTGCGCAAGACTTGTCAAGGGAACCCTCCGGCGTATCGGCCTTGCGTCGTAGCCCATCGGCGGGAAGACTGCGCCCCATCGATTCCCCGCCCGGACAAGCCGCATGCGCATCGCCCGCCTCCTGCTCCGACTCGCCTTCGCCGTCCTGCTGCTTGGCGCCCTGCCGGCGGTTGCCCAGACGCAGGCGCCGGGGGGCGGCATCGCCATGCATGGCGACCCGAAATACCCGGCCGATTTCGCCCATTTCGCCTATGCCGACCCGGACGCGCCGAAGGGCGGCGAGCTGCGTCAGGCGGTGGTCGGCAGCTTCGACACGCTGAATCCCTTCATCATTGGCGGCCAAACCGACCAGGTGCGGCTGATCGTGCCGCCCTACAATTTCGCCAGCTTGATGACGCGGGGGTGGGACGAGCCCTTCACGCTCTACCCCTATGTTGCCGAGCGCGCGGAGATGTCGGAGGACCGGCGCACGGTCACCTTCTGGCTCAACCCCAAGGCGGTGTTCCATGACGGCACGCCGGTCACCGCGGACGATGTGATCTTCACCTGGGCGACCCAGGGGACGAAGGGCCTGCCCAACACCCGCGCGCTCTATGAAGTGATGGACGGGATCGACCGCGTCGACGACCGCACGGTGCGCTTCCGCTTCAAGGAGGGCGGGGCGCGAGAGAATCCGCTGGTCGTCGCGATGCAGCCGATCCTGAGCAAGGCCTGGTATTCGAGCCACCCGTTCGACCAGCCGAGCCTCGACCCGCCGCTCGGCGCCGGCCCTTATGCGATCGGCGCCGTCGATGCCGGGCGCAGCATCACGCTGGACCGGGTCAAGGACTGGTGGGGGGCGGACCTGCCGGCGATGCGCGGGCTCTACAATTTCGACACGCTGCGGTTCGACTTCTACCTCGATGCCGACACGGCGCTGGAGGCCTTCAAGGCTGGCGCCTACACCCTGCGGCGCGAACGCGATGCCGAGAAATGGGTCAGCGGCGCCTACGACTTCCCGGCGGTCCAGGACGGCCGCGTCACCATGCTGACCCTGCCGCATTTCCGGCCGGTCGGGATGATGGGCTTCGCCATGAACACGCGGCGGCCGATCTTCACCGATCCGCGGGTGCGGCGGGCGATGATCCTGGCCTTCGACTTCGAATGGGTGAACAAGACGCTGCTGGGCGGCCAGTACAAGCGCGACGACAGCTACTTCGCCAATTCGGCGCTGGCCGCGACCGACACGCCGAAGGGGGCGGAGCTGCAGCTGCTGGAGCCGTTCCGCGACCAACTGCCGCCGCAGCTGTTCACCGAGCCCTATACCCTGCCGCCGAGCGACGGCAGCGGCCGAAGCCGCGAGAATCTGCGGGCGGCGCAGGCGCTGCTGGCGGAGGCCGGCTGGACGATCAGGGACAACGTGCTGGTCGATGGCAGCGGCGCCCCGTTCCGCTTCGAAATCCTGCTGCAGAACAAGAGTTACCAGCGGATCGGGCTGGCCTATGCCGACCAGCTGCGCCGGCTCGGTATCCAGGCTTCGATCCGGCTGGTCGAGAGCGCGCAATACGCCAACCGCGTCGAGGGCTACGACTTCGATGTGATCCTGAACACCTGGATCTCCACCCTGTCGCCCGGCTCGGAACAGTCGCGCTACTGGGGCAGCGGCTCGGCCGATGTGCCGGGCACCCGCAACTATCCGGGGGTCAAGAGCCCGGTGGTCGACGCCATGATCAAGGCCGTGAACGCCGCCCGCAGCCAGGAGGAGCTGCAGGCCGCGGTGCACGCGCTCGACCGGGTGCTGCTGTGGGGCAACTACGTGGTGCCGCTTTACTATCTCGATCGCGACTACGTCGCCTATTGGGGCAATCTCGGCCGCGTCACCACGGTCAACCCGACCTATGGCACGGTGCTGGAAGCCTGGTGGTCGAACGACAAGTAGCGGCGTCCTATCGCCGACGCGGGTCGGCGCAATTCTTCACAATCTTTTGGGAACTCGGTCCGTGACCATGGGTTCTCTGGACGCCGCTCCGGTTCGCTCCGGAACGGCCCATCCAAGAAGCCCAAGGAGCTTTTCGTGAAGCGCATTTTGCTCGCCGCCGCCATTGCCACCCTCGCGGCCCCGCCGGCCTTCGCCGGATGCACCGAAGACGCCCAGGCCCAGGCCCAGAAGATCCAGACCCTGACCCAGGCCACGATGACCAAGATGCAGGCCGGGGCTTTGAAGGACGAGCAATGCTCGGCCAGCAAGCAGCTGATGGACGAGACCAAGACTCTCGTCGCCATCTACAAGACCTGCAAGTCCGAGCTGAATCTGACCGACGCGCAGATCCAGCAGGTCGACCAGCAGGTCGCCACCGGCGACCAGTCCTACGCCACGCAATGCGGCGGCTGATCCCGACCGTCCGATGAGGAAAAGCCCCGGCCACCCGGCCGGGGCTTCTTGCTGTCAGATCTCCCGCGCCAGTGCTGCCTGAAGGACCGCGGTCCGCAGCGCGCTGGACAGGTTGCCGTCCGGGTCGCGGGTGGCGTCGACCGCCTCGACCAGGCGGTTGACCGGCAGGCCGCGCACGGCGGCCAGGCGGGTGAGGGCGTCCCAGAAGGCCGGCTCCAGCGACACGCTGGTGGCGTGTCCGGCGATGCTGACCGACCGCTTGCGGACGCCGCTCACCGCTGCTCCGTCAGGCCGACGGGCCGACCATGGTCTCGGGCCGTACCCACTGGTCGAACTGCTCGGCAGTCAGCAGGCCCAGCGCGATCGCCGCCTGCTTCAGCGTGGTGTTCTCGGCATGCGCCTTCTTCGCCACCTTGGCGGCGTTGTCGTAGCCGATATGCGGGTTCAGCGCCGTCACCAGCATCAGCGATTCGTGCAGCAACTGCTCGATCCGGTCGGTGCGGGCCTCGATGCCGACGACGCAGTTGTCGGTGAAGCTGCGGCAGGAATCGGCCAGCAGGCGGATCGACTGCAGCAGGTTGTAGATGATCACCGGCTTGAACACGTTGAGCTCGAAATGGCCGTTCGAGCCGGCGATGGTGACGGTGACGTGGTTGCCCATGACCTGGGTGCAGACCATGGTCATCGCCTCGGACTGGGTCGGGTTGACCTTGCCCGGCATGATCGACGAGCCGGGCTCGTTCTCCGGCAGATGGATCTCGCCGATGCCGCAGCGCGGGCCGGAGCCGAGCAGGCGGATGTCGTTGGCGATCTTCATCAGCGACACGGCCAGCGTGTTCATCACGCCCGAGGCCTCGACGCAGGCGTCATGCGCGGCCAGCGCCTCGAACTTGTTCGGCGCGGTCTTGAACGGGAAGCCGGTGATGGTGGCGACATGCGCCGCGAAGGCCTCGGCGAAGCCCTCCTTGGCGTTCAGCCCGCTGCCGACGGCGGTGCCGCCCTGGGCGAGATCCAGGAGATGCGGCAGGCAGCCCTTGACCCGGGCGACGCCCAGCTCGATCTGGCGGGCATAGCCGGAGAATTCCTGGCCCAGCGTCAGCGGCGTCGCATCCTGCAGATGGGTGCGGCCGATCTTGACGATGTCCTTGAACTCCGCCGACTTGGCGGCCAAAGCGCGATGCAGGTGCTCCAGGCTCGGCAGCAGCTCGTGGCCGATCTGCTCGACCGCGGCGATGTGCATCACCGTCGGGAAGCTGTCATTCGAGGACTGGCCGCGATTGACGTGGTCGTTCGGATGCACCGGCTTCTTCGAGCCGATCTCGCCGCCCAGGATCTCGATGGCGCGGTTCGAGATCACCTCATTGGCGTTCATGTTGGTCTGGGTGCCGGACCCGGTCTGCCAGACCACCAGCGGGAAATGGTCGGCCAGGGTGCCGTCGATCACCTCTTCCGATGCGGCGACGATGGCGTTGCCGACCGTCGCATCAAGCTCGCCGAGCGCGACATTGGCCAGGGCCGAGGCCTTCTTCTGGATGCCCAGCGCCCGCACCAGCGGCGCCGACATGCGCTCGCCGCCGATCTTGAAGTTCTGCAGGCTGCGCTGGGTCTGCGCGCCCCAGTAGCGGTCGGCCGGCACCTCGACGGCCCCCAGGCTGTCGGTCTCGGTGCGGAAAGCGGTTTCGGCGGCCATCGGACGGCTCCGGTGTTCCAGGTTGTCGGTCGGCCGGTTTGCTAGCACGAATGCGGGTGTGGGGGTAGCGCGGCGGCCATTCGCCACCCGCCCGCCGATGCGTCATTCCAGGGGGCCGTCTGGATCGGGACCAAGGGCATGCCCAGATCATCTCGGCAACCCGAGGACTCCGCATGACCCAATCCGCTCTGATCGTCGGCGCCGGCGGCATCGTCGGCAGCGCCACCGCTGCCCTGCTGGCCGAGGAGGGCTGGCGCGTGGCCGGACTCGCGCGCCGGCCGCCCGGCCTGCCCGGCGTCACGCCTTTGGCCGCCGACCTGCTGGACCCGGCCTCGCTGTCGGCAGCCCTGCGCGATGCGACGCCGTCCGTGGTCGTCATCGCCAGCTGGCTGCGGCAGCCGACCGAGGCGGAGAACATCCGCGTCAACGCGGCCATGGTCCGGAACCTGCTGGACGCGCTGCGGCCCGCCGGCTCGGTCCGCCATGTCGCGCTCGTCACCGGCCTCAAGCACTATCTCGGGCCGTTCGAGGCCTATGGCAAAGGCACCCTGCCGCAGACCCCGTTCCGGGAGGAGCAGGGCCGGCTCGACATCGAGAACTTCTATTACGCGCAGGAGGACGAGGTGTTCGCCGCCGCCGCGCGCGACGGCTTCCGCTGGAGCGTGCATCGCCCGCACACCGTCATCGGCAAGGCGGTGGGCAACGCCATGAACATGGGGACGACGCTGGCCGTCTACGCGACTCTGTGCCGCGAGACCGGCAGGCCGTTCCGGTTCCCCGGCTCGGCGGCGCAGTGGAGCGGCCTGACCGACATGACCGATGCGCGGCTGCTGGCCCGGCACCTGCTGTGGGCGGCCACCACCCCGGCCGCCGCCGACCAGGCGTTCAACGTCGTCAATGGCGACATCTTCCGCTGGAGCTGGATGTGGGGGCGGATCGCCGGCTGGTTCGGCCTCGACGCCCAGCCCTTCGACGGCGTGGTCCGGCCGCTGGAACAGCAGATGGCCGACGACGCGGCCGCCTGGCGCGACATCGCCGCCCGCCACGGCCTGGCCGAGCCCGAGATCGGGCGGCTGGTCTCGCCCTGGCACACCGATGCCGATCTCGGCCGCCCGATCGAGGTGGTGACCGACATGTCGAAGAGCCGCCGGCTCGGCTTCACCGCCTATCAGCCGACCGACGATGCCTTCTTCGACCTGTTCGCGCAGCTGCGGCGCGACCGGCTGATCCCGTGACGGAACGGGCCGCGCGGATCAACCGCTCGACCGCGCGGCCCGAACCCGGCATTGTGGCGCATCTCCATCCGGCACCGCCGGGCCTCCGGCGGATCCGATGCAGCGGAACACGCCCATGTCCGATCATCATCACCACGATCACGACCACGACCACCACGAGGGCAGCGCCCTGCCTGAGATCGCGCTGCGGGTGAAGGCGCTGGAATCGATCCTGGTCGAGAAGGGCTATGTCGACCCGGCCGCGCTCGAAGTGCTGATCGAGACCTACGAGACCAAGATCGGCCCGCGCAACGGCGCCCGTGTGGTGGCCAAGGCCTGGGCCGACGCGGCCTATCGCGACCGGCTGCGGGCCGACGCCAGCGCCGCGATCGCCGAGCTCGGCTTCGTCGGCCGGCAGGGCGAGCACATGATCGCGGTCGAGAACACGCCCGACACCCACAACCTCGTCGTCTGCACCCTGTGCTCCTGCTACCCCTGGCCGGTGCTGGGGCTGCCGCCGGTCTGGTACAAATCGGCGCCCTACCGGTCGCGCGCGGTGATCGACCCGCGCGGCGTGCTGGCCGATTTCGGCGTCACCCTGCCGGCCGAGACCCGGATCCGGGTCTGGGATTCGACCGCCGAGACCCGCTACCTGGTGATCCCGATGCGCCCGGCCGACACCGAGGGCTGGGACGAGGAGGCGCTGGCCGACCTCGTCACCCGCGACAGCATGATCGGCGCCGGGCTGGCCCGTGAGCCGGAGGCCGTACGATGAACGGCGCCCAGGATCTCGGCGGCATGATGGGCTTCGGCCCGGTGGTGTCGGAGCCGGAGGATGTCCGCTTCCATGCCGAGTGGGAGAAGCGGGCCCTCGCCCTCACCCTGGCGGCGGGCGCGCTGGGGCATTGGAGCATCGATGCCGGCCGGCATGCGCGCGAGACGCTGCATCCGGCGGACTACCTGTCCTCCAGCTACTACGAGATCTGGACCAAGGGGCTGGAGAAGCTGCTGCAGGGCGCCGGGCTGGTCTCGGCGGCGGAGCTGAAGGCCGGGCGCGCGATCGACCCGCCGGTGCCGGGCCAGCGGGTGCTGCAGGCGGACCGGGTCGCGGCGGCGCTGGCGCGCGGTACCAACTACCGGCGGCCGGAGGCGGCCCCGGCGCGCTTTGCCGTCGGCGATGCGGTGCGGACCCGCAACGAGCATCCCGCCGGCCACACCAGGCTGCCGCGCTATGCCCGCGGCAAGGCGGGCGAGATCGAGCGTGTGCACGGGGTCTTCGTGCTGCCGGACAGCAACGCCCATGGCCGCGGCGACAGCCCGCAATGGCTCTATACCGTGCGCTTCGACGGCCGCGAGCTGTGGGGCGAAACGGCTGACCCGACCCTGACCGTCTCGATCGACGCCTGGGAGGGCTATCTTGAGCCGGTATGAGGCGGTGATCGCGGCGCTCGACGGCGCCGCACCACTGCCGCCGCGCGACGCCGATGGGCCGGTCTTCGCCGAGCCCTGGCAGGCTCAGGCCTTCGCCATGGCGGTGGCCCTGCATCAGCGCGGCATCTTCACCTGGCCCGAATGGGCGGCGGCGCTGTCGGCGGAGATCGCGCGTGCTCGGACGGCCGGCGACCCCGACGATGGCAGCCGTTACTACGAGCACTGGCTGGCCGCGCTGGAGCGCCTGGTGCTGGCCAAGGGCGTCGCCGATGCCGAGGCGCTGGGCCGGCGCAAGGACGCCTGGGACCGCGCCGCCCGGGCCACGCCGCACGGCGCGCCGATCCTGCTGGAGAACGATCCGCTGTCCTGATGCTAGACTGAGTGCATAGGGCCGAGTCCCGGCCCTGCCCAGCGACATCGGGGAAGACCCATGACCATCCAGCTGCACAACCCGGCCGGCGTCGCCGCGCCGTTCTCCCGCTACAGCCATGGCGCCTCGGCCCCGGCCGGCGCCCGCTGGCTGCACATCTCGGGCCAGGTCGGCGCCACGCCCGACGGCACCATTCCCGACGATGCGGAGCGCCAGATGGAGCTGGCCTGGGACAACCTGCTCGCCGTGCTGGCCGATGCCGGCATGGCGGTGACCGATCTGGTCAAGGTCGACGGCTTCATCACCCGGCCGGATCTGGTGCCGCTGTACCGCACGGTGCGCGAGCGGCGGCTGGCCGGCCACGCCACGGCCTCGACCCTGGTGGTGGTCGCCGGCCTGGTCGTGCCCAGCCTGCTGGTCGAGATCCAGGCGGTCGCGGCCCGCTAACTCGCTCTCGCCACCTTGAGGATGAGGTCGCGGTAATCGGCGACGGTGCTGACCTTCAGCCCGTCGACCTTGCCGCCATCGTCCCAGCGCCGCAGCCGCACCGCGGCGTCGACATGGGGGTGGCGGGCGAATTCGGCCGCCTCCACGGCGCTCATCGGCCCGCCCTGCTTGCCGAGCGAATGGACCGAGGCGGCGGACAGGACGCCCAGGTAGCTGGGCTCGATGGCGCAGAGATAGCGCTTGGCGGCGACATGCAGGCGGACCGGCTCGCTGACCTCCGGGCCGAAGCGGGCGGCCAGCCAGTCGCCGCCGGCGCCGTCATGCTTGTGATAGCCGAAGGCGTCGTCGGCCAGCTCCAGGAAATGGCCGATATCGTGCAGCAGGGCGGCCACCACCAGCACGTCGGACGCGCCTTCGTGCTCGGCCAGGGCGGCGGCCTGCAGGCCATGCGCCTGCATGGTCACGCCTTCGCCATAGGTCTCATGGCCATGGGCGGCGAACAGGCCTTCGATCTCAGCCAGCAGGGGATGCAGGGTCTGGTTCATTGCGCAGCCTCCAGGCTGAACAGGGTGCTGGTCAGGCCGTCCTTGTCGGCGTAGCAGCCCTGCAGCCAGCGGCGCCCGGCGGAGAAGCCGCGGCGGCCGTGCAGCACGCGCTGGTTGTCGACCAGGAACAGGTCGCCCGGCGCCAGGCGGAAGCCGACCGTCAGCTCCGGGTCGTGCAGCAGCCGGCCGAAGCGGCGATAGGCGTCGTAGAAGGGCCCGACCTCGTCCGGATCCAGGTCGAAGGGCGCGATCGAGCGGTTGTTGTAGCGCACCGCCGCCAGCGTCCCGTCGGCGTCCAGCTCGATCAGCGGCGCCCGGCTGCGCAGGTCGACGCGGCCGGGCTCGACATAGCGGAACGGCACCGCCCGCCGGGTCAGCAGGGCGAAGGCGTCCGGCGCCTCGTGCCGCAGCCTCTCAGCCGCGGCGAAGCCGTCGACGACCACCGACTCGCCGCCCTCGGCTGCCGCCTCCAGGCAATGCAGCAACTGCAGCTGCGGCACCGGATCGCGATAGGGGTTGTCGGTGTGGTTGCCCAGGCCGATGGCCGTAAAGGCCAGGTTCTGCGGCTTGTCCACCGCCACCACGTCGAACAGCCGGCCGTAATTGGTCTCGCGCACGAAGCCGAAGATCTCGACCACCTTGCACACCATGCCCGGCTCCGTCGGCACGCCGCGCAGCAGGGCGAAGCCGTGGTCATAGGCCTGGCGCAGCCATTTCGCGCGGGCGTCGTCGTCGCCGGCGACCGCGGCGTATTCGCCGGTGGGCAGCGCGAGGGACGAATCCCACAGCACCGGCCGGCGCCGGCGTTCGGCGCGGGAGGCCGGGTCCAGCGCATGGGCCCGCAGCCAGGCGGCCGCGAAGCGCGCCGGCGTGTCGAAGCCGGCGATATCGACCTCGACTGCGCCGTCGGCGGTAAGGCCGGCGCCCCGGAGGACGATGCCATCCGGCAGGTCGATGGCGTCGAACAGGCGCTGCCCGTCCGGCCGGTCGCGACGGTCCGGCCGGTTGTCGGCCAGCCAGATCGCGGGATAGGGGCTCTCGCGGCCGTCCGACCAGCGGATGGTCAGGCGGTCGGGCGTGTGGCGCAGCGTCGCGATCCCGATGTCGTCGGTGGTGATCGGACAGGCGGCGGCGGAGGGCATGGCGGCCTCGAATGGGGTGGCTGAGGCCGAAGCTGCGCCGGCCTCATGCATAAGTCCAATACGCGCTTTCCATGCTATCTATAGGCCATGCGAATAAACCTGATGCAGCTGCGCGCCTTCCACGCCGTGGCCACCCAGGCCAGCTTCACCTTGGCGGCGCGCACCCTGGGGCTGACCCAGCCGACCCTGTCGCAATCGGTGAAGGCGCTGGAGGAGCGCTATGGCGTGCTGCTGTTCGAGCGCAGCTCGCGCCGGGTGCAGCCGACCGAGATGGGGCGCCGGCTGTTCCAGCTGACCACCCGGCTGTTCGACACGGAGCAGGAGGCGGCGACGCTGCTGGAAGGCTCGGCCCAGCTGGCCCGCGGCCTGCTGCAGCTCGGCGCCGACAGCCCGTACTACGTCATGCCGCTGATCGCCGAGTTCGACCGCCGCCACCCGCAGGTCGAGATCCGGCTGTCGATCGGCAATGCCGGGGCGGTGCTGGAGGACCTGTCGGAGGCGCGGCTGGACGTGGCGCTGCTGTCCAACCCGCCGGTCGATCCGCGCTTCCACATCGTGCCGCTGTACCGCGACCCGGTGCGGGTGATGCTGCCGGCCAGCCACCCGCTGGCGGCGGGCGGCGCGGTGTCGGTCGCAGCCCTGGCCGGGCAGCGGCTGGTAATGCGGGAGACCGGGTCGATGACCCGGCGCACGGTCGAGCGTGGGCTGGCCGAGGCGGAGATCGCGTCCGGCGCGGTGTTCGAGGTGACCGGCCGCGAGGCGGTGCAGGAGGCGGTGGCACTGGGCCTCGGCCTCGGCTTCATCTCCGCCGGCGAGGTCCGGCCCGACCGGCGAATCGCGATCCGGCCGCTGGCCGACTGCGCTTGGCATACCGACGAATATGTGCTGTGCCAGCGCGACCGCCGCCGCTTCCCGGCGATCCGCGCCTTCATCGAGCTGGCGGCGGGGTCGCCGCCTGAAACCGACACGGGGAGGGGGAGATGAGGAAGGTCATCGTCACGGAGTTCATCAGCGCCGACGGCATCGCCGAGGTCGAGAAGCTGGCGGGCGTGGCCTGGAATGCCGAGATGGACCGGTTCAAGAACGACGAGCTTGCCGACAGCGGCGCCATGCTGCTGGGGCGCACGACCTATCAGATCTTCGCCGGCTCCTGGCCCAGCGAAACCGGGGATTTCGCCGACAGGTTCAATGCGTTGCCGAAATACGTCGCGTCGACGACATTGAAAGACCTCGACTGGAAACCTGCCGAGCTGCTGAAGGGCGCGTTGCCGGAGGCCGTCAAGGCGCTGAAGCAAGGCGAGGGCGGCAACATCTATGTCCACGGCAGCATCAGCGTGGCGCAGCAGCTGCTGAGCCACGGCCTCGTCGACCGCATCCGGTTGCTCAGTTATCCCGTCGCTGTCGGCCAGGGGAAACCGTTCTTCGCGCCCGGCGAGCGGCACAGGCTCGAGCTGATCTCGGCCGCGCCCTTCAGCAATGGCATCCTGGCCCTCGAATATGCACCGGTGAGGACGAAGGAATGACGGCCGTCGCTACCCCCCAGCCCGTCCCGTCGGTTTCGGCCACGACCACCTATCGTCGCGCCGAGGTCGAGGGCCTGAGCATCTTCTACCGGGAGGCGGGCCCGAAGGACGCGCCGACGATCATCCTACTGCACGGCTATCCGTCGTCGTCGCGGATGTACGACCCGCTGCTACCGCTGCTGGCGGACCGCTATCATCTGATCGCCCCGGATTATCCGGGCTTCGGGCACAGCGACGCCCCATCGCCGGCGCAGTACCGCTACACCTTCGATCATCTGGCCGAAACCATGCTGGGCCTGCTCGACCTGCTCGGGCTCGACCAACATGTGCTGTTCATGCAGGATTACGGCGGCCCGGTCGGCTTCCGCATGGCTCTGGCCCGGCCTGAGGCGGTGCAGGCGATCATCGTCCAGAACGCCAATGCCTACCAAGAAGGCCTGGGGGCGAAATGGACCGGCATTGCCGAGTACTGGCGGGACCCGGAGTCGCATCCCGAACAGCTGGACGCCTTCACCTCGCTGGAGGGGGCGAGGCAGCGCCATCTCGGCAACAGCCCGAATCCCGAGCGCTACAATCCCGACAGCTGGATGGACGAGTTCGCGATGCTGTCGCGGCCGGGACAGCGCGAGATCCAGGCCGCGCTGCTGTACGACTATCGGACCAACATGGCGTCATATCCGGCTTGGCAGGCCTGGATGCGCCGGCACCGGCCGCCGACGCTGGTGATGTGGGGCCGCCACGACCCCTCCTTTATCGTGCCAGGGGCGGAAGCCTACACGCGCGACGTCCCGGATGCGGAGCTGCACATCCTCGATGCCGGCCACTTCGCACTGGACGAGCAGGCCGACCAGATCGCGTCCCTGACCCGGGGTTTCCTGCAGCGCCTCGGCCTCAGCCCTTCGGCACCAGGCGGTTGACGTGGCCCATCTTGCGGCCGAGGCGGGGGGCGCCCTTGCCGTAGAGATGCAGCCTGGCGCCGGGCTCGGCCAGGAATTCCGGCCAGCGCAGCACGTCGTCGCCGATCAGGTTCTGCATCACCGCGTCGGAATGGCGCCCGGTCGACCCAAGCGGCAGGCCACAGACGGCGCGGACCAGCTGCTCGAACTGGTCGCAGGCGCAGGCATCCTGGGTCCAGTGGCCGGAATTGTGCGGCCGCGGCGCCAGCTCGTTGACCAAGAGGCTGCCGTCGCGAGCCTCGAACAGCTCCACCGCCAGCAGGCCGACCATGTCCAGCGCCGTGATCAGCGTCCGGGCGATCTCCTCCGCCTCTTGGGCGCGCTCCGGCGCCAGGTTCGGGGCCGGGGCGATCGTCTCCGACAGGATGTGGTCGCGGTGCCGGTTCTCGACCGCGGGGTAGCACACCACCGACCCGTCGACGCCGCGGGCGGCGATCACCGACAGCTCGCGGGCGAAGTCGACGAAGCCCTCGAGAATGGCCGGCCGGCGGCCGAGCTTCTCCCAGGCCGCGGCGGCATCGGCCGGATCGCGGATCACCGCCTGGCCCTTGCCGTCATAGCCCTCGCGGCGGGTCTTCAGCACCGACGGCGTGCCGATCGCGGCCGCCGCCGCCAGCTCCTCGGCCGAGCCCACGGCCCGCCAGGGCGCGGTGCCTATGCCGTGGCGGTTGGCGAAATCCTTTTCCGCCACGCGGTCCTGGCACACGGCCAGCCCGTCCGGCCCCGGCCGCACCGGCACCCGGGCGGCCAGGTGCAGAACGGTCTCGTAGGGGATGTTCTCGAACTCGTAGGTGACGACGTCGACCTGGGCGGCGAAGGCGTCCAGCGCCGCGTGGTCGGTGTAGGAGGACAGGGTCGACCGGTCGGTCACCTGGGCGCAGGGGCTGTCCGGGTCCGGGCACAGCACATGGGTGCGGTAGCCGAGGCGGGCGGCAGCCAGGGCGGTCATGCGGCCGAGCTGGCCGCCGCCGAGCATGCCGATCACGCTGCCCGGAGGGAGGGGAGAAACGGTGCTGCTCATTCGTCCTTCGGGTGCTCGGCCACGGCGTCGGTCTGGCGCTGGCGCCAGGCATCCAGCGCATCGGCGACGGCGGGGTCGCTCAGCGCCAGGATCGCGGCGGCCAGCAGCGCCGCGTTGATCGCGCCGGCCCGGCCGATCGCCAGGGTGCCGACCGGAATGCCGCCCGGCATCTGCACGATCGACAGCAGGCTGTCCATGCCCTTCAGCGCCTTGCTCTCGACCGGCACGCCCAGCACCGGCAGCGGCGTCATCGCCGCCGTCATTCCCGGCAGATGGGCGGAGCCGCCGGCGCCGGCGATGATCACCTTGACGCCGCGGCCGCGCGCCTCGCGGGCGAAATCGGCCATGCGGTCAGGCGTCCGGTGGGCGGACATGATCCGCGCCTCATGGCCGATGCCCAGCAGCGACAGCGTCTCGGCGGCGTGGCGCATGGTCTCCCAGTCGGACTGGCTGCCCATGATGATTGCCACAGGCGGCGCGGCGGCGGGTTCGGCCATCGGTCGGAAAATCCTCGGGGTCTAGGCGATGATGTCGGGCAAGAGCTTGCTCTCGATCATGGTGATCTGATCCTTGAGCAGCAGCTTGCGCTTCTTCAGGCGCTGGATCTGAAGCTGGTTGACGGGACCATCCGCGGTCAGCCGGTCGATGATCTCGTCGAGGTCGCGGTGCTCGACCCGCAAAGCGGCCAGCCTCTCCTGCATCGACTCGATGTCGATCATTCCCTCAAACGGCCTTTCCTGCGGGTCCCGGTTCAGCGAGCCCGATCATAGCAAAGGGGGCGGCCCGACCGGAACGCGTTTGACGCGGGGGTGACGCCCCGGCGGCGCATCCGGCTCTTACAGCACCGGCCGCTTCCCGGTACAAGGGGGAACTGCAACCGGGAGCGGGAACGAAGCGCGGCATGGCAGGCGAGAAGCGCATCGGCATCCTCACCAGCGGCGGCGACTGCGCCGGGCTCAACGCAGTGATCCGCGCGGCGGTGTGCCGGGCCGACGGGCTCGGCTGGACCGTGATCGGGATCAAGGAGGGCACCTCCGGCCTGCTGGCCCGGCCGCTGCGCTACGAGGTGCTGACGCCGGACAAGATGACGACCGCGGTGATGCGCCAGGGCGGCACCATCCTCGGCACCACCAACAAGGGCGACCCCTTCGCCTTCCCGATGTCCGACGGCACGCTGAAGGACCGGTCGGTCGAGATCATCGGCGCCTATCACGAGCTCGGCCTCGACGCCTTGATCGGCGTCGGCGGCGACGGCAGCCATTCGATCCTGCGGCGCCTGGCGCTGCAGGGCGGGTTCAACTATGTCGGCATCCCGAAGACGATCGACAACGATGTCGGCTTGACCGAGGTCTCGGTCGGCTTCGACACGGCGGTGGCGGTGGCGACCGAGGCGCTGGACCGGCTGCAGCCGACCGCGGCCAGCCACGCAAGGGTGATGGTGCTGGAGGTGATGGGCCGCGACGCCGGCCACATCGCCCTGGCCGCGGGCATCGCCGGCGGCGCCGACGTGATCCTGATCCCGGAGATCCCGTTCTCGATCGACTCCGTCGCCCAGAAGATCCGCGAGGTGCGCAGGACCGGCCGCAACTTCGCCCTGGTGGTGGTGTCGGAGGCGGTGAAGACCGCCGACGGCACCAAGGTGCACAAGGATTATCACGGCGGCGAGAAGCGCTTCGGCGGCATCGGCGACTACGTCGCCTTCAAGATCGCCGACACCACCGGCGCGGAGACACGGGTGACGGTGCTGGGCCATGTCCAGCGCGGCTCGATGCCCAGCTGGCGCGACCGGCTTATCGCCTCGGCTTTCGGCGCCCATGCGGTCGACCTGATCGCCGAGGGCAAGTTCGACCGCATGGTCGCCTGGTCCGACCGCCGGGTGATCGACGTGCCGCTGCAGGACGCGATCGCCGAGTATCAGGACATCAAGCACAGCGACCCGCTGGTCCGGACCGCCCGGGCGCTGGGGATCTGCCTGGGGGATTGAGGCGGGGCTGTTCAGGTGTGGCTTCAGACGAAGCGGACGGGAAGGGCGTCCGCGAGCTCGGGCGACAAATTTGCGGTAACGCACTACGTCCGCCAGCGGGATCCGTAGAGTGACTCGGCATTTGCACCTGCCGGGTTTCGCTGATCCGATGCAGCGAACTCGAGGTCTGACCATCGACGCGGAGCACTCGCCAGGAGTTGGCCGTGACCAGTCGCTCGATCCTCATCACCGGGGCCTCGAAGGGCATCGGCCGTGCGTTGTCCGATCGGCTGGTCTCGGCCGGACATCAGGTGATCGGCATCGCACGCAACGCCGATCCGACCTTCCCAGGCAAGTTGCATGAGCTCGACTTGGCCGACCCGCTGGCGACAGCCACGACGCTTCGCGACATCGTTGCGCACCAATCGATTTATGGCGTCGTCAACAACGTGGGCCTGGCCCGGCCCCAGCCTCTGGGCGCGGTAGAGCTCGCCGACCTGGCTGCCGTGCTCGATCTCAATCTTCGGCCGGCGCTTCAGGCCGTGCAGGCGGTTCTCCCCGGCATGCGGGCCGCCGGCCTTGGGCGGGTCGTGAACATCTCCAGCCTGACCGTGCTGGGCTTTGTGCAGCGCACCAGCTACGCCGCGGCGAAGGCGGCACTCATCAGCTTCACCCGCTCCTGGGCGCTGGAGCTCGCGCGCACAGGCATTACCGTCAACGCTATCGCGCCGGGTCCGACGGAAACGGAACTGTTTCGGACTCACAACCCGCCCGGCAGCGAGGGGGAGGCGCGGTACCTTACGGCGGTTCCCATGGGCCGGTTCGCAAAGCCGGACGAGATCGCCGCGGCCATCGCGTTCTTCCTATCGGATGAAGCCAGCTTCATCACCGGTCAAACTCTGTTCGTTGACGGCGGTGCTTCGATCGGCAGGGCTCCGACGTAGTCGTAGCGAGAGCCGACAAGGCTCGACCCTCCGCCAGGCCATCGGCTAGTCCAGCACCCGCGCCGCGTCGCCGACCCGGATCTCACCCGGTGCCTCGACCGTGCACAGCACGCCGAGATGGGTGGCGTTTCGTTTGGTCACCGCCATCAGCACGGCGGGGTCGAGCGGCAGGCCGCCCTGGGCCAGGGTGGTGAAGGCGCAGCGAACGCAGGGGTCGACGACGCGGATGCGGACGTCGCCGATTGCCACCACCCGCCCGATCCAGCTGGTCTCGACGAAGCCCTCGGCGTCGGGCAGGTCGAGCACCAGGTTCGGCCGGAACCGGCGCACATCGATGGCGCTGTCCGGCAGGATCGCCTGCAGCGCCGCCAGCGAGGCGGTGGTCAGGATGTGGATCGGATGGCGCTCGTAGCGCGGCCTGAGGGGGCCGGCCGTCGCCGCCTCGGCCGCGTCGGCGCCGTGCCGCCGCAGCGTCACCGGAAAGCCGAAAAGGGCGGCCAGGGCGTCGCCGGCGGCCTCGGCCGGCAGACTGCTGCCGTCCGGGAAGTCGAGCCGCAACCCGTCTTCGGCGCTGCTGGCCCGGATCTGCGGCGCCGGGCGCCAGCGGCGCTTGCTCTCCGGAAAGGCGGTCTCGCCGCTGTCGCGGTCGGCCAGGCCCCAGGCGCGGTCGCCGGCCAGGCCGGTGGCGTCGACGGCGCAGGCCTCCAGCCGCTCGCCGCCGAGCGAACTGACCGGATAGCGCCACAGCGCCGCGACCCGTCCATCCATTCTTCCCCGCCTCCGTCCGTCGGCCGGTCCGCTGCGGCGGATCCCCGCTGCCAGCATGACCGCCGGGCGCAGGCTGCGCAATTCGCGATCCCGTTCCGCCGGGTCAGGGCCGGCTGACGTTCCAGTCGACCCGGCCGTCGATGCCGCGGAGGCGACGGAAGTTGGAGACCTGCCAGACCTGCCAGGGGCGGGCGCCGAAATCCGGCTCGAAGACGATGCGGCGCAGCCACAGCGGCTGCGGCAGCCGAGCGCTGACGTCGTAGGCCGCGTCGAACTCACGGGTCAGGTACAGCAGCGCCGGCTGCCGGTACCGGGCCTCGACCATCTGCAGGAAGGTGCCGAGTTCCTGGTGGAACGCCTCCACCGACACCTGCCGCGAGCAGTTGCCGAGATATTCGAGGTCCACGGCGGGCGGCAGCGCGTCGGGCTCGAGCGGGACGGTGGCGATGAAGTTCGCCGCCTGGTCGGCGCCGGGCCGGCACAGGGTGAAGAAGTGGTAAGCGCCCCGCGCGATGCCGGCGTTGCGCGCGCCTGCCCAGTTGTCGGCGAAGGCGCTGTCCCGGTGGTCGCCGCCTTCGGTCGCCTTGATATAGGCGAAGTCGACTCCCTGGGCCGGCAGTTCGGCCCAGGCGATCCGGCCCTGATGATGCGACACGTCGATGGCCTGGCGGGGATAGGCGGTGTCGGAAGGATGCCACGCAGATGCGAAGATGAACGCCGCCACGCCGGACAGGACCAGCGCCGCCAGGGCACCGCCCAGCCAGGCGCGGCGGCGTATCCGCATCCGTCAGCGGTCCTGCCGGTGCACGTCGTGGCTGACCACGCCATCCTCCGCCGCCGACGGCCGGTCCAGCCGGCGCGGATCGGCCAAAGTGCGGCGGATGTCGTCGAGGCCGCTCTGCCAGTGCTCTCGCATCGCGTCCAGCCCGAACTCGTAGTCCTTGGAATGCCCCTCATAGGTCTTGGTCTGGTAGATCAGCTGGATGATGTTGTAGGCGCGTTCGCAGGCCAGCTCGGCGATCGCCTGCATCTCCGGGTCCGTCTTGGCCTCCTCCGGCAGCCGGTCCATCACCCGCTGCAGCGCCCGGCGCATCTTCTGCATCTGCATCATGTAGGTGGTGATGGCGCGGGTCCGGCTGGAATACTGGATGTCCTTCTGCCGGCTCGACACCTCCATCAGGTCGTCTGGCAGCCGGCCCTTGGCCGACCACAGGTCGACCTGGAAGGCCAGCGTGTCGCGCCGCGGCTCGGTCGACAGCACATAGGACAGGGGCGTGTTCGAGACCACGCCGCCGTCCCAATAGAACTCGCCATCGATCTCGATAGCCGGGAATCCGGGCGGCAGCGCACCGGAAGCCATGAAATGCTCCGGCCCCAGCTTGCGCTCGGCCGTGTCGAAATAGGTGAAGTTGCCGCTGCGGACATTGACCGCGCCGACGCTGACCCGGATGTCGCCGGAGTTCAGCCGGTCGAAATCGACCAGCCGCAGCAGCGTGTCGCGCAGCGGGCTGGTGTCGTAGAAGCTGGTGGCGCCGTCGCCGGCGAAGGGCGACAGGTAGGGCGGCGGGAAGCGCGGCTTGAAGAAGCCGGGCTGGCCCTGGAACAGCGCCCGCATCGCCGCCGCGGCGTTGTGCACCGAGCGCATGTCGAAGGCGAAGGGCAGCGCCTCCGCCAGCCCCTCGCTGGCCGGCCACTCGACCGGGGCGGCGCAGATCGTCTCCCAGAACTCGCGCAGCCGGTCCACCCGCTCCGCCTCGGGCGAGCCGGCGATGATCGCGGTGTTGAGCGCGCCGATCGAGATGCCGGCCAGCCAGGTCGGATGGATGCCGGCCTCGTGCAGCCCCTGATAGACCCCGGCCTGGTAGGCGCCGAGCGCGCCGCCGCCCTGCAGCACCAGCGCGACGACGTCGTAGGGCGGCACCTCGATGTGCCCGGGGGCGCTGCGCGCCTGCTTCCGTTTCACGCCACGCATCAGTGGTCTCCTCGGAACCGGATGTCCGGTCCCGCATTGTAATAGGTCGGGGTGCGGTCGACGCACCCCGGCGGCGCGTCAGGCGAGATAGTCGTGCACGACGGTGCCGAGGCCGAGCGTCAGGTCGGCGACCAGATGCTTGGCCGACAGCACCTCCAGCACCGGCAACTCGGCGATCGGCGCCAAGGCGTGCGGATACAGGTCCAGCGCCGCCGGGCCGGCCCAGGCGCCCTTCACGGTCACGTCCTCGAGATAGTACTTCAC
>Ga0207426_1000475_pt1 | contig 61522 bp, 53 predicted proteins | sample AraplaMF_Cvi_mMS_FD_184265 | JGI IMG/M metagenome (GOLD analysis project Ga0207426, IMG submission 184265) | Arabidopsis root microbial communities from the University of North Carolina, USA - plate scrape MF_Cvi_mMS (SPAdes) (version 2) | ecosystem: Host-associated > Plants > Roots > Endosphere...
TCACCCCAACCCCGCCGCACAGCCAGCGATAGGCCGCCTCGCTCGTGCACAGCCGATCCAGCAGCCGCGCGCTGCCGACCCCGTCCAAGGTCGCATACAGCCACAACCCCATCAGGATCGCCGGATCGATCGCCGGCCGGCCGCTCGACGCCACTGTCGTGCGCACCCGCCCATACAGCTGCGACAGGTCCAGACCTTCGACGTAGTCCCACACCTGCCGCGCCAGATGCTCCGGCCCCAGCAGATCATCCAGGCAGCTCTCGTCCCAGCGCTTCTGCCCCCGCTCCGCCGTCTCCAGACGCAACCCCGCCGGCCTGCCCTCCGCCATCACCGCCCCGCCTCGCTGTCCTACAGCACAGCGAATCAATCCCTCCCGCCAAACGCCAGCATTTCTTCACAGCCTCGAAGTGCCGCGGCGTAGACACGGGATCTCGGCACCACGCCGGCGAGATCCCCGCTTTCGCGGGGATGACGTCAAGGGGTGGGGTCAGACGTTGAAGCGGAAGTGGAAGATGTCGCCGTCGCGGACGATGTAGTCCTTGCCTTCCTGCCGCATCTTGCCGGCGTCCTTCGCCCCCTGCTCGCCGCCGAGCGCGACGAAGCTGTCATAGTCGATGGTCTCGGCCTTGATGAAGCCGCGCTGGATATCGCTGTGGATCTCCGCCGCGGCTTCCGGCGCGGCGGCGCCGGCCCGCACGGTCCAGGCCCGCGCCTCCTTCGGCCCGACGGTGAAGAAGGTGAGCAGGCCGAGCAGCTTGTAGCCGGCGCGGATCACCTTGTTCAGCCCTGGCTCCTCCAGCCCGATCGACGCCAGGAACTCCTGCTTCTCCTCGGCCGAGAGCTGCGCCAGCTCGGCCTCGATCGCGGCCGAGATCACCACCGCCTCGGCCCCTTGGGCCTTGGCCATCGCCTCGACCCGGGCCGAATGGGCGTTGCCGGTCGCGGCCTCGTCCTCGGAGACGTTGCAGACATAGAGCACCGGCTTGGAGGTCAGCAGCGCCAGGCGCCGGAATGGCTCGCGCTCGTCGGGCGACAGATCCACGGTGCGGGCCGGCCTGCCCTCGCGCAGCACCGCCAGCGCCCGCTCCATCAGGTCGATCTCGGCCTTGGCGTCCTTGTCGCCGCCCTTGGCCCGCTTGGCCGCGGACAGCACCCGCCGCTCCAGCCCTTCCATGTCGGCCAGCATCAGCTCGGTGTCGACGATCTCGGCATCGCGCACCGGGTCGACCGAGCCTTCGACATGGGTGACCTCGCCCTCGAAGCAGCGCAGCACGTGCAGCACGGCATCGGTCTCGCGGATATTGGCCAGGAACTGGTTGCCCAGCCCCTCGCCCTTCGACGCGCCGCGCACCAGCCCGGCGATGTCGACGAACTCCAGCTGGGTGGCGACGACCTTGGCCGAGGCCGCGATCGCCGCCAGCTTGTCCAGCCGCGGATCGGGCACGCCGACGCGGCCGGTGTTCGGCTCGATCGTGCAGAATGGATAGTTCGCCGCTTCCGCCGCCTGGGTGGAGGTCAGCGCGTTGAACAGCGTCGACTTGCCGACATTGGGCAGGCCGACGATGCCGCAATTGAATCCCATGGGTCTCGTCCGATCTTCGAATCGGCGCCCGTCTAGCACGGATGCCGGGCCAAGGGGAGTCGCGGCCGGGCCGTCCCGCACTTGACGCCGGCTCGGCGAGGATGGCACCTGGAGAGGAGATTGTCCTGACGAGCTGCCGGCATTTCCGTCCGGGCGAGTGAGCCGGACCGTTCCCGACCAAGCCGAAAACCCGCTTCCGACGTCCCCGGAGACCGTCCCATGACCTTGACCCTGCCCCGAGTCATCGGCCATCGCGGCGCCGCGGCCCATGCGCCGGAGAACACCCTGGCCTCGTTCCGCAAGGCCGCCGCGCTGGGCGTCGAGATGGTCGAGTTCGACGTCAAGCTGACCCGCAACCGGGTGCCGGTGGTGATCCATGACGACACGCTGGACCGCACCACCGACGGCAGCGGCCCGATCGCCAATTCCGACTTCGCGGCGGTGCGGATGCTTGATGCCGGCCGCAAATTCGCCCCCGAGTTCCGCGGCGAGCGGGTCCCGACCCTGGACGAGGTGCTGACCGTGGCGCTGGAGCTGGGCCTGGCGGTCAACATCGAGATCAAGCCCTGCCCGGGCCGCGAGGTCGAGACCGCCGAGGTGGCACTGGCCGCGGCGCAGAAGCTATGGCCGGCCGATCGGCCGAAGCCGCTGGTCTCCAGCTTCGCCATCGAGAGCCTGCTGAAGGCCCGCGAGATCGCGCCCGACTGGCCGCGCGGCTACCTGATCTGGGAGCGGCCGGCTGTCTGGGCCGCCAATGCCGACGCCATCGGCGCCGCCAGCATCAATGTCAGCCACGAGAAGGAAACGGCGGAGACCATCGCCGAATACCGCGCCACCGGCCGGCCGGTCCTGGCCTATACGGTGAACGACGTGGAGCGGGCCAAGGCGCTGTTCGACATGGGCGTCGCCGGCGTCTTCTCCGACGCGCCCGACCGCATCCTCGCCCTCTGATCGCCGCTTTTGCCGCCGATACCGGGCGCGGCCGCGAGGGTTCAGGAGAAATTTGGCGCGTGCAGGGCTTCATCGACCAGACGATCGCCACGATCGGCGCCCATGCCGGCTGGGCCGGACCGATCATCCTGGTCTTCGCCTTCGGCGAATCCTTCGCCGTGCTGAGCCTGCTGCTGCCGGCCACCGCCATCCTGGTCGCCGCCGGCACGCTGATCCAGTCGGGCACGCTGAGCCCGTGGAACGTCATCCCCTGGGCGATCGCCGGCGCCATCCTGGGCGACGCCGTATCCTACTGGATCGGGGTGTGGCTGGAGCATCGGGTGGAGCGGGTCTGGCCGTTCACCCGCCACCCGCGGATGCTGCGCACCGGCCGCGACTTCTTCCACCGCTGGGGCGGCATCAGCGTCTTCATCGGCCGCTTCCTCGGCCCGATCCGCGCCGTGATCCCGCTGGTCGCCGGCATGATGGGAATGCGACACATCCCGTTCCAGATCGCCAATGTCGCCTCGGCGATCGTCTGGGCGCCGGTCTGGGTCGGTCTCGGCTGGTTCGCCGGCGAGGCGCTGAACCGAATCTTCGGGATTGAAGATGCGGCGCCGCTGCTGATCATATTTCTCGTCGTCACGACGCTGGTCGGCGCCGCGGCGGCCTTCCGCCTGCTGACGCGCAAGAGCAAGAGTTCGCATGAGGATCGTCCGGACCACCGTCCCTAGCCTGATCATGGCCGCCGCGCTGGCCATCGCCGCCGCGCCCGGATCGGCGCGGGCTGACGGGCTGGATGACTTCTTCAGCAGCATCCGCCGCCAGTTCGACGAGCCGGCCAAGCCGAGCCGGTCGCAGAGCTGCGCCCAGACCGAGGCCGAGGCGCATGTGCTGGCGACCACGGCGGACAGCGATCTTGGCCGGGTCAAGACGCGGATCGACCGGATCGAGCGCGACGCCGGCGCCGGCACCGCCCGCGATTCGATCGACCAGGCGACCCAGGTCGCCAGCCAGGCCCAGAGTCTGTCGGCCAAGCTGCGCCGGGCCCAGGCGGCGTATCGCACCATCATCGGCCAATGCGGCCGGCCGGACCTGCAGAGCGAGCGGCTGGGCAGCCTGGCTCGGCGGCTGGATGCCGAGGCGCGGCGAGCGAACCGCCTGGCCGACCGCATCGCCTCGACCCCGACCGGCGCCCTGCCCGGCGGCCCACAGGCCTGCCCGGCGCTGGTCGACGACGCCCAGTCGGTACAGGCCGACACCACCGCGCTGCTTGACCGCATCGGCAAGCGCCTGGGCGAGCTGGAGGGCGCCGACCCGCTGGCCGCCCGCACCGGCGCGCTGGGCGTTGCCGACGACATCGCCGAGCAGCGCCAGCGCGTCGACACCATCGATGCGCGCGCCGCCACCCAGGGCCCGGACTGCGCCGAGGCCGTGGCGATCCGCGACCGCGCCGCCGGCGACCGCCAGTCGCTGCAGGCGCTGCAGAACCAGGCCGACCTGCTGATCGGCCCGCCGGCTCCGGACGGCGCCGAGCCGACGCTGACCACGGCGCAGCGCCGCAAGGTCCAGGAGCGCCTGGCCGCCCTCGGTCACTATCGCAGCCAGGTCGACGGCCGGTTCGGCGACGGCACCCGGCGGGCGATCGCCCTCTATCAGCGGGCCGGCGGCGCCGCCGCGACCGGCCGGCTGACCCAGGCCCAGGCCGACGCGCTGCTGGCCGACCCTACCACGGCACCACCGCGGCCGCTGGTCCAGCAGGCACCGGAGCCCGCGGCCGAGCCGGAGGGTGCGGCCCCAGCCGCCCAGCCGGCACCGGCGACCGCCGCCGCGGAGCCACCTCCAGCGCCGCCCGAGACCGCCGCAGCGCCAGCGCCCGAAACACCCGCCCCGGCGGAGGCACCGCCGCCGGCTGCTGCAGCCGAAGCTCAGGCGGCCCAGGCTGCTCCGAATGTTGCGCCGCCGAAGCCCGACGCGCCCCCCGCCGCACCGCCCGCACCTGCAGCGACCGAATCGCCCGCGCCGGCCACCGACGCGCCTCCGGCTGCAACCCCACCACCACCCGCCGCGGAGGCGCCGGCCGCGCAACCCGCTCCGGCCGCACAACCCGCTCCGGCCGCAGAGCCCGCTCCGGCCGCCCCGATCGCCCCGACCCAGCCCGCAGAGCCCCCGGCCGACGCGAATGCGGTGCCGTCGGCCCGGGTCGCCGCCCGGCTGATCGAGGCGCTGCGCCACTGGCCGCAGCCGCCGGTGGTGACCGCGCCGCCCGCGCCGGATGCGGCGCCGGCGGCCCCGGATCCCTTCGCCGAGCTCTACGCCCGCCTGCGCGGCCATGCCGCCAATGGCGAGATGCCGGCGGTGCAGGCCGGACGCTACGAGCTGGTCGGCATGGCGCTGCTCGAGCACGGCGCCGAATCGACCCAGATGCTCGATGCCGACCTGCTGCTGGTGCAGGCCGCCCAGGCCCTCGACGCGCGCGACGAGGCCCGGCACGGCCTGGCCGCGGCGGCGCCCCTGATCGGCCGGCTGGGCAGCGGCGAGAGCCGGCGGTCGCGGCAGTCGCTCGAGGCGGCCACGGCCTGGCTGGGGCTGCGCATCGTCGCCGCCGACCTCCTGGAGGCGATCGCGTCGGCCAAGGCCGAGCCGCTGGACGGCACCACCGCCGACCGCATGTCCGAGCGGCTGGACCAGATCGAGCAGGTCATGGCCCAGGCCCAGGATGGTGTCGACGAACTGGCGGCCCAGGCGCTGTTCCTGCGCGCCGCGGTGCTGGCCTCGGCCGGGCGGATGCCGGACGATTCCGAGCTGAAGGCCGAGATCGAGCGCCTGCTGAAATGAGGGCCGCAGCCAGCACTTCACCGCGAATTCATCTCCGGGCCAGCCTCCTGCAAGGGCCCGTCGCCTAGCCTCCGACCCTGCGGACGCATGCTCGCGCCGATTGGTTGACGGCGCCGAACAGGGACATCCGGCCGCCCGGCCCTCAGCGCGGCCGGCGGCCGAGGAGGAGCGGATGAAAGCGCAGATCCTGGCGGGGGTCGCCGCGGCGGCCGTGCTCTGCGGCATCGGTCCGGCCCGGGCGGATGACGATCCGCCGGCCCGGGTCGGGCGGCTGGCCGATGTCTCCGGCGCCGTGTCGCTGCGCCCCGACCCGGCCCAGCCCTGGGCTGTGGCCGCCCGAAACCAGCCGGTGACCTCCGGCATGTCGCTCTGGACCGAGCCGCAGGCCCGGGCGGCGCTGGAGATCGGCCCGGCCGAGCTGCATCTCGGCGACCAGGCCGATCTGGACATCCAGCAGCTGGACGACAGCGCCTTCGCCGCCCAGCTGGGCCAGGGGTCGGTCAACATCGACATCGCCGACCTGCAGGCCGGCGAGACCTGGACGGTCGACACCCCGCGCGGCACGGTCACGCTGGACCGTCCCGGCGAATACCGCATCGATGCCGGCACCACCCAGGACCCGACCCAGGTGGTGGTGTTCTCCGGCGAGGCGCAGATCGCCGGCGGACCGGACGGGCCGGTCGACATCCAGGGCGGCGAGACCGGCGTGGCCGCCGGCGACGACCCGTTCACCTACACCCTGGCGCAATCGGCCGATCGCGGCCCGCTCGACGACTGGGCCGACGGCCGGATCCGGGCGGCGTCCGCGGCGCCGCGCTACGTCTCGCCCGCCATGACCGGCTACCAGGACCTCGCCGCCGCCGGCACTTGGCACGAGACGCCGGGCACCGGGGCGATCTGGTACCCGACCGACGTGCCGTCCGGCTGGGTGCCCTATCGCGACGGCCGCTGGGAGCATGACGACCGCTGGGGCTGGACCTGGATCGACGACCAGCCCTGGGGCTTCGCGCCCTTCCATTACGGCCGCTGGACCTATGCCGATGACCGCTGGGGCTGGGTGCCGGGCCCGGTCGAGACGCATCCGGTCTACGCTCCGGCCCTGGTCACCTTCTTCGCCGGGGCCGCGGTCGGCGCCGCCATCACCGCGGCCGCCGACAGCCACCCGATCGGCTGGTACCCGCTGGGGCCGGGCGAGATCTACCGCCCGCCCTACCGGGTCAGCGACACCTATGTCCGGAACGTGAACGTCACCAACATCCGGAACCTCGAGGTCAACCGGATCACCAACATCCACAACGGCCCGACCACGATCGTCGAGGACGGCGCCAACCGCCGCTTCGCCACAGTGGTGCCGGCGCAGGTCCTGGCCGGCCGCCAGCCGGTGGCGCATGCGGCGCTGCCGGTGACGGCGGACCAGCTGGACCATGCCCGGCTGACCCCGGTCGCGGAGCTGCCGCATCCGGAGGCCGCTGCCGCCGGCCAGCCGCCCGCACCGCATCCGGCGCTCGCCCGGGGGGCGGATGGTCGCCTCCCGCTGGCCGCCGCCGACCCGAACCGGCCGCACCCGCCGGCGCCGAGCCAGCCGGCCAAGCCGATCGACCGCGCCGCCGCCGCCGCGGCCGAGCAAGGTCATCCGCCGCTGCCCACCCCCGGCCAGCACGGCCCGGCCCAGGCCACCGGGCAGCCCCCGGCAGCGCCGACCGCCAAGCCGCCTGCTGCCGGTGCCGCCCAGGCCCAGCCGGCGCATCCGCCCCTGCTCGACCGCAGCCAGCACAGGCCCCAGGCGCCGAACGGCCCGGCCACGGCCGAGGCAGCCCCCGCGACCCAGCCCGGCCATCCGCCGCTGCCGCGGCGCGGCCAGCGGCCCGCGAACGCGCCGGCTGCCGCTCAGCCACTCGCTGGGCATCCGACGCCGCAGCGTCCGGCGATCGCCCGACCCCCGATGCAGCAGCCGCCTCACAACGCCGCCGCGCCGCGCCCGGCGCCGCGCATCACCCAGCCGCAGGCCCACGCGCAGCCTCAAGCCCAGCACCGGCCGCCGCCTCCGCCGGCCCGGCGCCCACTGCCGCCGCCGGACAAGCGGCAGCAGCAGGACCAGAACTGACCGCGCGGACCCTCACCGCCGGTTATGACATCCCGAAGCCGCGGTCCTGGCCTGACCCCGGATTCCCGCTACACTCGCGGCGACCGTTGGTGAGGAGCCCGCATCGTGGATATCAGGCGTCCCTATCTGCTGTTCCTGGGGGATGCCCCCGACCAGCTCGCCGCCAAGACCGCCTATGGCGTGGCGCAGTGGCGCCGCGAGGTCTGCGTCGGCCAGCTGCGGCTGGACGGCTGCCGCGCCACCTGCGGCCTGCCCGACCTGACGCTGGAGGAAGCCGCCGCCAAGGGCGCGCAGACCCTGATCATCGGCGTCGCCAACCGCGGCGGCCGGATCTCCGCCGCCTGGCAGGACACCATCCTGCGGGCGCTCGAGCTCGGCATGGACATCGCCTCGGGCCTGCACAATCGCATCAGCGACCTGCCGGCGGTGGCGCAGCGCGCCAAGGCGCTGGGCCGCAGCCTGTTCGACGTGCGCCACCCGGACCGCGACTTCGACGTCGCCAGCGGCATGCCGCGCCGCGGCCGGCGCCTGCTGACGGTCGGCACCGACTGCTCGGTCGGCAAGATGTTCACCTCGCTGGCGCTGGAGCGCGAGATGAAGGCCCGCGGCCTGAAGGCCGATTTCCGCGCCACCGGCCAGACCGGCATCCTGATTGCCGGCGGCGGCGTCTCGGTCGATGCCGTGGTCGCCGACTTCATCTCCGGCGCCACCGAATGGCTGTCGCCGGAGGCCGAGACCGACCATTGGGACCTGATCGAGGGCCAGGGGTCGCTGTTCCACGCCTCCTATGCCGGGGTGTCGCTGGGCCTGCTGCACGGCGCCCAGGCCGAGGCGCTGGTGATGTGCCACGAGCCGGGCCGGCCGCATATGCGCGGCCTGCCGAATTTCCCGCTGCCCGACCTGGCCGACTGCATCGCCCTGAACGAGCGCTGCGCCCGATTGACCAACCCGGACGCCAAGGTCGTGGGGCTGGCCTTCAACACCTCGGCGCTGGACCCGCAGGCGGCGGAGCGGGCGCTCAAGGAGGCCGAGGACCGCTTCGGCCTGCCGGCGGTCGACCCGGTGCGCACCGGCGTCGCCGCCATCGTCGACCGGCTGCCGGCCCCGGTGCACGCGTGACCGGCCGCCGGCTTTCGGTGCGGCCGGCGGTGTGGCCGATCCGCGGCGCCTTCACCATCTCGCGCGGCAGCCGCACCCAGGCGCGGACCCTGATCGCCGAGATCGCCGCCGGCGGCGCGGTCGGCCGCGGCGAGTGCACGCCCTATGCCCGCTACGGCGAGAGCCTGGAGAGCGTGGCGGCCCAGATCGAGAGCGTGGCCCAGGCCATCGCCGACGGCGCCGACCGGCCCGGGCTGGAGGTGCTGCTGCCGCCGGGCGCGGCGCGCAACGCGGTCGACTGCGCCCTGTGGGACCTGGAGGCCAAGCTGGCCGGCGTGCCGGCCTGGGCCATCGCCGGGATCCCCGAGCCCGGCCCGGTCACCACCGTCTACACGCTGAGCCTGGACACGGTGGAGCGGATGGGCGAGGCCGCGCGGCAATCGGCGCACCGGCCGCTCTTGAAGCTGAAGCTGACCGGCGACGGCGACCTGGAGCGGGTGCAGGCGGTGCGCGCCAACGCGCCGGCCAGCCGGCTGGTGGTCGACGCCAACGAGGCCTGGTCGATCGGCCATCTCGAACGCTTCGGCCCGGCCTTCGCGGCGCTCGGCGTCGAGGTGATCGAGCAGCCACTGAAGGCGTCGGAGGACGATGCGCTGCTGGGTTTCGACAGCCCGGTCCCGCTCTGCGCCGACGAGAGCTGCCACGACACCGCCAGCCTGGAGCACTGCGCCGGCAAGTATGCGATGGTGAACATCAAGCTGGACAAGACCGGCGGCCTGACCGAGGCGCTGCGGCTGCGTGCCGCAGCCCGCGAGCGCGGCTTTGCCGTGATGGTCGGCTGCATGGTCGCCTCCTCCCTTGCCATGGCGCCGGGGACGCTGCTGGCCCAGGGGGCGGAGATTGTGGACCTGGACGGGCCGTTGCTGCTGGCCCAGGATTATGATCCTGCGCTGCGCTATGACGGCGCCACGGTCTACCCGCCGGAGCCGGCGCTGTGGGGCTGAGGCGATGTCGTGTCCCGCTTCGGCCCGCCGCGCAAGGCAGGTTTTCCTTTCATCGGTGACGACCTGACTCGAAATCTGGACGCCCCGCCCCTAGATGATGGAGGCTGTGCTGCGAGGGGCGGACCATGGGCGTCGTGATCGAGAAAGACAATCCGATGACGAGCTGTACCGGCTCACCCACGCTGGACTGGCTGCTCTATGAAGCGCCGACCATCCGCGACACCGGCCAGCTGCTTGAGGAATTCTGCAACCGCCTGGTCGCCGACGATGTTCCGGTCGCGCGCGGCCTGGCCATCATCCCGGCCCTCCACCCTCTCTATTTCGGCACCGCCTATATCTGGCGCGGCACCGGCGCGATCGAGCGCCGCCGCGGCCTGTGGGAGAACCGGAACTCGCCCGAATACCAGCAGAGCCCGATCCATGTGGTGATCGAGGAGGGGGCGGAGGCGCTGCGCCGCCGCCTGGCCGGCCCGAAGGCGCAGCTCGATTTCCCGGTGCTGGAGGAATTCCGCGATGAGGGGATGACCGACTACGCCCTGTTCGGCCTCGCCTTCACCAGCGGCCGCCGCTCCGCCATCTCCTTCACCACGAGGGAGGAGGACGGGTTCAGCGACGAGGCGCTGGCCAAGGTCGACCGGCTGATGCCGATCCTGACCCGGCTGATCGAGATCCACACGCTGCGCGCCACCGCGGTCGACCTGCTGGACACCTATGTCGGCCACGACGCCGGCGCCCGCATCCTGAACGGCCAGATCCGCCGCGGCATGTCGGAATCGCTGCACGCCGCGATCTGGTACTGCGACCTGCGCGACTTCACGGCGATGAGCGAGAAGGTCGGGCGCGAGGAGATCGTGGCCTCGCTCGACAGCTATTTCGAGACGATGGCCGCCGCGGTGCAGGAATCCGGCGGCGAGATCCTGAAGTTCATCGGCGACGCCATGCTGGCGATCTTCCCGGTGGACGAGGAGCAGGGCGTGCAGGACGCCGCGACCAAGGCCCTGACCGCCGCCGCGGTGGCCGAGCACGGCATGGCCGCGCTGAATGCGAAGCGGGTCGAGGAGGGCCGGCCGGCGCTCGACTACGGCCTGTCGCTGCATATCGGCGAAGTGATGTACGGCAATATCGGCGCCGCCGACCGGCTGGACTTCACCGTGATCGGCCCGGCGGTCAACCTGGCCAGCCGGGTCGAGGCGCTGTGCCGTATCACCGGCCGCCGGCCGCTGATGACCGAGCCCTTCCGCCGCGCCGCCGGGGTCGAGACCGAGCCGATGGGCCGGTTCAGCCTGCGCGGCGTGTCGGAGGAGCAGGAGGTGTTCAGCCCGGTGCGGCTGCCGCTGCCGGCCGAGGCCGCCGCCGAGTAGTCAGGGCCCGTCCGACGCCTGCAGGTCGGATCCGGGAACCGCGCCGTCGGCCAGGGCGCGCCGGGCCTCGCCGCGTTGCTCGGCACCCGAGGGCAGGCCGAGCCCGGGATGCAGTATCCAGTCGGCGACGTCGCGCTGCGGCGTGCGCCGGCCGATATCGCGCAGCAGCCAGTGCCAGCCGCGGCTGTAGGAGGCGACGACCACGTCCGTCCGGCGCGGCAGGCGGCGCAGCAGCAGGTTGACCGAGGCCGGCGCCAGCACCTGCTCGTGCTCGCCCAGCAGCACCAGGGTCGGCCCCGGGATCTCCGGCGCGGCGTCCGAGGCGCGGCCCATCACGTCGACCAGCCCGTCGATCGTGTCGACCCGGGTCGCCCGGATGTAGAGCGGGTCGCGGCCGAGCGCGATCAGCATCGGCACGTTGTCGCTGGCCTGGACGCCGAGACTGCGCCCGGTGAAGGTCATCGCCGGGATCAGCCGGCGGGTCAGCCACAGCGCCACCCGGGGAATCGTGTCCATGCTCTGCCGGCCCCAGGTGGCCGGAGCTGACAGGATCAGCCCGGCCATCGGCGGATGGTCCGGCCCGGTCGCGGCCAGAATGGCGACGGCGCCGCCCATGCTTTCGCCCAGAAGATAGACGGGCACGCCCGGATAACGCGCCTCCAGGAGGCGCAGCGTGGCGGCGGCGTCGGCCGCCAGCGTTTCCGCCCCCGGCCAGATGCCGCGCCCGGCGGTGTCTCCGAAACCGCGCTGGTCATAGGCGTAGGTGGCGATGCCGAGCTGGCCCCAGAACCGGGCCGGGTCGTCGAAGGCCCGGCCGTATTCGTTGAAGCCATGCAGCGCCAGGACCACCGCGCGCGGCTTGTCCACCGGCCCCCAGTGCCGCAGCGGCAGGCGGTAGCCATCGGCGGCGATCACCGCCTCGGCCTCCAGCCCCGGCGGTCCGTTCGAGCTGCCCATCGGCTGGACCATCGCCCCGCAGGCGGCGACGAGGAGGAGGGCGAGGCAGGAGAGGAGCTTGGAGGCGACTTTGAAGAGATGTCCCTTACTTGTCCCCCCTCCCCTTGCGGGAGGGGGGTAGGGGGAGGGGGTTCGGGCAGCAAGAGCCGCCCCCCGAGACACGGGGAACGGCGCCCCATCGATCCTGCCGACGGCGGCTCTCTGCGATCGACACCCCCCTCCCCCTACCCCCCTCCCGCAGGGGGAGGGGGGACTAAGACTTGGGGTCGTCACAGTCGGGTCGCTCACCAGCATGGCCCCATTTCACCCGCCGACGGCGGCCGGATCAAGGCGCCGCGACCTCCTGCAACCGGCCTTCCAGCACGTCGCGCCGTTCACGGAACAGCGCGACCAGGGAATCCATCACGCGGCGCACCCGCGACAGGGCCCGCAGGTCGCGATGCACCAGCAGCCACTGGTCGACCCCGACCTCCTCCACCACCGGCCCCAGCCGGCGCAGGCCGGGATCGGGATCGCCGGCGTAGCAGGGCAGCAGGCCGACGGCCTCGCCGCTGCGCACCACATGCTGCAGCACCAGCCAGTTGTTGACCCGCACCGCTGGCCGGCTGCCCTGCAGAAGCTCCGCCACCCAGGCCTGGCCGGGCATGTAGGTGTGCTCCTCGTCAAAGCCGGCCCAGGTCTGGCGGCGCAGCCCCTCCGGCGTCGTGTCGGCGACCTCACGGTCGCGGCCGGCATAGATCGCGTATTCCACCCGGCCCAGCCGCCGCGCCACCAGGCTCGACACATCCGGCACCTGCTCGCGGATCAGCAGGTCGGCCTCGCGCCGCGACAGGTTGGCCAGCATGTGGCTGGCCGCCAGCTCGATCTCGATGCATTGCAGGCCGCGCCGCAGCCGCGGCAGGTGGTCGCCCAGGAAGCCGGTCATCGCCTCGCCGGCCGAGACCCGCACCGTGCCATGCGCGGTGTCGCCGAGCCCGGCGCTGCGGCGCTGGATCGATTCGGCCGCACGCTCCATCGCCTCGGTGTCGGCCAGCAGCTCCTCGCCGGCCGCGGTCAGGACGAAACGGTCGGGCAGCCGGTCGAACAGCCGGGCGCCGATCGACTCCTCCAGGCTGCGCACCCGGCGCGCCACGGTCGGGTGGCTGACCTGCAGCCGCCGCGCCGCCGCGGTCAGGTTGCCCTCGCGCGCCAGGGTCAGGAAGACGCGCAGATCGTCCCAATCGGCGGCCATGCCTGCTTCTCCCGCACCGATATGCCTGAACAGAAACGTACAGCCCATCCTCGAATTTGTCGAATTCCGTTCACCAGCGTTCACATTATCGTCAGGTCGGGGCCGGCCCGACCCATCCGACGACAGGCGACCGGCGGCGTCCTCACCTCGTACAGGAGAGCATGCGCGATGCATTTCGAACCGCGCCTGTGGCAATTCACCCAAGGGGTCCGCTTCCGCATCGCCTGGGCGGTGGCGATCGGCCTGGTCTCGGTGGCGCTCGGCGTCGCCCGGCTGGCGCTCTTGGGCTGGCTGATCGGCCAGGTCTTCACCGGCCGGCCGCTGGCCGAGCTGGTGCCGTCCATTGTCCTGATCGCCGGAATCATGGTGCTGCGCGGCGTCGCGGAATACGGAAGGGTGATGGTGGCGCATGAGACCGCGTCGCGGGTCCAGGCCCGGCTGCGCCGCAGCATCTTCGACCGGATCGCCGCGCTGGGGCCCGGCACCGTGGCCCGCCGCCGCTCCGGCGCGCTGACCCTGTCGCTGATCGACGGGGTCGAGCAGCTGGAGGTCTATTTCGGCCAGTTCCTGCCGCAGTTCCTGATCGCGCTGCTCACGCCGATCCTGATCTTCGCCGCCATCGCCTTCGTCGACCTGCCGGTGGCCGCGGTGATGCTGGCCTTCGCCCTGATCGCCCTGTTCGGCCCGGCGCTGTGGCACCGGCGCGAGACCGGCAGCTCGCTGCAGCTGCGTCAGGTCTATGCCGATTTCGCCGCCGAGTTCCTCGATTCGGTGCAGGGCCTGGCGACGCTGAAGGCCTTCGGCCAGAGCGGCGCGCGGGGCGCGACGCTGAAGACCAAGGCGCAGTCCGTCTTCCGCAGCACCATGCGGGTGCTGGGGACCAACGTGCTGGCCCGCGGCATCACCGACAGCGCCATCGCCAGCGGCGCCGCCGCGGCCCTGGCGCTGGGCGCCTGGCGGGTCGATAGCGGCGCCATGGCCCTGTCGGCGCTGCTGGTCATCCTGATGCTGGGGGTCGAGATCTTCCGGCCGATGCGCGAGCTGCGGTCGGTGCTGCACCAGGGCATGGTCGGCCTGTCCGCCGCCCAGGGCATCTACCAGGTGCTGGACGACACGCCGGAGGTGGCGGATGCGGCCCCGGCGGCGCTGGCCCGGCCGCTGGCCCCGACCATCGCCTTCGACGCCGTGCGCTTCCGCTATCCCGGCACTCGCCGCACCATCCATGAGGCGCTGAGCTTCGAGGCCCGGGCCGGCGAGCGGATCGGCCTGGTCGGCCCGTCCGGCGGCGGCAAATCGTCGATCGTGCGCCTGCTGCTGCGCTTCTACGACCCTGAGGCCGGGACCATCCGCCTGGGCGGGCACGACCTGCGCGGCCTGTCCTTCGACCAGATCCGGTCGATGATCTCGGTGGTGAACCAGGACACCTTCCTGTTCCACGGCACGGTCGAGGACAACATCCGCATGGGCCGGCCGGACGCCACCGAGGCGGAGGTCGAGGCCGCCGCCCGCGCCGCCAACATCCACGGCTTTGTCCAGTCGCTGCCGCAGGGCTATCGCACCGTGGTCGGCGAAAAGGGCGTGAAGCTGTCGGGCGGCCAGCGCCAGCGCGTCGCCATCGCCCGCGCCCTGCTGCGCGACACCCCGATCCTGGTTCTGGACGAGGCGCTGTCCGCGGTCGACGCCGAGAACGAGGCGGTGATCCAGGAGGCGCTGGACCGGCTGATGCAGGGCCGCACCACGCTGGTGCTGGCGCACCGCCTGTCGAGCGTGATCGGCTGCGACCGCATCCTGGTGCTGGACCGCGGCAAGGTGGTCGAGAGCGGCCCCCATGCCGCCCTGATGCAGCAGGGCGGCGTCTATGCCGGGCTGATGGCCGAGCAGGCGCGCGAATCCGCCGCCGGCGCGATCATTGATGCCCCGGTCATGGCCCGCACCGTCGAGTCGGCCCCGACGACGCCGGCCGCCGCGACCAAGCTGGAGACCGAGGGCATCCTCAAGGCCGAAGGGCTGGGCTGGGGCCGGCTGGTGGCCGAGCTGATGAAGCTGGCCATGCCCTGGAAGGGCAAGCTGGCCCTGACCTTCGCCTTCGGCGTGCTGCGCGTCGTCACCTTCATCGGCGTCGGGGTGCTGAGCGCGCTGGTGCTGCTGGCGCTGAAGAACGGCGAGCCCTATGGCGCCCTGCTCTGGGCCCTGGCGGTGGTGGCGCCGCTGTCCGGCGTGTTGCACTGGCTGGAATCCTGGATCGCCCACGACATGGCCTTCCGCCTGCTGGCCGACATGCGCTCCGACGTGTTCCGCAAGCTCGACGCCCTGGCCCCGGCCTATCTGGTGCGGCGGCGCACCGGCGACCTGATGGCGCTGGTCACCCACGACATCGAGCTGGTGGAGTACTTCTTCGCCCATACCGTGGCGCCGGCCTTCGTCGCCGTGCTGGTGCCGGCCGCGGTGCTGGCGGTGCTGGTCTGGGCCAGCCCGTGGATCGCGCTGGCGCTGCTGCCCTTCCTGCTGGCCGTCGCCATCAGCCCGTTCCTGATGCGCGGCCGCGTCGACCGGCTCGGCTCCGAGTCGCGGGAGGCGGCCGGTGAGCTCGGCGCCTTCGCCGTCGACTCGGTGCAGGGCCTGGGCGAGATCGTCGCCTTCCAGCAGGAGGGCGCGCGGGGCGACCGGCTGGACGCGCTGTCACAGCGCTTCATCCGGCTGCGCCTGCCCTTCTTCGCCGAGCTGACCCGGCAGCAGAGCCTGCTGGAGATCCTGACCGGCCTGGGCGGCCTGGCCGTCGTGGTGACCGGCGCCGCGCTGTCGACCCACGGCGCCATCGACCCCGGCCTGCTGCCGCTGCTGACCATCCTGGCCATGGCGGCTTTCCTGCCGGTGTCGGAGATCGCCCAGGTCGGCCGCCAGCTGGCCGACACGCTGGGCGCCACCCGCCGCATCTATGGGCTGAAGGCCGAGCCGGTGCCGGTCACCGACGGCCCGGGCGTGCCCGATCATGCCGGTCCCGCGGCGCTGGCGCTGCAGGGCGTCGGCTTCACCTATCCGGGCCAGGGCCGGCGCGCCTTGGCCGGGGTGACGGTCGAGATCCCGGCGGGCAAGACCGTGGCACTGGTCGGCACCTCCGGCGCCGGCAAGACCACCACGGCGCAGCTGCTGATGCGGTTCTGGGACACGGATGAGGGCCGGATCACCCTGAACGGCGCCGATCTGCGCGACTACGCCCTCGACGACCTGCGCCGGCGCATCGCCCTGGTGGCCCAGGACACCTACCTGTTCAACGACACGCTGCGCGCCAACATCCTGATCGCCCGGCCGGAGGCAAGCGAGGCCGAGCTGGCGGCGGCGATCGAGCACGCCTCGCTGGCCGAGCTGGTCGAGACGCTGCCCGAGGGGCTCGACTCGCCGGTGGGCGAGCGCGGCACCGCCTTGTCCGGTGGCCAGCGCCAGCGCGTCGCCATCGCCCGCGCCTTCCTGAAGAACGCCTCGGTGCTGATCCTGGACGAGGCGACCTCGCATCTCGACACGGTGAACGAGCAGGCGGTGCGCCGCGCGCTGGACCGGCTGCAGGCCGACCGCACCACCATCGTCATCGCCCACCGCCTGTCGACCATCCGCGACGCCGACCTGATCGTGGTGCTGGACGAAGGCCGGGTGGCGGAGACCGGGACGCATGCAGCGCTCCTGGCCCGCGGCGGCCTCTACGCCCAGCTGGTCTCCCGCCAGCTCGCCTCCGCTCAGGCGGCGCAGTAGGCGGACTCGTTCACCGCCCTCTCTCCCTGTCATTGCCGGGCTTGACCCGGCAATCCAGAGGGTGTCGAGACCTTCTGGATGCCCGGGTCAAGCCCGGGCATGACAGCTTGGGGTGGCGCGACCTACTCCCCCGCCGCCCTCCTTGCCGCGGCGGCGCCCTCGCCGGTCAGCTGCAGGAAGATGTCCTCCAGATCGGTCTCCTCGGTGGTCAGGTCGGCGATGCGCACGCCGGCCTGGTCCATCAGGTTGAGCAGGTCGCCCAGCCGGGTCTCGCTCGGGCGGTAGCGCACCACCAGCCGGGCCGCGCCCGCCAGCTCCATGCCGCGCGAAGCCAGAGCCGGCGGCAGCGCGTCCAGGGGCTCGCTCAGGCTGACCACCAGGGTCTTGCTGTCGACGCTGGACAAAAGGTTGGCGGTGCTGTCGCAGGCGACGATGCGGCCATGATCGATGATCGCGATCCGGTCGCACAGCTCCTCCGCTTCCTCCAGGTAATGCGTGGTCAGGACGATGGTGGTGCCGGCCCGGTTCAGGGCGCGGACATGGGCCCACAGGCTGCGCCTGAGCTCGATGTCGACGCCGGCGGTCGGTTCGTCCAGCACCAGCACCGGCGGCGAATGCACCATCGCCTTGGCCACCATCAGCCGCCGCCGCATGCCGCCCGAGAGCGTCCGGGCATAGGCGTCGGCCTTGTCCGCCAGCCCGACCGCCGCCAGCAGCTCCGCGGTGATCCGCTCCTTCTTCGGCACGCCATACAGCCCGGCCTGCAGGTCCAGCAGTTCGCGCGGGGTGAAGAACGGGTCGATGTTCAGCTCCTGCGGCACCACGCCGATCGCGGCCCGCGCCTGGCGCGTCGACCGGCCGAGGTCGAAGCCCCAGATCCAGGCGTCGCCCGCGGTCTTGGTGACCAGCCCGGCCAGGATGTTGATCAGGGTCGACTTGCCGGCGCCGTTAGGCCCGAGCAGGCCGAAGATCGAGCCGGCGGGGATGTCGAGGTCGATCGGATGCAGGGCCAGCTTGTCGGGCTGCTTGTTACGCCCGCGATAGGTCTTGGTCAGCCCGCGCAGCCGGATGGCGCTCTCCGGTGCGGCGTTCGGCAGCGGCTCGGCGGCCATGATTCCGTGCGAAATGGTTGATCGGCTTGGCGTCATGGGTATCATCCGGCCGGAATCCGGGCAATCATCGCCCGCCATGCTTTTGCCGCCAGGAATCCCCAAGCCATGCAGCCCGCCACCCTTCAGCCGTCCGATGTGATCGAGGTCGACCGCGATGTCGAGACCGTCGGATGCGACGGCGGCGGCGCGCCGCTGGGCCACCCGATGGTCTACTACCCGATCGGGCATGAGCATGAGGTGGTGTGCAATTATTGCGGCCGCCGCTTCGTCCGCAAGGCCAACCGCCACGGCCACTGACCGCCCGGTGCGGGACGCGACATGACGCCCGCGACGGTCGAGGCGTTCTGCCTGACCCTGCCCGGCGCGGCCCTGAGCGTGCAGTGGGGCGGCGCCCATGTGTTCAAGGTCGGCGGCAAGATCTTCGCCATCCTGGCCGGGATGTCGCGCGGCGCGCCCGAGGCCTGGTTCAAGACGTCGGAGTTCTCCTACATCCTGCTGGTCGAGCAGCCCGGCATCCGCCCGGCGCCCTATCTGGCCCGGGCCAAATGGGTGGCCGCGGCGCTCGGCGCCCTGCCGGCGGACGACCTGCAGGCCTATCTGCGCGAGGCGCACCGGCTGGTCCTGGCCAAGCTGACCCGGACGGCCCGGGCGGAGATCCTGGGGGCGGGTTGACAGATCGCGGGCTTCCGATCGGCCCGGCACTCCTGTAAGAGGCGGGACCCGTCTCCGAGCGCCCGAGGGGCCATGTCGCGCCAGCCGATCTTCAACGTCCCGCCGATCACGCTGTGGCTGAGCGGCGTGATGGTCCTGGTCTTCGCCGCGCTGCACCTGGTGCCGGATGTCGCCTACCCGGTGGCGAGCCGGATGGCGGTCTATCCCGCCGCCTTTGCCGATCTCGGCCAGCTGTCGCCGCTCGACGCGCTGACGGTGGTCGCCTCGCTGGTGTTCTATGCGCTGGTGCATATCGAGCCGATCCACCTGATCGCCAATCTCGGCTTCTTCCTGGCCTTCGGCAGCGTCTGCGAGCGGCAGTTCGGCCTGCGCCGCTACACCGTGCTGCTGCTGGTCACGACCGTGGTCGCGGCGCTGGTCCAGGTCGCCGCCAGCTGGGGCAGCGGCGCGCCGCTGATCGGCGCCTCCGGCGCGGTGTCAGGCTGCATCGCCGCCTTCTGCCGGCTGGCCCTGGCGCGGCACGATCCGGCGGGGCGGCGCCTGGCCCTGAACCTGATCGGCTTCACCATCATCGCCAACGCCCTGTTCGCGCTGATGGGCGGCGGCTTCATCGGGGTCGACGCCCAGATCGCCTGGCAGGCGCATATCGGCGGCTTCCTGGCCGGCCTGCTCCTGGGCGCACCCCGCCGGACCTGATCTGGGCCGGGCGTGACCCAAGGGCGTGACGCCTCGGCCACAGGCGTCCCGGGCCGTCACAATCCTGCAGACTCCACGTTGCAGCGCGAGGACGCCCCGCCTATATGACCGGTGAAGCAAGAGCCGCCCCATGGGCGGCATGGAAACATTGGGGGTCCCGGCGGTGCCTCACCGAGGGCCAGCCGCGACCTGCTGAAGGAATGAGGAAGAGATGAGCAAAGTCATCGGTATCGACCTCGGCACGACCAATTCCTGCGTCGCCATCATGGATGGGGCCCAGGGCCGGGTGATCGAGAACGCGGAAGGCGCGCGCACCACGCCGTCGATCGTCGCGTTTACCGAATCGGGTGAGCGTTTGGTCGGCCAGGCGGCGAAGCGCCAGGCGGTGACCAATCCCGAGAACACCATCTTCGCGGTCAAGCGCCTGATCGGCCGCCGCTACGATGACCCGATGACCCAGAAGGACAAGGGCCTGGTCCCGTACCAGATCGTGTCCGGCGACAATGGCGACGCCTGGGTCGAGTCGCGCGGCCAGAAATACGCCCCGAGCCAGATTTCCGCCTTCACCCTGATGAAGATGAAGGAGACGGCCGAGTCGTTCCTGGGCGAGAAGGTGACGCAGGCCGTCATCACCGTCCCGGCCTATTTCAACGACAGCCAGCGCCAGGCCACCAAGGATGCCGGCAAGATCGCCGGACTCGAGGTGCTGCGCATCATCAACGAGCCGACGGCGGCCGCCCTGGCCTATGGCCTGGACAAGAAGGCCAGCGGCACGATCGCGGTCTACGACCTCGGCGGCGGCACCTTCGACATCTCGGTGCTGGAGATCGGCGACGGCGTGTTCGAGGTGAAGTCGACCAACGGCGACACCTTCCTGGGCGGTGAGGATTTCGACGCCAAGATCATCGACTACCTGGCCGAGGAGTTCAAAAAGGAGCAGGGCATCGACCTGCGCCGCGACAAGCTGGCCCTGCAGCGCCTGAAGGAGGCGGCCGAGAAGGCGAAGATCGAGCTGTCCTCGTCGGTCCAGACCGAGGTGAACCTGCCCTTCATCACCGCCGACGCGTCCGGCCCGAAGCACCTGACCATCAAGCTGACCCGGGCGAAGCTCGAGGCGCTGGTCGACGACCTGATCCAGCGCACGGTCGAGCCGTGCCGCGCCGCGCTGAAGGATGCCGGCCTGAAGGCCAGCGAGATCGACGAGGTGATCCTGGTCGGCGGCATGACCCGCATGCCCAAGGTCATCGAGACGGTGAAGCAGTTCTTCGGCAAGGAGCCGCATCGCGGTGTCAACCCGGACGAGGTCGTCGCCGTCGGCGCCGCGATCCAGGGCGGCGTGCTGCGCGGCGAGGTCAAGGACGTGCTGCTGCTCGACGTCACCCCGCTGTCGCTGGGCATCGAGACGCTGGGCGGCGTGTTCACCCGGCTGATCGAGCGCAACACCACGATCCCGACCAAGAAGAGCCAGACCTTCTCGACCGCCGAGGACAACCAGACCGCGGTGACCATCCGCGTGTTCCAGGGCGAGCGCGAGATGGCGGCCGACAACAAGATCCTCGGCCAGTTCGACCTGGTCGGCATCCCGCCGGCCCCGCGCGGCATGCCGCAGGTCGAGGTGACCTTCGACATCGACGCCAACGGCCTGGTCAACGTCAGCGCCAAGGACAAGGCGACCGGCAAGGAGCAGGCGATCCGCATCCAGGCCTCGGGCGGCCTGTCGGACGGCGACATCGACAAGATGGTCAAGGACGCGGAAGCCAACGCCGCCGGCGACAAGAAGCGCCGCGAGGCGGTCGAGGCCCGCAACCACGGCGATGCCCTGGTGCATTCGACCGAGAAGCAGCTGGCCGAGTTCGGCGACAAGGTCGACGCGGCCGACAAGGCGGCGGTCGAGACCGCGATCGCCGACCTGAAGTCGGTGCTGTCGAGCGACGATGCCGACCAGATCAAGGCCAAGACCGAGGCCCTGGCCCAGGCGGCGATGAAGATCGGCGAGGCCATGTACAAGGCCAGCCAGGAGTCGGGCGCGGCGCCGGAGGGCGGCGAGCAGGCTTCGGCGAAGCCGGATGACGGCGTGGTCGACGCCGATTTCGAGGAAGTCGACGACGACAAGAAGAAGAAGTCGGCGTGACCGCGGTCGGATGACCACGATACACCGATAAGGGGCAGACACCGCCCCCGCGAGGGTCCGTGACGGACCGCGCGGGGGCGGTTTTCATCCGGGCCGGGGCCGTGGCGGCTCTCCCGGTTCGGCACGAGGAACTTCATGGCGAAGCAGGATTTTTACGATCTTCTGGGGGTTGCGCGCGGCGCCGGCGCGGACGAGATCAAGAAGGCCTACCGCAAGCTGGCGATGCAGTATCACCCGGACCGCAATCCGGGCGACCACGCCGCCGAGCACAAGTTCAAGGAAATCAACGAAGCGTACGACGTCCTGAAGGACGAGCAGAAGCGCGCCGCCTATGACCGCTTCGGCCACGCCGCCTTCGACGGCGGCGCCGGGCCGCGCGGGCCGGGCGGGGCCGACTTCTCCGGCGGCTTCGCCGACATCTTCGAGGAGATGTTCGGCGACTTCATGGGCGGGCGCCGCGGCGGCCAGCGTGCTCAGGCGGGGCGTGGCTCCGATGTCCGCTTCAATCTCGAGATCACGCTGGAGGAGGCGTTCCTCGGCAAGCAGGCCACGGTCAAGGTGCCGTCCTCGGTCGGCTGCGAGGTCTGCGACGGCTCCGGTGCCGAGCCCGGCAGCCAGCCGGTGACCTGCCCGACCTGCGGCGGCGCCGGCCGCGTCCGCGCCTCCCAGGGTTTCTTCACGGTCGAGCGCACCTGCCCCGGCTGCGGCGGCCAGGGCCGGGTGATCAAGAACCCGTGCCGGAACTGCAGCGGCTCCGGCCGCGTGCGCAAGGACAAGACGCTGAAGGTCGACATCCCGCCGGGGGTGGACGACGGCACCCGCATCCGCCTGTCGAACGAGGGCGAGAGCGGCATGCGCGGCGCGGCGCCGGGCGACCTCTACATCTTCCTCTCGGTGCGGCCGCACGCGCTGTTCCAGCGCGACGGCGCCGACCTGTTCTGCAAGGCGCCGATCCCGATGACCACGGCCGCCCTCGGCGGCCCGATCGAGATCCCGGCGATCGACGGCGGCCGCGCCAAGATCACGGTGCCGGCCGGCACGCAGTCCGGCGCCCGCTTCCGCCTGCGCGGCAAGGGCATGTCGGTGCTGCGCTCGTCCGGCCGCGGCGACATGTATGTCGAGCTGCAGGTCGAGACCCCGGTCAATCTGAGCAAGCGCCAGCGTGAGCTGCTCGAGGAGTTCGAGCGTGAAGGCGGCGGCGGCACCAGCCCCGAGAGCCAGGGCTTCTTCGCCAAGGTGAAGGAGTTCTTCAAGGAGTAGCGGCGGGAATCTCTCCCCTATTTGTCATCACCGGGCTTGACCCGGTGATCCAGGGGCCGCAAAGAGCCGACGCGTCCTTTTTTCGGACGCCCGGACCATTGAAGGACCCTTCCGCATGACCGCCGGCGACACCCCCCGCCCCGTCGAGGGCCCCGTCAGGATCGGCATCACCGGCGCCGCCGGCCGGATGGGCCGGATGCTGATCCAGACCGTGCTGGACACGGCCGACGGCTCCGTGGCGCTGCATGGCGCGGTCGAGCATGAGGGCAGCGCCGCGATCGGCCAGGATGCCGGCCTGTTGGCCGGGCGCCCGGCCTGCGGCGTTACCGTCTCCGACGACCCGGTGCCGCTCTTCGCGACCGCCGATGCGGTGATCGACTTCACCCGGCCAGAGGCGTCGGTCCGCTTCGCCGCGCTGGCGGCGCAAGGCAAGGCGGTGCATGTCGTCGGCACCACCGGCTTCTCGGCCGAGGACCTCGCGGCCTTGGGCCGGGCCGCGCGCCACACCCCGATCATCCAGTCCTACAATATGAGCCTGGGCGTGAACCTGCTGGCGGCGCTGGTGCGCCAGGCGGCCCGTGCGCTGGATTCCGGCTGGGACCTCGAGGTGGTGGAGATGCACCACCGCCACAAGATCGACGCCCCCTCCGGCACCGCCATCCTGCTGGGCCGCGCCGCCGCCGAGGGCCGTGGCGTCGACTTCGACGCGGTCAAGGCGATCGACCGCGACGGCAAGCGCGCGGAGGGCGCCATCGGCTTCGCGACGCTGCGCGGCGGCGACGTGGTCGGCGAGCATGCGGTGATCCTGGCCGGCGCCGGCGAGCGCATCGAGCTGGCGCACAAGGCGACCGACCGCGGCATCTTCGCCCGCGGCGCGCTCAAGGCCGCCCTGTGGGGCCGCGGCCGCGCGCCCGGCCTCTATTCGATGAACGACGTGCTGGGTCTGATCTGACAGCCACCGCTATCGGTCTTTCATTCCCCGTCATCCCGGTTCTGCAGCGCAGCACGAAGTGCTGCGCTGCAGAACCGGGATCTCTTCCAGATCGGGGCAAGATCCCGTGCCTGCGCAGCGGCACTCCGCGCCGCAGCGCGCAAGGGATGACGATGGGTTACTGGTTCTCCGACATCACACGCACACAGGCGGTCTCCGCTCGATCCAGGGCTGCGCCGCCTCCAGCTGGGTCGCCAGGCGCAGCAGCGTCGCCTCGTCGCCGGTGCGGCCGACCAGTTGCACCCCGACCGGCAGCCCGTCCGGCGTCCAGTGCATCGGCAGCGACATCGCCGGCAGGCCGGACAGGTTGAACGGGAACATGAACACCGCATCCGACCACAGCGCATTGTAGGCGTCGTAGTCGGTCATGCTCATGTCCCAATGGCCGAAAGGCCGCGGCGGCTGGGTCAGGGTCGGTGTCAGGACGGCGTCGAAGGGCAGCAGCTGCCCGACCAGACTGCGGGCGAACTGGCGCAGCGTTTCGACATCATTGGCATGCCGGATGCCGCTGATCGACCGGCCACGCTCGATCGCGGCCCAGGTCAGCGGCTCGACCTCCGCCGGCGTCACCGGTCGGCCGACCAGCGGCTCCAGCATCGCAAACAGCGCCGCCGTCTCGACCGCCAGCATGTTGGTGTAGACCGCCCAGGCAAGCCGAGCGTCGAAATCGAGAGCGTGCTCCTCGACGGTGTGGCCCAGACCCTCCAGCAATTTCGCGGTGCCGCGCACCGCCGCCAGATTTTCGGGATGAATCGGACCACCATCCGGCGCCCGCGTCACGACGCCGATGCGCAGACCCCGGGCGGGCTGCCGCGCCGCGGCGGCCCAGCCTTCCGCCGGCGTCTGCGGGGTGTAGGGGTCGCCGGGCGTGCCGCCGGCCACGGCGTCGAGATAGGCGGCGGTGTCCCGCACCGTGCGGGAGACGCAGAGCATGTACACGCCGCCATACCAGATATCGACCACATCCGGGGCGAAGGTGATGCGGCCGCGCGACGGCTTCAGCCCGACCAGGCCGCAATTCGCGGCCGGCACGCGGATCGAGCCGGCGCCGTCGCTGGCCTCGGCCAGCGGCACCATCCGCGCCGCCACGGCCGCGGCCGACCCGCCGCTGGAGCCGCCGGGGGTCACGTCCTCGCGCCAGGGGTTGTGCGTGCGGCCATAGAGCTTCGGCTCGGTCGAGATGCACCAGCCGCCCTCCGGCACGTTGGTGCGGCCGAGCGGGACCAGCCCCGCGCGCTTGATCCGCCGCGTCAGCTCGCTGTCGCTCGGCGCCGGCAGGTCCCGGAAATAGGGGCAGCTCCAGGTCGCCGGCACGCCCTGCCATTGCGAGGCCAGGTCCTTCATCAGGAACGGCACCCCGGCGAAGGGCCCGTCGGCCGGCGCCTGCACCGCCAGGTCGCGGCCGATGTCGTAGGCCTTGCGGGTGACGGCGTTGAGCCGCGGGTTCAGCCGGTCGATCACGGTGATCGCGGTCTCGGCCAGCTCGGCCGCGGAGACCGCGCCGCTGCGCACCCATTCGGCCAGCCCCAGCCCGTCGCGTGCCGCATAGTCGCGGATCAAGGCCTCGGTGACGATCGCCATGGCGTCCTCCCATCCTGCTGTTTGTGGCAAGGCTAGCATGGGTGCCGCCGGCGACAACGACGCTCGGCCGCGGGGCTGCCATCGCTACACCCCATGCTATGGTTCGGTATGGACGACATCCTGACAGACGCCGTGATCGACGGGGCCCGCGGCGCCCTGGTCGGCCTCGCGGTCGGCGACGCGCTCGGCACCACGCTCGAATTCAGCACCCGCGACAGCCGGCCCCACCACCGAGAGATGACCGGTGGCGGTCCATTCGGGCTCGCGCCCGGGGAGTGGACCGACGACACCAGCATGGCGCTGGCCCTGGCCGACAGCCTGCTCACCCGCGGCGGCTTCGACGCGACCGACCTGATGAATCGCTTCGTCGCCTGGTGGCAGGACGGCCGCTACTCCTGCACCGGCGCATGCTTCGACATCGGCAACGCCACGCGGCAGGCGCTGGACTATTACCTGCACGGCGGCGGCCCCTTTGCCGGTTCGACCGACCCGACCACGGCCGGCAACGGGTCGCTGATGCGGCTGGCGCCCGCCGTGCTGCACACCCTGCGCGACGCCGAGGCCTGTCGCCGCATCGCCGCCGAGCAGAGCCGCACCACTCATGGCGCACGCGAGGCGACGGAGGCCTGCGTCCTCTTCGGCGAGATGCTGCGATCAGCAATCCTGGGTGCCGGCAAGGCCGAGGCCCTGGCACCCCGGGCCTGGGACGGCACCGCCAGAATCCAGGCCACTGCCCGCGGCGGTTGGCACGGCCAGCCGCGTGCCCTGATCGAATCCTCAGGCTATGTCGTCCACACCCTGGAGGCGGCCCTCTGGGCGGTCGACGGCACCGACAGCTTCGAGGATGCGCTGGTCCTGGCCGTGAATCTCGCCGACGACTCGGATTCGATCGGCGCGGTCACCGGCCAGTTGGCCGGCGCCCTGTATGGGATGTCCGGCATCCCCAAACGCTGGTTGGAGCCGCTGGCCTGGCGGGAGCGGATCGTGGAGATGGCCGACGCCCTGATCGCCCGCGGCTAAGCCGCCTCGGCATCGGTCAGGCCGGCCTCCCAGGCCAGCAGGGCCTGCTTCTTGCTGGAGCCCCAACGGTAATTGTGGATGATCCCGCTGGCCCGGATCACGCGGTGGCAGGGGATCAGCACCGACACCGGGTTGGACCCGACCGCCCCACCCACCGCGCGGCTGGCGGTCGGTCGGCCGATCGCGGCGGCGACATCGCCATAGCTCGCCACCCGGCCGGGCGGGATCGACAGCAGCGCCTCCCACACCTTGACCTGGAAGTTGGTGCCGCGCAGCAGCACCGGCAGCGGCGGCCTCTCTGCCACCGGCGCGAACATCCGTGCCACCACCGCGGCGGTGGCCGCCTGGTCGCGCACCAGCTCCGCCCCCGGCCATTCGCCGGCGAACTCGGCCACGGCTGCGCCTTCATCGCCGGTGACGAAGCTGAACCAGCACACGCCGCGGTCGGTGGTGCCGACGATGCACCGGCCGAACGGGCTGGAGTGCAGGCCCCAGCGGATGACGAGGCCGGCGCCGCGCGCCTTCCAGTCGCCCGGAGTCATCGCCTCGCAGGTCACGAACAGGTCGTGCAGCCGCGACGGCCCGGACAGACCGGTGTCGAGCGCGGCTTCGAGCAGGCTGGTCGGGGCGCTGAGCAGCCTGCGGGCATGGTCGAGCCGCAGATACTGGGCGAAACGCTTCGGGCTGATCCCGACCCAGCGCGAGAACACGCGCTGGAAATGATGCGGGTGCAGCCCGGCCTCGGCCGCCAGCGTCGCCAAATCGGGCGGGTCGTCGCGCCGCTCCACCAGCAGGGCGATGGCCCGGGCCACCGCCTCGTGGTGCGGCTCGTCGGCGGCGCCGATCAAGTCATGGGGGGCCAGGTCATCGGCGGGATGGGCGTTCATGCCGCCACTGTCCCGCCCCAGATCCCGACGGACAACCCGGAAGTTGCGGTGCCGGCTCTCAGCCCTCTTCCGCCGCCAGCCAGTTCAGGTGCCAGCGGCTGTCCGGCGGCACGGACCGGCCCAGGCCGGTGCCGTCGCGCTGCATGGTGAGGAAACCCGGCAGGGCCGGCACCACCACGGCCTCCCACAGCCGCTCGACATCGCGGAAGCCGAGCAGACGGGCGGTCGGCTTGGCCTCGTCATAGGCGCCCAGCAGCTCCCGCGCCCGATCCGCCAGCCACGCCGCCTGGCGCGCCACCATCGCCTCGCCGTCGCGCCGGCTCGACTGCGCCGCATCCGGCCCCATGGCGAAATGCGGCCCGGGCGCGCCCTCCGGCGGCAGACGCGAGCTGTCGACGCAGTCCGGCTCGACCGCCCAGAGCTGCGAGGTCTCGATCCGCCCGGCATGGTCGCCGCGCGATGGCCCCTGCCCGTCGATGCCCTCGCGATCGGCCTCGAAATCCGGCAGCGACAGCAGCCGGGCGCCGATGTGGGGCTGCACCAGCCCGATCATGGTCTTCAGGTCGCGATAGTTCTGGCCGTAATGCCCGGTCAGCAGGATCACCGCCTTGAAGCCGATCCGGTCGGCGGCGCGCAGCTGGTAGCAGATGTTCTTGAAATGCTGCCAGGGCGGGAGCGCCGTCAGCCAGTCGCGCGCCACCTCGCCGACATGGGCGCGGGACCAGATGGCGTAGTCGCCGACCTCGTGGATGTGCCAGTAGTCCGGCGGCGCGACGATGCCGCCACCGCGCCGGGCCGCGGCGCAGGCGATGCCATGCGCCTTCAAGGCGTCGAGTCCGACCGCGTTGTGCGGCCCATGCGGCTCGCACAGGCCGTAGGTCAGATACAGCACCGGCGCCTCGGCGAAGCGGCGCTCCAGCTGATCGGGGAACATCCGCTCCCAGCGGACCTCGTCCATTGCATCCCTCCGTTCGCGACCCGCGACGGCGGGACGGCTGGTCAATCCTGGACGCCGCCGCGCAGCCGGTCGAGCGCCGCCGACAGGTCGCGCGCCAGATGGGCGCGATCGGACGGCGCCAGGAAGCCGCCGATGGCGAAGCGCTGGCCGTGGCTGGTCAGGGTGACGCGGTTCTGCCCGACCTCGCTGCGGTCGACCTCGACCCGCAGCCAGTGGGGCTGCAGCTCGATCCGGTGCGACACGCCGCGCTGGTCGCCATGCTCGATCACCAGCCGGCCGGCGGTCAGGCGCAGGCTTTCCCAGCTGCGCTCGGCCCGGCGCAGATTCGAGCGCATCAGAAAGAACAGCAGCATTGCATCGAGGCCATAGAAGCCGACCACCGGCCAGGCGCCGAGCATCAGGAACAAGACACCGTTGAACAGGCTGGTGACGCCGACCACGCCGATCACCAGCCAGAAGCCGACCGGCCCCAGGCTGCGCTTCGGCCGCAGCAGCCGCTCGAACAGGACCGGGTCCTCCAGGGCGCCGCCATGGTCGCCGATCCGGGTGAGGCTGCTGCTGCGCATGCGGAGAGCATAATCCGCGGGAAGAGCATGGCAATGCCCGATGGCGCGGCCCGCATGGCCTCGCTAGGCTGCGGCGCATGAAGCCAGCCGCGATCGACACCTTCTACGCCCGACTCGCCGCCCGCATGCCGGAGCCGCAGACCGAGTTGCAATACAGCAGCCCGTTCACCCTGCTGGTCGCCGTGGTGCTGTCGGCCCAGGCCACCGATGTCGGGGTCAACAAGGCGACCGGGCCGCTGTTCGCCGTCGCCGACACGCCGGCGAAGATCGCGGCGCTGGGGGTGGAGGGGCTGTCGCGCTACATCCGCACCATCGGCCTCTACAACATGAAGGCAAAGAACGTCATCGCCCTGTCGAACATGCTGCTGCTGCAGCATGGCGGCGAGGTGCCGCGCGACCGGGCGGCGCTGGAGGCGCTGCCGGGGGTCGGCCGCAAGACCGCCAACGTCGTGCTGAACGTCGCCTTCGGCGAGCCGACCATCGCCGTCGACACCCATATCTTCCGGGTCGGTAACCGCACCGGCCTCGCCCGGGGCAAGACGCCGGACGCGGTCGAGAAGGTGCTGGAGCGGTTGACGCCCGACCGCTGGAAGCTGCACGCGCATCACTGGCTGATCCTGCACGGCCGCTACACCTGCAAGGCGCGCAAGCCGCTGTGCGAAGCCTGCGTCGTCGCCGATCTGTGCGAGTGGCCGGAGAAGACAGTCCCCGCCTAGAGACCGCCTGTAAATGCTACTGGCGCGGCCATCTGGCGGCGGTTTCTGCGCTTCCGGTGCTCACGGACCCAAACGTCCGCTGCGCGCCGGTTCTCGAAACCGCCGCCAGCCGACTCACGCCAGCGCATTTCCAAACGGTCTCTGAGACAAACAGCGAAGGCTGCCTCCCCGGGGCAAGGGGAGGCAGCCTTCATCCGCCCGGTCCGACGGCGGGTCAGCCGGGCGAATCGCCTTACTGGAGGACGAAGTCGCTGGCGCTGAGATCGGCCGCGTGCACGCCTTCGAACAGGATGTGTTCGCCGTGGCCGAGATCCAGCACCGCGCCCGCCGAGCTGTCGCTGAGATGCGCCAGCGGGTCGAAATGCGCGCCGAAGCCGAGCAGGTCGATCACATCCTGACCGGCCGAGAAATCGGTGATGGTGTCCTGGCCGCTCTCCAGCGCGTGGAAGACGAAGTGGTCCGCCCCGCCGTTTCCGGTGAGGATGTCGCTGCCGTTGCCGCCTTCGATCCGGTCGGCGGCGTTGCCCCCGATCACCATGTCGTTGCCGTCGTCGCCGAACAGCTGGTCGGCGCCGGTGGCGGCCGCCGCCGTGGTGGTGAAGGCCTGGACGACATCGTCGCCGGTGCCGCCATGGCTGATGTCGGCCGCGGTGTCGCTGCCGATGATCCGGTCATTGCCGGCGCCGCCGAAGACGGTGTCGCCGACCGCGTCGTTCCAGGCGATCACATCGTCGCCGGCATCGCCGAAGACCAGGTCGTGCCCGGCCATGCCGCCGATCTGGTCGCTGCCAGCGCCGCCATGGACGACGTCATCGCCGGGGCCGGTGTTGATGGTGTCGTCGCCCGTGCCGCCGTCCAGTCGGTCGGCCCCGCCGCCGCCGGTGATGGTGTCGTCGCCGGTGCCACCGGCGATGCGGTCGGCGGCGTCGCCCCCGATCAGCGTGTCGCTGCCGTCGCCGCCGAACAGCTGGTCGCCCGCGGTCGCCGCCGCGGCGCTGGTGGTGAAGGCCTGGATGACGTCGTCGCCGGCGCCGCCGTGGCTGACATCGGCCGCGGTGTCGCTGCCGATGATGCGGTCGTCGCCGTTGCCGCCGAACACATCGTCGCCGGTCGGGTCGTTCCAGGCGATCACGTCGTCGCCATTGCCGCCGAAAACGGTGTCATGCCCGGCCATGCCGCCGATCGCGTCGTCACCGTTGCCGCCGAAGACGATGTCGTCGCCGGCGCCGGTGTTGATCGAATCACTGCCGGCGCCGCCGAAGAGATGGTCGTTCCCGCCGCCGCCGGCGATGGTGTCGTCTCCGTCCCGCCCGAACAGGATGTCGGCCAGATCGGTGCCGGTCAGCGCATCGGCGCCGCCGGTCCCGTGCACAGTGCTCATCTGCTGCTCCCGAAGATGTCACAACGAGAGCATCAGGGTTCGGCGGGCGGATTACCGGCCGATGTCAGATCGGCGCGATCGCATTGCAGCTGAAAGACGATCGCCGTGTCTAGGCGGCCGTTCCCGCCCGCGCGGCGGCCCGCCGGCCGCGGCCCCGGCCAGCATCGCCAGATGGGCCCGGGCGATCCCCAGCTTCTTCTCGAAGGACGTGCCGCATTCGATGCGGTGGAACAGGTCCTGCCGCTCCGACAGCGCGTCGATCATGCGGTCGACATAAGGCTGCCGGGGCCGGGCGCGGGCCACTGTCCGCAGATGGGCCAGGCCGTCGGGATCGGCGAGGTCGGCATCGAAGCTGTCCCGGATCTCGCCGGCCAGCGCGGCCTCGAACCACGGCAGCAGCCGCGGATGGGTCAGCAGCGCTCCGAACAGCGCATCGTCGCGATAGCCGTGCCAGCGCGTGGTCAGGCGCCGGGCCTCGTCGTCGCCGACGCTGGCGAGGTCCTTGAACGAGCTGCCGCCGCCATGCCGGGTGACCGCGGCAACGCGCTCGCTGGACCGCAGCCCCAGCCGGTCCGCTACCCGCTGCCGGTAATCCGCATCCAGGACCCAGGCGTTGTAGCCGATCAGCGACAGGTCGGGCACGGCGCCTTCGGCATAGGCCTGCAGCCAGTCGCGCTGGGCGAAGAGCTGGCGCAGGATCATCACCAGGTCCAGCCGGACCAGCTGCTTGCGGTGCATGAGGCTGGCGGTGAGGTTCAGCGGATCGCGCAGGAACAGGAGGTCGAACGTCCGGCCCCCAGCCGCGCGCTGCATCCGCCAGGCGGCTTCGAGCCCCAGCCGGGTCACGCCCTCATGGTTGAAGATCGTGGTGCCGAGCGCGCCCTTGCCGCTCGCCGCCGGGCCGGTGACGGAGCGAAGATGCGCCAGGATCGGCTCGCCGATCACGACGTTGTTGACGAAGGCGGCCGGCGTGTCCCGGTGCTGTCGCAGCCAGCGGACGAAAGCGTGATGGCCGGATCGCTTGGTCGAAATGACGTTGATGAATTCGAGACTCATCCCGCGTCCCGCTCTCCCTCGTGTGGATGGCGGGGCTATCCTTACAGGAAAGTAAAGAAAGGCTGAACCGTTCTGTTTGCGGCCGGCTCAGGTCGGCGGGTCGGCGATCTCGTCATAGCCGCGGTTGAGGAACTCGATCAGGCACAGGCCGTGGCCGAAGGGGTCGGCCAGCTGAACGAGCTTGCCCCAGACCGCGGTGCGGATCTCGCCCTCCGCCACGGCGCCGGCCGCGACCGCCCGGGCCAGCGCCGCCGCGATGTCGTCCACCACCACGTCGAGATGCACCGGCGTCCAGTGCCGGGTATAGCCGCGGCGGCTGTCGCCGGCGCCGACCGTTCCGGCCGCCTTGCGCAGCAGATAAAGGGCCGCGGGCCAGCCGGTCAGCTCCACCACCTCGCCGCCGAATCGGCGCCCGACCCGGAGGTCGAAGGCGCCGGTGTAGAACGCGACCCCGGCCTCGAGATCGGGCACGTCGATATTGACCAGCAGGCTCATGGCGATCTCCCCTCCCCTCGCCCCGATGGCCGCCCTATGCCGCCAGCGCCGCCCCATCGAGTGCGCCGAGGGCGGCGGCGAAATCGGTCATGTCGGCGGTCAGCCGGGCCAGGCCCTTGGTCGGCGACAGCGTCGCCTCGTCCATATAGAGGGCGCGGTTCAGCTCGATCTGCAGGGCATGGATGCCGGCGCGGGGCCGGCCGTAATGCCGGGTGGTGAAGCCGCCGGCATAGGGGGTGTTGCGGGTGACGGCATAGCCGCGCCCGGTCAGCCACTGTTCCGCCGCCTCGGTCACCGCCGCGGCGCAGGAGCTGCCGTAGCAATCGCCCAGCACGACGTCGACGGCGCGGCCGCCGGGGGTGCGCGAGGCGCCCTGCGACGGCATCGAATGGGCGTCGATCAGGACGGCGTGGCCGAACCCGGCCCGGGTCTCGTCGACCAGCCGGCGCAGCGCCGCGTGATAAGGGGTGTAGCAGCGCTCGACCCGCTCCACCGCCTCGGCGAAGCGCAGCTTGCCGCGGTAGATGTCCTTCCCTTGGGCGACGATGCGGGCGATGGTGCCGAGACCGGCGACGACCCGGGGCGAGCGGGTGTTGACCCAGCCCGGCAGGGCGTCGTCGAACATCTCGGGGTCGAGCTCATAGGCCTCGCGGTTGGCGTCGAGAAAGGCGCGCGGGAACAGCGCCCGCAGTAGCGGCACGCCGCGCTCCGGCACCCGGCCGAAGATCTCGTCGACGAAGCCGTCCTCGGAGCGGCGCAGCGTGTGGGGGTCGAGCTTCGCCGCGGCCAGGAACGAGGGCGGGTAGTCGCGGCCGCTGTGCGGCGAGGCGACCACGACCGGAAGGCGCCGATCCTGCGGCAGAGCGATCGCCACCGCGTCGGACGCCGGCGACTGCGAGGCGAGTTGACCATCCATCTCACCGTCATATCCCAGCCCCCCGGGCGTGTCGACGGGGCCGATGGGCGCGTTCGGCGGCGCAGGCGGTTTGATGCTTGCGTGCCCCGATCGATGATGCTACATCGGCGCTCCCCGCGGACGACCGGCTTCGGTCGTCCTTCCCGGTGCCGGGCGCGTAGCTCAGCGGGAGAGCACTACGTTGACATCGTAGGGGTCACTGGTTCAATCCCAGTCGCGCCCACCACCGAATCAAGGACGCAGCCGCTGGTGCGGCTAGGCAAGTAGCACGCACGGTTGGACGCAGACGACCGTTTGCGATCATCCACCAGCCACAAAATGCATGTCTATGGCACGATCACCGGTGGCCAGACGATCGTGCAACCAGATGTGCGCATAGTTGTGTCGGGGTCGCCTCATAGTAAAGCGTATCGACCTTAAACCACTGATTTTGCTTCCTTCCTTGCACTCGACAACCACACCGCGAGTTACTTAAGCTTATCCGCAGCTGGAATCTCGCGAGGTGAATGTGACGCCTGCGGCCGCTGCAAGGCACGTGAAGAGCACTACGTCGTTAACGTAGGGGGTTCCGGTTGAATCGCAGGCCGTGAATAGGTGGTGGCTCGCCGCTGCCGGATTGCAGCGACGAGGGCTTTGTCCAGACGGTGGTTGCGGACGAAGATGTCCAGGATGCCTACCTCCATGTGGTCGAGTTCGACACGCCGGAGGAGGTGAAGGGCTATGCCCAGGGGATTGGGGATTCCTTGGTCAACGGCAAGATCGCCGTCTCCGGCTCGATCGTCGCAGGGGCCTTGATGGCGAGTGATCTCGGACACCAGGCCGACGACCTATACCGTCGAAGCGTTCTGGTCGGTGCTCCAGCGTCGAAGGTCGACATCGAGGCGAAGACGCCCGGGAGGCTCTGAAGAGGGCGCAGGAGTTCATGGAGAGCGGCGAGTGGCCGTTCGACAACCAGGAGACGCTCGACAACGGCGAGGGACCGACCCAGCTGACCGTCTGGAGCGCGGAAATGGGCAAGGAATTGCTCGCCGATACTCACAACGAAGGCGTGAGGCGGGCAGCGGCGGTCGCGGAGCTGGAGTTGCTCCGCAAGAAGTTCCCGATCGCGGCCCAGGCGCTCCGGGTCATCGCCTTCGACCGGAAGCGGATCGACTACAAGCTGATCGACAACGAGTTAGCGCGGCTGCGTGTCCGAAAGCGGCCATCCGGCTAGTATCCTGGACGCCGACGCTCGGTCGCCGGGCAACAACTGGCCCAATGCGCGACAACTGTCCTCGTATCGGGCGTTGTTGTCCTGCTCTAACCCGAGCCATACCCCGGCGCGAGTGCGATCACGAAGTCGTGCATGAGCGTAGTTGCCGGGACACGTAACCACCTACGCTCCTGCGCGCCGACGCGCGATCATCGTCCTGCCGCCGGGATGCGTCGTGGGTCGCGGGACTAACAGCCGGACTGGGCTAGTGCCGCGACTCAGCTCCCAGTCGATAACGGCCGAAGCCTGGCCAGCGATCTTCGTTCGAGTCGAGGATTGGTGGGGCAGAAAGACATGAGAAAAACGGCGTATGAAGACGAGATTTTATAGGATTGTCGCCGCTGGCCAGGCGGCGCCATCCTGGCGGCATGAGACGGCTTTTCGTTGCTGCGCGCGCCAATCCGAAGCTATGGGCGGGCTGTTCCGCGCACCATGAGCATCGGACGCAAACCCGCGCCGCGACCGTTCCGGGCGGCCCCGGCCGGAGCTGGCCGCCGCCATCAGCGCACCCACGCCCACCGCTCGGGACCTGGATCGAGACGCAATCCCCATAGCCCCGACTCAGCTGGCCGGCACCCCTCGGGCTCACCGCGGCTTCCTGCCCATCGGGCGACAGGTAAAACTCGTTTCGCCCTGAGGAACTGGACCCTCCCCCGGCGCGAGGAGGTCCTGATGGACGAGTATATGGTGAGGCTCCGTCCCGACCACGTTGTGGATCGGGGGGAGCAGATGAGGGAGCCGGACGTGGGCCGAGCGCCCCGAGAGCGGCCATCCTGCATGCTAGATCGACGGACCGCGGCATAGCGCGATACCATCCGCCTGCGATGGAGGATTGCGATGGCCGAGCAGACTGCGACCTGGCGCCAAGATGGCATTGATCCAGGCTGGTTTTCCGTGCAGACATGAAAGTTCGATGAACTCCGCACCGATGAGCCCGCTGCGCCAGCGGATGATCGAGGACATGGCCATCCGGCAGTTCGAGCCCAAGACCCGGCACGACTACGTCCGCGTGGTGGCAGACTTCGCCCGGTTCCTGGGCCGCTCGCCGGACCGCGCCGAGCCGGAGGACCTGGGCCGGTACCGTCTGTCTAGGATGATCCGACGGACTCAGCCATCCAGCCAGGCCAGCCTTGCGCGGTTTGGAAGCGCCATTATCGGCCATGAACGGAATCGCCAGGCCGGGCGCGGGTCAAGCTGGCTAAGGCACGCCCTTCGGCGGCAGAGCGCATAGGCCGGCCCCTCAATCCGGTTATTGATATCCAGCCGCCGCATGAGGCGCGAGCGGGGTTTCAAACCGTAGCAATCCCATCAAGTGCGTCTGAATAAGAGAAGTCGTCGATCTCGCCGTTTACCCACTGCTGTGTGCAATTCAACAACAATTCCATCCTGGACGAATCCTGCTCTACCTTCTGAAGAGCCGCTAACAGGTTCTTACCGATCAAGCTCGACGCGTCCGACATGATCTTGCCCTCACTTCTCGGGAGGTGGGAGTTCTCAACCCATCGTAGCAACGGCGTACATCTCTACACCTGCTATGGTTTACAGCTAGCCAGCCCCGATCCTATGAGACCCACAATCTGTCCCACCCGATTCGCAGGCGACCCGATCCTGCCCAACCAGGCTGGGCCTGCCTGTCCGCGCCCAAAGCGGCCGTTGACGCGGCTTCTCCAAACCGGGCGCGGCGGAGACCGGCATATAGCGTTTGGAACTGGCCCCAGGGTGAGCCCGAGACCGGCCGTTGCAGCCGGCACCCATAAAGCGGACACGACCGCATACGACCCGTCCGGACTTGACGTCATCACCGCGCCGCTAATCCATGGTCTCGCTTACAAACCACTCGTCTGGAGCTTGATTTCGGTGCCGCTCTATTTGCCGCCTCGATCCGGAGGATAGTCAGTGGACGCGCTCAAATCCTGCCATGCTCTGAGATCGTCCAGCCGCTTGAGGTCGGCCTGTCTGATGGCGGCGACGGCATCGCTTCCTAAAGGGAGCCGGAACGGCGGCCGCTCGAGCCCGGCAACCTTGAGGATGACTTGGGCGGCGCGCAACGGATCGCCGGGCTGCTGGCCGTCATAGGCGCGTTGCATCCGCGCCGCCTCGCCGACGACCCGGTCATACTCCGGGCGGCCTTCCGAAAGGGACGTCGACGATCCTGCGAAATCCGTCCGGAAGCCGCCGGGCTCGATCACCGTCACCCTGACGCCGACGAGCTCCATCTCGCGGGCCAGCGCCTCGGAGAAGCCTTCGATTCCCCATTTGGCGGCCGAATAGGCCGCGCGGCCCGGGGCGCCGATGCGGCCGCCGACCGAGGAGAACTGAATGATGTGGCCGCTCCGCTGTTCACGCATCACCGGGATCGCAGCCTTGCTCACGATGATGGTGCCGAAAAGATTCGCCTCGATCTGCCGGCGAAAGTCGTCCAACGGCGTGTCTTCAACGGAATTGACATTGCCGTATCCGGCATTGTTGACCACGACATCCAGCCCTCCGAAGCTGTCCACGGCGACGCGGACTGCTGCCTCCGCAGCGGCCGGGTTGGTAACGTCGAGCGATGCGGTCCTGACGGCGTCGCCATGGCGATCCACCAGGTCGGACAGCAGCGCGGGTTCGCGCGCGGTCGCGACCAGGCGGTGACCGGCGTCGAGGACGGCTTCCGCCAGGGCCCGACCGATGCCGCGCGCGCTGCCAGTGATGAGCCACCTTTGGGACATGATCTCTCCTCTCCGCCGAGGTTCGCCGGGATGGCGCAGCCTCTTCGAGCGGTCTGCTAGGGCGCGTATCGCGTGAAGACGTAGTCGTGCCCCTGGGCACGCGCCTGATGGCAGGCAAAGCAGGTCTCGTGCTGCGCCAGATCGACCGGCTTGCCGTCGATGAACCGGCCGAAGCCCCATCCGCCGGTGGCCGCATATTTGCGAGAGTCCTTGACCATCACCTGGACGGTGGTGGCCGGCCCCGGGATCGAGGCAGGCTCGAACTCGGGCGACTGAACGCGCTTCCAGGCAAGCTTCACCAGGACCGTCCCGTCCGGGAGGGGTAGCGTGCCGGCGCTATACGCCTCCAGCGCGACACTGTTCCCGACCACGGCGCGAAGCTCGTTCAGCGGGTCGACGACACCGCCCGCACCCCGCGCTCCACCGCCAGCCGGTCGACCATCTCCGACAGCGTGATGTCTGGTGCCGCCTCGATCAGGCCGAGCAGGAAGTCTTCGTGCGGATCGAGCTTCGATCGCGACGGCTGGCCCTGCTTGCGGGCCACCGTCTCTCCTGTCTGCCTATAGCGCCGATACCACGTCCCGGCTGTCGCGATCCGGATCGGGAACCGCCGCGCCGCCTCCCGTGTCGACAGCCCCTCCGATATCGCTTCGATCACACGGCCCCGAAGGTCCGCACTCAGGCTCCACGTCGTCCTCATCCCTCCCGCACAATGCGGAAAAGTGAATCAGACCTCGTCCCTCACTGGAATCCCATTTCCGACTCCGCGTTCAACGAAGCTGCTCTAGCCGCCCTGAAACCTCTCAAAGAATTCATGGCCCCAACGTGGTCTGTCACCGACCCTAACGATTCCTCGAACCATGAAGTTTCTCCAAATTCCACTTTCATTGTCCCAAAACCTGAAAAGATCTCCGCTGTTCCAATCTCGATTGAGGGCCTCTCGTGGAGATCCAAGAGTTGCGACGGGGCGCTGTTGGACAGAACTACTATGCTGGGCAGAGGTCAGGTTATACTGGGAAGATCGCCCCGATTGCACGGAGGTGCTTCGCCGACGAGAATGCGCCGACTGCGTAGACGATTTGCGTCGGTGAGCTAGTCCGGCGGATACGGACTGAGCCGTCATCCGGACGTCTGCTATAGGCGCCGGCTCCAGTCCAACAGCATATACTCGAATTTCGTCTTGATCATGCTGGATTGCCATATATTGACCAACCCTTGCAGCGAGACCCTGCCCTGGCCCGAGATCGAAGATGCCATAGTTGGGATCTATATAATACACACGCGCGCCATCATTGATAAAACCTATTATGTGTCCATCGCCATCATCGTTAGCGAGGTATATGAAAAAGCCACCGACAGTCGAAGATATCCCCGTCAGCACCTCTGACCACTGTGGGTCGCTGGGATCGTCGTTGCGAGAAGCGCTATATCCGGTCCATGACAATCCTGATTGGGTTATAAGTAGTTCTTCGGCTTCGTGTTCCACCAAATTCTCGCTTTCATATGCGGTTTGAATGAGATCAATCGCATTTCTCTCACCGAGGTCTACTGCTACACGGCGTCCGCCAAAAGTCCTGGATAGAAATTGGGCTGTAAGCGCAGCGCACGCTCCAGGCGAGAACCGCCTCTGGGCACTCGGACGTGCCTGAAACCATGAGCCGTATTGCGAATTGTCGAGGCGCAGCATCTGCACAGCTCCTGGGATTACCTCGGAGGGTCTCCATTCTCTATGATTTGTGGGCCTGCGAAGCGGGTCGGGATGCGGCGACGGTATGCTCGGTATGTACTGCGAGACCTGCTGAGGCCCATAGAAGGGCTGATTCGCGGGAAATTGTTGCGATTGGAATTGCTGTTGATGGAAGTGAGGCTGCGACATTTGCGCTGAATGATTACCCGAGGTCGCGTGATTCTGCCGTCGACTATCCATGTATTCTGAGAATTGATGTCTATCGAGCAAGCTCAGATTATTGAGATATTCCATAAGATCCGCTCCCGTAAGGGCTGCAATCCACTCCAGATGTTCACGAGTTAGCATGATTGTTCCTCTTGAAGATTTCAGAGAGCCTAGGTGACGCTACGGGGCGATTTGGGGGCGGCGGATTGACGTTCTGCGAGTTTCGCGGCGACATCTCACCGACCCCGTTCTCGGAATGTTTGGCAACCCCGGTCTGACGAGGCTCGTCATCGCTGTCGGCCGAGGGTCACGTGCTGCCGGTGAAAAGGTGCGCGGTGGCACACCCCGTCAGTTTACCCGGCAGGGAATCTAGTTCCGGACTTCCGTCGCGGAGCGCGTCCCTCGCGGGTCAGCGGCTCGCCGGAGACGCGGCGAGCCGGCTGCCAAGCGCTCGGATGTGCGCTTCACCCGTGCCGCAGCAGCCCCCCAGGACCTTCATGCCGCGGCTGTTGAGTTCGGCCATCAGCCACGCGAAGACCTGCGGGTCGCTGCCATCGGCGCGCTCGAGGTGCTCCAGTTCATGCCGGGGCAGCGCAGATGCGTTGGCCTGCAGCCCCAAGATCCGGCCGGGAGCGGGCCAGGCTGCCGTCGTCATCGCCGTCGCGAAATGCGTGGGATGCACACAGCAAACTGCGTAGCGCACAGGCACGCCCGTGCCGGCATCGATGCGCCGGACCGCATCCGCCAGGGCGGACCCGTCCGGGAGCCGGCCCTCGCCGTCGATCACTGGGGCCAGGATGTAGGGGAGACGCGTTGCAGCGCTCGCCCGTGAGATCCCCAGCAACTCCTCAACGGCGGCGAATGTCCCGGCGTAGAGGAGATCGGCGCCTGCCTTCGCCAACGCCTGGATCTGGGGCCGGTGGTAGCACTCCGCCGCCGCCGCATCCGGGGCCCCATGCGGGTCGTACCCGTCGACCCGCGGTCCCACGACTCCGGCCACGTAGGTCAGGTTCTCGGCTCCGGCCTCCCGCCGCAGCTGCAGCAGAAAGCCCACCGCGTCGGCGTTGACCCGTTCCAGGTCTCCGGCCGCGGCGAATCCCAGACGGGCCAGCGCCTCCGGATGGGCTCGCCAGGTCGGGGCGCCGACCTGCATGGGAAGACCGGACTCGGTCGAGATCGACATGTAGCCGCGATAGATCGCCGACAGCGCCGCTCGCCCCTCAGCCGAGTAGAGATGGACGAAGGCCGCGCTCTCCGGGGTCGGAAGCCTGAACTCATAGACAAGACGGGTGACGACAGCACCCTCCGTCAGCATCACTGGCGATGATACCAAGCATTCGGCAAAGTTCATAGCAGGTAGTCCTCGATGGAAATCCGCATCAGTGAGGCCACAAAGGCAGGTCGGCATTGTCCCGACGATAGCCAATGCGCTTATTGACCGAGGTCATGCGTCACGGCAATTCTGACTCTTGGCACGATAGGCGGCCCCGGCTGCAGATCGGCTACGAATTCCGCCTGACTGGTTGCGATCGTAACTTGCATGCGGCGATCGCGATGCTGACGAGAAACTCGATCGCCGCACCGACGTGCCGCGGCCGGCAATCGGCTCCGAGATGGCAAACGCCTGCCCGTCGTCCAGCTTAGAAGGTCAGCGTCGTGCCGACAGTCAGCGCCGAGGTGTCGAACTCATTGCCGGTGCGGAACTCATTCCGCTCATAACGCAGTTCACTGAACAGGTTGAAGCCAGGCTCCAGGCTGTAGACCAGGGTTCCGATGACGCTGTGGCTGGCCCGCAGGTCCTGGCCGTCGGTGAAAGTCGAATGCAGATCGTTGCCGTCCTGCGCCGTGGTGTAGGCGTACCCGACCGAGGCCAACCACGGCCCGCCGGTCCAGGACAGGTCGCCGACCACGGAATCGATCGCTTTGCCGCTCTGGTAGAGGCGGGCGAAATGGGTCCAGTTCACGCTGGCCCAAAAACCGCCGGCGAAGCCGACCTGGCCGCCGAGAGTAGTGGCGTCGACATCATGGTTGCCGCCGACACCATTGCCGGTGACGGCGGTGGCAGCCACGCGCAGCACCGTGCCGTCGAAGCTGCGGTTGTAGTCGATGCCGGCGGTGACGACGTTCTCGTACAGGGTGTTGCCGTCGTCGATCAGGTCGTTGCGGCCGCCATTGCCGGCATGGCTGGCGCCGCCGACCACGGGGGTGAAGTCGATGCCGAACGTCAGGCCGCCGAAAGTCGGCGAAACGTATTTGATCCGGGTGTCCTTGTTGTTCAGGCCGCTGATCGTGTCGTAGGCGGCCACGGCGAAGAGCCGGTCACTGCCGCTGAAGGTGGTGGCGGGGCTACGGAAGCCGTCGGCCCAGTCGGTGTCGAGGCCGAACCGGGGCGCCAGCGTCTGGTGTGCGTAGACCGTGCCGATATCGTCGGCGATGATCACGGAATCGCCGAGGGTGATCGTACCGAACGCGCCTTTCACATAGATGTAGCTGCGGTCGACGACGACGTCGTTGCGGCGGTCGACGTTGCTGAAGCGAAGGCGGCCGCCGTATTCCAGGCCGGAATCGGTGACGTCGACGACGTCGAACTGCAGCCGCGCGCCGGACGCGAAATCATAGTCGCGATCCATCCCTGACTCGCGGCTGTCGGTCAGTACCGCGCCGGCCAGGAAGCCGACACGGCCGGAGATCTTGAGCTGCAGGCCGGAGGTGACAGCGGCGGCCCGCGCCGGGCATGCGAACGCCGCGGCCGTCAGCGCCGCCGCGCAGAGTGCACTGGTCTTCATCGGAACCTTGTTGGCTGGGCGACGCCGTCAGGGGCGCCGGGTGTCCGTATCCTGCCCCGGCGAGGGCGGCTCCTCAGGGGAGATGGCGACGGTCGGTAATGGCTGGGCCAGCCGCCGGGCCAACGGCACTGCGTGTTCGCCGAGCAGGATGCCCAGCAGCCCGAGCAGGGCGATCGCGGGCGGCGCCGGCGAGCGTACGCCGAGCAGCGGATAGACGACGCCCACCAGGAGGCCGGCCCCCAGCGAGAGGAGATAGGGTTTCATCGGAAGTGTCCCGCGGCCGCGGGCGGGCGGGTCTGCCGCCGCCCGTCCGGGGCCGGTGATGGGGGCTGGGCGCGGATCAGGCCTTGCGGTCTTCCTGCGAATGGAACATCGCCTTGACGTACTGAATGCCGACGCCGAAGGCGCCGCCGAACTTCATGGCGATCCCGGTGGTCAGGTCATAGGTCTCGAGCCGGGCCCAGTCGCGCTGCAGCTCCAGGAGATAGGTCAGTGCCGTGAGCGGACGGGCGCCAGCCTGTACCATGCGCTCGACCGCGCGCTCATGCGCCTCGGACGTGCAGTCGCCGCAGGCATCGGTGACCACATAGACCTCGTAGCCCTGGTCCAGCGCCGACAGGACGGGACCGTTGCAGCAAACCGAGGTCCAGAGGCCGGCGATCACCAGGCGGTCCTTGCCCACGGCATTGACCCGCCGGATGAAGGCCTCGTCCTCCCAGGCGTTCGAAGTGGTGCGGTCGGTGACCTCCGCATCCGGGAAGGCTTCCATGATCTCGTCGAACAGCGGTCCGGCGAAGCTGTCCTTCGAGATCGTCGAGATGATCGTCGGCACGTTGAAGCCCTTGCCCGCATGGGCGAGGATCCCGGCATTGGTGCGCAGGCTGGTCACCTCGATCGACTTGGTGTTGAACGCCATCTGCGACTGATGGTCGATCAGGATCAGCGCGTGATCGGTCGGGCTGAGAAGCGTCGGGGCGGGATTGGCAATCGCTTTGATGCTCACGTCGGCGTCCTTTCAGGGAGCGGTCTGTCGATTTGGACCTGGCGGGCGGCACGGCAGGCGCCGATCATCATGTCGGGCCGGCGACCATCGCCTCGCGGGGTGGACAGGACACTACGACGGGGCTATCCGGCCCGGGACCCGGCAACTCAGCGGAATTCGATCCGCAAGATTGCGGATCAGCGGCCGCCGCCGCCGAGCCCTTCCCGGATGCCCTGGCCCTCGATGAGCTCACGCCGGCGCACAATCGCCCGGACGCAATGCTCCATGAAGCCATAGACCCTCCCTGACCTCCGGATGTCGGGATGCGTCAGAATCCACAGCTCGTCGAACACCTCCTGCTGCACCGGGCTGATGCGCAACACGCCCGGCACCAGGTCGCCATGCATGCACGGCAGGAGGCCGATCCCGATGCCGGCGGCGATCGCCGCGGCCGCCCCGGCGACGGAGTTGCTGCGGTAGACGATGTTCTGCTGCGGCACCCGGTCCTTGACGAATTGGTAGGCATTGAGGTGGGAGAGGCCGCTTCCGTAGGACGCCCATTGCATCCGGGCGAGATCGTCGAAGTGAGGAGAGGATCCGACATGGTCGATCCTGCGGCCGTAGACCGCCCAGGCGATGGTCGCGACCTTGCGGCCAAACAGGTTCTCCGGCGGCGCGGTGGTAGCGCGGAAAGCAATATCGGAATCGCCGCGGGCCAGGTTGAGCGCCCGGTTCTTGACGATCATCTCGATGCAGATCTCCGGGTTGGACGCCCGGAACTCGGCGATGATCGGGGTCAGGAAGTCCAGCAGCAGGGCATCGCTGGTGGTCACGCGCAACTCGCCGGCATGGCCCTGGACATGGCCGGACACGCGCCGGGCGACATCGAGAATATCCTGTTCGACGCGATCGCCGAGGGCGATCATCTCGCCCCCCGCAGCGGTCGGGGCGTAGCCGCTGCGTCGCCGGTCGAACAGCGCCACGCCCAGCGCCTCCTCGACCGCAGCGAGCCTGCGGGAGACGGTCGAATGGTTCAGGTTCAGCGCCTTCGCCGCGGCGGCGAGACCGGCATTCTCACCGATCGCCTTGACGACACGCAAATCGTCCCATGAGAGCTTCTGAAGAGGATCGGCCATGGTGTTCCTGCGGTGTGGGTCGCGCCGGCCTCGGCTCAACGATCCCGGGCGCGGCGTCGCCGTGGTCCTGGACCGTTTCTAACGCTCTCAAGACAGGGCTCGCCTTCCGGTGAATGCAAGACAGAGGGGGTCCGCTTGGCACGCCCATCCCGCCTTCTTCAAGGCCGCCCGGCGACCCGCCGGAGAGAGGAACAAGCTGTGACGGTACAAGCCTGAAGCAGGCGCGCAGCCTCCAGCACATCTGCGGTTTGCCCTCCCTCCGTGAACCGGGAGAGAATGCGCTCGAGTTCCGCCCTCGCCTCCGCCGTCCGGCCGCGCTCGATCCAGAAGCGGGCCAGGGAGAGGGTCGCGCACAACTCCCACCCCAGCGCCTCATCCCGCTGCGCGCAGGCGACGGCTTTCCGGTAACAGGCTTCCGCGCGGTCGTCGTGATCGCGTCCGCCCGCGAGCATGATGTCGGCCTGGGTGCGGAGCAGCTCCGGCAGCATGTATGTCGGCGCGCCATGTTCGGCGCGGGCGACAAGCGCTGCGATCGTCTCGGTTGCCTCATCGATCCGGCCGGTGCGCGCAAGGCCTTCCGCATAGGCCCGCAGGGTCGTCGTCAGCACGATGGTCTGTTGCTCGTCCCGCAACGGATCAAGCGTCTCCCTCAGCAAGTCAAGGCCTGCCTCCGTCTGCCCGCGAGCCAGCAGCAATTCACCTTGCAGCGCCTGTGCTCCGGTCAGATACGGGTTCAGCCGATGCCTGGTTGCGAGGTCGCCCAGAGCTCCGATCAGGGTTTCCGCCCAGTCCAGATCCCGCAACCACAGGATGACCCGGGTAACGTAAAGATAGGTCATGCACAGCGTGACCGGGTGCATCGGCTCGATCGACACGTCGAGCGCCTCGCTGGCATAGCGGATCGCGCTGTCCGGCATTCCCCTGAGCCAGGCCGTCCACGTTCTCGTCACGACGGCCCGACGTCCATGGTCGAAGCCGAAATAGTGGATCTTGCGGATACCGAGCGCCCGCGCATTCGCGAAACCCTGCTCGAGGATCTCCTGGCCCAGTCGTTGGTGGCCGATCAGGTGCTGGGTCGCTCCCAGCATCCATTCGGCAGCGACGATCTCGACGCCGTCCCGCGATGCTTTGGCCATGGCGCTGAAGCGCTCCGCGGCCTCCAGTGCCCCAACGAAGTCCTCCCGGCGGGTGAGGTAGAGATTCAGCCCCGCCAACAGGTGAAGCTGAGACTGCCGTTCGCCGAGCGCGACGGCCGTGTCCAAGGCGCCCCGGATCGCGTCGCCCACGCTCTCGTCATTCCCGGACGCGTACATCATCGACAGCGCGAGGGCTTCCCGCAGCTTGAGGCCTCGAGGGGAGACCCGGTCAGCTTCGGCGAGACGAGCGAGAGCCGCCCTGCACCATCTCTGGCATTCATCGAGCATCGAGAGATCCAGAAACATCCTGGATGCCTGTGCAGCCAGGATGATGCCCAGGTCCGGTTCGCCCATCGGAGAGAAGCACCACTCCAGCGCCGCACGGATGTCTCCTGTCAGCGGCCCATAGCTCCGGCGACCTGAGGTCGGTTCGGTTCCCGGCGGCGGTTCCCGCCTTTGCAGATCGTCGGTGCAGAACAGGGTGTGGCGCCTCGCAACGGCAGCGCTTTCGCCACTCTCCGCCAGCTTCAGCTCCGCATAGAATCGCGTGACATCCAGCAGCCGGAAGGAATGCGACCCGCCGCTGACGCGGATCGCAACAAGCGATTTATCGACCAGGCTCTCGACCGCCTTGGCGACCATCCAGGGATCGTCGGCGTCGTCCTTCGCGACGGCCTGGGCCGCTTGCATCGTGAACGATCCGGCAAAGATCGAGAGACGCGACAGTACCCGCCGCTCGATCCCGGGCAATAGCTGGAAGCTCCAGTCGAGAGTGGCCTCCAATGTCCGATGCCGCAGCTCGGTCCTGCGGCCGGGCCAGCCGAGAATGGCGCGACCGCCGAGCGCCGCCAGCAGCTCGGTGAAGCCATAGGTGATCAAACGGCTTCCGGCGAGCTCAAGGGCCAGGGGATTGCCGTCCAACTGCCGGCAGATCCGCGCGACCTTTGGTGCATCGCAGTTCTGAAGCTCAGCAATGTATCCGCTGGAGGCGGCGCGCTGCATGAACAGCTGGACGGAGGGTACGGTGAGCGCTTCGCAGGCAGTGAGATCCGGCGCTTCGGAGGCGAGCCCCAACGGGTCCAGAAGGTGGACAATCTCACCTTCAGCCCGCAAAGGCTCGCGGCTGGTGGCAATAATGTGGACCTGCGGCGTCCGCAGGAACAGCTCGGCGGCCAGGGTCGAGACGGTCTCGATCACATGCTCGCAGCGGTCGAGGATCAGCAGCACATGGCGGTCGGCGACGATCGAAGCGAGGCCGACCAACGGATCATCAGACCGCACTGAGTACCCCAGCGCCGTTGCTACTGTGGAAATTACCAGATCCGCGCTTTTGATCGCCCCCAGGTCGACATAGCAGACATCGCTTGCGAACTCGCCGGCCATAAGATGCCCGAGCTCTATCGCCAGCGTGGTCTTTCCGATGCCGCCTGGCCCGACGATCGTGACAAAGCGCCTCGTCTTAAGCAGGCCAGGCAACGAATCCAGGCAGTTGCCGCGGCCGACCAGCCTCTGCAACCGACCCGGCAGGCTCCATGTCGTAGACGGTGTGGTATTCGCACGCGTCGGAGGCGGCGTGACCAAATACTCGACCGGCGCCACGAATGAGTAGCCGCGGCCTCTGATGTTGGTGATGTAGGTCGACTGTCCCGCCTCCTGGCCCAGGGCGGCACGAAGATGAGACAGCTGGGTACGGAGGTTCGCGTCTTCGACAATGACGTCCGGCCAGACGCGCTCCAGGATCTCCCTCGCGGACACCACCTGACCGTGCCTGCGCACGAGGAGCTCCAGCATGTCGAAGGCACGACTTCCCAGTCCGACGCTCCTGTCACCTATCAGGAGCAGCCGTTTCGACGGGATCAGCCGATATGGACCAAAGAGGAACTCCTCTCCCCGATCGCCGTTTTGCAGAAAGCTCATCCCACTGCGTCTCGATACTTGAGGTTCTCGGCTTCCTCACGCATTGGTCAGTGCAGTCTCTCCGCTGGTGTGGTTCGAGATCGGACTTCAGATGATCTCGCCCAACCGACTCCCAGGATGTCGCAGCAAGGCTGCAGGTCGGCGGACGGTTCCGGAGAGGAACACTTGCGTTCGGTGGCTCGTGACCGCCAGGGCGACAGACCATTCCTGCCCGTGGCCACTTCCTGGCTGCATTCGGGGCGGGTATCGCGATGGCATACCGTGGACGATGATCGATCGGATGACCGATCATGGCAAATGGCATTTCTGCAAAATCAAATTGAAAATGGTGCACGATCGAATGGTGGGTGAGCAGTGGCTTTGACCATGCTCAGCCCACCATTTCCGGAGATGGCGACAGCGGGACGTTGGCTAGTGGTGATGCGTCTCCTTATGCGCCAAGCCTTTCCATCGGGATTGACGGATCACGCTGCAGAAGTTGCCGCGGTGGAAATGCGGATCCTTATCGGCGAGCACGTCGGCATTGACGTTGCCGAAGGTGGTATCCGGCTTGTGCTTGTTGCCCTCGTAGAAGGCCTGGATGATGTCCTCCTTGAAATCCGCTGTCCGCGGGTACGCGCGCACCACTGCCTCGCGCTGGGCATCGGGGAACTGCTCATAGGCGATGCCCAGTACGTCCATCTCGACCCCGGCGGTGACCAGGGCGACGACCGGGTGCATGTGCACGGGGATTCCGGGCGTCGTGTGCAGCGCTATGGCGGTCCAGACGAGGTCGACATCGCTTGGGGCGACGCCCCGCCCCTTCAGGAAGTCGCGGGCCGCGTTGGCGCCATCGACTTCGAAGCGTTCATCCTGGCTGCTGTGCTGCGCCGTAAGGCCCATGTCGTGGAACATCGCGCCGGCATAGAGAAGCTCGCGGTCGAAGTTGAGGCCGCGACGAAGTCCCGTGAGCGCGCCGAAGTAGTAGACCCGGCTGGAATGGTGGAACAGCAGCTCCGGCTCGGTGTCGCGGACGAGCTGGGTGATGTCCCGGCACAGCTTGCTGTCCGGGACGACGATTCCGTCGATCGTGGTCATGACGTGCCTTCGTGTGTTTGCGTTTGAGAGTGATCCGTCCGGGTGCCGCCCTATTCGGCGGCGCGACGGAACGGCAGGCCGAGCGCGGCCGCGACGCCCGCGCCATAGGCCGGATCGGCCTTGGCGCAGTTGGCGATATGGCGTTCCTTCACCTCGACGCGGGCGTCGCCCATCGCCCGCGCCGTGTTCTCGAACAGCAGCTGCTGCTGGGCCGCGGTCATCTTGCGGAACAGGTTGCCGGGCTGCTCATAGTGATCGTCATCGGCGCGGTGATCCCAGTAGGTCGCGTCGCCCTCCAGCGGCAGCGGCGGCTCGATCAGCGCCTCGTTGCGATCGAGCCACGCCCCCTTGCTGTTGGGCCAGTAATTCGGGGTGGCGCCGAGATTGCCATCGGTCCGCATCTGGCCGTCCCGGTGATAGCTGTGGAACGGGCACTTCGGGGCATTCACCGGGATGTGGTTGAAGTTGACGCCGAGCCGGTAGCGCTGCGTGTCGCCGTAGGAGAACAGCCGGCCCTGCAGCATCTTGTCCGGCGAGAAACCGATGCCGGGCACCACATTGGCCGGCGAGAAGGCGGCCTGCTCGACCTCGGCGAAGTAGTTGTCCGGGTAGCGGTTCAACTCCACCACCCCGACCTCGATCAGCGGGTACTCCGCCTTCGGCCAGACCTTGGTCAGGTCGAACGGGTTGAAGCGGAAGCTCTTCGCCTGCGCCTCGGTCATGACCTGGAGGAACAGGGTCCAGCGCGGGAAATCGCCGCGCTCGATGCTGTCGAGAAGGTCCCGGCCATGGCTCTCGCGGTCGCCGGCGACGACCGCGGCCGCCTCCTGGTCGGTCAGGTTCCGGATGCCCTGCTCGGTGCGGAAGTGGAACTTCACCCAGACCCGCTCATTGGCCGCATTGATCAGCGAGAAGGTGTGGCTGCCGAACCCGTGCATGTGCCGGAAGCTGCTCGGAATGCCACGGTCCGACATGACGATGGTGACCTGATGCAGCGCCTCCGGCAGCAGGGACCAGAAGTCCCAGTTGTTGTCAGCGGAGCGCAGGCCGGTACGTGGGTCGCGCTTGATCGCGTGGTTCAGATCCGAGAAACGCAGCGGATCTCGGAAGAAGAACACCGGGGTGTTGTTGCCGACGACATCCCAGTTGCCATCCTCGGTATAGAACTTCAGTGCAAAGCCTCGGATGTCGCGCTCAGCGTCGGCGGCGCCGCGCTCTCCGGCGACGGTCGAGAAGCGGGCGAACATCGGAGTCTGCTTGCCGACCGTCGAGAAGATCTTGGCCTTGGTGTAGTGGGTGATGTCGTGCGTCACGGTGAAGGTGCCGTGCGCGCCCCAGCCCTTGGCATGCATGCGGCGCTCCGGGATCACCTCCCGGTCGAAATGGGCCAGCTTCTCGATCAGCCAGATGTCCTGCAACAGGGCAGGGCCACGCGGACCGGCCGTCTGGATGTTGGTGTTGTCGACCACGGGCGTGCCGGTGGCGTGCGTCATGGGCGGGATACGGTCAGCCATAGCTACCTCGTGTGGTGATCCGCAGCGGGACAATGCGAACGGTCCCGGGCTCCGCGGCGCACGGCGGGCCGTTTCCGGGCCGGCCGGCGTGATGTGGCGGGATTGTCGTCACGACCATGACCGAAACGGCTGCGGCCGACATGTCAATTGCCGCAAAAATTGTTAATCGGCGCCGTAGCCGCTCCACCAGCATCGCGGCCGCGGCGATCCCCCGCCCCTGGGACGCGCGCCACGACGCCCAGGCGTCTGCGCACTTTTACAGATCGCTGCACTACGCAACGCGAGCAGGCGGCGCTGCCCGGCTAGGCTCCTTTCTGACGACGACGCCATGTCGACGTCCCCTCACTTCCTCCGGCCGGCAGCGGCCGAGGCGGGTCAAGACATAGAGCTGATCAACGCGAGGCAGAGATGACAGGCCTTTTGTCGCCTTTCGACGACAGGCACGCCGCTATCCCGGATTTCCGAAGCGCAGACATTGTCGATCTCGCTTGGATGCTCGAGCTGCGCTCGCGCCTCATCGAACGGGTGTTGACCGCAGGCGGCGATCGAACGGCCATCGAGCTGTGCTTTGAGTTTCGCGACGAAGGCGGAGCCGGGTTCAGGGTATCGCGGTTTCAGGCCCCCGCCGTCGCAGCGCAGGACTTCGACTCGCAGTACCTGGCTCGCTGCGATGTTGAGGCCGTCGACGAGCCCGCGGGCACGATCGGTGAGTCCCCTCACGTGATTGCCCATGCGCCAAGCCAGGATGACCACCCGGCCGCGCCCCGAGGGGGGGCACGGAAGCCGGCCTTGCCAGCGAGCGCGAGTGCCAGCCCGGCAAACTCCACGTCGCGGAGATCGGCGATCGTCACCGGCGGCTCACGCGGTATCGGCGCTGCGATCGTACGGCGCCTCGTGCAGGATGGCTTCGCCGTCACCATCAACTATGTCAGCCACGCAGAAGGCGCCCGCGATCTGGCAGACGCGATCACCGGCGCTGGCGGCCAGGCCATCGCGGTGCAGGCGGATGTCAGCGACCCGATGGCCGTGGTCGAGTTGTTCGACGCCGCGCGATCGGCCTTCGGGGGGGTGGATGTCCTCGTCAACAGCGCCGGCATCATGAAGACGGCCTCGGTCGCGACCAGTGACGACGCGCTGATCGACAGCCAGATCGCGGTCAACCTGAAGGGGACTCTCAACACGCTGCGCGAGGCGGCCCGGACACTGCGCGACAATGGCCGGATCATCAACATCTCGTCGAGCGCGGTCGGGCTGTTCCAACCCAACCACGCGGTCTACGCCGCGACGAAGGCGGGGGTCGAGGCGATCACCCGCGTCCTGAGCAAAGAGCTGCGGGGCCGCAGCATTACCGTGAACGCCGTCGCCCCCGGCCCCACCGCAACACCGCTCTTCCTGGACGGGAAACCAAAGGAGGTGGTCGACAGGCTGGCAAGAATCCCGCCGCTGGAACGGCTGGGCACACCTCTGGACATCGCGGCGGCCGTCGCCTTCCTGGCAGGGCCGGACGGCGGCTGGATCAACGGACAGGTCCTGCGCGCCAATGGCGGCGTGGTCTGACGACATACGGATCGGGCGGAGCTGATCGCCATTCCCCGCAGGATTGCCGATCCGCCGCGGCCGCAACCATCAAGAAGACAAGGAACGCTCATGGTACAGCTCACGCGTCGCGGCATCCTGGCCGCAACGGGCGTAGCGCCGTTGGCGCCACGCTTCATCCTCGGGGGCGCGGCGACGGCCACCGTGCTGCTGGAGGGGCCGCAGACGTCCCAGGCCCAGGCCGCAGGCGACGTCGTGCCGCCGCTGGCGGCCGGCTATCTCAGCCTCGGGCCGGACGAGGCCGGGTTCGTCGAGGCCCTGGTCGATGTGATGTGCCCGGCCGACGGGCTGACGCCCTCGGGCGTCGACTGCGGCCTCGCGGTCTTCATCGACCGGCAACTCGCGGGCGGATTCGGCAAGGGCGAGCGCCTTTACATGCGTGGCCCATGGCACCAGGCGAAGCCCCAGCTCGGCTACCAGTTGCCGATGACGCCCGAGCAGTTCTTCAAGGTCGGGATCGCTGCGGCCGACGCCGCCAGCCGGCAGCGATCCGGCAAGGGGTTCAGCGAGCTTGCGGAAGCCGAGGCCGACCAGTTTCTCCACGATCTGGCCGGCGGCAAGGTGACGGATGAACGCGTGCCGCTCGCTTCCTGGTTCAACGAGCTGGTCTATCCGCTGTTCATTCAGGCCTGCTTCGCCGATCCGATCTACGGCGGCAACGCCGGCAAGGTGTTCTGGAAGATGATCGGCTATCCGGGGCTGCCGGCCACCCATGCCCAGGACATGGTCGACTTTCGCGGCAAGCCCTATCCCGGCGCCGCCGAGCCCATGTCCATCGCCGATTTCAGCTGAGGGAGAAGTACCGTGGTCACGCGTCTGAAACGCCGCACCGTCGTCTTCGTCGGCGGCGGGCTCACCGCCGCCCTGGCCGCCCGGCAGCTGACGTCCCGCGGCGTCGACGTCCTGGTGCTCGAGCGCGGCGCCGATCACAGCCAGGCCGCGGAGGCGAGGCTGCCGACCCAGCGTGACGAGCTGCGCTGGGGCGTGCATGGCGGATTGTTCCAGGACTGGTCGGTCGAGACCTACTCGCTGCGCCATGCGGTCGACGAGACGGCGTTGCCGATCCGTCGTCTGGAAGCCTTCCTTCCCGGCGAGGGCATGGGCGGTGCCGCCAATCACTGGAATGGCCAGACCTGGCGTTGGGCCGAGTACGACCCTGTCCTGCGGACCCGTCTCGAGGACCGCTACGGCAGTAAGGCCATTCCGGCGGAAATGACCGTCCAGGATTGGGGGGTCACCTATGCCGAGCTGGAGCCGTATCACGATCTCTTCGAGAAGCTGTTCGGCATCGCCGGCAAGGCCGGCAATCTGCGCGGCAAGATCCAGCCTGGCGGAAACCCGTTCGAAGCGCCGCGCCAGAACGAATACCCGCAGAAGCCGCTGCCCGTCACGGAGGCGGGGGTGATCTTCAGCGAAGCGGCAGACAAGCTGGGCTATCGACCCTTTCCCATGGCCGCCGCCAACTCGCCGGAAGCCTATACCAACCCCGACGGCATGCAGCTTGGCCAATGCCAATTCTGCGGTCATTGCGAGCGCTTTATCTGCGAGGCCAATGCGAAGGGCAGCCCGCAGGTGCTGCTGTATCCCATGCTGCTGCAGCGGCCGAATTTCGAGCTGCGCCTCCGTACTCACGTGCTGGGCGTCGAGTACGACCGCCAGGCCAGGCGGGTGACCGGCGTGCGCTATCTGGATCTGGTGACCGGTCAGGAATATGAGCAGCCGGCCGACATCGTGGTGCTGTCCTCCTTCACCATGTCGAACACGAAGTTCCTGCTGATGGCAGGGATCGGCGCGCCATACGATCCCGGAACGGGCCACGGCGTCGTCGGCAAGAACTTCTGCCACCAGACGATGTTCGGCACGAATGTCTATTTCAAGGACCGCTGGACCAATCCGTTCCTGGCGTCCGGCGCCTCGCAGACCGTCATCGACGAGTTCAACGGCGACAACTTCGACCACAGCGGGCTGGGGTTCTTTGGCGGCGGCTACATCTACGCCAATGTGACGAACGGCCGCCCGATCGCCACCCACCCGGTGCCGCCCGGCACCCCGCCCTGGGGCTCGAAGTGGAAGCAGGCGGCGGCAGATTGGTATGCGCACAGCTTCAACATCTATGTCCACGGCAGCTGGTATCCGCACCGAGACAACTATCTCGACCTCGACCCGACCTATGTCGACGCCTACGGCCAGCCGCTGCTGCGCCTGACCTTCGACATCCAGGACAATGAACGCCGCATGTCGGAGCATCTGGCGGGCAAGGTCGACGAAATCGCACGGGCGACGGGCGCCGACATCGCCCCGCCCACCGTGCCGCGCCGGCCTCCATACGATTCTCGTGTCTACCAGACCACGCATGTGACCGGCGGCACGATCATGGGGAGCGATCCCAGGACGAGCGTTGTGTCCCCGCATCTGCAGCATTGGGATGCGGAGAACCTCTTCGTGGTGGGAGCGTCAACCTACCCCTTCAACGCCGGTTACAACCCGACCGGCCCGCTGGGAGCGATGGCGCTCCGGCTCGGCGACGACCTCAGCGACTACATCAAGCAGCCGCGACAGCTGTGATCGCGATGGCTTCGGACAGGAGTGTCAGATGAATCGGACTTTTCGGATTTTGCTATTGGCTGCAGCTGTGATCGGCGGCGCCGGTCCCGGCCATGCGCAGGACGCGGCCCATGGTGAGACGGTGTTCAAGGCCTGTGCCGCGTGCCATGCGAAGGACCAGACCAACCGAACGGGACCGGGCCTCCAGGGTGTCGTCGGCAGGACGGCCGGCACGGCTCCCGGCTTCCGGTTCAGCCGCGCCATGAAGCAATCCGGGATCGTCTGGGATACGACGACCCTGGATGCCTATCTCACGGCCCCGCAGAAGGCGATCCCCGGCAACGCCATGCCCTATGCGGGTCTCAAGAACGACCAGGACCGGGCGGATCTCATCTCGTACCTGGCGACGCTGAAATAGCGGCGGCTCGAATGGCCGCCGGTCCCCCCCGGCACCGCCCTGCCCGCTCACGGATGGAGTTCCCGATGCGTCACGCCTTTGCTGTTGTCCTCGCCATCGGCCTCGGCTGGCCAATCCTGCCGCTGCACGACGCGCACGCGCAGGTGACGGAAAAGAAGGTGCTGACCCTTGCAGCCGCGCGCAAGATGGTCGCGGCTGCCGAGGCGGAAGCCCAGCGAAACGGCTGGCCCGGCGTCATCGCGATCGTCGATGACGGCGGGTGGCCAATTCTGATCGAGCGCATGGACAATGCCGCCCTCGTTGCGGGCGTGGTGCTGGCCCCCGGCAAGGCGCGAACGGCCGCGCTGTTCAGAAGGCCGAGCCAGGCCTTGGAAGATGCCATCAACAACGGCCGGGTGGCCGCGGTCACGGCATCCGACTTCATCGGAATGAAAGGCGCACTGCCGATAGTGCTCGACGGAGAGGTGATCGGCGCCATCGGCGTCAGCGCGGATACGCCCGATCACGATGTGCAGATCGCCCGGGCAGGCCTGGCCGCGTTCACGCCCTGAGCCCTGCGATAACGCCGCTCATACGGCCTCCTGGTCATTGAGGCAGGATCGACGATCCATCTTCGAAAGGTGACCAGGCGCTGCTGGTCGCGTTCCTCGATGCGCCGCAATGGCCGCCTTCCGGGGCGCGTTTCGCCGCGACAATACGGTTCCATGGGCAGGTTGCCTCCCGACCGTCGATGTGCGGGTGCTCAGGGTCCGACGTAGGCAGGGACGCGCGCCGGGAGCACCGGGTGTGCTGCAGACCGCGCGACTTCGGCCATGTGTTCATCATACCGGTCGAACATCTCGGCTGACCGGCTTTGCCTCGGCTTCGAAGCTCCGGCGGGACGCCATTCAGGGCGCTGCGGATCCGACAGTGCCGTCGGCAAATGTTTCAATTCCTCGCGATCAGCGGACAGCCGCTCTCTTCCACCGGGAGGAAAGCCTGGTCGCCGGGAACGGTCGCCAGGACCTCGTAATAGTCCCAGGGCCTGGTGCTCTCCGATGGCGCCTTGACCCGGAACAGGTACATGTCGTGCACCATGCGGCCGTTGGCCAGCACTGTCCCGCCGCGCGCGAAAACGTCATCCACCGGCAGTTCCCTCAGCTTGGCGGCAACCTTCTCGCCATCGTCGGTGCCGGCGGCTTGCACCGCCTTCAGATACTGCAGCACCGAGGAATACTCTCCGGCCTGGACCATGTTCGGCATGCGCCCGGTACGCTCGAAGAAGCGCTCCGCGAAGGCTCGACTCTCATCGTCCCGGTCCCAGTAGAACCCTTCGGTGAGGATCAGTCCCTGCCCCGCATCCAAGCCCAGCCCGTGCACTTCGGGGAGGGTGAACAGGAGTGCGGCCAGCTTCTGGCCGCCGGCCATGATACCGAATTCCGCCGCCTGCTTGATCGCGTTGGCGGCGTCCAACCCGGCATTGGCGAGGCCGACCACCTTGGCGCCGGAGGCTTGAGCCTGCAGCAGGAAGGAGGAGAAGTCGGTGGTGTTCAGCGGGTGCCGAACGCTGCCCAGCACCGTCCCACCCCTGGAGGTAACCAGTTTCGTTGTCTGTTCCTCCAGCGAATAGCCCAGCGCGTAATCGGCGGTGAGGAAGAACCAGCTGTCACCGCCCTCGTCGACCAGCGTGCCGCCAGTGCCGACCGCCAGCGCGTGGGTGTCGTAAGCCCAGTGGAAGCCGGTGGTCGTGCAGGCCTTGCCGGTGAGTTCGGTGGTGGCCGAGCCAGAGGTGATGGCGACCTTGCGCTTCTCGGCCGCCAGCGCCTGCACGGCGAGGGCGACGGAAGAGTTTGTGAGCTCGGTGATCACGTCGACGCCGTCGATGTCGAACCATCGTCGGGCGATGCTCAAGCCGATGTCGGGCTGGTTCTGGTGGTCGGCGGAGACGATCTCGATCGGAACGCCCAGCACTCTGCCGCCGAAATCCTCGACCGCCAGCTTCGCCGCTTCGACCGATCTGCCACCGAGATCGGCATAGACGCCGGACTGATCGTTCAGGACGCCGATCTTGACCACACTGTCCGAGACCTCGGCCGCGGCGGGCGCGGCAAACCCGGCGACCAGCAAGCCGACGGCAACTGTGCTCCCCTTCATGACATTCCCAAACGATGATCATTTGTCAGATATTTCGTGACCTAGAGGAGGCTGCCAGACTCGTGACCAGCGCCGCAATCCCTCTCTTCCGATCAGGAACAGAAGCCGAAAGCCTATCCGGCCAGCGGACTGGCGAAGTCTTTAGAGAACGATGCGCTGATTAGCCAGATCGATCGATCCCTCGAGAGTATCTCTATGACGGACAAATGCGGACCGATCGAAGGCGGAACCACCAGGGAGACGGCCGATGTGGCGTACATGGAAGGTCGGCATTCCAGCAGGGCCTCCCGCAGCTCGGTTCCAATCCGTCCGCAATGTCCGCGCCACGGCTCCATCTGCGAGGTCGAGGCGGCACACCAAAACGATATGCGGGTCCGCGACCTTCGCGTTGGCCATAGTGCTGGGGTTCGCACTTGTCTCTTATGTCGTCGACACCCCGGCTGCCGCAGAGAGCAAACGTGTCTACCTCGTCAAGCGGTCGCGGGATCCGGTTCAGGAGCCGCCCCTCGTCGACATGACAAGACTCTGCGCCGGTGCGAACTGCAGTGGGGCGATAGCTGTGCAGTGACACTGCAAGCGTGCCCTGCAGGTCGGCAACTGCCTGTGCCGATGTCGGCTGCCCGGGTTGCAGGCTATCGATCCGGGACATGAATGATCCGAAGCTCGCGGCCCTCTATGAAGTCGCGCTGCTTGGCGATGGCCCGGGCACAATGATCCATGAAGGCGTAGACCCGTCCCGACTTGCGGATGTCGGGATGGGTCAGGATCCACAATTCGTCAAAGACCTCCGGCTGCACGGGGCTGATGCGCACCAGGCTCGGCACCAGGTCGCCGTGCATGCATGGCAGAAACCCGATGCCGATACCGGCAGCGATCGCCGATGCCGCGGCGACGACGGAATCACACCGGAACACGATCCTTTCTCGGGCCACGCGGTCTTCGACGTGCTTGTAGGCCTTCAGGTGGGAAAGATCGTTGCCATATGACGTCCACTTAAACCGATAAAGCTCATCCGAGGTTGGCGAGACCCCGATATAGTCAATCCTGCGGCCGTAAACGGCCCAGGCGACGGTTGCTATCCTGCGGCCAAACAGATTGTCCGGGGGACTGGCAGTTGCACGAAAGGCGATGTCGGAGTCGCCGCGTGCGAGGTTCAAGTGGCTATTCTTGACGATCATCTCGATCCGGATCTCCGGATTGGCTGCCTGGAAGTCGGCAGTGATCGGCATGAGGAAATCGAGCAGAAGAGCGTCGCTTGTGGTCACCCGCAGGTCGCCGATGTGGCTCTGGGCGTGTCCGGACACGCGGCGTGTGACACTGACGATATCCGTCCCGACACGATCACCGAGGGCGAGCATCTCGCGGCCAGCGCTGGTCGGCACATACCCGGTGCGGCGTCGATCGAAGAGGGACACGCCCACAGCTTCCTCGATGGCCGAGAGCCGCCGCGAGACCGTTGAATGATTCACGCCGAGCGCCACCGCAGCAGCCATGAGACTGCCATGCTCGCCGATCGCTTTGACGACACGCAAATCGTCCCATGAAAACATTTGAAGGGGAGCGGCCATGTCAGCCCTCTCGAAGTGCGCGGTGACGAGGCCGGAGCCGGATGTCCGCAATCTGAACAACAATCGTGAGTATCGACAAGGGTGTTGACCGGGATCTCCTCCTTGTTCTGTTGGCATCCCGACCGCAATTCGTGGCGACTCCATGTTCGAGTCCGCTTCTTGGGGTTGCCGAGGCAATGCGGCGTCCCGCTCCTGAGGAGCTCTGATGGCCTCTGAGAATGAGCAAAGGTGACGATCCCGCCTTGCCCCTGACGCCCGCTTTGGGGCGCCGCCGCAGCGAAGGATCCTGTCGGGTTCAGAGCGGCCCGGGTGGCCTGACGATGGCGGCAAAGGGGGCGATCCAGCCCGGAGGAGGCGTTGCGCCTCCGCCCTACCTCTCTCTGAGCAGCCTCGCGGCAAAGTTCCCGGCCCATTGGCTCGTGCCGCCGATAAATGCCGGCCGCGCTGTGGCTATTCGAACGACCGTGTTCCATGGCCCGCTGGAACGGCACGCCGAGCTGATCCGCTGCGGTCATCATGCCGGCGCACAGGCTGTGCGCCGAGAATTCTGCCGGGTCGACGCCCGGTGCGGGCGAGCACCCGCTTGACCAGCCGGGCGATCGAGCTGCAGCGGTCGCTTCAGCCGCTTACGGGATGGAGACGACCGCGGTGCGGCGCAGCAGAATGGTGCTGAGCGAGCGCTTCTCCGAGAGGGCGGTGAGGTGCGTTCCTTGAGGTCCGGCTTGGAGTCCCCTTCAACCCTGACAGGGCTCCAGCACGATGTGCTTGCGAACGACGACGCGGAACGGCCAGTCAATGCTTCTCGATTTCAAACGGCTCTAACCCATGTCTGGCGCTTTTGAAATGGACAGCGAGAGCCGACTGACCTCGGCGGCGGCGTCGCGCCATTCCTGGGCGTAGTCGACATCCTGGTAGTTCTCGAACCACGGGCCGCCGCGGGTGTAGTGCACCGCCTGCGGCGTACCCTTGGCCGGCTTCGGATACCAGCCCTCGAGCCAGTTCCAGCCGGTGTCGAGCGAGCCGATCTGGTCGTCCGTCAGCCACTGGAAGCGGTGCAGGAAGGCGCCGGTCTCGCGGTTCACCACCTCCGGCGTCAGCGCCGCATTGGCCGGGTGGCCGCAGTTGAACAGCATCAGGCTGGACCAGTTCTTGCGCGGATAGGCGGCCTGCGGCTTGCCGTCCATCTTCACCGCGTCCTTCGGCTGATAGTCGTGCTGCACGACCATCACCGCATAGCGGTCCTGACCTTGAGCGAACAGGTCGACGATGTCGGCGAACCACAGGAAGTCGCAGTCGCAGAACACCGCCCAACCCTGGTATCCGGCCAAGGCCGGCACCAGGAAGCGGCTGAAGGTGAATTCGGTCGAGCCCAGCGTGTCGACCGGCCGGGTGTAGATGCCCTGCGCCCGCAGCTCCGGCAGCTTCAGGGCCGAGACCTCGACCGGCTTCGACGCGTGCTGCAGCACCGAATGACGGCAGACCTGCCACGCGATGTCCTCGCGCGAATCATAACCGACATAGAGGCGCAGCTTCTCGCTCAGCCCTGGTTCTTCGCTTCTCCAAATCATCTCGAAGGTTTCTGATCAGTGTTTCGGATAAAATCGATTGTTGTTAGAGCACAGCCACGACTTAGAAGTTGTTCGCGAGTGAGCTCTCGATTGAATTTGGAGTACCGTTCAAACAGGGCACTCTTCAGCATCTCGATATTCTTAATAGATTCTATCGAGTTGTTGAAATCGTCTTCAGAAATGCTCTCGATCGGCACTTCCTGGCGAACCTCCGTGCAGAGGCCGACACGAGCATCCTTTGGGTCGAGCACTGGCAACACCTCCACATTTTCGTCCTTGAAGCCGGGGCTGGCGATGGCAATGACGAGATAACGCTTGCCAATTTCGTTGGTGACGCGACCGAGATTGAAAGTGATTAACCGTTCCTTGAGCAGAAGCGCCTGATCAAAATCTGTACGACGCAATCTGATGACCCCATCGGCGTTGAAGGAAGCCAGAAGTTCTTCAATTGGCAGAATCTTCTCTCCCGATGAATCTAACAGCCCAGTGTAGCGACCCATATCGCCGACACGTGCCCGCTGAAAGAGAGCCAGTTTCCCTGGCGGGGCAACTTCATGATAGTAGTCGGTGCTCATTCCTACCAGATCCTACTTTCTGTTGTCGTGCGTGACATGGATGCAAGCTAGGCAATTCATTCCTGCCTAGCAATTTCCGCAAATTCGAACTTGGTTCCCAAATGAGATGTCGCCGATTTCTAACCGCGCCGGGAATTGTCCCAGACGGTCGCGGTCGCCGCCGGAATGATGCCGACCATGCAGTTTCTGCGATCCTCTAGTGATTCGAAGAGTAGGTGATCGGATCGGCGGACCATATGGCTGGAACCGGATGTCCAGCCGGCGGGCTTCCGGGTGGGCGATTCTAGCTTCGTCAACGCGTGATCTGTACGCTCGTCACCGCCTGGGCTGCGATCCCTTCCTTCCGCCCGGTAAAGCCGAGCCGTTCCGTGGTCGTCGCCTTGACGCTCACGCGCTCCTGGTCGATGCCCAAGATGGCAGCAATGCGCTCCACCATCGCCGATCGATAGGGCCCAACTTTGGGTCGCTCACAGATCAGCGTCACGTCGACGTTGAGGATCGTCCCCCGCGCTCGGACCAGATCGGCTGCGTGCTCGAGGAAGGTGGCTGAATCCGCTCCACGCCATCGCTCGTCTGAAGGCGGGAAGTGCAACCCGATGTCGCCTGCAGCGATCGCGCCTAGCAATGCGTCAGTCAAGGCATGCAGTCCGACATCAGCGTCGGAATGCCCCTCAAGCTTATGGTCGTGAGGTATAGGCACGCCGCACAGCACAATCCCATCACCTGGGATCAGACGATGCACATCAAAGCCTGTGCCCACGCGAAGATCGATTACCACCCGCATTCCTCCGTTCCGGTCAAGCCAGGGAACGACAGATAGAGGGGCAGACCTCGATCCCCCAATGCAATTCTGAGATGCCGACATACCTCTCGTGCCTTTGATCTCCGGAAGCTTGATGGACGACTGCGGGTCACGAGACGTTGGCGAGCTTGCGGAGAGGCCTCCACTTCCAGGGCACCAACTCGTCGATGCGATTGATCGGGTGGCCGGCGATGAGGGCTATGACGTCGGCGTGACAGGCCTCGACGTCCTCCAGGAGATCGGCCGAACGAGCGTACCCTGTTTACGCTCGGCTCTCTCGAGGACCAGGACCTCCCACGTCGGCCTCACAAGGGCGAGGCCCGGCACTTCCTGGCCCAAGCCATCCACACTCAACGTCAGGGCCGGACCTGGCTTTGTCCGGAAAAGCGGCATTGGCGGGAAGACCTTGAGGTCTCCCGTTGAACGCCGCGAAAGCCCGGCTGGTGCGTACTGTCAGGCATCCGCGAGCGCGTCCGGCAATGGGACCGGCGCGGAGATGTGTTGATGCCGGAGCGATCCTCCCCGGAAGTGCCGATTGAAAATTCCCCAGCGGGCGCCACAGGCTCGACCTCCCTGGGCGCGCCCAGGGAGGTCGAGCGGCCACCCGATCACCGATGATCGTCCCC
>Ga0207426_1000479_pt1 | contig 60939 bp, 69 predicted proteins | sample AraplaMF_Cvi_mMS_FD_184265 | JGI IMG/M metagenome (GOLD analysis project Ga0207426, IMG submission 184265) | Arabidopsis root microbial communities from the University of North Carolina, USA - plate scrape MF_Cvi_mMS (SPAdes) (version 2) | ecosystem: Host-associated > Plants > Roots > Endosphere...
GACATCTCCTCTCGTTGTCGGCGCGGGCAATGACGCAAATAAACACACGTGAGGAGAACTCGAATGTCTAACCGCTTTATGATCTCGGTTGCCGCAGCCGCACTCATCGCAGGCACCGGTCTGGCGAACGCTCAAGGCAACATGGGCCGCGACAGCGGCGGCGGTGCCGGGGGCGCGCAGATGCAGCACTCGCAGCCTTCGGGCGGCGCGGCTGAACGCGGTGGTGCTCAGGAGAAGGGTACGGTCGGTCAGTCCGGCGGCGCGATGAAGCCCGGCGGAGCGGCCGAGGAGAAGTCATCCGGCGCGATGGAGAAATCCGGCGCGGCTGACAAGTCGGGCGCGATGGAAAAGTCCGGCGCGATGAACAAGAACGCCGCCGACGACAAGGCCGGCATGAAGGGTGAGCACGCCCAGGGCGCGCAGGACAAGTCGAAGAGCATGTCGGACTCGACCAAGTCTGACACCAAGTCCTCTGACTCGAAGTCCGGTGCCAAGGACATGAAGGCCGAGGACAACAAGGCCGGCGGTGCTGCCAAGAGCAACAACGCCGAGAACCGTCCGGCAGCGAACGACAAGTCCCAGACCACGACCGGCACCGCGTCGGCGACCGCTTCCGCCCCGCCGGCCGAAAAGCGCACTGAAATCTCGACGGCGATCAAGTCGACCAAGATCGAGGAGACGACGAACGTCAACTTCAACATCTCGGTCGGCACGGCGATCCCGGCGTCGGTCCGCGTCCATCCGCTTCCGCCCCGGATCGTCGAGATCTACCCGGAGTGGCGCGGCTATGACGTGATCTTCGTCCACGGCCAGTACATCGTCCTCCGTCCGCAGACCCGCGAGATCGTCTACATCATCGAAGGCTAAGCCGCCTCGCTGATGCCCAAACGAGCCCTTGCCGAGAGATCGGCAGGGGCTTTTGGCCTATCAGGCGGCCTTGCCCGCCGGGTGCGCCCGCCAGCCATCCTTTGGACTGGTTAACAAGCAATTTCCGTAGTTTCCGCACAGGTTTTTGCGCACTGGATGAGGTGGTTGAAGCCCCCTGACAGGCCCTTCAAGGCTTCCCCTCACGCGCTTTGTTACCTATAACCGCCGCCACGCCGAAGCACCTCTTCCGGGACTGGAATGGCCGAGCCTGCAACCGACACGATCCTCGTTCTCAACGGGCCGAACCTCAACATGTTGGGGACGCGCGAGCCCGAGAAGTACGGCCACGCCACGCTGGCCGACGTCGAGGCGCTGTGCCGGGACACGGCCGCCCAGTTCGGCCTCAAGGCCGACTGCCGCCAGTCCAACCGCGAAGGCGAACTGATCGATTTCATCCACGAAGCCCATGCCCGCAAGATGAAGGGCATCATCATCAACGCCGGCGGCTATTCGCACACCTCGATCGCGCTGCACGACGCGCTGCTCGCGGTGCAGCTTCCGGCGGTCGAAGTGCACGTGACCAACATCCACGCCCGCGAAAGTTTTCGTCACCACTCCTACACCGCACGCGCGGCCTTCGCCTCGCTCTGCGGTTTCGGCATCGAGGGTTACCGCCTCGCCATCCAGGGCCTTGCGGCCAAGCTCGGCATCAAGCCCAGGGCCTGACGCTCCCTCTTCACACAGAACATTCGGATCAAAGAACATGGCGCGCCAGCCAGACGACAAAGCAGCCGCAAAGTTTTCCAGCGAGGATTCCGCGCTCGTCCGCGAGCTCGCCCTTTTGCTCGACGAGACCAGCCTCACTGAAATCGAGATCGAACGCGCGGGCCTGCGCCTGCGCGTCGCCCGCAACATCAGCGTCGCCGCGACCATGCCGATGCCGATGGCGGCCGCTCCCATGGCCCTGCCGGCGGCTGCGGTCGCCGCTGCGGCACCCGCCGCCCCCGCGGCCGACCTGTCGAAGCATCCGGGCGCGGTGACCTCCCCAATGGTCGGCACCGCCTATTGGGCACCCGAGCCCGGCGCCAAGCCGTTCATCGAGGTCGGCAGCAAGGTCTCGGTCGGCCAGACGCTGCTGATCATCGAAGCCATGAAGACCATGAACCAGATCCCCTCGCCGCGCGCCGGCACGGTAACGCAGATCCTGGTCGAGGACGGTCAGCCGGTCGAGTACGGCGAGCCGCTCGTCATCATCGAATAATCGATGAGGGCGGCCCGCCGCCCTCGCTGCGTTCCGCGCGCCAGTCCCTTAAGGACACCATGTTCGACAAGATCCTCATAGCCAATCGCGGCGAGATCGCCCTTCGCATCCTGCGCGCCTGCAAGGAGCTCGGGATTTCGACCGTTGCCGTGCACTCCACCGCCGACGCCGACGCCATGCATGTGCGCCTGTCGGACGAGAGCGTCTGCATCGGCCCGCCGCCGTCCAAGGACAGCTATCTCAACGTGCCCGCGCTGCTCGCGGCGTGCGAGATCACCGGCGCGGATGCCGTGCATCCCGGCTACGGCTTCCTGTCCGAGAACGCGCGCTTCGCCGAGATTCTCGGTGAGCACAATCTGCAGTTCATCGGCCCCAAGGCCGAGCACATCCGCCTGATGGGCGACAAGATCGAGGCCAAGAAGACCGCCAAGAAGCTCGGCATTCCCGTGGTGCCCGGCTCCGACGGCGCGGTCGGGCCGGATGACGATGCCCTAGCGATCGCCAAGGAGATCGGCTTCCCGGTGCTGGTGAAGGCCGCAGCCGGCGGCGGTGGCCGCGGCATGAAGGTCGCGCACAGCGAGGCTGACCTGCAGGTAGCGCTCTCGACCGCCGCCAACGAAGCCAAATCGGCCTTCGGCGACGCCTCGGTCTATCTGGAAAAATATCTCCAGAAGCCACGCCACATCGAGATCCAGATCCTCGGCGACGGCCGCGGCGGCGCGATCCATCTCGGCGAGCGCGACTGCTCGCTGCAGCGCCGCCACCAGAAGGTCTGGGAGGAAGGTCCCTCGCCCGTGCTGGCCGCCGCTGCGCGCGCCAAGATCGGCGAGACCTGCGCGAAGGCGATGCGCGAGATGAAATATCTCGGCGTCGGCACCATCGAATTCCTGTTCGAGGATGGGGAGTTCTACTTCATCGAGATGAACACCCGCATCCAGGTCGAGCATCCCGTCACCGAGAGCATCACCGACATCGACCTCGTGCTGGAGCAGATCCGCATCGCCGCCGGTGGCGACCTGCCCGCGAAGCAGAACGAGGTGCAGATCATCGGCCACGCCATCGAGTGCCGCATCAACGCGGAGAACCCGCTGACCTTCCGGCCCTCGCCGGGTCGCATCACGCAGTACCACCCGCCCGGCGGGCTCGGCGTACGCATCGATTCCGCGGTCTATCAGGGCTACCAGATCCCGCCTTATTACGACTCGCTCGTCGGCAAGCTGATCGTGCACGGCAAGACCCGCACCGAATGCCTGATGCGGCTGCGGCGGGCTCTGGACGAGATGGTGGTCGACGGTATCGAGACCACCCTGCCGCTGTTCCGCGACCTGGTCCGCCAGGACGACATCATCAACGGCGACTACCACATCCACTGGCTGGAACAGTATCTCGCCGGCAAGACGGAACCGGCGGCAAAATAATTCGCCGGGGCCATGGAACCTCTTGTCTGCAATCGCGTTCTGGACGGTTGGGGACAGTTCCAAGGGGCTATTTTGCACTCGACTGCGTGTAACAAGGTGAACCATCGTGACAGCTGACGCACAGCGCCGGCGCACGGTGATACAAATCCTGCTGCTTTCGGCAGGGTTTTTCGTGCTTGTGGCCATCAGCGTGGCGTCGGTCCTGCTGGTCAACAAGTCCCGTGAGGACAATTCCTGGGTCGTGCACTCGGTCGAGGCCGAGAACCAGATCTCGACGGTCCTGCTCGAAGTCCGCCGGGCGGAAAGCGCTGTTCGGGCGTACCTGCTCTCCGGCGGCCCCCAGTTTCTGACCGAGTATCAGGCGGCCGCCGCCAATGTGCTGCCCGGGATTGATCACCTCGCCCGGCTCACGGGCGACAATCCGGCTCAGGTCCAGAACATCGCCAAACTGCGCAAGGCGGCCGAGCAACGGCTGTCCGAATTCGCCCGCGGCGCCGAGCGGGTCAAGAATAACGATGTCTCGGGCGCCGTGGCCGCGCTGCGCAACGGTTCCTCGACCGGCGCAGTCGAGACCATCGCCAGCGTCGGCCGCGACATGCGCAACGAGGAAGACCGGCTGTTCAGGGACCGGACCGAGACCGCCGATCGCACCCAGAAGCTCGCCTCCTCCGTCACCATCGCCGGCTCCGGCATGGTGCTGGCGCTCGCCTTCGGATCGATCCTCCTGGTGCGCCAGTCCTCACGCGCCCGCGACCGCGCCGAGATCCGCCTGCGCGACGCCAATCTGAACCTGGAAGCCACCGTCGACGAGCGCACGGCAGACCTGCGCGAAGCCAACGCCGAAATCCAGCGCTTTGCCTATATCGTCAGCCATGATCTGCGCTCGCCACTGGTGAACATCATGGGCTTTACGAGCGAACTGGAGGAGCTGAACAGCGACATCTTCCGCCGCATCGGTGGCCTCACCCAGGCCGCGTCTGGCGGGCCGCCGCCGGCCGCCGGCGAGATCGTGCTCGAAGGCTCGGACAAGCAGCTCGCTGACGATTTTTCCGAAGCGCTCGGTTTCATCAAATCCTCGATCGCCCGGATGGACCGCCTGATCTCGGCGATCCTCAACCTCACGCGCGAGGGACGGCGCGAATTCCAGCCCGAGCAGATCGAAACGCGGGATTTCGTCGAGGGCATCGTGTCGTCGCTGGCCCACCAGGCGGCCGAGGCGCAGGCCGAAATCCATATCGAGCCGTTGCCGAATATCGTCAGCGACCGCCTTGCGCTGGAGCAGATCTTCTCCAATCTGATCGACAACGGGATTAAGTATCTCAAGAACGGTGTTCCCGGCGAGATCAGAATTCGGGGGCGCACCAAGCTCGGATACGCTATCTTCGAAATCAGCGATAACGGCCGCGGCATCGATCCGAAGGATCATCAGCGGATTTTCGACCTGTTCCGCCGTGCGGGAACCCAGGACAAGCCCGGTCAGGGCATCGGTCTTGCGCATGTGCGTGCACTAGTGCGCCGCCTCGGCGGCACGATGTCGGTATCGTCGGAACTGAACGCGGGCAGCACCTTCACCGTGACGCTGCCCATCACCTGGAACGCCAGCAACCGGAACTCCGACCAATGACTCTGCCTGTCAGCATCATCATGATCGAGGACGACGAGGGACATGCGCGGCTGATCGAGCGCAACATCCGCCGTTCCGGCGTCAACAACGAGATCATCTCCTTTGCCAACGGCACCGACGCGATCAATCACCTGTTCGGCCCCGACGGCACCGGCCTCGTGCAGAAGGGCAACGCGCTGCTGATCCTGCTCGATCTCAACCTGCCCGACATGACCGGCATCGATATCCTGAAGCAGATCAAGGAAAACAAATATCTGAAGGCCTCGCCCGTGGTGGTGCTGACCACCACCGACGACAGCCAGGAAATCAAGCGCTGCTACGAGCTCGGTTGCAACGTCTACATCACCAAGCCCGTCAACTACGAGAACTTCGCCAACGCCATCCGGCAGCTCGGCCTGTTCTTCTCGGTCATCCAGGTCCCGCCCGCCGCCTCATGAACCAGCAGCGCACGCCAACACTGCTTTATATCGACGACGACGCGGCGCTCGCGCGTCTGGTCGATCGCGGCCTGACGCGGCGCGGCTACAAGGTCATCCATGCCGCCAGCGGCGAGGAAGGCCTGGAGCGCATCCGCCGTGCGGGCGCCGACGGCTGCATCGACGTCGTCGCGCTCGACCAGTACATGCCGGGCCTCGACGGCCTCGAGACACTCGAGCAGATCATGGCGATCCCCGAGGCGCCGCCGGTGGTGTTCGTCACGGCCTCGCAGGATTCCACCATCGCCGTGACGGCGCTGAAGGCGGGCGCGGCCGACTATCTCGTCAAGGACGTCAAGGGCGACTTCATCCCCCTGCTCCACGTCGCAGCCGACGGCGCACTGCGCCAGGCCGAACTGCAGAAGGCGCGCGAGGAAGCCGAGGCCGAGATCCACGCCTCGCGCGACCGCTACGCTGCGCTCGCGGCCGAACGCGAACTGCTGCTGCGCGAAGTCAATCACCGCGTCGGCAACTCGCTCCAGATCATTGCCTCGCTCCTGCATCTCCAGGCGAGCTCCGCCGGACAGGACGAGGTCAAGGCCGCGCTCACCAATGCGATGGGTCGCGTCGCCGCCGTCGCGCAGGTGCACCGCCGCCTCTACACCTCGCAGGATCTCAAGAGCGTGGTGCTGAACCAGTATCTGGACTCGCTGCTCGAGGATCTGCGCCGCTCGGCCGAAGGCAACCGGATGTCGCGCCTGACGGTGAAGGCCGAGGCGATCGAGATCGATCCGGACCGCGCCGTCGCGGTCGGCATCATCGTCAACGAACTGGTGATGAACGCGGTCAAATACGCCTATCCCGATGGCGCCGGTCCGATCCATGTCGAGCTGACCTCGCAGGGCGACGATCTGCTGCTGTCGATCAGCGACGACGGCGTCGGCGACAAGGTCAAGGCCGATCCGCGCTCGACCGGCATGGGCCAGCGCATCGTCGCGGCGATGGCCACCAAGCTCGACGCGACCGTCGAGCGCGACCCCGCCCATACCGGAACCCGCATCCTGCTCAAGTTCCGCCGCGTGCCGGCAGCACCCGACCGGCCCAACGCAGCGGCGGCGAGCTGATCCGCGACTGCCAGTAGCCGCCTGTCCGGCTTCGTGCCCATCGCATGGGCAGCGCGATCCTGCTATGGTTGCAAACCATGACTTCGCGCGACTCCGCTTCGTCTGAAATCACGCCGGCCGTGCTGCTGCGCGCCTATGCCTGCGGCATCTTCCCGATGGCCGAGAGCGCGGATGATCCGACCCTGTTCTGGGTCGAGCCGGAATTGCGCGGCGTGATCCCGCTGCAGGGCTTTCGTGTCGCCTCGCGCCTGGCGCGCACCGTGCGCTCGGATACCTTTCGCGTCACCATCAACACCGCATTCAAGGCGACCATCGCCGGCTGCGCCGCGCCGCAGACGGGGCGCGAGGACACCTGGATCAACAAGCGCATCCGCGACCTCTATGGCGGCCTCTACGAGCTCGGCCATTGCCACAGCGTCGAGGCCTGGCAGGACGATGAACTCGTCGGCGGTCTCTACGGCGTGAGCCTCGGGCGCGCCTTCTTCGGCGAGAGCATGTTTCACACAGCGCGCGATGCATCCAAGGTCGCGCTGGTGCATCTCGTCGCGCGTCTCATTCACGGTGGCTTCGAGCTGCTCGACACGCAATATGTCACCGAGCACCTGAAGAGCTTTGGCGCGGTCGAGATCTCGCGGCGGCGCTACACCGCGCTGCTCGACAAGGCGCTCGCCGGCGATCCCGGCGATTTCCTCAGGCTCGGCGACGGCGAGGCGATCCCGGGCGCGCGTGCGCTCGAGATCATCGCCGAGCGGCAATAGCGATCGTTAGAGAGTTTACCGGCCAAACCCGGGAATGCCGAACAGGCCCGGCTGCTGCTGGGGCGGCGGCGGAGGTGGCGGCGCCGGTTGCTGCGACTGGATCGGCGGCAAAGGCTGCGGCGGACGCTGCTGCTGAACCTGTTTTGGCGCGGCCTTCTTTTGTGCGGCCGGCGGCGGCGGGGTCGCAGGCTTGCTCGCAGGATCGGGTGCGGCCGTCGCAATCGTCTGCTGCGGCTCTTTGCAGTCGGTCAGCCAGATATCGTAGATCGGATGCTCGACGCCATGCAGGCCCGGGCTTGCCGCGTACATCCAACCCGAAAAGATCCGCTTCACCTCGCCCTGCAGGGTGATCTCGTCGACCTCGACGAAGGCGTCGGTGTTGGTGGCTTCCGTTGCCGGACGTGTGTAGCAGGCGTCCGTCTTGACGCGCAGCGCGCCGAACTGGACGGTCTCGCCGATCTCCTCGTCGAAATTGATGATGCGCCCGGTGATCTTGTCGAGGCCCGAGAACGTCGCCTTCTTGTTCACGATCTTCTGGGCCGGCGGCTCGGTGACGACCTCGTCGCCCGGCTGCAGGCTCGCGGGCGCCTGCGGCACGGCGCCGGCAGGCCCGCCCTTCTGACCCGGCTGGCGCTGACCGGGCGCTGCGCCCGGCTGATTGGGCGGGACGGCCGCGACCGGCGGCGGCTGGTTCGGTGGCGCAGCGGGAGAGCCCGGCGGCGGCGCCAGGGGCTGGGTCTCGACCGGTCCCGGCATCACGTTACCCTGCCGCCCCGGTGGTGGCGCCATCGGGCGTGAGGGCAGCACGCGGCCCTGCGGCGGCAGCGCAGGCACTTCCTCATCATCGTCGTCGGCGGACGGAGGCGGCTGCGGCTGGCCGCGCGGGATCGCGCCCGGCGGCCGCGGCGGCGGATCGGAGAAGATCGTGCCGATCTGCGCCTGCGCGGGCGTCGCGACCGTCAGCGCGGTCGCGGCGAGCAGCGCCGCAAGGCCAGCAAGCGCGGGGCCTGAAAGGGGTATGGTTTTGAACATCTCGCGCGGCTTCAACAGCGAATCGGGCTTGTTGGGAACATTCTACAGGGGATACCGCCGCTCGCAGGCTACCGGGTTAACACGGCGAATACGGCGGGGAAAGGGCGGCATTCCTGCCCTGCCCGGCGCCGTCTGGCCAGAGCCGCCGCCGGATGGGATAGTCGGCGTGGCCTCTCCCCGGGGCCATAGCGGACATCGCCGCGATCGCCGACATTCAACCAGAACCAGAAACCGCCGAGGTCGCCTTCCCATGCCCGTCGTGCTCGATCCCGATGCCGCTGCCGTCTACAAGGCCTTTCAGGATGCCGGCCGCCCCGCCTATGAGACGCTGACCGCGGACGAGGCGCGCGCCTATTACGCGCAGGCTCGTTTCGCCACCAATCCCGACGCCCCGGAACTGGCGCGCGTCGCCCCGCTCTCGATCCCGGCGCCGCATGGCGCGATCCCGGCCCGCCTCTATGTGCCGAAAGCGCCGCGCGTCCGGGACGGCCTGTCGCCCGCGCTGGTGTTCTTCCATGGCGGCGGCTGGGTGATCGGCGATCTCGAGTCCCACGACGTCGTCTGCCGCAAGCTCGCCGTCGAAGGCGCGTTGATCGTGATCGCGGTCGACTACCGCCTCGCCCCCGAGCACAAATTTCCCGCCGCCGCCGATGACGCCATCGCCGCCACGAAATGGATCGCCGCGAACGCGCGCGAGCTCGGCATCGACGCTTCCCGCATCTCGATCGGCGGCGACAGCGCCGGCGGCAATCTCACCGCGGTCGTTGCGTTGGCCGCGCGCGATGGCGGCGGCCCCGCCATCGCAGGCCAGGTGCTGATCTACCCGGCCACCGATTTCGCCATGACCCACGGTTCGCACAGCGAGCCCGAGACCAGCGTGCTCCTGACCCACTCCGTGATCCGTTGGTTTCGCGACCACTACCTCAACGGCGCCGCCGACATCCACGACTGGCGCGCCTCGCCGGCGCGCGCGAAAAGCCTCGCCGGACTGCCGCCGGCCTATGTCCTGACCGCGGGCGCCGATCCCCTGCGCGACGAAGGCGATGACTACGCCGCGCGTCTCAAGCAGGCCGGCGTGCCCGTCGCCTACAAGCATTATCCCGGCCAGTTCCACGGCTTCTTCACGATGGGCAAATTGCTGCAGCAGGCCAATGTCGCCGTCGCTGAAATCGGCGCGTGGCTGAAGGGACTGGGCTGACGCCGCCGCCGATCATGCTGTCGTTTCTCGAAAACCTTTTCGCGCTCCCCTTGCGCGCGCTGACCTGGCTCGGCAGCCAGGGTACGCGCGGCGTGGCCGCCGTCGTGTTCATCGCCTGCGCGGTGCCGCCGCTTGGTCTCTTGCTGCGGCCCTACGTGACCGCGGCGATCTTCGGGCTGCTGTGCATCTCCTTCATGCGGGTCGATCTCGCCGCGCTCTACAGCCATCTGCGGCGGCCCGCTCTGGTTGCGACAGCAACGGCCTGGACCACGATCGGCGTGCCGCTGATCGTCGGGCTAATCACGCATGTCACAGGGCTCATCGGCAGCTCGCCCGGCCTGTCGCTGGCGCTGATGCTGCAGAGCATGGCCTCGCCGATGATGGCATCGCCTGCGCTGGCCGCACTGATGGGCCTCGACGCCACGCTGGTGCTGGTCACGCTGGTGACCTCGACCGCAATGGTACCGTTCACGGCGTCGCTGTTCGCGAGCCTCTTCCTCGACGGCATGCTCAGCGTCACGCCGGCAACGCTCGGCCTCAAGCTGCTCGGCATCCTCGCGGCTGCGCTGCTGGCAGCAACCGTCATCCGCTGGGTGTTCGGCGCGGCCGCGATCCAGCGTCACAGGAAGCCGATCGACGGCTTCAACATCATCATCCTGCTGATCTTCGCCGCCGCGATCATGGGCGACGTCGTGCACGATCTGATGGCGCAGCCGGTGTTCACGCTGAGCCTCGCAGCGCTGTCCTTTGCGATCTATTTCGTGCTGCTCGCGCTGACCACGCTGTTGTTTCGCCGCATCGGTTATGAGCGCGCGCTGGCGCTCGGGCTGATGGTGTCGCAGCGCAATCTCGGCCTGATGCTGGCCGCGACCGCCGGCGCGCTGCCGCCCACCACCTGGCTCTATTTCGCGATGACGCAGTTTCCGATTCACCTTGCGCCCTACATGCTGACGCCTATCGCGCGGCGGCTGACGGCGCGGGCCGAGGGCAGCAACGAAGCGGCTGCGGGCAGCACGACGCAAGGCAGCACAACCGAAGGCGCGCGCTCTTAGCCGCCTGCTGCAAATCCGAGCATATCGGGATGATCCGCGCGGGCACGAAGCTGATCCGCGGGAGCATTCATGCGCTTGGTCACCGGGACTAATCGTTGTCCCCGAAGGCGACGGTTCGCCATGACCAAGGGAGCAACGACATGCCTGCGATCACCACGAAGGACGGCGTCGAGATCTTCTACAAAGACTGGGGCAAGGGTCAGCCCATCGTGTTCAGTCATGGCTGGCCGTTGTCGGCCGACGACTGGGACAACCAGATGCTCTTCTTCCTCGGCAAGGGCTATCGCGTCATCGCCCATGACCGGCGCGGCCATGGCCGGTCGAGCCAGCCGGGCGAAGGCCACGACATGGATCACTACGCCGACGACCTCGCGGCCGTCACGGCCCACCTCGATCTCAAGGATGCCATCCATGTCGGCCACTCCACGGGTGGCGGCGAGGTCATCCGCTACATCGCGCGCCATGGCGAGAGCCGCGTCGCCAAGGCGGCCATCCTCTCAGCCGTTCCCCCGTTGATGGTGAAGACCGCCGCCAATCCGGGCGGACTGCCGAAGGACGTGTTTGACGGACTGCAGGCGCAGCTCGCCGCCAATCGCTCGGTGTTCTATCGCGACATCGCCTCGGGGCCGTTCTACGGCTTCAACCGTCCGGGCGCGAAGGTCTCGGAGGCCATCATCCAGAACTGGTGGCGTCAGGGCATGATGGGCGGCGCCAAGGCGCATTACGACGGCATCGTCGCGTTCTCGCAGACCGATTTCACCGAGGACCTCAAGAAGATCAGCGTGCCGGTGCTGGTGATGCACGGCGATGACGACCAGATCGTCCCCTACGCCGATTCCGCGCCGCTGTCGGCCAAGCTGCTCATGCGGGGGACGCTCAAGACCTATTCCGGATTCCCGCACGGCATGCCGACCGTCCACGCGGAGACGATCAACGACGATCTCCTCGCCTTCTTCAGGTCGTAACGGAAAGGGCATGACCATGTCAGTCAATCACTCCCCGATGCTCTCGCGCCGCGGCTTCTGTCTCTGCTGCATGACCGCCGCCGGCTTCGCCGCAACGGGCGGCTGGCTCACCCCCGCGGCAGCCTTCGACAAGGCGCGCGGCATCGTCGACATGATGCGCGACGAGGCCGCCAAGACGAAGATCAAGGTTCACAAGCTGCGCGGCAATGTCAGCATCCTCGAAGGTTCAGGCGGCAACATCGCGGTGCTGACCGGACGCGACGGCAAGGTGTTTGTCGATGCCGGCATCACGGCCTCGCGGCCGCGCATCCTGGAGGCGGCCAACAGCCTGAGCCGCGATCCGATCACGCACCTGATCAACACGCATTGGCACTTCGATCATGCCGACGGCAATGCATGGCTGAACGCGGAAGGCGCCGAGATAACCGCGCACGCCAACACCCACAAGCATCTGATGTCGACGCAGCGGGTCGACGACTGGGATTTCAATTTCACGCCGCCGGTGCTTGCCGCCGTACCGACCGACGTGTTCGACACCGACAAGAGGCTGAAGCTGAATGGAACGACGCTCCAGCTCAAATATTATGGACCGGCGCACACGGACAGCGACATCTCGGTCAATTTCGGCGAACCCGACATTGTCCATGTCGGCGATACCTATTGGAACGGCATCTATCCCTTCATCGACTATTCGACCGGGGGAAGCATCGACGGCACGATCAAGGCGACGGAAGCGAATCTCGCTGTCGCAACCAGGCGAACCATCATCATTCCAGGCCACGGCACGCCGGTGAGCAACAAGGAAGAGCTGCAGGCCTACCGCGACATGCTGGTCGGCATCCGCGATAACGTGGCCAAGCTCAAGAGCCAGGGACGTTCGGTCGAAGACACCATCGCAGCGAAGCCGACCGCGGCGTTCGACGCCAAATGGGGTCAGTTCGTGATTACGCCGGAGTTCTTCACGCGGCTGGTCTACAAGGGCGTCTGAGCCGCAAGGATACGCCCTACCCCGCCCTTGCCGCCCGCCGCAGCGCCTGCGGCGGCTGGCCGAAGGCGCGGATGAACGCGCGGCGCATGCGCTCGGGGTCGCCGAAGCCGGTCGCTTCGGCGACGAGTTCGATGGCCTCCCGCGATGACTGCACCCGCTCGCGCGCGACCTCGATGCGCAGCCGCTCGATCGCCTTCGATGGCGTCGTGCCGGTCTCCGCGGCAAACGCGCGCGCGAAATGCCGCGCGCTCATGCCGGCGCGATCGGCGAGATCCTCCACCGTCAACCGCGCATCCAGGTTCTCGCGCGCCCAGGACAGCAGCGTGCCGAAGCGGCCGTTCGGCGTCTTCAATTCCAGCAGCGACGAGAACTGCGACTGCCCACCGCTGCGGCGATGGTAGAGCACGAGCTGCCGCGCGGTCTGCTGCGCGATCTCCTCGCCATGATCCTCGGTCACCATCGCCAGCGCCAGGTCGATGCCGGCGCTGATGCCCGCCGACGTCCAGACGTTGTCGTCATGCGTGTAGATCTGGTCGGGCTCGAACCTCACCTTCGGATAGCGCGCGACGAAATCCCGCGTACGCCCCCAATGCGTGGTGGCACGGCGGCCGTCGAGCAGGCCCGCCTCGGCCAGCACATAGGCGCCCGAGCAGACGCTGGCCACCCGCACGCCGCGCCTGGCCAGCCGCTGCACGAACGCGCGTGTCACGTCGCAGCGCGCGGCATCGGTCACGCCTGCCCCGCCCGCGATGACCAGCGTCGTGATCGCATTCGCCGACTTGAAGTCGCGCGCCATCATCTCGACGCCGGACGAAGAGCGCACCGCCCCTGCGTTGAGCGCCAGCACGCGGATCGCCGGCATCTTGCCGGTGGCGCGTGCCGCGATCTCGAACACCGAAATCGGGCCCGCCGCATCTAGCAACTGGAAATCGGGAAAGATCAGGATGCCGATCATGGTCGTGTCCGAAAGTGAGGGATTTATACCATTTTGGACAGGAGGGCATCATGAGATGCTGCCTCCGTCAAGCTATCTTTGGAGGACCTGCCCATGACGTCACCGCTTCAAATCGGGTTGCTGGTGTTTCCGCGCGTCACCCAGCTCGACTTCACCGGTCCGCTTCAGGTGTTCGCCAACGTGCCCGGTGCAAAGCTGCATCTGATGTGGAAGCGGATCGAGCCGGTGCCGAGCGACTCCGTGCTGACGTTGACGCCGACAACGACATTCGCCGACTGCCCGCAGCTCGACGTGATCTGCGTGCCCGGCGGCGCCGGCACCAACGACCTCCTCAACGACGAGGAGGTGCTCGATTTCCTGCGCAAACAGGCCGAGGGCGCGAAGTATGTCACCTCGGTCTGCACGGGATCCCTCGCGCTCGGCGCCGCCGGTCTCCTCAAGGGCTACCGCGCCGCCACGCATTGGAGCGCCATGGAGATGCTCAGCCAGTTCGGTGCAACGCCGGCCAAGACCCGCGTCTGCGTCGATCGCAATCGCATCACCGGCGGCGGCGTCACCGCAGGCATCGACTTCGCGCTGACGCTGGTCTCGATCATGGTCAACCGCACCACGGCGGAAGCGATCCAGCTCCAGCTCGAATACAACCCGGCCCCGCCGTTCAATTCCGGCTCGCCCGACACGGCGCCCGCAGAAGTGCTGGCATTGCTCAGGGAACGCGGCGCGCAAAACCAGGCGCGGCGCCTGGAAGCGGTGAAGCGCGCGGCCGAGAGGATGGCGTAGCAATCGTGTCCCGGACGCGCTGCAGCCTAGGCGATGCGTAGCATCGTCCGGCAACGCTGCTGCGCAGAGCCGGACCCACGCCACACCTATTGCTGTGAGAAATGGGCCCCGGCTCAGCAGCGCACCGCTGAAGAAGCGCTGCGCTGCGTCCGGGGCACGAGGCCAGTTGTGGCGCTCCACTGCATCAACATCGTCATTGCGAGCGCAGCGAAGCAATCCAGAATTTTTCCGCAGATCAATTTCTGGATTGCTTCGCTGCGCTCGCAATGACGGAGTGAAGAGCACCAGTTCCTCCACTCTCGTGTCCCGGACGCGGTGCGGCACGCAGTGACGCTCCGCAGATCCGGGACCCAGAAGCCACGCAGGTCTCTGCACGACACACTCGCTCAATCCAAAAGAAAAAGGCCGCCCGGTTGCCCAGGCGGCCTTTCCTGTCTCACGGCGGCGCACATTCACATCGGGCGATTTCGGAGCTTCCAGACCGGGGGGCCTATCTCCCGATCGAGTCCGTAGTCGGCGGCCCCTGCACTTCGGGACAGTCGCGAACTGTTGCCCGAACCGAACGCGATGGTTTCCCATCTCCGTAAGATGCGATGATTGAGCCGCATTGCGCGCGCATCTGCAATGGACGCGCAGCCGCCGTCCCCGCTGATCCCGTTGTCCACAGCGGCGTGAGGCGGATGCGGGTGCATCCAATCGTGACGATGGAGATAGGGACTGGGACGTGAGGCCTAGCCAGGCGTCCAGGGCTGGTAGTCGCCGGTCGCCTTCGGGCGCTTGCCGCTGGCGAGCGTCGAGCCGGAGGGGCGGTAGGCCTTGGCCGTGCCGGTGAGGTTCGGCTGGTGCGGCTTTTCCCACTCGCGCGGCTGGTACTTGTCCTCGGTCGGCGGCGTGTCGACGACGTGGTGGATCCAGCCGTGCCAGGACGCCGGGATGCGGCTCGCCTCGGCATAGCCGTTGTAGACGACCCAGCGCCGCTCGAAGCCAAGTGCCGGATCGATCGCCCCGCCGCGGGTGCGATAATAGAGATTGCCCTGCTCGTCCTGACCGACAAGCTCCCCGTACCGCTTGGTCCAGAGTTGGGTGCCAAACGTCTGGCCATTCCACCAGGTGAAGAACTTCAGAAAGAACTGTTTCATGCGGCAAGGGCCCTGCTTCGTGAGGCCCTGATGCCATCCGGGCGGCGAAATGTCCAGTTCGGCAAGGACATCCGTACCCCACGCAAATGTGTGCTCCGTGATGGACGGCGCCGCAAATCGGGCGCGGTCCGTTCATGCCGGGTACAGCGCCCCCGTGGAAATCTGCCTCCACACGCGCACAGCCGCGTGAACCTAGGAACCGCAGGCCTTTCAAGGGGTTTGCTTCCGGGAAAAGGAGTTTGAACATGAACAGTCTGAGAGTTTTGAGCACCGTTGCAGCCTTGGCGCTGGTCATTCCGCTCGCGACGCCGAGCTTCGCGCAGGGCCGTGGCGGCCACGGTGGCGGCGGCGGCCACGGTGGCGGCGGCGGCCATTTCGGCGGTGGCGGCGCGCGCATGGGTGGAGGCGGATTCGCGGCTGGCGGTATGCGTCCGAGCGCGGGCGCCTCGTTCAGCCGTCCTTCCGCGGGCGCCGCGTTTGCCGGCGCGAGCCGTCCGGCGGCAGGGGCTGCGTTTGCCGGCGCCGGCCGGCCCGCAGCAGTGGCCGGTAACTGGAATGGCGGCCGTGGTCACTGGCACGGCGGCGGCTATCGTCGTGGCGGCTTCTGGCCCGGCTTCGCCGCAGGCGCTGCGGTCGGCGGCCTCGGCTCGTACGCCTACTATGGTGGCGGGTACGGTTACGGTAGCGGGTATTACGACGACCCCTACTACTATGGCGGCGACAGCTACTATGACGAGCCGTCAGTTGCGGTAACGACCGACTCCGGTGGCGGCGACGCTGCATATTGCGCGCAACAGTACAAGTCCTACGATCCGGCCTCGGGCACGTATCTCGGCTATGACGGACAGCGTCATCCCTGCCCGTAAGCCGATCGATCGCATTTGAACGAAGGGGCGTCGCAGTGATGCGGCGCCTCTTTCGTTTGTGGCGCGCTCTTCGCCCATTCCGCGCACCGCACGCGCATCACCTGCGACGATCTGTACATCGCGTTCGAAAACGAACCGTAATCACCGCACCGTGCATATCTACAATGATCCAATCCCAAATTGACCCAATGCACGATTCGCCTATATCACCGGTGATGTGGGGACTTCGATTTACTGGGAAATGTCATGCCGCGTATCCTCGTGGTAGATGACGATCCGATGGTCGGCGCGACCATCGAGGTCCTCCTGCAGCGCCAGGGCTTCGATGTCACGATGGCCGATGGCGGAGAGACGGGGCTTGCTGCGCTCGAGGCGCAGGCATTTGACGTGATGCTGGTCGACATCTTCATGCCGCACATGCGCGGCTTCGAATCCATCCGCATCTTCCACGAGCGCGCGCCTGCGATCCCGCTGATCGCGATGTCGGGCTATGCCTTCGCCTCCTCCGCATCGCCCTCCCCGGACTTCCTGCGCATGGCGCTGGAGCTCGGCGCGATGCGCTGCCTGCGCAAGCCGTTCACGCCGGACGCGCTGCTGACCACGATCCGGGAGTGCCTCGGCGACTCCGGCGACCCGGTACAGCCGAAGGACAAGAAAGAAACACCTTGATCCCCACGCAGCGCGTCATTCTCGGTGCTGGACTAGCCATCCTCCTGCTCATCACCGCCGCCTCGATCGGACTCGACGTCAAGTCGCGGTCGGATTCTGCCTGGGTCAACCACACCGTCGAGGTGATGAAGAAGATCTCGGACCTGCGCCTGCTGGTCCGCCGTGCCGAGAGTGCGGGCCGCGGCTACGAGATCTACCGCACGGCCAGGTTCATCGACGAATTCCAGGCGGCCAGGAGCCAGATCGTCCCCGCGCTCGCCGACCTCAAGGCCGCGATCGGCGACAATTTAAATCAGTTGCGATTGTTCGAAGCGACCGAGCCCATGATCCTGCGGCGGCTCGATATCGCGGCAGAAGCGCTGCGTCTGCGTGCCGCCGACGATCAGGCGGGCGTCCAGGCGCTGATCGACCGCGCCGAGGGCCGTGGCCTGATGGAAACGCTCACCGCCAATCTGGAGAAGCTGGCCACGGGCGAGCAGAGGATGCTCGCCGACCGCGAGGCTGATTCACGCCGCACCAGCATCGTGCTGCTCGGCATCGACGTGATCGGCGCCTTCGTGATCCTGCTGCTGGTGATGATGGTGATGCGCGCGAGCCAGCGCACCCAGGTTGCGCTCAAGAGCACGCTGCTCGAGACGACCGTCGCCAAGACGCAGCTCGAAGCCGCGGTCGCCGAGCGCACCGAGCATCTCGTCAACGCGCATGACGAGCTGCGCCTGTCGATCAACGTGCTGCAGAGCACGTTCCACAGCATGGCGGAGGCCGTGCTCGTGATTGATGCCGAAGGCACCGTGCTGCTGTCCAATCCGGCGGCCGAGCGCATGCTGCTGCACCGGACCGGCATGAGCCTTCGCAGCCTGCGCGCGATGTCCGACGTCTTTCACGGCGACGGCGTGACGCCGATGACGGCCGACGAAGTGCCGTCGGCGCGCGTGCTGCGCGGCGAGAAATTCGAAGAGCTGGAGATGATCGTCCGCCCGCACAGCGGCGGCTCTCCGCGGCATCTGATGATCAGCGGCCGGCCCATGCGCGACGGGCAAGGCAACATCTCCGGCGCCGTGCTGGTCTATCATGACGCAACGGCCTCGCGCGAGACGGAGCGGCAGTTGCATCAATCGCAGAAGCTGGATGCAATCGGCAAGCTCACCGGCGGCGTCGCGCACGACTTCAACAACATGCTGACCGTGATCTCCGGCAACACCGAGACGCTGGTGGCAAGCCTGAAGCAGCAGCCCGAGCTGCAGCGCGTGGCACGGCTGATCGACGATGCCGCCGAGCGCTGCGCCGAGCTGATTCAGCACCTGCTCGCGTTCGCGCGCAGGCAGCCGCTGCAGCCTCGCAATGTCGAGATCAACGGCGCGATCGCCGACATCGCCAAGCTGCTGCGCCCGACCCTCGGCGAGCAGATCCAGATCGAGACCGTGCTCGAGCCGGGCCCGATGACCTCGCATATCGATCCGTCCAGGCTCACCAACGCCGTGCTCAACATGGCCATCAACGCGCGCGACGCCATGCCGAACGGCGGCAAGCTGCTGCTGGAGACCCACCGCGTCGCGCTCGACGAGGCCTATGCGCAGGCCAATGCGGAGGTGAAGCCGGGTCCCTACGTGATGCTCGCGGTCAGCGATACCGGCACCGGCATGTCGGCGGAGACCCAGCAGAAGGCGTTCGAGCCGTTCTTCACCACCAAGGAGGTCGGCAAGGGCTCCGGCCTCGGCCTCTCCATGGTCTATGGCTTCGTCAAGCAGTCCGGCGGCCACATCAAGATCTACAGCGAGCAAGGCCACGGCACCACGATCAAGCTCTATCTGCCGCCGGGCGAAGGCATGACGGAGGTGGCGCCGGCCGCGGCACCGCAGGCCGAGGGCGGCGCCGAGACCATCTTCGTGGTCGAGGACGACATGCTGGTGCGCAACTTCGTCACCGCGCAATTGCAGAGCCTCGGCTACAAGACCATCGCCGCCGCCGACAGCCGTGCCGCGTTGCAGCTGATCGAGGCCGGCCAGTCCTTCGACCTGCTGTTCACCGACGTCGTCATCCCCGGCGGCATGAGCGGCCGCGAGCTCGCCGACGAGGTCGCCAGGCTCCGCCCCGGCGTGAAAGTGCTCTACACCTCCGGCTACACCGACAACGCCATCGTCCACCACGGCAAGCTCGACGACGGCGTGATGCTGCTGACGAAGCCGTACCGGCGCAACCGGCTGGCGGAGATGATCAGGAAGGCGCTGGGAGGTGGCGGGATGGCCGCGAGCTAGCGCGTCGCCAGCACCACGGCCGCGAGCGTAAAGACCAGCGCCGCGATCTGGCCTGGGCCGAGCGGCTCGCCCAGCGCAATCGCCGAGGCCACCACGCCGATGACGGGCACCGCCATCGTCCCGATCGCGGCGACCGATGCCGGCAGCCGCGCCAGCGCTGCGAACCAGCTGACGTAGGCGATGCAGAACTGCACCACGGTCGAATAGATCAGCAGCCACCAGCCGGCCGTCGTCACCCTGTCCAGATGCGTGGTCTCGACCATGAGGCCGATGATCGAGATCGGCAGGCAGCCGATGCCGATCTGCCAGGCGGCGGCCGTGATCGGCGGCAGGTGGATCGGGTACTTCTTCGAGAACACGGTGCCGACGGCGAAGCCGACCGCGCCGCACAGCGCCATGATGATTCCGGGCAGCTTCTCGACGCTCGCGGCGATGCCGTTGCCGCCCATGATCGAGGCGAGGCCGACGAAGGCCATCACCAGCCCCAGCGTGCGCAGCACCGTCGGCCGCTCGCCCAGCACCGGCCAGGCGATGATCGAGGCCCAGACCGGCATGGTGTAGGCGATCAGCGCCGCCTCGCTCGCCGGCAGCCAGAGCAGCGCCAGGCCCATCAGCACCATCCAGCCCGTGACGTTGAGCACGGCGGCGGTGATCAGGCGTGGCCAGATCGCGGGCTCCACCCGCAGGCCCTGCCGCCGGATCACCGCGAGCGCGGCGAGCAGAATCGCGCCGAGCACGCCGGTCACCCCGCGCAGCGTCAGCGGCGGCAGCTCGGAAAGCAGGAATTTGGTCACCGGCCAGTTGAAGCCCCAGCCGATCGAGGTGATGGCGAGGAACATCAGGCCGGCCGGAGCAATGCGTGGCCGCAGCTCCGGTCGCGTCGAATCAAGCATGTGGGCAGTCCGGCAAAATCGGGTTCAGCTTGGCGCGGATTCGCATGCACCGCCACCACCTCGGCGGGCATGCCTGCCCCTCCTTCCGTACCGCTACGTGAGTCCCGCCGGCGCAATCCCGCAGCTCAAAAATATACCTGCCCTGTGAACAGCGGGATGAAGGGTCCGTATCGTCACGGGATGCGAATTTTTTCAGTTGGGAATCCCTGAGGACTCACTGATACTTGGCTCAACAACAGGTGTGGGCTTGCCCCCTGTTATCCCCCGCAATCCACCATATTTAGTATTTGATTCAGGAACTCGCACTAGTTCTTGACGGGCGCAACGGAGAGTCCTAGCTTCCGGTCCGTTCGGCGCGAGTGAGTTTGCGTCCCGCCGGCACTCCCCCAAAGGGTATCGCAAAACTGCACTCCGCCAGGCCAGACGAAGGCAGCGGAATGAGGGCTTGTCTGCCCGCGGAAGCGGTCTCTTTGGGCGCCAGAACGGGCCGGCAACAGGCCCGGATGGCACGGTTAAACGTTGTGATGTTGCGGGGCGTTGAACGCATGTCGGGCCCATCCCCTTGGGGGCGGATGGATCTGGATATGCCGGCGGAAACATCCGCCGGGACAAACAGGGCCGGAGACCACCGGCTGAACTGCGAAGCCCGAGGGCCACAAGCCCTGAAGGCCTCGCGAAACGAAATGTCGACCCGGCGCGCCGCAACGGAGGCGGTCCGGTCAAAGAATAGGACGGGGCAAGACGATGCGGATTGAGCGGCGCCACACCACGGTAGGACAGTCACCTTACGCCGGGATCGAGTTCCGGTTGACCACGTCGGAGATTCGCAATCCCGATGGCTCGGTCGTGTTTAAAATGGACGGCGTCGAGGTCCCGGCCGAATGGTCGCAGGTCGCCTCCGACGTGCTCGCGCAGAAGTATTTCCGCAAAGCCGGCGTCGCCGCGCGCCTGAAGAAGGTCGAGGAAGAGTCCGTCCCCTCGTTCCTGTGGCGCTCCGTGCCCGACACCGACGCGCTTGCCGCGCTGCCCGAGAAGGAGCGCTATGTCAGCGAGCTCTCGTCCAAGCAGGTGTTCGACCGCCTCGCCGGCTGCTGGACCTATTGGGGCTGGAAGGGCAAGTATTTCTCGACCGACGAAGACGCCCAGGCGTTCTACGACGAGCTCCGCTACATGCTCGCCATGCAGATGGTCGCGCCGAACTCGCCGCAATGGTTCAACACCGGCCTGCACTGGGCCTATGGCATCGACGGCCCGGGCCAGGGCCACTATTACGTCGACCCCTTCACCGGCAAGCTGACCAAGTCCAAGTCGGCCTACGAGCACCCGCAGCCGCACGCCTGCTTCATCCAGGGCGTCGGTGACGACCTCGTCAACGAAGGCGGCATCATGGACCTCTGGGTCCGCGAAGCCCGCCTGTTCAAGTACGGCTCCGGCACCGGCTCCAACTTCTCGCGCCTGCGCGGCGAAGGCGAGAAGCTGTCGGGTGGCGGCCGCTCGTCCGGCCTGATGAGCTTCCTCAAGATCGGCGACCGCGCAGCGGGCGCGATCAAGTCGGGCGGCACCACGCGCCGCGCCGCCAAGATGGTCGTCGTCGACGTCGACCACCCCGATATCGAGACCTATATCGACTGGAAGGTGAAGGAGGAGCAGAAGGTCGCCGCTCTCGTCACCGGCTCCAAGATCAACCAGAAGCACCTCAAGCTGGTGCTCAAGGCCTGCGTGAACTGCGAAGGCTCGGGCGACGATTGCTTCGATCCCGAGAAGAACCCTGCGCTCCGCCGCGAGATCAAGCTCGCGCGCCGTAGCCTCGTGCCTGACAATTACATCAAGCGCGTCATCCAGTTCGCCAAGCAGGGCTACAAGGACATCCAGTTCGACACCTACGACACCGACTGGGACAGCGAGGCCTACCTCACCGTCTCCGGCCAGAACTCCAACAACTCGGTCTCGCTGAAGGACGACTTCCTGCGCGCGGTCGAGACCGACGGCGACTGGAATCTGAACGCCCGCACCTCCAAGAAGGTGACGAAGACGCTGAAGGCGCGCGACCTCTGGGAGAAGATCGGCTACGCCGCCTGGGCGTCGGCCGACCCGGGCCTGCACTTCAACACCACCATGAACGACTGGCACACCTGCAAGGCGTCCGGCGACATCCGCGCGTCGAACCCGTGCTCGGAGTACATGTTCCTCGACGACACCGCCTGCAACCTGGCCTCGGCCAATTTGCTCACCTTCTACAACACCGAGACCAAGCAGTTCGACGTCAAGGGCTATGAGCATCTCTGCCAGCTCTGGACCATCGTGCTGGAAATTTCGGTGATGATGGCGCAATTCCCGTCGCGCGCGATCGCCGAGCTCTCCTACGAGTTCCGCACGCTCGGCCTCGGCTACGCCAATATCGGCGGCCTGCTGATGACCATGGGCCTGTCCTACGATTCCAAGGAAGGCCGTGCGCTCTGCGGCGCGCTGACCGCCGTGATGACCGGCATCACCTACAAGACCTCGGCGGAGATGGCGGCCGAGCTCGGCACCTTCCCGGGCTACAAGAAGAACGCCGCGCACATGCTGCGCGTCATCCGCAACCATCGCCGCGCCGCGCATGGCGAGACCTCCGGCTACGAGGCGCTCTCCGTCAACCCGGTGCCGATGGATCTCGTCTCCTGCCCGCAGGCTGACCTCGTCAGCCACGCCCAGGCGGCCTGGGATGCGGCGCTCGAGCTCGGCGAGAAGCACGGCTATCGCAACGCCCAGACCACGGTGATCGCGCCGACCGGCACGATCGGCCTGGTCATGGATTGCGACACCACCGGCATCGAGCCCGACTTCGCGCTGGTGAAGTTCAAGAAGCTCGCCGGCGGCGGCTACTTCAAGATCATCAACCGCGCGGTCCCCGCGGCGCTGCGCGCGCTCGGCTATCGCGAAGCTGATATCGCGGAGATCGAAGCCTACGCCGTCGGCCACGGCTCGCTCTCCAACGCCCCCGGCATCAACGCTTCGACGCTGAAGGCCAAGGGCTTCACAGATGAGGCCATCGCCAAGGTCGAGAAGGCCCTGCCGACCGCCTTCGACATCAAGTTCGCCTTCAACAAGTGGACCTTTGGCGAAGACTTCATCCGCGACCAGCTCGGCATCGGCGCCGAGGCGATCGCGGCCCCCGGCTTCGACCTGCTCCAGGCCGTCGGCTTCACCAAGCGCGAGATCGAGGCGGCCAACGTTCACATCTGCGGCGCGATGACGGTGGAAGGTGCCCCGCACCTCAAGGCCGAGCACTACTCCGTGTTCGACTGCGCCAATCCCTGCGGCAAGATCGGCAAGCGCTACCTGTCGGTCGAGAGCCACATCCGCATGATGGCGGCAGCGCAGCCCTTCATCTCGGGTGCGATCTCCAAGACCATCAACATGCCGAACGACGCCACCGTGGAGGACTGCAAGTCCGCCTACATGCTGTCGTGGAAGCTGGCGCTGAAGGCCAACGCGCTCTATCGCGACGGCTCCAAGCTCAGCCAGCCGCTCAACTCGCAGCTCATCAGCGATGATGAGGACGAGGACGATGCGGTCGAGATGCTGCACGAAAAGCCGATGGCGGCGCGGACCGCCCAGGTGGCCGAAAAGGTCGTCGAGAAGCTGGTCGAGCGCATCATCGTGATGCGCGAGCGCGAGAAGATGCCGGATCGCCGCAAGGGCTACACCCAGAAGGCGGTCGTCGGCGGACATAAAGTCTATCTCCGCACCGGCGAGTACGATGACGGCCGTCTCGGCGAGATCTTCATCGACATGCACAAGGAAGGCGCCGCACTCCGCTCCTTCATCAACAATTTTGCAATCGCCGTCTCCCTCGGTCTGCAATATGGCGTGCCGCTCGATGAGTACGTCGATGCCTTCACGTTCACCCGCTTCGAGCCGGCGGGCCCCGTGCAGGGCAACGACAGCATCAAGTATGCGACCTCGATCCTCGACTACGTCTTCCGCGAGCTGGCGGTGAGCTACATGTCGCGCTTCGATCTCGCCCATGTCGATCCGACCGAGTCGAATTTCGACGCGCTCGGCAAGGGCGTGGAAGAAGGCAAGGAGCCGGACGAGGACGGCGCCCACCATGCGACCAAGCTGGTCTCGCGCGGCCTCACCCGCTCGCGCACGGACAATCTGGTCGTGATGCGTGGTGGCAGCGCCGCGATCGCCCAGGGCAATGACAGCGCACCGTCAGGCGGCAGCAAGGTCACAGCCCTGGCCCATGGTGCCTCCATGCGCGCCGGCGACGCCATCGAAGGCGCCGTCGCCCTGAAGCAGGAAGCCAGCCACGACCTGTCCCCCACGGAGAAGCTCGAAGCCCTCCAGTGGAGCAAGTCGGGCTCCGCCGCAACGGTTGCGGCTCCCAGCAAGGCCGAGCGCCGCGCGGAAGCCAAGGCCAAGGGCTATGAGGGCGAGATGTGCTCGGAGTGCGGCAACTTCACGCTGGTGCGGAATGGGACGTGTATGAAGTGCGATACCTGCGGCTCCACGACGGGGTGTTCGTGAGGGGGTGATTGTGACGAGGTAACCGTGCCTCGGACTTCGCGGTGACGACATTCAAGAAGGGCGGCCCATTGGCCGCCCTTTTCTTATTGAAGACCACTTGCGCAAATGTTCGCTATATGTTCTACATAAGTAGTAACGTCGCCCCGAATGAGAGACGAAATTGCCGTTGCACTCGCGTGCTGGTTGCGCTTGGATTGATCAGCTGGGGATCGACAACCGGACCTGATTAAGGTGCCGGGTCTCGGCTGGTTTTGAGTCGGGACGCTTAATGACCGTACCTGCTTTTGACGCTCGTGGTTTTATTCCTCCATTTCTGGGCGCGGATGCAACTACGGCATCCAGGTCTCCCTATGAGGCGACAATGAGCGAGTTCGTCGCCGCCCTGGGTACTACGCCGGAACGCCAAAACCTCCTATTTGGCCTTATCAGATACAGAGAACTCCTCGGTACGTTTGGCTACACTGATGGGTTACAGTTCATCGACGGCAGCTTCGTCGAGAACTTGGAAATTCGTGAAGGGCGAAGTCCTGGAGACATAGACGTCTTCAGCTTCATGATGATGCCGCCGCTGTATCGAACCGATCTGCTACTTTGGCAAACAGTGGGCTTTCCCCAGTGGCAGAATGAAGTCGTAAATTGGAACTTAAACAAGGTTCGCTATGGGCTAGACACGTACGGCTTCATTGTCGATCAAGGTGGCCCACTCAACATGATGGAAGCTACTATCTATTGGTACAGCCTTTTTTCTCACAAGAAGGTGACCCACGACTGGAAAGGTTTCTTGAAAATCCCGTTGAATCCGGCAGATGACCAATTGGCTCTCACTTCAATAATTGCGGGCCCCTAATGCCGACGTTACTTTCAACTCAGTCACTCCGCGACGACCTAGCTTTCGTCGATGAGCAATTGCGTCGACATCCTGATCCTTATGACACTCTCCGGCTAATGTGGCAGCAACGCCACGATCAATTGCTCCGAGAGCTAGTCGAACTCGACCAAGCATTTGCGACACATGCCGAGGTCGCCCTACTATTCGAGGGCTCACCTGTTCGTGGATCAGAGGAGATCAAACTAGCATTCGCAACCCGGATGCTGGATCAATATCAAGCGCTCGTAGGCACGATAGCGGCTGAGAAAGGTGGTGCCGTGGTAGCGGCTAGGGGCGCGCTTCCGCGCTCTTTCACCTCAAAACTATTCATCAAAGATATGGTCAGGGGGTCCGTCGGCTTTCTTCTCGAAGAGCCCGAGCCCCTTCAAAGTTCGCTCGTGCCCTCCGTGCTGAAAGAAGCCGTGGAGGAAGCGACAATCGCACTAACAGAACTCGCAAGTGGCGACGACCAACAATTTCAACAGCGCGTTGAGAGCCTGAGCCCGCGAGCCGTAAATGCAGTGAAGAAGATCGCCAAAACGCTGATCGAAGCAGACGCAGAAGTGAAAATCGTCGGCACCGATAGCGAATTGCGATTGGATAGACAGAAAGTCGCTGGGCTCAATACCAGACTCAACGAACTTGAAGTCCTCGAAAATTTCGAAGAACGACGCGGAACTCTTTTAGGAATTCTTCCGGACCGAAGACAGTATGAGTTTAAGATCGAACAGGATGGTCCGATCATCTACGGACCGGTTTCCGAAGATCTGGACGAACGATACCTTACTAACCCTGATTTCGCTGCATCGATCCTGCTTAAGCCGGTTGTTGCTCGTTTTTTGGTTGTTACGAAACTTAGATCTGGCCAACAACAAAGCCAACAATGGGTTCTCGATCGCGTCGAGTTAGAAGCATCGACGATCTAGATGCAACAAGCGCTGGTCCACAGCCGGCAAGAATGGTTTGGCAAAATTCAACCGATTCTACGCTACAATTTCTGCAGATGGCCACACGAGGCAGAATGAGCGATTCAGCAAAGGAGAAAAAAGGTCCAATACGCAAGCCGCAGCGCCCCGCTCTTCCAACTGCGGAGCGTCACTTCAGCCACGAGCATAAGACCCATCAACGCAAACCAAATTGGACCTCAGAGCGAAACGGCCTCATCGGTCGCGCCTGGATTGGTCGCTTTCGCCGCATCGTAGATTCTCAGCACAACTTTCAACATCGCCACATACACTTTTTAGCGGAGCGACAGGGCCGACGTGTCGCGACCGGCACTCTAACAATGTGGCGAGGTGTATACGACGAGGATGGTGGTGGCTGGAATCTTGAGGACTTCGTCGATCTCGGCGATATTAATTCACAAAGCGAATATGAGACCGCTACCGCGGTTGCAAGATTGTGGGGCACCGATGATGAGCAGAATTGGTGGACTGACGTCCCCTTTTGCTACGGTTACGTCTGCAACTTTGATCGGCTGGTGATAGAAGCTAAGGCGTCAACCGAAGTAGAAGCTGCTTGGCAAATCATCGGTGCTTTGCTCCAGCGAATACGACGGGGAATGGCCGTCATAGTGCTGAAAGCATTTCCGCTTGAGTATGAAGGGAACGTTACACTAGAGAACCGGCTGGCCTTTGAGCGGCGTCAGCGCGCACTGATCCGTCTTTATCAGCATCGTATCAAGTTTGAACCGATGCCTCACAAAGAGCTTGCCAAGGAAGGCTGGATGATGCGCCTATTCAACGACGGCGCTAGGCCAGACGAATAACAAGGTATCGCGGCCACTGCTCGTAAAATGGGTGGTGTACGCCAAGTGCACCGTCACCGTCATCGCAGATTGGTTCCGGCCTCTGTGCTCATCAAGACCTTGCCGCCGAAATGCCTTTGCCGACGAACCCTTCCCCCTTAAACTCCCCTGAACCGGCATGCGTTCCGACAGCCCCGGTAGAGTCAGAGTGGAGTCATGCCCAAACCGGAAACTTTCCCGATCGAAAAAATCTTCGTTCCCACGAAGCAGAAGAAAGCTCTCAAGCCCGAGACCGTCGCCGAGGTCGCGGAAAGCATCATGGAGATCGGACAACAGGAGCCCATTTCCATCAGGCTCGACGGAGACCGCCTCGTGCTGGTCGAGGGACTGCATCGGCTGGAGGCCTGCAAGGCGCTCGGCGAGACGACCATTCTCGGTGTCGTGGTCCCGGCCGAGCTTGCGCAACACAAGCCGCAGCTCGCCGAACGGCCCGAAGTCGAGGCGGAGCGCCTCAAGATGGCGCGATTGAAACAGTTGCGCCTCGAGAAGGAAGCCGCGGAGGCAGCGGCGGCCGGCGCGAGGAGCGTCAGCGCGACGGACGCGACGCGCATGCGTGCGACGAAAGGCGCCCGCGACAATTCCAAGGCATCGTCGGGCCGGACGGCTAAGCCAGCACCGAAATCATTGTCGGCCTGGATCACGCAGCAAAAGGGCAGCGGCGGCCGCTATTGATGGCCGGCCTCACATTGCGGTGACGGTCCCAGAGCCTCGATCCGCCGCCGCGCAGCCCGCCACAATTTCTCCTTCGCACGCGCGTTGTGTTGGACAAGCGTGAGGCCTATCCTTCCCGGGATCGGACTACCGCACTCCCATTTGCGCCCGACTGGATGGAGCGTGCATCGGTGCCTGAAGCGGACGAGCCCAAACCTGATACCTCAAAGCCTGATGCGGCCAAGCCCGATGCCCCCAAGCCGAACGAGGGGCGCGCTGACGGCGGGCTGGCGCGCGCCATCGATCAGATCAAGAGCGCCGAGCAGGACCTGGCGCGGCTGGACCGGATGGTATCAGGCATGGAACGCAGCGGCGAAGGCTCGCGCGCCTCGCAGCCAAGCGCCGCCGCGAAGCCGGCCGCGCCTCCCAAGGACACCACACCACCGCCGGATCGCACGGTTCGCCCTCAAGGCCTGAAGGGAGACCGGCCCATGCTGCGCGCCCTGCTTGGCCTCGTGCTCGCGATCGGCGTTCTCGGCGCTGCCTTCGCATCGCACTATCGTGACGAGGCCCAATCGATCAGCAAGTCGATCGCGGCGCGCCTGGCTCCGCCGGCCGGCGACCAGCCCCCACGCGCGGCCGCGGTCGAAGCTTCGGCGCAACCGGGTGCCGTGCAATTGGCTGCTGCGGATCAGCCGACGTCCCTGCCCGCGCCGCCGCCCGGCAAGGACACGGACGCCGCTCCGAAAACGGACGTTCCAAAAGCAGGCGCCCAGGCGCCCGAGCCGTCATCGTCCGACCTCGCGCAATCGCTCAAGACCATCACCGGCGAGCTCGCGAACATCAATGCCAAGCTCGAGCAACTGAAAAGCAGCAACGAGCAGAAGCTGCGCGAGCAGGCCGACATCATTCAGCAGCTCAAGGCGGCGCGCGAGAAGGATGCCGCGGACAATGCCCGCCTCGCCGCGCAGGTCCAGGCGCTGCAAACGCAACAGACGACGTCATCCACGCCCGCGCCTGCGAAACCCGCCGTGCGGAGCGCGGCAACCAACGAGGCGGCCGCGCCTGCACGGCCACACCAGCAAGCGGCCGCGCCTCCCCGGCGGCCAAGGCCGCCGCCGCGAGGCCCCTGGATGCCCCCGCCCTATATGGGTGATCCCTATTATGGTGATCCGGATTGGTGAGGCTGGCAGTTCGCGGGATGGGGTGAGCGAAGTGAAACCCATCATCCCAGCGCGACCATTGCGGCGATTGATGTGCTTCGCCTTCGCCCTACGCGCACTCGTGCGTTCGTTCGTCTCGCTTCTTCCGAACTTTGGCCAGCGAACGGTTTGCCTGTTCGAGATACCGCTGCGCCTCTTCTCCCCGGCGTTCACGGATGCCCTCATAGACACGCGACCGCGGCGCGTTTTCCTTCCGGAAACCGATTGCCTGCAGCGCGTTTGAGATCAGCGTTTGCCAATTCATCGAAAGACCTTCATCGAGCTCCCTGACTGAGATAATCGAGGTCAAAACCTTCCCGGCCCATGAGCCAGAATGTCCGCTTCCAATCGTCCACTCCGTCCATAAGGATCGAGTAACCTTCATTCTGCATCACATTCGTCACCAAAGTGTGCTTGCGCAGCGCCGGTCCGCTGACGTCACGCGATAGATATAGCCGGGCGACAGCTCCTGCAAAAGCCTGCGGCAACTATCGAGCGCGACCAGCGCCTTCTGCAGGAGGTCTTCCCACCGCGAAGGAAGCCATCTCCCTGACCCATCTTTCATTCTCGGACTCCGTGACCTGCCAAATGTCGATCGCCTTCAATAACTCGTCGAAAGTCACGATCTGATCGACGACGAGATTGTGGATGACGGAGACATCGACCTCGTCGAACAGCGCCTGCACATGCACGCGCCATTTGCGCTCGGTGATCTCCCCTTTCAGGCAGGCCAGCAGCGTGCCCTCGTCGATGCGGGCAGGCATCGGCGTGTTGATCGTCGTCACGGCAGCAGTCAGGTTTTCGAACGCGTCTTTCAGCATTCCCTCAATATGCTGCCATTTGCAGGAAGCCTCAATATGAGCCACCGGCCCGAAGCGCGATGCGACCTGGACCAATCGTCATCGCGCTCCAGCTCATTGCTGGCGCATGATCTCCGCGCAAACGCGCTCAGTATGCGCCGCCGGATCGCGCCCTAGGCGATCATCACGGGCCCCCGGCCGAAGTGGATGTTCGCCCATGGCGCATAGAACTGCTTGACCCAGTTGAAGTAGCGGATCTCAATATTCCGGTCGCCGCCGCTCACCTCGTCCAGCTTGGCGAGCGCCAGTTCGTCCGTCCTCTTGGGGCTGCCGCGTTTGTCGGTTATCAGGTTCATCTCGTACTCCGTTTGTCATGAACGGGATCGCCTGCGATCCCTGCGTTCAGCGTGCGGCCATGACGCTTCGACGTCCGTGATAGGATGCACAGCGCAGGCGTGGCTGATGCCCCCCTCTCATTCCGCGATGCCCCGTTTCAGTCGTGTCCTGACAGCCACAGGTGCCGGTCAATCACAGCGCATCCGGTCCTTTTCGCGCACGCGCGTCTCGCCGCCAGCCCTCGGGTCCCCTAATCAACCGCGGTTCCATTTCGGATCGTGAGGAAGATTATGTCTCGGTATATTGGAGTGATGGCCGCAGCGCTGGTGTCGCTGGCAGGCATGGGCAATGCATCGGCTGCGGATATCGCGATGAAGGCACCCGCGGCGGGCTATGCGCCCGGCTGCGCCTGGTGCGGTTTTTATGTCGGCGGTAATGCCGGCTACGCCTGGGGTCGCGACAGCCAGAGCTCCGTCTTCGCGTCTCCAGCGCCGGCCGCCGACGTCGATGTCGCGGCGATCTCGGCGGCGGGCTCGCCCCGCCTCAAGGCTGATGGATTCACCGGAGGCCTCCAGGCCGGCTACAACTGGCAAAGCGGCGCCGTGCTGTTCGGCGTCGAGGCCGATTTCAACGCGTTCAATTTGCGCGGCAACACCAGCGGGACGTTCCCGTTCCCGAGCACCCTGCCCGGCGGCGTGTTCGGCCCGCCCACGCAATTCTTTACGGCCGCCTCCAGCGCCTCGAGCGACTGGCTGTTCACGGCGCGCAACCGCATCGGCTGGGCCAGCGACAATCTCCTGATCTACGGCACCGGCGGCCTTGCCAAGATCAACCAGACCATCGTCCTCCTGCTCGGCAGCACCGAGACCGTGTCGGCCAATGCGACCCAGGTCGGCTGGACCGCCGGCCTCGGCGCCGAATATAAAATCAGCCGCGACTGGTCGGTGAAGGGCGAATGGCTCTACGTCGATCTCGGCAAGCTCAGCGCCACCGGCACCCTCGCGCCGGCCTTTCCGGGCATCACCTACAACACCACCGCGCACGTCACCGCCAACATCGCGCGCATCGGCGCGAACTACCATTTTGGCGGACCGGTGGTGGCGCGGTACTAGGCGGGGCATACTCGTGCGCAGTAGCGCGTGGGCGCGCGCTCATCGGAAACAGTCCCGACCGCTGGACCTGCCAGCGGCGGGATCGCGCTGAAGGCGTGGTTTGGCCCGACCGCAACCACAACCGTCATTGCGAGCGCAACGAAGCAATCCAGAATCGTTCCGCGGAGGGACTCTGGATTGCTTCGCTACGCTCGCAATGACGATGTGGAAAGATGGCCGTATCCGCGGTGGCCACTACCACCAATACGGCCAGCGCCAGCCTTCATAACGCACATATGACGGCACCGGCGGCGGGGCGTAGATGTCGACCTTGTCGTCCTCCGGGCGATAGCGATAGCGCGGAACGACGTTGTAGTCCCACGGGGTCGGCCGCAGCACCGGCGCGGTGACGATCAGGCGCTCCTGCGGGGCGCGGACAACCACCTTCCGCGTCCGGGCCTCCGTGGCCGTGGTCCCGAGGCTGCCCAGCACCAGGGCCATTCCGAGGGCGCTCGCGATCGTTTTCAGTGTCATGCGTTGGTCTCCTTCCCGGCAACAGTGCGCAAGGACGCTAGCTTAGGCAAGCACATTCGCGCTCAGATTTGCTTGAACGACCGCCGCCGGCCGCAGACCGAATTCATCCGCCAATTTCCTGTTTTTCCCAAGCGCAAACGTGAACTTTTTTGCGCGCCGTCCGTTCTCTGAGCCAATGGAGGACGGCGACAATGGTGTTTGATCTTCGGGCTATGGTGATCGCGGCGAGTTTCATCCTGGCATCGATCGCGGTGGCCGCGGCGGAGACCGCGCCGGATCAGCCTGCGCAGGCGACTGCCGCCGGCGCGAGCGGCAAGGCCGCCGAGGCACGCCCGATCCGCGTTGTCCTGCCCGCGCCCTGGGAGCCCGCGACGACCGCGTCAGGCACACAAACGATGGTGCAGAAATAGCGCCGCGCAGGCGTGCCCGGTCGCACGATTCCACTGTGACAACATACCCCCGTTTTGCCCGACGGCGCAAGTGAATTTCGCTTTTTACGAAGTCGCGAGGTCGCTTTTGGCCGGGCGTTGAAATCGCTCACGATTTCTACTGTGCATGGGGTTGTTTTCGAGATTCGTGTTTTGGATGGGTGCGCAGGCACGAAACTGCGTAGCCGCTAACCCGCGTCGACGTCTTCCGGCACCGGCCCCGCGACAAGGCCGTCGAGGCTGACCATCAGGAGATCCGCGATGTGCATCAGCTGGTACAGCGGAATGTCCGCCTCGCCCTGCTCCGCCTGCGCCACGAACGCGGGCGTGACGCCGATGCGCTCGGCGAGCTGGGCTTGCGTATAGCCGCGCGTCTCGCGCGCCGCCCTGACGCGCGCGCCGATGCCGAGCCGGTGGCGCGACTGTTCGTCCACCGTCATCATCGCCGCCTGCTCCTCGGGGCCGGCATAGCCGTCCACGAAGGCGCCGCCGATCAGCCGCTCCCTGCGCCAGGCAAGCTTGCACGCCTTGCGCAGGCCGTTGGAGAAGATCACCGCGAACTGCTCCGGCACCCAGGCCGAGCTGTTGAGCTGCAGCCGCGCGCCGGTCGCGGAGACGTCGCGGATCATGCAGGGCACGCTGATGATGCTGCCGGTGCCGTTGTCGAATTCGACCAGGCCGGTTCGCTGCGTGTGATGTCTGGCCGCTGCGCGATGATCGCTCATGACTGGGATGCTCCCGAAAGCTTGCGGGAGTTGGATAGCGCGGAACTTTTCCCGAAGTCCTAAGGCCCTCGCGCCGCAAGCGCGAGCGGGCGCCATGGTAAAGGATTTGCTCCGGCTCTGGCGGGATCAGCCTTCCAGCAGCGCGTCATACCCCTTCGCGCTGAAGGTCAGCAGGCAGAAGCCGTGCCCGAACGGATCGGCCAGCATCGCGATCCGCCCATACGGCGCGTCCTGCGCGGGCACCTCGAGCACGGCGCCTGCGGCCAGCGCGCGCGCCACGGCGGCATCGACATCGTCGACGACGACATCGACGTGCAGCGGCGTCCAGTGCCTGGTGTAGCGGCGGCGGTCTTCGCCCGCGCCGATGGTTCCGGGTTTCTTGGTCAGCAGATAGACCGGCGCCGGCCAGCCGAGCAGCTCGACGAAATCGGTGCCGAAGCGGCGGCCGACCGTGAGGCCGAACGCGGCAGTGTAGAACGTGGTGGCGGCAGTGACGTCGGGGACGTCGATGTTGAGCAGCAGGAAGGTCATGGCGTCGAGCGTAGCCCGGCTGGAGGAGCGGCTTGTCTCGCCGTGCTAGAAGAGCGAAGGCGGAAGCGCAATCCGGGATGGTGCCGCACCCCGCGTCAGTCGTCCTGCGTCAGTCCTGGCCGAGCATCTCCAGCGCCCGCGGCACCTCCTCGCGATCGCTGACCAGCACGAGCTCGTTCCGCGCCAGGCTCGCCCCGCTCGCAACCACGATCGATCGCTTCGGGCACAGGCCGAAACATCCGGTCATCACCAGCTTCGCCGGCTTCGTGCCCTCGCGCCGCGCCGCCTTCAACTCCGACTTCAGCGCCCGCCTGACCTCGCGCCCCTCGTCGCTGCGCTTGAGGCATTTGCGGCAGACCAGCACGGGCGCCGCACGACGCGGACGCACGACCATGGGCGAGTTGGATTTCGAGGACTTTTCGGACATGGACCAGATATAGGAATGGAACCGCGCTTTCGCCGCACATGCCGGCAACGGCCAAGCGAAAATATCCCAAGACTCACGGCGTGGCCTCCGTTGTGAACGGCTTCACAGCCAGGACAACGGCTGCGCGGTAACATGACGCATACTTCGCAACCGATAGGGAGACCGTCATGCAATTGCGCCAGTTCATTTTCGCCGTGTCGCTCGCCGTCGCGCCCATGCTTGCCGCCGGCAGCGCACCGGCGAATGCCGCGCAGAGCTGCAGCTGCACCGACATCATTTTTCCGAGCGGCGTCTGCTCGCGATACGGCAACTGCCATCAACTCGAAATGTTCGCCCCTACCGCACCGAAGCCGATCCGTAGCCTGAAGGCCTGCCCGGCCCGCAAGCAGGCGCTGATCTGCGACGGCGACAACTGCACCGTCACCTGCGGCACGGCGGCGAAGAGCGGACAATGATCGGCCGCCGCACCCCGCGGTCTCAGCTTTGGCGTTGCGCCAGATAGAAGCCGCACAGCACCGTCACAAGGCCCGCCGACTGCAGCATGGTCGGCGGCTCGCCAAGCAGCAGCCAGCCGACCAGCAGCGTCAATGCCGGCACGCAGGCCGGGAACACCGCAGCGCGAGCGACGCCGAGGCGCTGGACCGACACCGCGAACAGATACAGCGCCGCCGGCCCCGCAAGCACGCCCTGCGCCACCGTCTGGATCACGTTCTCGTGGAGGCCGATCGCCGCGACGCGTGCGAGACCGCCGCTCAAAACATAGAACGGCAACAGCAGCAGCGACAGCACGTTGATGACGAGCGCGGCCGACACCGCCGAGACGCGCCAGTGCCGCAGCGCCGCACCGAATCCTGCGAACATGAAACCGGTGAGCACGAAGATGAGATCGCCGAGCACCCCGTCCGCGCCGATATGCCCGATCGATTCCGCGCCGATCACGCAGAGGCCGCCGACGATGACGACGGCGCCGGCGAGGCGCGAGGCCGAGATGTGCTCCTTCAGCACCAGAGCCGCGAGCAGCAGCCCGCCGAGCGTCGCGCACGAGGGCTGGATCACGCTGCCATGGCCGAGCGGAACGAACATGAAGCCGGTGTAGGAGATCAGCGACATCACGGGGCCGCCGAGCACCATCAGCACGAGGCCCCTGCCCCAGCCGATGCCGCAGAGATCGGAGATGCCGGCACGCAACACCAGCGGCAGGAACGCGATCCCCGACCAGACGTAGCGATGCACGAGCAGATCGACCGGCGTGAAGCCCACCTTGAGCCCGTGCCGCGTGGCGGCAAAGCCGAGCGCCCAGAACAGCGCCGCCGACAGGCCGCAGACGACGCCGAGAAGCGCCGGGGCCGTGTCATTCTTCGAGGTGAGAGCGTCAGCGCCGCTCGTTCGCTGATCCATGGTCATGCTCTATGTCAGCGCGGACGCAGGCTCAACCCATGTGAGCGCAGGGCTGGCACGCCCCGCCGGGCAGGCAGTCCTCGGCAGCCTGCGCGCGGCGCGTGAGCAGAGAGCGTGATCGCTCAGAAGAAGCCGGGGCTGAGATCGAGCCCGTAGGTCAGGCTCAGCACGAACACGAACAGCGCAGCGGCTGCGAACATCGCGAGATGACGAACGATGAAGTCGCGCGACGAATTGGCGGCGACGACGGCTTTCTGTGCGACGGGCATGACGGCCTCCATTATCGAAACGATTCTTGGCCGCCGATCAGCGGCGCCCGCATCAAGCGCCGCGATCTGCAAAACAACTATTAAGGAGATCACACGCGTCTTGAACGCCGGTACACAAGTTACGCGCCGCGTGCATTTTTCTCGCAAGACAATTCTCAGTCAGCGCATCGATACGTGATAACGGACGACGTGCACGCAAATGCGATCGACAACTCGTGTCGCCTGCGCGCGAAAAAAATGGCCGGGACGAGCCCGGCCATGACGTCGTGAAAACATGTGCGACCGGACTTGCAAGCCCGGTTGCGATTTCGGCTTAGCGCGCCGAGCCCGTGGTCGCGTTCGCGGTCTTCACCTTGCGCGGGGTGAGCACGCTGGCCTGAAGCGCGGTGACGCTGGTGGCGGGCGCCGTCACCTGCTGCTCGACATTGTTGGCGCCGAGCACGCGCACCTGTACGGGCGAGGCCGGAAGGCCGTTGGCCGCATAGTTCGGCAGCTCGGCAGCGAAGGTGGCAGTCGAGCCCGCGAGGACCAGGGCGGCAACTGCGATCGACAGAGTCTTCTTGTTCATGGGTGATGCTCCAAAGAGAAGTTCGGAGCACATGTAAGGCTGATTTGCTGCATTGCGATATGCATTGCTGCAATGCAATATCGCGCGCCGTGCATGGCGATGTGCTTAATCTGCCCTCATCCTGGCCTTAGCGCCCCTCTGCGGGCGGCGTTGCGGCCGTCCGCCCTATTTCAAAGCGGTTGCCAGCTGCTGCAGCTTGTCGACGAGATTTGTGCCGAGCGCGTAAATCACTTCGATAATGGCGAGCGCGATGCCCGCTGCGATCAGGCCGTATTCGATCGCGGTGGCGCCGGATTCATCGGCGGCAAAGGCGGCGAGCGTTGATTTCAAATCCACTTCGATATCCTTCCCAACTCTACCGGACGTTGCCGGCGCGGGAGGAATGCGACACCACAATCCAAGATTGAGTAAATTCGCATCTCTCAATTCGACGACAATGAACCTTGCATTTGCTGCTCTTTTTCTCGCTCAGCCGGCTTGGGAACAGCGATGGAACTCGCGTTGCCCGCTTGCAACACCGGCCCGAAAAGGCCCCATTCGCCGATTTGCGCCATTGCGCTGCCACATCATCATCCAATCAATTGATGCGTCGCGTGCGTGGCTGTTGCAGACTGGTTCGACAGAGAACCTTTTGGAGGCAGGGATCATGAACGATCGGCGGTCTCTTCTTGTTGCCGTCTCGTGCCCTTCGGCCGTCATGGTCGGCTGGCTGGCACTGTCCCTCTCCGCCTACGCTCCGGCTCTGATCGAGAACAGCGGCGCCAACGCGGCTGCGGTCTCGCGCGCCAAGGATCTCACCCGCCTCGAGCTAGCCGATGTCCCGCGCCCAGTGGCAATCGCGGATGGTACCTCCCTCACAACCGATGTCGTGGCGACGATCGCGGCAGAACCGGCCCTGACTGCGGCCGAGATCCCTCTGCCCGAAATCCCCGCCCCCGCGATCAAGCTCGCCTCGGCCGATCCGGCACTCATCCTGCCGATCCAAGCACCGCCCGCGCTTCAGATAGCCCCCGAACCAGCGCCCGTTCTGAGCGAGGCGACACCGGCAGACGCCGCGCCGCCGCCCCCGGTGCCTTTGGTCAAGCTTGCCTCCGCCGATCCCACCGAACTCATCACGACGGATGATGCACCGTCGCCGGCCGCGATCGCGACCGGCCCCGCGGTCGCCGCGAGCAAGCCGTCGCCGCCGGCCGACACCGTAGCGGTGCTCGACGAGTGCTTCGTCATGGACGCCTGCATCGACCGCTATCTCTGGGCGCTCTATCAGCGCACACCGAAAGAAGATTCGGTGAAAGTCGAGGATCGCCGTGCCGTCACCATCAAGCGCAAAGGCAAGATGGTCACGGTGATGCGCAGCTTCACCAAGCTCGTCGATGAGGATTTCGGCTGGAAGGATCCGAAGGCGGCCGAGCACGCCGGCATGTCGATGATGGACTACGTCATCGGCGGCATGGACAAGAGTTTCAAGCGAAAGCTGTTCCGCACCCTGCTCGCGGCCGAGGCCGCAGGCCTCTCCCCCGGCATCACCAGCGCGTTCCGCGACGATTATCGCCAGTCGATCGCAAGCGGCCTGAAGGCTGCGTCCGATCGCTCCTATCACGGCGGCAGTACGCGCGGCGGCTACGGCCACGGCATGGCCGCCGACATCGTCAGCACCCAGGGCAACAACCGCGCTCAGCGCTGGGTCTCGACCGAAATCCTCTGGAAGTGGGTCGATACCAACGGCAAACCACTCGGTATCGGCCGGCCCTATCTCGGCCGTGATCCGCCGCATGTCGGCCCGGTCGATGGACCGGAATATATCTCGAAGCGCGGCACGGGCGACCGCAAGGAGGTCGCCAGCGCGAAATCCAGGAAGGTGGCGCGCGCTGCGGCCGCCCACGCCAAGCCGCCGAAGGCACAGGCCGCACGCGAGCAGAAATTTCTGGCCAAGCCGCAGAAGTCGGCGCAGTCCACCCCGAAGCGCGCGACCTGAACCGTTACGGCTGACGTCCCGGCATCGGCACGAGGCGCATCTCGGCGGTCCCCGCGTCCTGCGTGCGCACCAACACGGCGAAGACGGTTTCGACCGCGAGCCGCACCGCGGCCTCCATCGCCTCGCCCTTGGCCAGATGCGCCGCGATCAGGCCGGTGAGGAGATCGCCGGTGCCTGAGACGTGGATCGGGAGGCGCGGCGTCGCGAAACGCGACAGCTCGCCGTCGGCGCACAGGATCGTCTCCACCTGCCCCTCCCCAGTGTCTTCGAGCGTGCAGCCGGTGGCGACGACATCGATGCGGCGTTGCCCCGCCAACGCCGTGCACGCCGCACGCAGGCTCTGCGTATCCTGGATTTTGACGCCCGACAGCAGTTCGAGCTCGAACTGGTTCGGCGTGGCCAGTTTGGCGGCCGGCAGCAGCCGATGCCGTACCACGTCCAGAATTCCGTCGGCGACATAGACGCGTCCGTCATCGCCGATCACGGGATCGCAGAGATAGGCCAGCTTCGAATTCCGTGTCAGCGCGCGCTCGACGAAGTCCGCGATCACGGCAGCATTGCCGGACGAGCCGAGATAGCCGGTGACCAGCACCGCGGCCTTGTCGACGAGACCGCGCTCCTCGACGCCCTTCAGCAGATCCGCGACGAGTTCGGTCTCCAGCACACGCCCGCGAATGGTCGAGTAGCGCGGATGGTTCGACAGCAGCGTCGTCGGCACCGCCGCGACGTTGACGCCCTCCGCCTGGATCGCATAGGCGGCCGCGCTGTTGCCGACATGGCCGTGGACGACCTGGCTTTGAATGGAGATGACGAGCATAGGGAGGTCCGTACGATCAAGGGACGAGCGATGCAACCGTAGCCCGGATGGAGCGCAGCGCAATCCGGGGACTGAGTACGCTGTACTAATCCCGGATTTCGCTTCGCTCCATCCGGGCTACGGCAGTTCGTAACCTAACTCCGGCCGCAACGCCTGCATCTTCCGCGCCAGCCGCCGGTGCCCGCTTTCCTCCGACCGCGCCAGCTGGTTTGCGACCGCGACGTGGTCCGCATCGCTCTTGTGCTGGTTGAGCTTGGCCTGCCCTTCGATCTGATCCACCACGAGATCGACGACGCGGATCGCCGACAGCATGCTCTCGCGCTTGGTCACCTCCATCTGTGCGAGGTCCCAAGGTTGTTTCGGCAATCGCGCCTCGGAGACCGCGAGCAGCGCATCGCCGTGTCCGCGGTTGTCATCGAGCTCGCGCGGATGCGCCACGCCCGCCAGATGCACGGCCTCGTAGAGCCAGGTCGAGACGTTGTCGCGCGAAGAATACCAGTCGTTGGAAATATAGGCGTCGTCGCCGGCGACAATCAGCAGGAAGCGCCGCGTGCCGTCCGCCAGCGCAACGAGCGGATTTTTGGCCGTGAAATGGATCTGCACGACCGCCCGCCCATCGCGCTGATCCAGCACGAACGGCACATGCGAGGCGCGCGGTCCATGTTCGTCCGCCGCGACGATCATGCCGAAGCCGCGCTTGCCTGCAAATTCCAGCGCGCGCTGCTCTTCGATAAGAAACTGTGGCCGAAGGATATGCATGGCGTGGCGCTCGATCTGGACGAAGAACGAGACGAGGCTAACCCATCGCCAGGCGAAAGCCGAAACGATATTGGGCCGCAAACGCAGATGTCAGGAATGATTTCCGCGCCGTGCCAGTTCCTCGAGATAGGCGCAGAACATGTCGGCCAGCCCGTCGGAATACCGTGCGATCTCCGCCTCATGGCGCGGCGTCTCCGAGAACCGTTTTCCGACCTCGCTCAACGTCGTCTTGATCAGCTCACAGGCAAGCTCGCGCGCCGCCTCCGAAGCGTCGGGCAGTGTCTCCTGCATGAAGCTTGCAACGATCCCCTCGCCGGCGGTGCGCGCATCCCGCGCCTCGGGCGCATCGCGATAGAGCGGAGCTGCATCACTGAGCGCGCCGCGGATCGCAGCCTCCTCGCATTCGGAGCGGACGAATGCGTGCACCAGCGCTCGCAGCCGCGCCAATGGCGGCTCTGCCCGATCTTCGAGGATGCCGCGCAGAAGCTCGGTCGTGCGCCGCCACTCGTCACTCTGGAGACGAAACAGGATGGCCGCCTTGTTCGGGAAATATTGATAGAGCGATCCGACGCTCACCCCGGCCCGCTCCGCCACCCGCGCCGTGGTGAAACGCTGTGCGCCCTCCTTGGCCAGGACCTGAACAGCGGCATCGAGAACGGCCGCAACAAGCTCATTGGAGCGGGCCTGCTGCGGCTGTTTTCGTGAGGAAACTGAACGACTTCGGCGATCCGCCACGACATGCCCCCGGGAATGCGAATAGGAAACACGACGAATTAGTCGTATTTCAATCCGCACGCAAGCACACGCCTTGTCAGGACATTTGCGAAGACATTCGGAGACATCACATGACGACCCCGACCATCACATCGCTCGCACCGCTGCTGAACCGCTTGTTCGATCAGGCCGACGCCGCGAACAGCGCGACATACGCCGCTTTTGCCGACGTGTCCGACGCCGATCGCGCGCGGATGATGCGGAGCAAGACTGACTACCGTGATCTCTACGGACGCCTGAAGGACGTCCCCCTCGCCGTCTCGCGCGAGACGGGCCAACTGCTCTACATGCTGGCGCGCAGCTCTCGCGCCAGAACGATCGTCGAGTTCGGCACCTCGTTCGGCATCTCGACCCTGCACCTCGCTGCGGCGCTGCGCGATAATGGCGGCGGCCGCCTCATCACCAGCGAGTTCGAACCGTCCAAGGCGGCGCGGGCCCGGGAGAACCTGTCGGTCGGCGGACTGATCGATCTCGTCGACATCCGCGAGGGCGATGCGCTGACGACGCTTCGCACCGACCTGCCCGATACGATCGACCTCGTGCTGCTCGACGGCGCCAAGGCGCTTTACCCTGACATCCTCGATCTCGTCGAGGACCGTCTCAAGCCCGGTGCGATCATCGTGGCCGACAATGCCGACGACAGCCCCGACTATCTCGCGCGGGTCCGCAAGCCCGGAAGCGGCTACATGTCGACACCCTTCGCCGAAGACGTCGAGCTCTCCGTACGGATCAACTGACTTCGCATCCAATCGGCAGGACATCCGGTGCCGCCGCGCGTCGCGCGGCGGCGAAGCAGCGGAAACTTCTCCCCGTTTCGCGGTTCCGGCCTGTCGCAGGCCCGTCACTCACACGTGATACGTCGTCCCGTGAAAAGCCATGTCCGGTGTGCTAAACATACCGACCGTACGGTATCTTTCACGCACCATGTCCGGTTTGCCATGACGTCCGCCTTCACTTCCTATGCTGCGCTTGCCCTCGCCATCGTCTTCGAGGTGACTGCGTCCGCTTTCCTGCAGCAGTCCGCGCAGTTCACGCGGCCATGGCCGACGCTGGCCATGGTGCTGTTCTACGTCGCCTCGTTCTATGCGCTGTCGATCGCCATCCGGGTCATCCCGCTAAGCATCGCCTATGCGATCTGGGGCGGCGTCGGCATCATCCTGACCGCGACCGTATCCTTCGTGCTGTTCCGCCAGATGCTGGATGCCGCGGCCTTCGTCGGCATCGGGCTGATCGTCTCGGGCGTCGTGGTCATCAATCTGTTCTCGCAGACCACGGCGCATTGATGCCGGCGAGCGCCTACACCCGCGCCAAACAGCCCGAGCAGGTCCGGCGCGCCCTGCTCGACCATGCAGCGGCGATCGCCATGGATCACGGCGTCTCGGGCATCACCGTGCAGGCGGTCGCGGCGGCAGCCGGCGTTACCAAGGGCGGGCTGTTCCATCATTTCGGCAGCAAGCAGGCGCTGATCGAGGGACTGTTCGCCGATCTCCTCGCCCGCGTCGATGCCGAGATCGACGCCGCCATCGAAGCCGATCCCAAGCCGCGCGGCGGCTTTACGCGCGCCTATGTCAATGCCGTCTTCACCGGCAAGGCCTTCGGCTTTGCGACGCCCTGGGCGGCGCTGAGCATGGTCGTCGTCACCGATCCTTCGCTGCGCCGGCTCTGGAACGACTGGATGAAGGCGCGCCTGAAACGCCACCGCGCCACCGACGCGACGCCTGAACTCCATGTCATCAGGCTCGCCGCCGACGGCGCATGGCTGTCTTACGTCACGACGGGACAGACGCGGATGAATGCGGAGCTACGCGCCGTGCACGACCGCCTGATCGCGCAGACCTATCGGCGCGAATAGCGGGACAACGTCTACTGGCCCTGCTCTGGCTTTGGCGGGCGCGGCCTGGATCGCTGGCTCTTTTTGGCAGGCTTGCCTGCCGCTGCCGGGGGCGGCGTATCCGCCGACACCAGATAGTCTGCGAGTACCTTGGCGGAGTCGGAGCTTGTCGAATAATGGTCCTTCAGGAACCAGGACAGAGTCAGGCTGTAGCGCCCCTTCGCGAGCCCGCGCGCGCTGCGATGGCAGGTCGCGCAACCGTTCGCGAAGAGCTTTTCGGGCGATTTGCCCGCGTCGAGATTTTGCGCGGAGGCGACCGTCGCGGCCAGCGCGGCGGCTACCAACGTGATCGGGAGTGCGATGAGATCGCGCCCCGGCCGAAACGGCGAAATCAAATCCGTCCCCTCGTCTCCCCGGCAGTCAGGCCGCCAATAGCTGGTCGAATTCGGGCGGCGTGTAGGCCTTGCCATCCTGGTCGGTGATGACGACCTGCCAGCCTTCGCTGGCCCAGACTTTTGCCTTGGCCACGATGAGCAACCGGCTCTCGCGGGCAAAACTGCACTTCTCATTGTCGCGTTCTGCGATCATCTTATAGGCCAATGCGCATCCCCTTGCGTTGCCCTGCACCCGTTTCCCTCGTGGCAGCGGGCTTTGGCGGCAATTCGCCGGGAGCGTGGCAATTTGGTGCCATCCACGGCAGCATTGTGCTTTGGTTCCGGCTGGACGAAGGAGATTGAGCATGTGGTGCATCAAGAACGCGATTCCGCTTGCCGCGGGCTTGTTTGGGATGGCGCTGACTGGCGTGCCCGCCGATGCCCAGACTTACGATCCGCGCTATCCCGTCTGCATCGAGATCTACACGATCGACGGCAGCAACATCGATTGCAGTTTCATGTCGATTGCGCAGTGCGCCGCGACGGCGTCGGGGCAGTCGGCGCAGTGCTACGCCAATCCCTATGCTGCACCTGGAAGGTCGGCGAGCCCGATCCCGTCGCCGCCGCGACGGAGCCGATAGCCCAGTATATCCGCTAGTGCACGCGAATGGCGTGGGGGCGGCCGAGATCGATCAGGCCCTGTACGGCCGAAAGGCGATCGTCGAGCGCAGCAATGGTGAGCAGCAGATTGTTGCGGCGCTCGTCGAGCATTCCCATCTCGGCACCGGTGAGCTTCGTGCCCGTCCGCTCCTTGTGAATCCCGTCGAGGGATTCCCGCAATCCGGCAATCAGGCCGGTCAGTTGTTTGGCCTCCTTGGTCATAGACTTCTTCGCGACATTCTGGCGGCGCGTCTCCGCCGGGTTCTGTCTCATCGTCATCCTCCCGTAGCCCCGCTGCCCCGAGTGGATGCTTACAGCTTTGAGTAGACGTATTACGATCGATGAAATCTGCCCGCGAAGAACTTTCTTAAATTGGATGCGCCGGGAACCGGGAACCCAGCACACGCAGAATGCCCGGCGCGACGGCCGGGCCTTCGTTGCACGTTCTAATGCCTCGGCTGCCCGCCGCGCCGAGTGCGCGTCAATTCACCCTCAGCATGAAACCGTCGAAATACGACGCAAGCGCAGCGAAATCGTCGAGCGGCAGCACGGCCGCAACATACTGATCCGGCCGCACCACAACCATACAACCGACCTTGCGATCGATGCCGCGCATATCGAAGACGTCCTGGCCGCTCTTGATGTCGGGACAGAACATCTTCTCGTAATCGAGCAAACCATAGCGGCCCTTGCGCGGGAGCAGCAGCGCCGGCATCGCCTCGATCGCGAGCTCGCGGTGATCCTGCTGGAAGACCGCGCGCAGATCGATCACGCTGTCGATGTCCGACCGCTCAAGCGTAAAGCGCCTGACCGGCGACTCCCTGGCCTCGGTGAGGAAATTGCAGAGAGCACGAATGCCCGAGCCTGTCGCCGCCGGATCCTCCGCTGGCGAGAACGCATAGATCCGGAAGCGGCCATCGGCCTGCCCGGCGTGGCCGAGATGAACCGGCTTGGCGTCGCCGAGGCGAATGACCGGCGCGGAATGAAAGCGCTTGCCGATGACGAGGCCCTCGGCGAGGTGCTGGTGCGCCGTCGACCCCGTGAGCACCGAGGGCTTGTAATGCGTCGCCGTGCCCGCGGTGTAACGGCCGTGGCGAACGAAATAGTCCTGCGTCTTCGCCGCGTCGGCGCCGCCGGCCTTGGCGGCAGAGGCCAAAATCCCGGCCCATTCGCGGTCGAAGTCGATCAGTTCCTTGGCCACCGCCTGCCGCTCGGCCGAATAGGAATGCAGCAGGTTCGGCGCGCATTGCCTGCGCAGGACGGCAGCGAGCTTCCAGCCGAGATTGAAGGCGTCCTGCATCGAGACGTTCATGCCCTGCCCCGCCTTCGGGCTGTGGGTGTGGCAGGCGTCGCCGGCGATGAAGATGCGCGGCAGGCGTGTCGCGATTTCGGCCCCCGGTACGTCGTCGAACTTGTCGGTCAGGCGCTGGCCGATCTCGTAGACCGACCACCAGGCGATCTCCTTCACGTCAAGCGTATGCGGCTTCAAGATCCGCTGCGCCTTCGCGATCACGTCCTCGGCGGTGATGTTGAGGTTGGCCACGCGCTCGCCGACATCGAGCTTTGCGAGTTCGACATAGAGGCGGACCATGTAGCCGCCCTCGCGCGGAATGATCAACAGGCTGCCGTCCTTCGCCGACTGGATCAACGCCTTGAAGCGGATGTCAGGAAAATCGGTCACCGCCAGCACGTCCATCACGCCCCAGGCGTGGTTGGCGGAATCGCCGTGCAGCTCGCGGCCGATCGACTTGCGCACCGTGCTGCGCGCGCCATCGCAACCGACGACATAGCGCGCCTTGATCGTCTCGACTTTGCCCTCGTTCGCGGCATCGACGCGTTCGAGACGGACCGTGACGGCATGATCATTGGGCCCTGCAGCCGGGTCGACCCGCAGGTCGAGCAGACGGCGGCTGTAGTAAGGCTCGAGCCTGGCCGGCGATTTGCGCATGACGTCGAGAAAGCCGTCATGGATGCGCGCCTGGTTGAGGATGACGTGCGGGAATTCCGACAACCCGTCCTCGACGTCCTGCACCCGGCCGCTGCGCACGATGTTCTCGGGCGCCCGTTCGTCCGGCTTCCAGAAGGTGGTCTCGTTGACCCAATAGGCTTCCTTCAGCACGCGCTCGCTGAAACCGTAGGCGTGGAACATCTCCATGGTGCGGCAGGCGACGCCGTCGGCCTGCCCCACCAGCAGCCGCCCCGGCTTCTGCTCGACGATGCAGGTCTTGATGTCGGGGAATTGCGCGAGCTGCGCGGCGAGCGTCAGGCCCGCGGGGCCGCAACCGACGATGAGGACGTCGACCTCCGCGGGCACAGTGCCCGCGGCGCCCGAGGGCTGCACGCGCTCGGTCGGATCGGCAATGTCAGGATCGCCCGGCTGAAATCCATTGAGATGGAATTGCATGAGCACCGCTCCCGAAACATTCTGTCTGGATATTGATCAGTATGCTGACTATCAGTATACTTGTCAATGATCCGCACCACTCCCCCTCGATGGAGACTTCGGTGAGCGACCCCAACGACATGCCCGGACATCTGGCGCGCCGGTTCCAGCAGATCGCCGTGGCCGTGTTTCTGGCCGAGGTTGAGGACGCCGGTTTCGACCTCACCCCGGTGCAATACGCCGCACTCGCCACCATCAAGGCCAATCCGGGCCTCGACCAGGCGACGCTCGCCGGCCTGATCGCCTACGACCGCACCACCATCACCGGCGTGATCGACCGCCTCGTGCAGAAGAGCCTGATCGAACGCCGTGCCAGCCCCCGCGATCGCCGCGCACGCGAGCTTGAGATCACGGATGAAGGCCGCCGCACGCTCCGCAAGATCACGCCCGCGGTGGAATCCGCGCAGCGCGTCATGCTGCGCGGCCTCAACGCCAAGGAAGGCGATGAACTGATGCGCCTGCTGCGCAAGGCGATTGCCGCCGGCAACGAGCTCAGCCGCGCGCCGCTGCGCGAGGCATGAGGGCAACGCACGCCCCGACATGCGACAAACAGGCAGCCTACTCCGATACCCCACTACGTAATTGTCGCACTCACCTGCAACGCGGAGATAACTTTCGGCTGCTAGGGTCGGCACCATTCTGCGTTTAACGCGCGATTAACTTTGCCGGTTCGGGAGTTCGAGATGTTCAGATTCCACATTGCCGCGACGGTCGTCGTCTTCTCGACCATTCCCGCGCTTGCGGGCGGCCATGGCGGTCATGGTGGCGGCGAACCAGCGCCGGCGAAGGTCGAAGCTCAACCCGCGCCGGCCAAGGTGATCCTGACCAAGCAAGGCGCCAAGCTCGTCGATCTCAAGGGCATGACGCTTTACACTTACGAGCGCGACACCACCGGCAAGACATCGAGCTGCAACGGCAAGTGCACCGAGAGCTGGGTGCCGCTCGTCGCCACCGCCGAAGCCAAGGCCGTCGGCGACTTCACGGTGATCAGCCGCGACGACGGCAGCAAGATGTGGGCTTATCGCTACCGCCCGCTTTACACATCGCCCGCCGACAAGGCGCCGGGCGATGCCAACGGCACCGCCACGACCCTGCAATGGCGCATCGCGCGGCCTGAAGACTAAGACCGCGAGATCAAACTAGCCGGCCAGCTCGGCCCCGACTCGATCTTTGCGCTCTGGCCGGGCGGCAGCACCACCACGGTCGAATTGAGCTTCACCCGGTCGAACAGATCGATGACGTCCTCGTTGCGCATTCGGATGCAGCCGGACGAGATCGCCTGTCCGATATATTCGGGCTGGTTGGTGCCGTGGATGCGGTAGAGCGTGTCCTTGTTGCCGACATAGAGATAGATGCCGCGCGCGCCCAACGGGTTCGCAGGACCGCCGCGCACGCGTGCCGGATAAGGGCCGAGCCGCGCCTGGATGTCCGCCGTCGGAACCCAGTCCGGCCATTCGGCCAGACGGCCGACCCGGGCCACGCCCGAGAATGCCATGGCCTCCTCGCCGACGGCGACGCCGTAGCGGATCGCCTTGCCGTCAGGCAGAACGTAATAGAGATAGCGCGCGTCGGTATCGACCAGGATCGTGCCCGGCTGCTCCTTGCGCGGATAATCGACGACGTGGCGGAGAAACTGCTCGGGCACGTTCGCCTGCGCATATGGCGCGTTTGCGAGCAACTGACGGTCGCGCGCAGTCATGCTCGCATCCGTCGATGGAGAAAGCGTCGTTTGCATGCAGCCACCAAGCGGCAGCAAGGCCACGACGAACAAAGCGAGTAGAGATTTCGGCACCACCGGCCCCCGATAGCGAATGGCAGCGCCCCCAGCAACGCGACATGTTGCCCAAATCGTGCTGAAAGCAAGGCACTTTGGAACACGTCCGCGTGTAGGGCCGATCGGGTTCCATCACCACAAACGGCGGACAAGGGTCGCACCATCTCCATCCCCTCGCCTTGCTTTGGTCAAACCCGGCTGGACTCGTGCAGCTCAAGGTTCGGGATGGGGCTCACCACAACAGATCGGCTCGCGCCAATGCGGACGATGAAGGCATCAAAGGAGCTGCGATGCTCGCGACGCTGAACAGCAGTCAAATCGTCGATGAGATCGTGAAGGACACGGTCAAGGACAATGACCCGCACGACGCGGTGCAGATCTCGCCCGAGATGGTGCAGGTCTCGCGCCCGATCAGCGTCGCACCCACACTCGCGCCGGAGATGACCGTGCGTCCGGAGCCGAAATTTGCACCGGAGCCGCAAGCTAATTCCCACGCCAATGCGAAGATTAATTCCGATGCCGATGCCAAGATCAACTCCACGATCAACCCGAAGATCAATCGCGACATCAGCCTGGAGCCGAAATTCGCTCCTGTGACCGCGCCGCAGGCGGCAGCGCCCTCGGTCGACACCGGCGTGCGCGTGACAACGAGCGACGGTCCTGTCAGGCCCAAGAAGTCCGCAGCGGGCAAGTGGCTGCGCGGTGCATTCGTCACATTCCTGTTCGCGGGCGGCAGCGCGGCTGCGACCATCGCCTGGGAGCAGCACGGCGACACCGCCAGGCACATGCTCGCGCAATGGACGCCGGCTTTGGCGGCATTGTTGCCCGCGACATCGCAGACCGCGCCGGCCGCCGCCGCGCAAGCTGCAACGCCGGCAACGCAAGCTGCGACGGATCAGGCCGCCGATCAGCCTGCCACGCAGGCTGCGGCCGCGCAGCCTGCCGCTCCACCGCCCACACAGGTCGCGGCAGCCGCGCCTGCCGCATCACAACCCGACGACGCGCAGACGGTGCAATCGCTGACGCGCGATCTCGGCCTGATGGCGCAGCAGATCGAAACGCTCAAGGCCAGCATCGCCGAGTTGAAGGCAGGTCAGGAGCAGATGGCGCGCGACATGGCGAAGCCGGCTGCACCTAAACCTGTCGTCGAAGCCAAACCCCCTGTTGATCCGCGCGCACGCGTATCCGCAGTCGCGCCCCGCGCACCGGTACCGCCACCGCCGCCGGTTCGTAAGCCGAAGCCGGTCGTATCGCACACCTACATGCCGGCCTATTCGCCGCCGCCGCCCGCGCCTGCGCCTGCGCCTGCGCCGCCGCCGTCACAGGCTGCCGCGCTGCCGCCGCCTCCTCCGGTCGCGACGACGCAAGCCATTGCAGATGACGATGGACCCGTCGTGCGTCCGCCGATGCCGCTGCGTTAACACGCGGCGCAACGTCGCGCAGACTGGTCTGATCGATATGCAGCGCTGAAGTCCGGGTTACTACGGGCAAGCGATGCATCGATCGGTTGCTTCAAGAGAAAAGGCCGTCGGGATCTATGCCGCCGGCCTTCTCTTGCAGCTGCCGGTTCCCGGAGCCCGGTTTTGCTGCAATTCCATGCCTTATGATCAGGCTGACATATTTAATAAAATCTTAAAGCGTCGTCACGCTGCACATCATTTCTGCGCCATGAGCACAGAGATTGCGCGGTCCGTTCATCGGTTGGATATCGACTCAGTGGTACGATCCCTCATGCTTTGAAGACTTCAGCTGAAGCCTTCCCTTCAGGAAATTGGGTCGTCACACCGGGGAATTCGGATGCCTTACTATTCCTTCGATCTCGTGGTCGGTGAAGAGTTCAAGAACCAGGGCGAAATCATCCTCGAGGATATCGAGGTCGCCTCCGATCGCGCCATCCAGCTCGCAACCGAGCTGTCGCAGGTGAAGCCGGAGCTGCAGCAGAAGGGTTGCGCGGTACGCGTCACCGATCGCGACCACAACGAGGTCTATCGTACGCCGCTCGATCCCGTACCGGCCTGGCAACGCTGAATTACGCTTCCAGACTTGGCGGCTCGAACCAGTTCGTCAGCGACAATCCGCCATCGACGACGAACGCAGCACCGGTGACATAAGCCGACAGCTTGTTCGACAGTACCGTAAGCGCCATCGGCGCGAGGTCGCTGGCCGCGCCGAGACGTCCGAGCGGAATGTGTTTCGCCAGCGAAGCATCCGCAACGAAGCCACCTGCTGCGATCGCCCCCGGCACCAGCGCGTTGACGCGGATGCCGTGACGGCCAAAACTCTTCGCGAGCTCTTTCACCAGCATCGCCATACCCGCCTTCGCCGTCGAGTAGTGCGGCAGATTACGTGGCGTGCCCGCGTGCAGTGACGTCAGGAACAGGAACGAGCCCGGCCGCTTCGCAGCGATCAGCTGCTTCGCGATCTCGCGCGACAGGTGAAATCCGGCGCCGAGATTGACGGCGTGCATCTCCTGCCAGGTCTTGCGATCGACCGCGAGCGCGTGATCGGCCTCGCGCCGCGGCGGCGATGCGCTATGCACCAAATGCGAGATCCCGCCGAACGCAGCGTGCGCGGCAGCAAGCAATTCGTCGCACGCCTCGAGCTTCGCGAGATCGCCGACCCACGGCGTCGCAAGCTCAGGCTTGCTGCTCGCCGCGATCGCGGCACTCACCCGCTCCGCGCTGATATCGGCGAACACCGTCCGCACGCCCTCGCCGACCAGCGCCTGCGCGATCGCGCGGCCGATGCCGTTGCCAGCGCCGGTGACGAGCGCGGTGTCGGTTGAAGGATCGAACGGCGTGCTGAACAGGCTCATGTCACTCTCCGGACCGGGGACGCCGGCCACGATAGCGCACTGCAACGCGAAGCGACAAATGCGTCCCGGCGCCATTGCGGAGCGAGCCGCCGGACGCTAGCCTTCCAAAAAAACGTGGAGGACCCAAGGATGCGCACCGGTTTCCTGATCGCAGGCCTGTTGCTGATCGCCAGTTCGGCCCAGGCCGAGGACCATAAGCGCTCGACCTATGTGACGCTGGTCCTGCAGGCCTTCGCCGCCAAGGTCGAATGTCCGGGTACGGACGTCGTCTATCAGGACCTGGTGCAGAAGGCGGAGCAGATGCAACTGCCCGAAGGCACCACCGAGAAGGTGCGCAAGGCGATCGCCTGGATGCACACCGGCGGCAAGATGGGCGAGAAGCAGGATGACGATCTGATGGCCGAAGTCGCGGTGGCGACGCAGGCGACCGACCTCAACCAGCGCCGCCTGGGCATGCCGAGCTGGTGCGAGGCGCAGAAGACCAACCTCGCCGGCCTGATCCGCGCCAAAGGCGGCTAGTTCTCAACTCTGAAAGCGTTAAGCACGCCGCGACGGAACCGCCAGCGCGGCCCATAATCGTCATATTCCTCGCCAGTGTAGGGGTCTCGTCGAACAGGAGACCCCCATGCGGATCACCCATCTCGTTCTTGCCGCTGCTGTTGCGACCAGCGCCGCGCTGACCGGGCCGGCGCTTGCGAGAAGCGCCGATGCTCAGAAGGGCGAGGACAAGCAGGCTTCGTCGCCGACCTGCAGCGCCTACCAGCAAGCCCCGGACGGATCGTGGGAGCCGCTCCCCTGCAAGGAAACCGGCGAGCACGGCCAGCCGCAGACCCAGCACAAGTCGGCCGCACAAGGCGCCGAACAGAGCGAGCGTTAGTCGGCACCTAGTCGCGGGAACTTGGCAGGCCGCTTCCGGGTTGGGCCGGACGGCTTGCCGAGGTGCGTTCGACCGCTAGAATGCGATCGGCAGGGCCGAGGAGCGGCCCTTTGGAAACGCCAACCCCGCGAGCACTTGTGGATTCGATCGACCTTGAGGACCTTCAACGCCGCCTGAAGGCATTGGAGGAGGAAAACGCACGCCTGAAGGCGCTCGGGGCAGCCGACCAGACCGGGCGCCGCAAGGCGGAAACAGCCCTGGCCGAAAGCGAATCTGCTCTGGCTGAGAGCGAGGAGCGCTACCGAACGCTGTTCAACTCGATCGACGAAGGCTTCTGCATCATCGAATTCTTCGATGGGCCGCATGGGCCGCTCAGCGACTACATCCACATCGAAGCCAATCCCGCTTACACCCAGCATGCCGGCATTCCCAATGTTGTCGGCCAGAAGGTCCGCGAGATGGTCCCGGGCGAGGCCGACGGCTGGGTCGAGCTCTATGGCGGCGTGCTCAGGACCGGACAGCCGATCCGATTCGAGCGCGAGCTGGTCGCAACCGGCCGTCACCTGGAACTCGCCGCCTTCCGCGTCGAGCCCGCAAGCCGCAAGCATGTCGCGGTGCTGTTCCAGGACATCACCAAGCGCAAGCGCGCCGAGGCCGAACTGCAAAGCCTCAACGAGACGCTGGAGGCGCGCGTGGTCGCGGCGCTGGCCGAGCGCAAGCTGATGGCCGACATCGTCGAGGGCACCAATGCCTTCGTTCAGGTCGTCGACCCGAGCTTCCGCTGGCTTGCGATCAACGGCGCCTCGGCGCAGGAATTTCACCGTATTTTCGGGATCATGCCGAAGGTCGGTGACAACATGCTTGAGCTCCTTGAAGATCAACCGGAGCATCGCGCTGCCGTCCATGCGGTCTGGTCGAAAGCGCTTGCGGGCGAGGAGTTCGTCGAGATCGGCGAGTTTGGCGACCCCGGCCGCTCCCGCCGAGCTTACGAGATGCGCTTTAACTGCCTGCGCGATGGCGACGGCCAGCTCATTGGCGCCTACCAGTTCGTCTACGACGTGACCGAGCGCCTGCGGGAACAGGAGCGCCTGCGCGAGGCCGAGGAAGCGCTGCGGCAGTCGCAGAAGATGGAGGCGGTCGGCCAGCTCACGGGCGGCATCGCCCACGATTTCAACAATCTGCTCACCGGCATCATCGGTTCGCTGGAACTGCTGCAGACGCGGCTCGGCCAGGGCCGCGTCAAGGAGATCGACCGTTACGTCACGGCGGCACAGGGCGCGGCCAAGCGCGCCGCCGCGTTGACGCACCGCCTGCTCGCCTTCTCGCGTCGGCAGACGCTCGATCCCAAGCCGACCGACCTCAACCGCCTCGTGATGGGCATGGAGGAACTGGTTCGCCGCACCGTCGGTCCGGAGATTGCCGTCGAGGTCGTCACCGCCGGCGGCCTGTGGCCGACGCTGATCGATGCCTCGCAGCTCGAAAACGCCCTCCTCAACCTCTGCATCAACGCGCGTGACGCGATGCCGGGCGGCGGCCGCATCACCATCGAGACCGCCAACCGCTGGCTCGACGAGCACGGCGCCGGCGAGCGCGATCTGGAGCCCGGACAGTACGTTTCGCTCTGCGTCACTGATACCGGCACCGGCATGACGTCCGATGTGATCGATCGCGCCTTCGACCCGTTCTTCACCACCAAGCCGATCGGCCAGGGCACCGGCCTCGGCCTCTCCATGGTCTATGGCTTCGTGCGTCAATCGGGCGGCCAGGTCCGGATCTATTCCGAGGTCGGGCAAGGCACCACCATGTGCCTCTATCTCCCGCGCCATTATGGCAAGGAGGCTGACAAGCCTGCGGTGCTCGCCGCCAAACCTGCGCCCCGCCCGCAGGCGGACCACACCATCCTGGTCGTCGACGACGAGCCGTCGATCCGCATGCTGCTGACGGATGCGCTGGAGGAGATCGGCTTCAGCGTGCGCGAAGCCCATGACGGCCCGACCGGCCTGAAGATTTTGCAATCAGATGACACCATCGAACTGCTCGTCACCGATGTCGGCCTGCCCGGCGGCATGAACGGCCGCCAGCTCGCGGACGCCGCGCGCACGACGCGGCCGGAGCTGAAGGTGCTGTTCATCACCGGCTATGCGGAGAATGCTATCATCGGCAACGGTCAACTGTCGCCCGGCATGCAGGTGCTGACAAAGCCGTTCGTAGTCGAGGCGCTGGCAAGCCGCGTCCTCGACATGATCAAGGATGGAAGCGCGCGGAGCTAATCAGCTGTGCGCCGGCCCGCGCATGATCTTCATGGCGTCCGCAATGTGACGCCATTCCCTGGCCTCATCGGCCTCGCCGCGGCCCTCGCAGGCCTGCGCCTGTTCGGCGGCCTTCGCGATCGCCGCAAAACCATGCTGTTCCAGCATCTGCCGCGCGACGGTGTGGACCTGGACCTCGGACATCATGGGCGCTCTCCTGTCGTAAGGGAACCGCGGCGCCCGGCTCGGCGCTCCACGGGTATTTGACAACGATCTCGCCGCACGCCCCGTTCCGCACCTCGACGATCACATCGGCAGACCCAGGAACTTGAACGGTTGCGACTCACGGAAGCTCGCGGTCGCATCGCCCGCGAAGGTATGATCCTGATCCGGGCCGAGATCGAGCTTCTTCACCTTGCCGGTCTGCGGCGAAAAATCGATCGCCTTGAGGTCGACCCAGAATGTGTTCGGCGTCAGCACCGACTCGAAGAAGTAAAGCTTGCGCTGATGATCGGCGACCGTTCGCCAGCGCGTCGAGGAGATGTTCGGCTCGTCCGGCGTGTTGATGCCGAACGGCACCGAGACGTTGCGGATCACACTGAAGACGCTGGCGAGTGCGCGGTTGCGGTTCTCCTCCTTCGGGATCGCGTTGACGTAGAAGGACGCCCGGGCAAAGCGATCCGACGCGCGGTTGGTGCCGGGCAAGAACACGGTGCCGCCGATCTGCTTCCAATAGGCGTTGAGCGCCAATTGCTCGTCGAATGTCGGCGAGTTCGTCATCACCTGGTATTCGCGGCCGTGATGAATGACCTGCCTGCCGCCGATATATTCGACGATCGCGCTGTCGCCGCTCGCATCCGAGATCGACAGATGCAGCGTCGCGAGGCGCTTTTCGCCGGGCACGTTGTCGGTCACGATCGTGAACGGCTCCTTCGCGAGCGTATCGACGGCCTCCTGCACGGTCGCGAAATTGTCGAGCACATATTGCGCCCAGGCGGCAATCGTCAGGCCCGGTCTGCTCTGGTCGAACTTCGGGTACTCGGATTCCACCAGCCACAGGATATTGGCCATCAGCCCGGCCTCGTTGAGCCCGTCGGTCGTCGAGATGTCGTAACCCGACGCGATCACGCTGCCGTATTTCGAGGTCCATTGCAGCGAGTTCGGTCCCGCTTCGCCGCTCCGCGCCATGCCGCGCGGAAAGATCCAGAGATTGGTGGCGACATCGCTCTTCCAGTCCATCGAGCGTGCCGTGATCACCTGGCCGCCTGCGCCGAGATAGACGAGCCGCGTGCAGGCTTGCGCGAGCGACGGCGCGGCGGCCATCCCGACGGCTAGCAGTCCCGCTGTGATGCGTTGATGGATCGTTCTTCCTGACGACATGGCGCCACCCTTCTTCCAAACCAGCAGGGCGCGCAATCTCTCGCGCCGACAATCCAGCGTCGAGACGGAATCGGGCAAAACCGTGGTTTCGCCAGGAGCAAAAGAGCGCAAAAACAAAGGCGGCCCGCCATGCCCGGCGGACCGCCTTCTCACCCACCCCAAATGGGCCGTCAGTCGCGTCCCCTACGCGACCGCCACTTTCTTGCGCTCGAAGTCGTTGGGCACTTCGATGTCGACCTCGAGGGTCGAGACCTCGTCGCCGCGCTCGAGCCGCACGATGACCTTGGTCGGGTCCAACGTGACGTGCCTGGAGACGACAGCGAGGATTTCCTCACGCAGCACACCGAGCAGATCGGGCTGGCCGCGCATTCCGCGTTCATGGGCCAGCAGGATCTGCAGCCGTTCGCGAGCGACGGGTGCGGACGCCTTGTTGCCGCGGAGAAGCCGGAGCAAACCCATGCTCATGCAGCCCTCCGTCGCAGCAGTCGATCCATGAAGCCCTTGCGCTCGGTCGGCACCTGCATCGGCACAGTATCGCCGCACAGCCGGCGCGCCGCGTCGATATAGGCCCGCGCCGGAGCACCTTCCGCATTCGACAGCGTCACCGGCGTGCCGACGTTGGAAGCGCGCAGCACGTCCTGGCTCTCGGGAATGATGCCAAGCAGCGGCGTCGCGAGAATTTCGAGGATGTCGTCGATGGTCAGCATTTCGCCGCGCGCGGCGCGCGAAGGATCGTAGCGGGTGATGAGAATATGCTTCTCGACGCGCTCGCCCTTCTCGGCCCGCACGGTCTTGGAATCGAGCATCCCGATGATGCGGTCGGAATCGCGCACCGAGGACACTTCCGGATTGGTGACGATCACGGCCTCGTCGGCAAAGCGCATCGCCATGGAGGCGCCGCGCTCGATGCCGGCCGGGCTGTCGCAGATCACCCAGTCGAAGCGGCTGCGCAGCTCGTCGATAACCTTGCCGACGCCCTCTTCCGTCAGCGCGTCCTTGTCGCGGGTCTGCGAGGCCGGCAGCAGCCAGAGGTTCTCCAGCCGCTTGTCCTTGATCAGCGCCTGCGGCAGCTTGGCGACACCCTGCACCACATTGATGAGGTCGAACACGACACGGCGTTCAGCCCCCATCACGAGGTCGAGGTTGCGCAGGCCGACGTCGAAATCAACGACGACGACCTTGTCGCCGCGTTGCGCCAGCGCCGCTCCCAATGCGGCGGTCGTGGTGGTCTTGCCGACCCCGCCCTTGCCTGATGTCACGACCAGTACCTTGGCCATCTCGATTGTCTCCTTCTGGTCAGTTCAGCGCGGTAATTCGCATGGTGTTGCCCTGCAGCCAGGCCTGGGCCGGCTTGCCGCGGAGGGCTTCGTCGATATCGTCGGCAGTCTGGTAAAACCCATCGATCGCAAGCAGTTCGGCCTCGATCTTCTGGCAATAGATGCGCGCGCTCGTGTGACCGTTCACGCCCGCCATGGCACGGCCGCGGAGCGCGCCGTAGATGTGGATGGAGCCACCGGCGACGACTTCCGCACCCGAGCCGACCGAGCCCAGGATGGTGACGTCGCCCTCGGGGAAGATCACGGTCTGGCCGGAGCGCACGGGCGCCTCGATCAGCAGCGAGGTCGGCTTGGTCTCGGCCTTCGCTTCCGGCTTCTTCGGCGCGCTCGGCTCGATCACGCAGCTGCGGCCGCCCGACAGCAGCGGCGGCATCATCGGCGTCAGACGGCCCTCGTCCACGCCCTCGATGCCGAGCACGCGGATGTTGCGGTCCTGCAGGCTGGTGAGCAGATGACCGATGCCGGCCTGGCTCAGATCGACCGAGGACAGGTCGATCACCACGGGCCGGCCGGCGAAGAAGCCCGGCGACCGGGCGATGGTCGCGTCGATCTCGGCGAGCCAGTCCTGGATTGGAACCGTGGGCACGAAGACGAAGGCCACATAGGAGCGCCCGCGCAGGCGCACCATTTGGCGTTGTGGTTTGGTTGCAGCCTCCATGGCGGCCGACTCGTTCCCTGTTATTGAATGGTTAACGATGCGACCGATATGGTTAACGAGCAGTTAATTTCTCGGTGGGGTTACGTGAGCCGGATGAGCTCCGGCCGGCCAGCTCGGCTCTCGTGTCCCGGACGCGCTGCAACGCTTCTTGGCGTTGCTGCGCAGAGCCGGGACCCAGAAGGCGGCACGCGAAAACGTAGAGAGATGGGCCCCGGTTCTGCAGCGCACCGTCAAGGGACGCTGCGCAGCGTCCGGGGCGCGAGAGGAGAGTGAGGCGCGCGCCCCTCATTGTGATCATTGGTCCGATTGACACCGCCCTGCCCGCTGGCTTCGATCCGCCTCCCCGCAAACGGAGCCGATCGATGTCAATCCAGTCGTCCATCAGGCGCAAGACCGCGCCGGACATTCGGGCCCGTAAGCGCGGCGAACCGATCGTGATGCTGACGTCCTACCACGCCCATACGGCCGCACTGGTGGACCGGCATTGCGACGTCATTCTGGTCGGCGATTCCCTCGGCAACGTCATGCACGGCTTCGAGACGACGGTGCCCGTGACGCTCGACATGATGATCCTCCAGGGCGCCGCCGTGATGCGCGGGTCGAAGCAGGCGCTGGTCGTGGTCGACATGCCGTTCGGATCGTATGAAGCCTCCCCGGAACAGGCCTTCAACTCCGCGGTGCGGATCATGAAGGAAACCCAATGCGGCGCGGTAAAGCTCGAGGGCGGCGTCAGGATGGCCGAGACGATCGCATTCCTGTCCGGGCGCGGCATTCCGGTGATGGGTCATATCGGCCTCACCCCGCAATCCATCAACACGCTGGGCTCGTTTCGCGCCCAGGGCCGCAACGCGGCGGACTGGGGCCCGATCGAGGACGACGCCCGGGCGGTCGCCGATGCCGGCGCCTTCTCCGTCGTGGTCGAAGCCGTGGCCGAGCCGCTGGCGCGCAAGATCACCGAGACGATCGCGATTCCCACCATCGGCATCGGCGCGAGCGCGGCCTGCGACGGCCAGGTGCTGGTGCTCGAGGACATGCTGGGGCTGTCGCCGCGCACGCCGAAATTCGTCCGTCGCTACGGCAATCTCGGCCCGGCCATCGAAGCCGCGATCGAAAGCTACGCCGCCGACGTGCGCTCGCGCGCGTTCCCGGGAGCCGAACACGTCTACGACATGAAGAAGAGCTGACGGTGCGCGGGTAGCGCTTTCACTTCTAGCCCGGATGACGCGAAGCGCAATCCGGGAACACCGTCACCCAGGATGCACATCCCGGATTTCGCTGCGCTCCATCCGAGCTACGCTTGCCCTACTTCTTCACCTTGCTCGCGTCCATCTTGACGTTCGGATCGAGCATCTTCGTCGTGAACGCCGTCGATACGTCGAACGGCTTCTCCATGCCGAGATAGGTCTGGACCAGTTCGTAGTCCTTCTTCATCCGCTCGCCGTCGATCCAGCCGAGACCCTTGGTCGTGGTGAACTCGTCGGTCATTAGATACTTGATGCGCTCCCACTGGCGCTCCTGGTTCTCCTTGTCGAGACCTGAGACCTGGTCGAGCAGCGCCTTCAGGCACGGCGCCACGTCGGCGACGCAGGCCGCAAAGGCCTTCTGCGAAATCCGCACGAACTCCTCGGCGACCTTCGGGTTCTTCTGCAGATAGGCGCCGTTGACGATCAGCGAATTGCCGTACGGGTTGAGCCCGATGTCCTTCCAGTTGACGTAGCCGAGGTCCTGGCCGAACTCGATCACCTTGAGATCGTGCTCGTTGTAGAAGTCGCTGATGATGTCGACCGTGTGGCTCTTGAGGCCTGCGATCTTCGCGGTCGGCCCGATATTGACGAAGCTGACGGAGTCAGGTGCGATGCCCGCGGCCTTGGCGAACGCCGGCCACATCACGCGAGAGGCGTCGCCGGGCGGATTGCCGATCTTGTGGCTCGGGAAATCCTTCACGCCGTTCACGCCGTAGCTCTTCAGCCAGTAGAAGGTCTGCCCGGTGTTGGCGTAGATGCTCATCAGCGCGACGTCGTCGGCGCCCTTGCTCTTGGCGACCAGCATGGTGGCGAGGTCGGCGATGCCGAAGGCCGAGCCGCCCGAGCCGACCTTGGCGGCGGAGACGCCCGAGCCCTTGCCGACCTCGATGGTGAGGTCGATGCCGGCCTTCTCGTACCAGCCCTGCGCCTTGGCGTAATAGAACGGCGAATGGTCGGCCGTCGGCGTCCAGTTCAGGATCAGATTGACCGCCTCGCCCGCGCTCGCCGGCACCGCCGGCAGACCGAGCGCCAAAGCCACGACAGCCGCCTGCAAACGCTTCATCGCATCTCTCCTCATTGCCCGCGACCCGGCTTGTCGCTCTCCCCGTGTGAGGATACCAATGCAACAAGGCCGCCCTCAACTTGTCAACTGTTTGGTTGGAAATGCCCGCAAAACGCTCAGGCGACACCGTGCCGCAGCGGCGCGATCCCGTCGCCACCCGCAAGAAACTGCTGACCGCGGCGCGCCAGGAGTTCGCCAAACACGGCTTCGCGGGCGCCCGTGTCGACGAGATCGCCGAGCGCGCCGGCGTCAACAAGCAGCTCGTCTACCACTATTTCGGCGACAAGGACGCGCTCTATCTCGCTGTGCTGGAATGGGTTTATGCCGACATCCGCGAGCAGGAGCGCCAGCTCAATCTCGAAGGCCTGGCGCCGGAAAAGGCGATCCGCAAGCTGATCGAGGCCTCGTTCGATTACCTCGCGACCAACCCTGATTTCATCGTCCTTCTCAACGACGAGAACCGCGGCGGCGCCCGCCATGTCCGCGGCTCGACCCGGCTGGAGGCGATGCATTCGCCGCTGGTGAAGAGCGTCTCCCACATCCTGCACGAGGGCGTCCGCGCCGGCGTGTTCCGCAAGGGGATCGACCCGATCCAGCTCTATATCTCCATCGCCGGCCTCAGCTATTTCTATCTCTCCAACACGCCGACGCTGTCGGCGATCTTCGGCAAGGACCTGTCGAGTCGGGCTGCGCGGCGCGCCCGCCGCCGCCACGTCGCCGATCTGCTGCTGCATTCACTCCAGCCCTAATCAACCAACTGGTTGAAACTTGCCGCGGGGACGGTTAAGCTGACGGCCAGCGGCATCGTCGCCGCGGCAACAGGGAGCACATGGTGGCAGGAGACGCGGCCCGCACCTCGCGCAGCTTTGCGATCATCCTGATCGTGCACCTCGCCGTGCTCGTACTGTGGCAAGTCGCGGTCGATGCCTTCCACGTGCCGAAATTCATCCTGCCCTCGCCGCTCGCGACCATCCAGACGCTGGGAACCGCGAGCTATTCCTGGGGCGCCAACACGCTGGTCACCGCCATCGAGATTCTCGGCGGCTTTGCGCTCGGTGCTTTCGTCGGTGTCGCGCTGGCCGTGATCTTCAGCTGGGCGCCGCTGCTCAGCCTCGTGCTGCTGCCGCTGTTCGTGACCTTGAACATGATCCCGAAGGTCGCGTTGGGCCCGCTCTTCATCGTCTGGTTCTCCTACGGCATCGTGCCGAACATCCTGATCGCCTTCAGCATCTGCTTCTTCCCGATCCTGCTCACCACCGCGCGGGGCCTGCGCGAGGTCGAGCCTGATCTGCTCGATCTCGTCAAATCGCTGCGCGGCTCGCGCTGGACCCTGTTCCGCAAGATCCAGCTGCCGGGTTCGCTGCCTTACGTGTTCTCCGGCATGAAGGTCGGCGCCATCCTCGCGGTCGCCGGCGCCATCGTCGGCGAGTTCATCGCCTCCGAGCGCGGGCTCGGCTACCTCATGATCCAGGTGCAGTCCTCGCTCGACACGCCCGCGA
>Ga0207426_1000480_pt1 | contig 60866 bp, 56 predicted proteins | sample AraplaMF_Cvi_mMS_FD_184265 | JGI IMG/M metagenome (GOLD analysis project Ga0207426, IMG submission 184265) | Arabidopsis root microbial communities from the University of North Carolina, USA - plate scrape MF_Cvi_mMS (SPAdes) (version 2) | ecosystem: Host-associated > Plants > Roots > Endosphere...
GTTCCTGGTGCTGCCGGTGTTCCTGGTCGTCGCCTTCTCGGCGGTGCTGCCGCTGATGACGGTGGTGAACTATTCGATGCAGGACACCTTCGGCAACAACCAGTTCTTCTGGAACGGTGTCGGCTGGTTCAAGGAGCTGCTCGATCCCTCGACCGATCTCGGCGGTCGCTTCCTCGCCTCGCTCGGCCGCAACCTGTTCTTCTCGATGGTGATCCTCGCCATCGAGGTGCCGCTCGGCATCGTCGTCGCGCTGTCGATGCCGCGTCAGGGCTGGACGGTGGCAGCCTGCCTCGTGATCCTCGCATTGCCGTTGCTGATTCCCTGGAACGTGGTCGGCACGATCTGGCAGATCTTCGGTCGGCCCGACATCGGCCTGCTCGGCTATGTGCTGAACGCCATCGGCATCGATTACAACTACGTCTCCAATGAGATCGACGCCTGGGTCACCGTTATCGTGATGGACGTCTGGCACTGGACCAGCCTCGTTGCGCTGCTCTGCTATGCCGGCTTGAAGTCGATACCGGAGGCCTATTACCAGGCCGCGCAGATCGACGGCGCCTCGCGCTGGGCCGTGTTCAAGGCGATCCAGCTGCCGAAGATGAACCGCGTGCTGCTGATCGCGGTGCTGCTGCGCTTCATGGACAGCTTCATGATCTACACCGAGCCGTTCGTCGTCACGGGCGGCGGACCCGGCAACTCCACCACCTTCGTGTCGATCGAGCTGGTCAAGATCGCGCTCGGCCAGTTCGACCTCGGCAAGGCCGCGGCGCTCTCGCTGGTCTACAACCTGATCATCCTGATCGTCTGCTGGATCTTCTACACCGTCATGACCAATGCCGGCGTCGAGCGGAAGGTTCAGGCGGAAAGCGAGCCGGCGGCGGAGCCGAAGCCTTCGGCCGCGCTCAAGCCCGTGCCCGCGCTCAAGCCAAAGGAAGGAGTGGCCTGATGCATTCGATTCCCGGCCGCCGCCTCATCATGGGGCTGTTCCTGGTTTTCCTGCTGTTGCCGATCTACTGGCTCGTCAACATGAGCTTCAAGACCAACGCCGAGATCGTCTCGACGATGACCTTGTGGCCGCACACCCCGACGTTGCAGCATTACAAACGCATCTTCACCGACGAGAGCTGGTATTCCGGCTACATCAACTCGCTCGAATACGTCGTCCTCAACACCATCATCTCGATCTCGGTGGCGTTGCCGGCGGCCTACGCCTTCTCGCGCTACCGCTTCCTCGGCGACAAGCACCTGTTCTTCTGGCTGCTGTCGAACCGCATGGCACCGGCCGCGGTCTATGCGCTGCCTTTCTTCAACCTCTATTCGGCGATCGGCCTGTTTGATACGCCCTGGGCCGTCGCGCTCGCACATTGCATCTTCAACGTACCCTTGGCGGTGTGGATCCTCGAAGGCTTCGTCTCCGGCGTGCCGCGCGAGATCGACGAGACCGCCTTCCTCGACGGTTATTCCTTCCCGCGCTTCTTCATCAAGATCCTGGTGCCGCTGATCGCGAGCGGCATCGGCGTCGCCGCCTTCTTCTGCTTCATGTTCTCCTGGGTCGAGCTGCTGCTTGCGCGCACGCTGACCTCTGTTCATGCCAAGCCAATCGCGGCGATCATGACGCGCACGGTCTCGGCGGCCGGCATGGATTGGGGCTTGCTCGCGGCCGCCGGCGTGCTCACCATCATTCCGGGCGCTCTCGTGATCTGGTTCGTCCGCAACTACATCGCGAGCGGCTTTGCGCTCGGTCGCGTCTAGGGAGGCATCAATGGAATCTATTGCATGGATGGCCTGGACGCTGCCGACGGCGATTTTCTTCGCGGCGCTCGCCTGCACCCTCGGGGTCATGACGTACCTGGCCGCGGTCTATCCCGAAGCCGAGCGCGTCGGCGTGCTCAGCATTCCGACGACGCGGGGCGATCGCCTGTTCATTTCCCTGATCACGGCGGCCGTCATCCACCTGCTATGGATCGCCTTCGCCGGCACCGATGCGATCGCCACGCTGCCGATCGGTGAGGAGGGTTTTGAGATTTCGAGCCTGTGGCTCGCATCAGGAATTTCGCTGGCCACGGCCGTGCTCATTTTCCGCACGGTCTGACGCTTCGCGAAGGGACGGCCAGATCCGGGGCAACCGGGTCTGTATATAAAAGTTTGTCGCTGCAACGGAGGAACAACATGCGACAGTTTAGGAGAAGGAAAGGTCCATTGACCAAGAACAGCTTTCTGACCATGTCCAGCGTCGCCGCGCTTGCGGTGTCGTTCACCGTCTCGGCGCCGGTCCGCGCCGCCGACGATGCCACGATCCAGAAGTGGATCACCGAATTCCAGCCCTCGACGCTGTCGAAGGACGACCAGAAGAAGGAGCTGGAGTGGTTCGCGAAGGCCGCCGAACCGTTCAAGGGCATGGAGATCAACGTCGTCTCCGAGACCATCACCACCCACGAATATGAATCGCAGACGCTGGCCAAGGCGTTCTCCGAGCTCACCGGCATCAAGCTCAAGCACGACATCATCCAGGAAGGTGACGTCGTCGAGAAGCTGCAGACCCAGATGCAGTCCGGCAAGAACGTCTATGACGGCTGGATCAACGATTCCGACCTGATCGGCACGCACTTCCGCTACGGCCAGACCATCGCGCTGTCGGACTACATGACCGGTGAGGGCAAGGACGTCACCGATCCCCAGCTCGACGTCAACGACTTCATCGGCAAGTCGTTCGGCACCGCGCCGGATGGCAAGCTCTATCAGCTGCCCGACCAGCAGTTCGCCAACCTCTACTGGTTCCGCTACGACTGGTTCACCAACCCCGACTACAAGGCCAAGTTCAAGGCCAAGTATGGCTACGAGCTCGGCGTTCCCGTGAACTGGTCGGCCTATGAGGACATCGCCGAGTTCTTCACGAACGACATCAAGGAGATCAACGGCGTCAAGGTCTACGGCCATATGGACTATGGCAAGAAGGACCCCTCGCTCGGCTGGCGTTTCACCGACGCCTGGCTGTCGATGGCCGGTAACGGCGACAAGGGCATTCCGAACGGTCTGCCGGTCGACGAATGGGGCATCCGCATGGAAGGCTGCCGTCCGGTCGGCTCCTCGGTCGAGCGTGGTGGCGACACCAACGGGCCGGCCGCGGTCTACTCGATCACCAAGTACCTCGAGTGGATGAAGAAGTATGCTCCGCCGCAGGCTCAGGGCATGACCTTCTCCGAGTCGGGTCCGGTGCCGGCGCAGGGCAACATCGCCCAGCAGATGTTCTGGTACACCGCCTTCACCGCCGACATGGTGAAGCCGGGCATCGCCGTGATGAACGCGGATGGTACGCCGAAGTGGCGTATGGCTCCGTCGCCGCACGGATCGTACTGGAAGGAAGGCATGAAGCTCGGCTACCAGGACGCGGGTTCGCTCACGCTTCTGAAGTCGACTCCGGCTGACCGCCGCAAGGCGGCCTGGCTCTATCTGCAGTTCATCGTCTCCAAGACGGTGTCGCTGAAGAAGAGCCATGTCGGTCTCACCTTCATCCGTGAATCCGACATCTGGGACAAGTCGTTCACGGAGCGTGCGCCGAAGCTCGGCGGCCTGATCGAGTTCTACCGCTCGCCCGCGCGCGTGCAGTGGACCCCGACCGGCAACAACGTGCCCGACTATCCGAAGCTCGCGCAGCTCTGGTGGCAGAACATCGGCGATGCGTCGTCCGGTGCGAAGACGCCGCAGCAGGCGATGGACGCTCTCGCGGCGGCCCAGGACTCCGTGATGGAGCGCCTGGAGAAGTCCGGCGTGCAGAAGGAGTGCGGTCCGAAGCTGCACAAGAAGGAGACGGCCGAGTACTGGTTCGCCAAGGCCCAGAAGGACGGCACCATCGCCCCGCAGCGCAAGCTCGCCAACGAGAAGCCGAAGGGCGAGACGGTCGACTACGACACGCTGATCAAGTCGTGGCCGGCGACCCCGCCCAAGCGCGCAGAAGCAAAGTAAGCGGCGTATAGCCTCATCAAATGCGAAAGGCCGGGAGCGATCCCGGCCTTTTTGTTTTGGTGGTTTGCGCGCACCGCCACCACCTCGTCATTGCGAGCGAAGCGAAGCAATCCAGAGTCTTTCCACGGAGGCCGTCTGGATTGCTTCGTCGCTACGCTCCTCGCAATGACGAAGGAGAGAGCGGCGTCTACTCCGCCGGTTCGGCCGCCAGCGCCGGGTAGTCCGTGTAGCCCTTGGCCCCGCCGCCGTAGAACGTGTTCTTGTCCCAGTCGTTCAGCGCCGCACCCTTCTTCAGCCGCTCGACGAGGTCGGGGTTGGAGATGAACGGCTTGCCGAAGGCGATGAGGTCGGCCGCGTTCGCGTCCAGCACCTTGGAGGCGAGATCGAAATCGTAGCCGTTGTTGGCGACGTAGGCGCCGGCAAAACGCTTGCGCAGGGACGCATAGTCGAACGGCGCGATGTCGCGCGGCCCGCCGGTGGCGCCCTCGACGACGTGGAGATAGACCAGCTTGAGCGCGCTGAGGCCGTCGACGATGTGATCGTACAGCGCCTGGGGATTGGAATCCGAGATGTCGTTGGCGGGCGTTACCGGCGAGATGCGGATGCCGGTGCGGTCGGCGCCGGCTTCAGCGACGACAGCCCTGGAGACCTCGAGCATCAGCTTGGCGCGGTTCTCGATCGAGCCGCCATAGGCGTCGGTGCGCTTGTTGGCGCCGTCCTTGGCGAACTGCTCGAGCAGATAGCCGTTGGCGCCGTGGATCTCGACACCGTCGAAGCCGGCCTCCAGCGCATTCTTGGTCGCGCGCTTGAAGTCGTCGATAATGCCCGGAATTTCGGAGAGCTCGAGCGCACGCGGCTCGGAGACGTCGGCGAAGCCGCCGTTTACGAAGGTCTTGCCCTTGGCGCGGATCGCGCTCGGTGCCACCGGGGCTCCGCCATTCGCCTGCAGATCGACATGCGAGATGCGGCCGACATGCCAGAGCTGGACGAAGATCTTGCCGCCGCGCGCATGCACCTTGTCGGTGACCTTGCGCCAGCCCGCGACCTGCTCCTTGGAATAGATGCCGGGGGTGTCCTGGTAGCCCTGGCCCTGTTGCGAGACCTGGCTTGCTTCGGTGATCAGCAGCCCTGCGGAGGCGCGCTGGCTGTAATAGTCGGCGGCGAGCGCGCCGGGGACGAAGGTGCCGGGAACGGCGCGGTTGCGCGTCAGCGGCGCCATCACGAGGCGATTGGCCAGCGTGATCGGGCCGAGCTTGTAGGTCTCAAACAATTTGGTCGAACGGCTCATGGGAATGCTTCCAGGCGGTGAGAGTTCAACAACACTTGTGCATCGCGATATCCAGCGCAAGTGAGGAGCCATACGGAAAGTGCAAGCGAGCTGCGCGGCAAGGCCTGCGCAGCACAATTGATGTGCAATTCCGGCCGCGGCAGCAGAATTCCACTACGCGGCCGTGCGATTGCGCAAATCAGGTCAGGCCGATCAGGTCAGACCCATGAAATCGCGCTTGCCGATCTCGACGCCGTTGTGGCGCAGGATGCCGTGGGCGGTCGCGCAGTGGAAATAGAAGTTCGGTAGCGAGAACGCGCTCAGGAACTGCTGGCCCTTCAGGGTCGTGGTCTTGTCGGGCCCGGTCGGGAAGGTGACGTCCCTGGTATCGGCGCCCTCGAACTGCGCGGGCGTGAACGACTTCACGTAGTCGATGGTCCTGGCGAGCCGCTGCTTCAATTCCTCGAACGTCTTTTCGGTGTCGGGGTTCGAGGGCACCTCGCTATGGGTCAGACGCGCGCAGCCCTTGGTGGCGAAATCGCTGACGAGCTGGATCTGCTTCGACAGCGGCAGCATGTCCGGAAACAGGCGGGAGCCGAGCAGCACGCTCGGGTCGATCTTCTTCGCCGCGCAATGCGCCTCGGCTTTGGTGAGCAGGCCGGTGAGGCTGTTCAGCATTTGCAGGTAAGCGGGGACGACGGCGTCGTAAAAGGACATGTGATGCTCGCTTCAATGGTGGAAAATCTCAGGAGAAAACCTGAGCGACTCACATGGGAGCCTCATGGAAAAATACAATCGCGGGAAGGGCTTGTGCGATGCGAAAATTCCATTGTGCCGGTCGGTGGTCCGTCAGCACCACGTCCACACTGTCGTCGCCGCCACACTCTCGGTGTCATGCCCCGGTCAAGCCGGGGCATGACAGCGGATGGAGCTTTACCGCACCACCGCTCCCGGCTGCGCCTGCGCCGTGCCGCCGCGCATCCGCGCGAGCAGCTCGGCGGTCGGCCAGGAATCCGCCGGCAGGCCGAACTTGATCTGCATCGCCTTCACCGCCGCGCGGCTCTGCTGGCCCAGCACGCCGTCCACCTTGCCGACGTTGAAGCCGGCCTGGACCAGAAGCTGCTGCAATTGCTTGAGCTCGTTGAACGGCAGTTGCGCGACCGGACCCGCCGGCTTGCGCATCGGCGGCGCGCCCGCGATGCGGGTGGCGAGATAGCCCGCGGTGGTCGAGTAGATCAGCGAGTTATTCCATTCGGTGTAGGCCGCGAAATTCGCGTACGCCATGAAAGCCGGCCCGGAGCGTCCCATCGGCAGCAGCACGGAGGCCGGCAGATTGTCGTTCGGCAGCGCGCGGCCGTCGGGATAGGTGACCCCGAGCTGCGCCCATTTCGACCGCGGCAGCTGCACGGTGAGATCGGTCTGATCCCACGGCAGGTTCTGCGGCACCTTGATCTCTTCGAGCCACGGCTCGCCGCGGCGCCACTTCAGGCCGTTGGCGATGTAGTTCGCGGTCGAGCCGATCACGTCGTCCTCGCTGCGCAACAGATCGCGCCGTCCGTCGCCGTCATAGTCGACGGCATAGTTGACATAGTGCACGGGCAGGAATTGCGTCTGGCCGAGCTCGCCGGCCCAGGAGCCGACCATCTCGTCGGGTGTGAGATCGCCGCGGTCGATGATCTTCAGCGCGGCGATGGTCTCTTTCACGAACATCTCCGAGCGGCGGCAGTCATAGGCCAGCGACACCAGCGATTTCAGCGTCGGCAGATTGCCCATGTTGACGCCGAAATCGCTCTCGAGCCCCCAGAACGCGGCGATCACCGCCGGCGGCACGCCGTATTCCTTTTCCGCGCGCGCGAATGCAGAGGCGTGGTTCTTGATGTGCTGCTGGCCGTTCTGCATGCGATAGGGCGCGGCCATGCGTCCGGCGAACTCGGTGAAGAGCTGGCCGAACACGCGCTGGCCGCGGTCGCGGTTGACGATGCCCTGATCGTAGACGAGGTAGGGTGCAGCCTCCGACATCGTCCGCTGCGACACGCCGGCTGCGACCGCCTGGCTCTTCACGTCGGCGAGGAAGCGATCGAAGCTCGCCCCGTTATGGCACGAGGCCGCGCGCGGCGACGGCGCGCTGGCCTTGGGCGCCGCGGGCCTTGCCGGCGGCGGTGCGAACTGGGCGGAGGCGGTGGCGGAGCATGCAAGGAGCGCGACGGCCGCGATCGCAAATCGGGTCTGGAGCATAGGGGTTCCGGCGGGGAGGGGCAGGCGTGGATTCGCCGGAAGTCTAGGGGAAGTGACGGTCTCAGGCCATCCCTTCTAGGCCCAGGCCCGCTCGTCTTCTCGATAGAGAAATTGCGGTTACTGGGCGTCGGCGATCTTTGCTTGGGGTGACAGCATCTGCGCGTTGGCTGCCAAGGGCCGCTTCGACGGCGATGCCGGGTCGGGCGCTCGCGACGCGGCGTCGGGCATCGCTGGCTGGGATGGCCGATGGCCAGCAGCCGGCATCACGATCACTTTCGCGCCGACCTTGACCCGCTCATAGAGGTCCGTGACGTCCTCATTGGTCAGCCTGATGCAGCCGGACGAGACCCGCTTCCCGATCGTGTCGGGCTTGTTGGTGCCGTGAATTCGATATTCGGTCTCGCCGAGATACATCGCCCGCGCGCCGAGCGGGTTGCCGGGACCGCCTGCCATGAAGCGCGGCAGATAAGGCTGACGCCCGATCATCTCTACGGGCGGATGCCAGTCCGGCCATTCTGCTTTACGGGCCACGGTCTGCTCGCCCGACCATGTGAAACCTTCGCGGCCGACACCGATGCCATAGCGCATCGCCTGCCTGTCGTTCAGGACGTAATAGAGGAACGTGTTTCCGGTATCGATGATCACGGTGCCCGGCGGCTGGCGGCTGGCGTAGTCGACCACCTGCCGGACGAACGCGCCGGGTCCTTCAGCGGCCTTTGGTGGTTCGACCAGAGGCGCCGGAGCCGGAACCGGAGCTGGCACCGGTGCTGGTGCGGGAACCGGAGCTGCCACGTAAACCGGAGATGACGATGCGCGGGCTTGCTGTGCGGCGGGCTTCCGTGCCGGTTGTACGCTCTCCGGGGAAGACAGCAGACCGTACCCCAATGCGGCGACGGCCACGGCGCCAATGCCAACTCTCGCGACCATTGGTATTGCGAGCGTCTCTGCCTTTCCACGCTTGGCCCGCTTACCCATGTCGTCCTCCAGCTCACTCCGTCTGGAAGAGGTACCGGGCAAATTTTAACAAACCTCGAAGCGCTCGGACTGGAAGCGTTAACCATGTTTGGCTGCATCGACGTTCACGAGATCAATACCCTAGCCGAACAGCCGCATCAGCAGTGCTTTGCCGACCGGCAACGCCCTGACGCCGCGATAGGCCCGCACATATTCGCCGGCATAGAACGCCCGGATCGCGTGCACGCGCGTGTCCATGCCTTCCTCGAAGCGCACCGCAAAGCCATCCGCCGTCCGCCGCACCACGATGGCCGCGATCGAGCGGCCATAGATCCGGCACTCGATCGTGCTGCCCGGGAGCGGCGGGGCGGGATCGATCAGCCGGGCGCCGGTGATGGAAATGTCGGCGAGCTTGGCCAGATGCGACCTGCCGTCCTGGCGCAGCAGCACCGGCTCGTTGCGGTCAAAGCGTTCCGCCTTGCGCTTGCGCGGCTGCTCGATGCAGACGAAGCAGACCACGGTGAGGATGAACGCATTGTAGAGGCTCCACGCCAGCGCGAGCCCGCCATAGGCGATGTTCTCGCCGCGCAAATGCAGGATGAAGGCATAGGCGATCGACGCGAGCGTGATGAGGAGCGCGGTGCCGTAGAGTCGCAGCAGCGGCCACTCGACGAACCTGTTGTCGCGGTCGCCGCCTTTTGCGGTGACCTTGAATTTGTGTCCCTGCGGCTTCAGCAGGCCGGCCGCCACCGCCTTCAGCACGGCTGGCGCTGCGATCAGTTGCGAAACGTCCGTCATCATGGCCAGCGAACGGCCGTGCGACAGCCAGGCCATGGTGAGACCGTGCCAGACATAGAACGGCAGGAAGAAGCGCAAGAGCTCGGTGAGGTCCGCTTGCACCGCCTTGATGCCGAACAGCAGGAACAGCCACGGCACGACCAGGCCCGCCGTCTTCGAGGTGTAGACCGCGGACCAGCTCATGAAGGCGTCGACCAGCGAGAGCCGGTCGATGAAGGTCAATTTCGACTCCCGCGACAGCGGGCCGCTGCGGCCGCGGATGATCTGCATGAAGCCGAGGCACCAGCGGGCGCGCTGGGTGATGTATTCCTTCAGCCCCTCCGGTGCGAGCCCGATCGTCAGGCGCTCGTTGAGATAGATGGTAGTGAGGCCGTGCTCCTTCAGGCGCAGCGTGACGAGATAATCTTCCGTAACGGAGTCGGTCGGGAAGCCGCCGATCTGCACCAGCCCGGCATAGCGGATCAGAGATGACGTGCCGCAGCAGAAGGCGACGCCCCAGGCGTCCTTGGCCGGCATCAGGATGTCGAAGAAGAAGCGCTGCTCGTCGGGCCAGACGTCGGTCGCGGCGAGGTTGGTCTGGATCGGGTCGGGATTGATGAAGTGCTGCGGCGTCTGCACCACGCCGACCGAAGCATCGTCCATCAGCGAGATGGTCCGGGCCAGGAAGTCGGGCCGCGGCACGAAATCCGCATCGAGAATGGCGACGAATTGCGGAGGCTCCGGCCGCGCGCCGACATGCCGGAGCGCATGATTGATGTTGCCCGCCTTGGCGTGGCGGTTGTCCGGCCGCGTCAGATAATGGCAGCCGAGCTCGCCGGCGAGCCGCCGCAGCCAGGGCCGCCGGCCATCGTCGAGCACCCAGACGCGATAATTGCCGTACTGCATGCCGGTCGCACCGATGATCGTGCGTTCGAGGATCGACCGCTCCTCGTTGTAGGTGCAGATGAAGACGTCGATCATCGGCGCTTGCGGGTCGGTGGCGCGGTCATCGATCCTGGCCGCCTTGGTGCGGTCGCGCGTGCGGCTGATGAACAGCAGCGACAGCGCAACCGCGACGAGCGAGGACGCCTCCAGCAGCATGAAGGGGTAGCCGATCACGGCGTCCCAATTCAGGTGCGGCGGAGGCAGCGTCGACGTCACGCGCCAATGCAGGTAACGGAGCAGCAAAGCCAGCGACACCACCGCCAGCAACGAGCGCGCCATCGTGCTGTCGCGCTTGAGCAGCGGCACGATCGCCATGAAGGCGCCGAGCGCAATCAGGCCGGGCGTCAGCGCCATCGTCACGATGCGCTCGCGCGCTGGCCAAACACGACGCGGCCGGTGCGGCCCACCGTGCAGCCGTGAGCGGCGGCATCGGCAAGCGCGACGGTGACGCGATACGGCTCCTTGCTGAGCGCGTCGGGATTGATGGCGAGATTGGCCGGCGCGCCTGCGGCGCCGGTCAGATTGACCACGGTGCCGGAGATCGGCGCGCCCCCGTCATTCGGCTCGAACGTGGCGCGGTCTCCGAGCTGCAGGCGGTTGTAGACGCTCTCGGTGACGTTGGCGGTGATGACCGCGCTGCTGCAATCGAGCACCTTGAGCAGCGGCTGACCGGCCTGCACGTCCTCGCCGGGGGAGGTCATCATCTCCCAGACGCGGCCCGCGACGGGCGTCGTGATGTTGGCCTCGGCGAGATCGGAGAAGCGGACCTCCTCGACGATGATCTCGTTGGCGAGCCAGGCGATCTCGGTGTCGGTGCGCGCGAGATCGGCCTCGAGGTCGGCGGCGCGCTGGCGCATCTCCTCCTCGCGCTGCACCGAGCTCGGGCGGTCGTTGTAGCTGTCGCCGAGGAAGGAGCCGTTCCGTGCTGCGGTCAGCTCGACCTTGGCAGCGTCCAGCCGCTTGCGCGCGCCGAGCTCGGTCTGCTGCGACACCGAAAGCTCGCGCGTCAGCCGCGCCAGCTCCACGGTCGAGACGTTGCCCGTCTTCGCCAGCGACGACGCGCGCTCGACGGCGGCGTTGGCCTCGTCCCGCCGCGCCGCCGCGGCCTCGATCGAGGTCTGGATCTCGGCGATGCGGGCCTCTAACTGGAGCACGCGTCCGTCGCGGAACTGCGCGGCCTGCCGTGCCAGATCCTTCTGCGCGGCCTGCGCGGTGGCGAGCTTGGCGGCAAGGCTCGGCCGCTCGTTCTCCAGGCGCGATTTCTGCCGCCGGAGATCGTCGAGGCGGGTGCGGTCGCCGCGCGAATTCACGACACGCAGCACCACGGTTCCGGCATCCAGCTTGGCCTGATCGGTGAGGCGCTGGGCGGCTGCGACGCGGCCGCCGATCGGCGAGCGCAGGGTGACCAGGCGGGAATTCAGCACGGCTTCGACGCTGGAATATTCCCAGATCGCGCGCAGCGGCAGCCAGCCGAACACGGCGACGAGCGCAAGTCCGATCGCGATCTTGGCGCCGCGTCGCAGATGCGGCCAGTGCGGCCCGGGTTCGGGTCCGGCCTGCGCTTCGGGTGGGTGGCCGTGCTCGTCATTGGCGAACAGCTGCTCGTGCAGCGCCTCCTGCAATCCTTTCGCGTCGGTCTTCGTGTCCTGAGGGGAGGATGTGGATGCTGGGTCGACGGAAGCGGCGAACGAGCGATCTGCCATGACGGTCACCTTGTTGACGAAAGGCCAACGGAACCGGTCAATGCGCAAGGTCCGTGCAGCGTGCCCGGCTACCGCAGATTAAGCCCAAGCTGCGCTTTCCAGTTTGCTAAACCTGCACGCGTGTTTTTGCGCAAATCCCGGTCAAGCTTTAGCGATGCGGGAAAGGCTGGCCGTGCGGCAGATGCATCTGCGGCCCGGCGACGCACGAACCTTGCAGCGGCCTCATGCATTCATACTTCGAAGGTGCCGGCCGGAGGCTTGCCCGCGGCCGCCCCAGGAGACGGCCATGAACTATCTTCGTACCGCAATGCTGCTCGCAGGCCTCACCGCCCTGTTCATGGGCGTGGGCTATCTGATCGGCGGAGCCTCAGGCGCCATGATCGCGCTCGTGATTGCGGCCGCGACCAATCTCTTCACCTACTGGAACTCCGACCGCATGGTGCTGTCGATGTACGGCGCCCATCAGGTCGACCGTTCGACCGCGCCGGAGCTGGTCGGCCTCGTTGCCGAGCTGGCGGGCCGTGCCGGTTTGCCGATGCCGCGTGTGTTCGTGATGGACGAGGCGCAGCCGAACGCGTTCGCAACCGGCCGCAATCCCGAGAACGCCGCCGTCGCCGTCACCACCGGCCTGATGCAGCAGCTCAGCCGCGAGGAGCTCGCCGGCGTGCTCGCGCACGAGCTCGCCCACATCAAGCATCACGACACACTGCTGATGACGATCACCGCGACCATTGCCGGTGCCATCTCCATGCTCGCCCAGTTCGGCATGTTCTTCGGCGGCCACCGCGGCAACAACAACGGCCCGGGCATCGTCGGCTCGATCCTGATGATGATCCTGGCGCCGCTCGGCGCGATGCTGGTGCAGATGGCGATCAGCCGCACCCGCGAATATGCCGCGGACGATCTCGGCGGCCGCATCGTCGGGCAGCCGATGTGGCTGGCCTCGGCGCTGATGAAGATCGAGGGCGCCGCGCATCAGGTGCCGAATGTCGAGGCCGAGCGAAACCCTGCGACCGCGCACATGTTCATCATCAACCCGCTGTCGGGCCACGGCGTGGACAATCTGTTCGCCACCCATCCCTCGACGCAGAACCGCATTGCCGCGCTCCAGCAGCTCGCGGCCCAGCTCGGCGCGCATGCGGCGCCCTCGGTCGGCGCCAACGAGAATTATCCGCCGCAGGGCCCCTGGGGCCGCTCGTCCTCGCGCGGTCCTTCTGGCGGTCCCGCGCGTGGTCCTTCACGTGGTCCTTGGGGCTGACGGAACCCTCGGGGTTTTGCGCTGGGCTTTGTGACCTGGCGCACACAGGATTGTTGCGGCGGGTGCTAACACCTCGCCGTGAGAATTGCTTCGAAAGGGGATGCGCGGCCGGCCCTCAGCTGGTCGCCGTCGAAGATGACCAGAGTTGCCGTACCATTGCTGATCGTCCTGGCCGTGCTGATGGGCCTGTCCACGCATATGGTCGTCAATTGCGGGGACGAGGACGATCCCGACATCTGCGCCGCGGTGATCGGCTTCTCGCCGCTGCGCGGCTCGCTGATCGCCTTTGCCTATGAGGGGCGCGGGCGGATTGCGCTGCGCCACGGCGACTGGCGGCGGGCGATCGCGGATTTCGACGAGGCCATCCATCTCAATCCCAACCGCGCCGCGCTCTATCGTGATCGCGCGCTCGCGCGCCGGCAGAACGGCGATCTGGAGCTGGCCATCGAGGATTACGACGAGGCGATCGCGCATGATCCGAAGCTCGCTGCGCCCTATCACCAGCGCGGCCTCGCGCTCGCCGCCACCGGCGATCTCGACCGCGCCATCCTGAGCTACAACACGGCGGTGCGCCTCGATCCCTCCGATGCGCAGGCCCGCCTCGATCGGGGCCTCGCATTCCTCGCCCGCGGTCAGGCCGACGATGCGCGCGCCGATTTCGAAGCCGCCCTGGCGCTGCCGCCCGGCAAGGACGCCCGCACCCGCGAGGCCGCGCGCGCCAAGCTCGCCGAACTCGCAAGCGCAGAGGCGGCGCCCGTCACCGTGCCGAGAAGGTAGGGATATCCCAAGCTGCGTTCGCCGCTGCAACCCTCTCCCCTTGCGGGAGAGGGTGGATCGCCGCGACAGCGGCGAGACGGGTGAGGGGTCTCCATCCTCACGAACAGAATTGCGGCGGAAAGAACCCCTCATCCGGCGCTTCGCGCCACCTTCTCCCGCAAGGGGAGAAGGAAGAAAGCCCTACTTCGCTTTCTTGGCCTTCGCCTTCTTGGCCTTGGCGGCCTTCTTCGCCGGCTTCTCTTCCTTGGCCTTCTTCTCGACCTTCACCGCGAGGGGCGTGCTGGCGGCAAGCCGCATCGCGCGGGCGTAGCTGTCGGCGACGTTGTCGGCGGACATCTGCAGGCGCTTGGCGGCGGCGTTAGCCTGCTCCATGGTGGCCTTGGCCATCATCTTGAAGCGGTCGCCGGTTTCCTTGCCCTTGGCCTTGGCCGCAAGGCCGTTGAAGCGATCCCGCCGCTCCTTGGCGCGGGTCATCAGGCCCGTATGCAGCTGTCTGGCCAATTGCCGGATCACGACATCCAGGTCGGCGTCCGCCATGTTCTTCCATCCTCTTGAAAACAGGTATCGATGCGGGCGGGACTATGCAGATCGGCCCCCACCTTGGCAATTGCCGGCCGCCCGTCATCCGCAGCTTCCGGCCCGCAAAACAAAAAAGCCGCGCATTTTTGCGCGGCTTTTGGAGTGCTTGAGCGCCGCCGCCTTATTTCAGCGAGGCAACCGGGCCGCTCGACGCTGCCGGGTCGGGGTCGAAGCCGAACACGCCGACCAGATATTTGTAATAGTCCGGCATCTTCTCCTTCAGCACCTCCCGCGACTTCGGGTCGTGGAATTCGCTCTTTCCGGAGAGGAAGATACTGGCGGTCACGGCGAAGAACTCCATGGGGTTCTTCAGCGCGTAGGATTCCTTGGGCAGCAGGTCCTTGGACTTGGCGAGGGCATAATAGCCGATGACGCCCTTGTTGGCGTAGCCGTCCGGCAGCAGCCGCGCGTGATAGGCGTGCAGCAGCTCGTGCAGCAGCACGGCTTCCTTCTCGTAACGCATCATGTCGGGCCGCAGCATGATCACGCCGAGGCCCGAATCGACCGCGAGGTCGACCGCATTGGGATTGGTCCAGCGCTGCTTGGCGGGATCCCAGACCGTCAGCGTCCGCGGCGCGGTGCGCTGCATGTCCGGCGTGACCCGGCCGTAGCAGGCGGTGGCGGCGCCTTCGTCGAGACAGGCGAGCTCGCTCGCGACGATCGGAACCGTGTGGAAGAAGCGCAGCACGCGCGGCGACAGGCCGACACCTTCGACCACGTCGATCTGGGCCTTCAGATTGTCGGTGAGCTTGTCGACATCCTTGCGGTCTCGGTTCTCGGAAATGTCGAACATGTAGCCGCGGTAGCTCTGGAAGCCCGGCGGCAGCGCCTGCGCGGTCTCCCCGGACGCATCGAGCGAGCCGGCGTTGGATGGATTGGCAAAGAGCGCGCCGACGATGGTCGCGGCCAGCAGCAACGCAATGCGCATGATGAACCCCCTGATGTCACTTCGCCCGGCAGGATAGGCTGCCGTTGTTTGCGAAAAGTGAGTGCGGCGAGACTAGGGCAGCGATGTTGAGGCGTGCTTAACCGCTGGTTGCAGATCACGGGGATGGATTAGGGACGGGTTAACCAAGGCTGATGCCGCGGGCGCTCCCCTATGCCCGTCACTCCGCGCAACCGCTTCGCCGTTGCGCAGAGATGACGGAGTGGGCACTGAAGGTGTAGGGTTTACGGAAGGGCAGCAAGCCCCGATCAGACAGCCGGTAGGAGGATGCCATGTATGCCGCCATCCGTCAGGCCAAGGCGAAAAGCGGGAGCGCGGAAGAGCTGGCGCGCCGCATCAAGGACGGCGCCGTTCCCATCATCAGCGACGTCGACGGTTTCCGCGCCTATTACGTCGTCTATGCCGGCGACGACACGGTCACCGCGATCTCGATCTTCGACAAGTTCGAGCAGGCCGAGGAGGCCAACAAGCGCGCCATCGCCTGGATCGAGAAGGATCTCGGCCCGCTGCTGGCAGGACATGCGAGCGCGGCGGCCGGGCCGGTGATCGTGCATACGCTGGCGTAGGAGTGAGCTCCACCGGCAGTCTCGTGCCCCGGACGCAGCGCAGCGCTCCTTCGGCGGTGCGCTGCAGAGCCGGGGCCCAAATGCTGCGGCACGCCTGGCTTGTTGGGTCCCGGCTCTGCGCAGCAGCGTTGCACGCTGCAGCGCGTCCGGGACACGAGACCTGCATCCCCCTCACAACTCCCGCGCATTCGAGAATGCGAAGCTCGACACTCTTCTTGTCGTCTCATCCAGGATCAGCGTGCGCGTGATCGGCGGTTCGGCGCGCTGGGCGCAGTTTTCGCGTTCGCAGAGGCGGCAGTTGACGCCGATCGGCGTGCCCTCGGTTTTCTCCAGGTCCATGCCGGCGGCATAAGTCAGGCGCGCGGCGTGCCGGATTTCGCAGCCGAGGCCGATCGCAAAGCGCGGCTGCGGCAGCGGATGCGGCGCCACGGGACGTCGCACCATCTGCGCGATCGAGAAATAGCGCGTGCCGTCGGACAGCTCGATCACCTGCTTGAGCAGGCGATCCGGCGTGTCGAAGGTCGAGTGCACGTTCCACAAGGGACAGGTGCCGCCGAACTTCGAGAACGGGAACGTGCCGGACGAGAAGCGCTTCGACACGTTGCCGGCATTGTCGACGCGCAGCAGGAAGAACGGAATGCCGCGCGCGTTCGGCCGCTGCAACGTCGTGAGGCGATGGCAGACCTGCTCGAAGCCGGAATTGAAGCGCTGCGCCAGCACATGGATGTCGTAGTTGAGCGCTTCGGCGGCGGCGAGGAAGGCCGGGTAGGGCATCATCACGGCGGCCGCGAAGTAATTGCCGAGCGTGATCCTGAACAGCCGCCGTGGCGCATCGTCGAGCGGACCGGCGCGGCCGATGATGGTCTCCATGGCTTGCGCGCATTCGCCAAGCCCGAGCTGGAAGGCGAGCTGGAACGCGCGGCCGGGCGGATCCACCAGCTCGGAGATCAGGAGCTGGCGGCGATGGCGGTCGAAGCGCCTGAGCGTCTCGCGCATCACGTCCACAGGCATGATGCGGGTCTGGATCGAATGCTTTTCACGCAGCCGCGCGACGAGGGCCGCGTAAAGGCCTTCGGCCGGCACGTTCAGCTCGTCGCGCAGGGTTTCCGCGGCCTGCTCGAGTTCCGGAAAATAGTTGCGGTTGGCTTCGATCAGCTCGCGCACGCGCTCGACCGGGTTGGCCTCGAAGCGCGTGCCGACGTCGCGGTCGGCCATCTGGGCCGCAGCCAGCGTCTCGCCCTGGCGCGCCTCGGTATAGGCGGCGTAGAGCCGCTGCAGCGCGTGGGTGACGCCGGGGCAGAGCTCGGCAAGGTCGCGCAGTTCCTGCTTGGGAACGTCGATCTGGCGGAACAGCGGATCGGAGAAGATTTCGTTCAGCTCGGCGAAGAAGCGGTCCTCGTCGGCGGTGGCGAGGTCGCGCAGATCAAGGTCGTAGGTCTCGGCCAGCCGCAGCAGGATCTGGGCGGTCACCGGGCGCTGGTTGCGCTCGATCAGGTTGACGTAGCTCGGCGAGATCCCGAGCCCCTCGGCGATCTGGGTCTGCGACAGCCCCAATTGCTGCCGGATCCGCCGGAAGCGGGGGCCGACGAACAGTTTCTTCCCGGACTCGGCGGGCATGTCTCAGATCTCCATGCGCAAGAAGGACAGTCTTGTTGACCTTTATGTTACAAATTTTACAAAATAACATCTATTACATGTTCTGATGTTACATGACATCACCATTCGAATACAAGCCATCTGTACGAACTTCCCTTTCTCGCGTTTATCTCATGACACGCATTTCGCAATGCATTGTCAAAAATGTCGATGACGAGCGAGCTCGCCATCACTCGAGAAGGATCAGGCACATGAACTACCAGCCCCGCGGCATCAACACCCTTCAGGGTCCGTCCTCGTATCAGGACGAGATCAAGGCGGCTCAGGCGCTCCTCGAGACCCAGCCCACCTGGAACGGCGTGTCGGCCGAGGCCGTCGCGCGCATGCGCCTGCAGAACCGTTTCAAGACCGGCCTCGACGTCGCCCGCTACACCGCGGCGCTGATGCGCGCCGACATGGCGGCGTATGACAAGGACCCGACCAAGTACACGCAGTCGCTGGGCTGCTGGCACGGCTTCATCGCCCAGCAGAAGCTGATCTCGGTCAAGAAGCATTTCGGCGGCAAGACCGATCGCACCTATCTGTATCTCTCGGGCTGGATGATCGCGGCGCTGCGCTCCGAGTTCGGTCCGCTGCCCGACCAGTCGATGCACGAGAAGACCTCGGTGCCGGCCCTGATCGAGGAGCTCTACACCTTCCTGCGTCAGGCTGACTCGCGCGAGCTCAACGACATCTTCCGTCTGCTCGACAAGGCGCGCAAGGAAGGCGACAAGACCCGCGAGCAGGAGCTGATCGCGAAGATCGACAACTTCCAGACCCATGTCGTCCCCGTCATCGCCGACATCGACGCCGGCTTCGGCAACGCGGAGGCGACCTATCTGCTCGCCAAGAAGATGATCGAAGCGGGCGCCTGCGCGCTGCAGATCGAGAACCAGGTCTCGGACGAGAAGCAGTGCGGCCACCAGGACGGCAAGGTCACCGTGCCGCATGAGGTGTTCATCGCGAAGATCCGCGCCTGCCGCCACGCCTTCCTCGAGCTCGGCATCGAAGACGGCGTCATCGTTACCCGCACCGACTCGCTCGGCGCCGGCCTCACGCAGCAGATCGCCGTCAGCCACAAGCCGGGCGATATCGGTGATCAGTACAACAGCTTCCTCGACTGCGAGGAAATCACCGCGGAGAACGCCCGCAACGGCGACGTCATTATCAACCGCAACGGCAAGATGATGCGTCCGAAGCGGCTGCCCTCGAACCTCTACCAGTTCCGTCCGGGCACCGGTGAAGACCGTTGCGTGCTCGACAGCATCACCTCGCTGCAGAACGGCGCGGACCTGCTGTGGATCGAGACCGAGAAGCCGCATATCGAGCAGATCGCCAAGATGGTCGACCGCATCCGCAAGGTCATCCCGAACGCCAAGCTCGCCTACAACAACTCGCCGTCGTTCAACTGGACCATCAACTTCCGTTGGCAGGTCTACGACGCGATGAAGGAAGCGGGCAAGGATGTCAGCAAGTACAATCGTGCCGAGCTGATGAAGCCGGAATACGACGATACGCCGCTGGCGATCGAAGCCGACGAGCGCATCCGCACCTTCCAGGCGGATTCGGCCAAGCGCGCTGGCATCTTCCACCACCTGATCACGCTGCCGACCTATCACACGGCCGCGCTGTCCACCGACAACCTCGCCAAGGAGTATTTCGGCGACCAGGGCATGCTCGGCTACGTGAAGAACGTGCAGCGCCAGGAGATCCGTCAGGGCATCGCCTGCGCCAAGCACCAGAACATGGCCGGCTCCGACATCGGCGACGACCACAAGGAGTACTTCGCGGGTGAAGCGGCCCTGAAGGCGGGCGGCGCCCACAACACGATGAACCAGTTCGGCTAACGCACCACGAGTTTCGAGAGGAGACTGACAATGACCAAAGGCAGCAATTTCTGGGTGATCGGCGGCGAGTTCGGTTCGATGAACTTCCACAAGCTCGTGGAAGGCTCGGCCCAGGTCAAAGGTCCGTTCAAGACCCGCAAGGAAGCCGAGGACTGCTGGCGTGAGGTCTCGGAAGAGAGCCGCCACAAGGCCGGCGTCCGCTTCTCGATCGTGGAAGAGCCCTCGCGCGTCTCGGCCTAAGGGCCTAGCCGCCGACTGAACTAAGAAGACGTCCAAGGACGGATGGTCCCATCCAGGCTCTGCCTGGGTGGGATCGTCTGTTTTTGGCACAGGTCACGCGCCTGTGGGCACCGTAAGTATCTGGAATTGTGGGGCCTTTGCGGGCAGCTTGGTTGCTGATAGGTTAACCGCGAAAAGTCGAGGACGAGGCCGACAATGTCAGAGCCCGAGACCAGCGGGACCCATCCCGGCCAGCCGCGCCCGGTGCGGCTGCGTGATGCGCTGCTGCGCGCGCGGATCGAGGCCGCCGACCGGACCGGCGTGGTCGTCGACCTTAGGGATGCCGAGGTGGCGCGGCTCGAGATCCTCAACGACGCGCTCGATCCGCTGTTCGCCCAGGTGCCCGATCAGATCGACCTGTTCGACCGCGGCATCAGCCAGGGCGATACGCCGCGGCTTTGGATCGACGTCGTCGCCCACATCATGATGGGGCGCGACAAGCGGATGTACCGCTTCGTCCAGGACACGCGCTTCGGCCGCATCGTGCTCGCCGAATCGCACGACACGGCGGTCATCGTCGAGGCCGTCACCGACTATGTCGCGCGGCGCATCGTCGAGCGCGAGCGCGCGATGGTGGTCCCGCCCGAGCCGCAGGCCGAGGCCGCGCCGCCGCCGCGCCGTTCGCGCCTCTGGCCGTTCGTGTTCGGCTTCGTGCTCGGGGCGGGCGCACTGTTCGGCCTCGCCTTGCTGGCGGCCTTGCGGAGCTGGTGAGGTTCTCTCTCCGCTGTCATTGCGAGCGAAGCGAAGCAATCCAGGAATCGTTCCGCGGAGGGACTCTGGATTGCTTCGCTTCGCTCGCAATGACGGAGAACTACACCAGCCTCACCTGCTTGATCTGCCCGATCTGGAATCCCGCCCCCAGCGCGCGCACCGTCTGCTCGCAGCGCCAGCCCGCGTTGTCCTTCTCGATGCTGAACAGATTATACGCCGCCGCCGGGTAGTGCCCGTGCGCGAGCGCGGAGGCCGAGGGCACGCCGATCGCGGGGATGTTGCCGTTGGGACCCTCGAACCACATGGTCGAATGAATGTGGTCGTGCCCGTGCAGGATCAGCTCGACGCCGTGGCGCTTCAACAGCGCCAGCAGATCGGCAGAGTCCGTCATCCGCTTCTGGCGCGCCTTGGATTTCAATGGATGATGCACCAGCAGCACGCGGAAGACGTCTTCAGTCGCGAGCCGTTCGAGCACCTGTTCGAGCCCGGCGAGCTGATCGCGTCCGAGCGTACCCGTCGCCATCAGCGGCAAGGTCGGCACCGCCGTGGACAGGCTGATCAGCGCCAGCGGCCCACGCCGGCGCAGGCTCGGAAATCCGATGCGGCCGTCGTCGCCCGCAAGATAGGGCGCGAAGGTCTCGCCGAAGCGATGAAAGGTGGCGCGGACATAGGCGTCGTGATTGCCGGGAATCGTGGTGACGCGGTCGGGCGGTCCGACCCCGTCGAGCCAGGCGCGCGCCGGCGCGAACTCGGCCTCCATGGCGAGGTTGACGAGATCGCCCGTCACCGCGACGTGGTCGGGCGCCTGCGCCCTGACGTCGGCGACGAGCGCGTCGAGCACCTCGCGGCGCTGATATTTGTGGCGGTTGCGCGTCCAGTTGACGTAGCCGAGCACGCGCTTGCCGGCGAGCTCGACCAGCCGCGGCTTCGGTAGCGGCGGCAGATGCGGGTCGGACAGATGGGCGAGCGTGAAGGGAGCCATGACGCGCGATTGCCTCGCTATTGCTGCGCTGTAATGGCAAGGTCGCGCCGACTGCGCAAGCAGGGCCTGACGAGGGGACTTGAGAGAGCCTGATGGGGGAGCGTCTGAACCGCGTCCGACGGACATTCGAGCCGCTGCTGCGGCGGATCTTCCACACCTGGTTCCTGCTGGCGCGCGGCATGACCCTCGGCGTCCGCGCCGTGGTGCTGGACGCCGAGAACCGGGTGTTCCTGGTCAGGCACAGCTACATCAACGGCTGGTATCTGCCCGGCGGCGGCGTCGATCTCGGCGAGACCATGGAGCAGGCGATGCGGCGCGAGCTCAAGGAGGAAGGCGACATCGATCTCACCGGCGAGGCGGTGCTGCACGGCATCTTTCTCAACGACCACGTCTCGCGCCGCGACCATGTCGCAGTCTATATCGTCAGGCATTTCCGGCAGGACCGGCTGCCCGCGCCCAACCACGAGATCGTCGAATGCGGATTCTTCGCGGTCACCGCGTTGCCCGAGGGCACCACGCAGGGCACGCGGCAGCGTATCGCCGAGGTGATGGGCGGACAGAAGCTGATCGCGACGTGGCGGTGAGATCTAGCCGCCGGACCGGCCGCTCTCCTTCGCCTGCAACTCCAGCGCCATCAGGCTCTGCTCCTGGATCAGCGCGCAGTTCTGCCGCTCAAGCTTGTGCAGGCGCGCCGTCATGTTGTGCATGAAGGCGAACACCACGAGGAACAGCGCGCCGAACATCACGACGAACGGGAACACGACGCCGGTCAGATGGCTGACGAGATAGGCGAGACTTGGGAACAGCGCGAAGGCCGCGGGAATGATCGCCACCATCGACAGCATCAGGAAGTCGTAGAGATCGAACTTCCCCTGCAGCGTCTTCTTCAGCAGCACCAGCATGTAGATCAACGCGAAGGCGGAGATGACGACGACGGTCTCCAGGCTCGGAAGGACGATTGTCATGGCGCTTCCTCAGACTGATGCGATGGTTGATGGGTTCGAATGGGGAAACCGGAGTCGCGGCGTCATGGCGCTCGCACCAGGCGCGCGAGCAGGATGTAGCCGAGCACGCGGATCATGTAGCTCGCCGATTTCAGTCCGTCGATCGAGCTGACGCCGGTCTCGCGCGGGCGCATCTCGACCGGGACTTCGTTCACCGTCAGCCCTGCGCGCATGGCCCAGGCCAGCGAGATCGGCTCCGGAAAATCCGTCGGATACGATTTGGCGAAGAAGGCGATGGCGGAACGGTCGAGCAGCCGCATGCCGCTGGTCGGGTCGGTGATGCGGCCGCCTGCAAACAGACCGTTGAGCGCGAGCACGATCAGCCGGATGCCGGCGCGGCGCATGCGCGTGGAGCAGAAGCCGGCATTGTCGATGAAGCGGCTTCCGATGGTGATGTTGGCGGGGTCCTTGCTATAGGCGTTCAGAAGCGTCGCGATCGCGCGCGGATCGTGCTGGCCGTCGCCGTCGATCTGGATGCAGAAATCGAAGTCCTGACGCGCCGCGTATTTGATGCCGGTCTGCACCGCGCCGCCGATGCCGAGATTCTGCGCGAGGCGCGCCACCGGCGAGGAGCGGCTTGCCACCGCGGACGTCGCATCCGACGAGCCGTCGTCGACGACCAGCGTGTGGTAGTCGCAGCCGGTCGCCGCGATCTCGCTCAGCAAATTGCCGATCGAGCCCGCTTCGTTGAAACAGGGGATGACGAGCAGGATCCGCGGTGCGGAACTCGGCGGTGCATCAGCACCGCACATGCCGGTCGAACCCAATTCCCTGTTGGCCACGCCCCTTTGCCCCCGCAAATCCTGGCGCATGATCCGGAAAGGTGCCTATCGATTTTCCGAAATTGTCATGCCCCAATAGCAACCCTGAGCGCGGTGACGATTGATCATGGTCTGACCGCGCTCCAGCCTTGCTATACTTGCCGATGCTTTTCCTGTACAGGCGGCAGAACCTTTTTCAAGCTGCGCCAGGCGCGCCTGGCAGACCATTATGAGATCCGTAAAAATACTCCTTTCGATTTTGTTTCTGGCAATTCTGGCGAGCAATGTTCGCCTGATCTCGTATTGGAGCGAGAGCCGCGGCGTCTATGACGACATCTGCTATCTCAGGCAGGCGCATTTGTTCCAGCGCTTCGGATGGCAGGGGCTCGACACCAATCTCGCCCATGAAACCGACGGCTATCTCGCGGGCAAGTTGCGCAGCATTGGTTATCCGGACTGGAACGACGCGACGCGCGCGCCCTGCCATACCCTGACCGCCGACGGCCGCAAGTCGGTGATGACACCGCCGCCGGGCACCGGATTCGTGCTGGCGCTGTTCCCCGAGGGGTTCCAGGTCGTTCCGCTCTACGCGCTGGCGAATGTGATCATCGCCGGCTTTGCGCTGTACGGCGTGTGGCGGGCGCGGGAGTCCGCTTCGCTGGCGCTCGCCGCCATGTTCGGCCTGCTCTCGATCTACTTCATGATCAATCCGACCAAGGCGAGCTACTCGATGGCGCCGACCATGGTCGTCTGTGCGTTGACCGGTCTTTTCACAGCAAGACTGTTCGCCGGCGAAGGCCGGCGCCTGCCGACGATCGCCATCGTCGGTGTCCTGCTTGGCCTGTCCGCGAGCTTCAGGATCGCCAACGTCGTGCTTGCGGCCGGCTATTTCCTGTTCTTCGGATTGTCGTTCCTGATCCAGCGCAACCGCGAAAGCTTCGTGTCGGGCCTCGCGCTCGGCCTCGCATTCCTCGTCGGTCTGTTGCCGGTGCTGGCGGCGAATCTGGTCAATTCGGGCAATCCGCTGGTCTCGGCCTACGGCGGCCCGGACACGGCCGCACCGCACCTCGATCCCGCCGTCCTGCACGCCTATCTGACCGACATGCAATTCCCGCTGGTGGTGATGGCCTGTGCCTGGACCGCGTTGCTCTGGCGTTTCGCGAACCAGGCCGGCGCCCGGCAACTGGCGCTGCTGGTGGCCGGCAATCTTGCGCTGAATCTGGCTTTCTTTGCCACGCATCCGGTCTTCACGCAGTATTACGTCATCCCGATCGTGATGCTCTCGTTCTGGACCCTGCTGTTTGCGACCATCTTCGCCCGTGGTCAGGCCGCCGCTTCGGCCCGGCACGAGGCCGATGGACCCCGGCCCGCCGAGATGTTATCCCGCTCCCCTCGTTGACGCGTTTTCGTGACGCGAAGCCGGGTCCATTTCGCTCGAAGACGCATGCCCAAATGAACGATCTCTCGGTCACTATCCTTCCCGAAGCCGCCGGCGATGCCCAGGCGATTGAACGGTTGCACGAGCGCACCTTCGGTCCGGGCCGCTTCGTGCTCAGCGCCTACCGCATCCGCGAGCATGTCGACCATCTGCTCGACGTGTCCTTCACGGCCCGCATCGGCACGCTGCTGGTCGGCTCGGTCAGGCAATTGCCGGTGCTGGTCGGCGACACGCCCGCGCTGCTGCTCGGGCCGCTCACGGTCGAGCCGCCGTTCCGCGACCGCGGCATCGGCCGCCAGTTGATGGAGCGTGCGCTGAAGGACGCGAGGGAGAAAGGCCACCGCCTGGTGCTGCTGGTCGGCGACGAGCCCTATTACAGCCGCGTCGGCTTCAAACCGGTCCCCAAGGGCCGCGTCACCATGCCGGGCCCGGTCGATGCCGCCCGCATCCTGGTGTTCGAGCTCGTCGACGGCGCCTTCGAGGGCGTGTCGGGGCAGGTTATCCCCGACTGGAGCAAGTCGCGGGCAGGGTAAACGACGCTCTCATCTGGAGATCGACTATGCAGGTGCGGCCGGCAGATGCCGGTGAGATCGATCATCTCGCACAAGTCTGGCACGACGCCTGGCATGGATCGCATGCCGCGCTGGCGCCGCCCGAACTGATCCGCCTCCGCACGCTCGCAAGCTTTCGCGATCGGCTCGCGGTCATGCTGCCCAACATCAGCGTTGCCGGCCCGGCCGGCGCCCCGCTCGGCTTCTGCGCCATCAGGAATGACGAATTGTACCAGCTCTTCGTGTCGTCGCAGGCGCACGGCACGGGCGTCGCCGCGGCGTTGATCGCCGATGCAGAGGCACGGCTCGCCGCACGCGGCGTCGAACTGGCGTGGCTGGCCTGCGCCATCGGCAACAATCGCGCTGCGCGGTTCTACGAGAAGAGCGGCTGGCGCAACGCCGGCACCTTCGTGATCATGTCGGATACGTCGAACGGGCCGTTTCCGTTGGATCAATGGCGCTTCGAGAAGCGGCTGACGCGCTCGACCTGAGTGCGTCGCCCGGATTGCACTGCGCTCCATCCTCCGTCATTGCGAGCGCAGCGAAGCAATCCAGAATCGTTCCGCGAAGGCAGTCTGGATTGCTTCGTCGCAAGGGCTCCTCGCAATGACAGTGTGTGTCGGGGCCGTGGCCCCGACCAGAGCATGCCTAGAACTTGAAGTTCGCGAACGCCCTGACGCCGATGCCGGGCATCAAGACCTCGTCCTTGGTGTAGGACACCGAGTTGCGGATGCTCTCGTTGAGGAGGTTGTTGCCGACGATGCCGGCGATCATCTCGCGCGCACCGAAGCGGCTCGGATCGAGCTTGGTCTTGTAGCTGACCTCGGCCTTCAGCAGATTGTAGCCCGGTGTCGGCGTCTCCGCGATCACGGCGACGTTGTCCTGCGCGAAGGCGTGCAACAGGTTGACGCGCATCAGCCAGTTGTCGTCGCGCCAGAACACGCCGCCGCCCATCCGCAACGGCGGAATGCGCGGCACGTTGGTGCCGTCGGAGAAGGTGGCGCGGACGAAGTCGAACTGGTTCTCGATGCCCCAGATGCCGCCCTGGAACGCGCCGACGTCGAGCTGCGACTGGAATTCGCCGCCGCGGAAGTTGGCGTTGCGTTGCGAGTAGACCGCCTGGTTCAGCTCACCGCCCGGATTGCCGCACGAGGCAAAGTCGTCGTCGCACATCACGCCGGTGAGGCGGCGATAGATGAAATTGTCGAAATGCGTGTAGTAGACGGTTGCCTCGAAGCGGAACGGTCCCGTCGCCCTGCGCACGCCGAGCTCGACGGACTTCGCGGTCTCGATGGTGAGATTGGGATTGCCGATGTCGAAGGTCGCCGTCGCATCATGGCCGCCGCGGGAGAACAGCTCGGCCGCCTTCGGCGCGCGCTCGACATATTGCGCGGTGATGCTGCCGACCATGCCGCCCGGCAGGTCCTGCAGCAGGCCGATGCTGCCGCTCTTGGGCGTGAAGGACGGATTGCGCGAGATCGCCGTCTGCGGCGTGCCGTCGGGCAGATAATCCGCCGGGAAGTTCGGCGTCGTGCCGTGCAGCTCGACATGCTCGACGCGTCCGGCGATCTGCGCCCGCGTCTGTTCAGTGAACTTGAGCTCGTTGAAGGCGTAAGCCGCGACGCGCGTGTTGTTGTTCGGATCCCACAACCCGTTGAACAGCGTGCCGGGATTATCCGGGCTCGGCGCGCTCAATTCCTGGTGGCCGACCTGGAAGCCCAGCGCCGTCGTCACCTCGGCGAAGCGCGCGTTGAACGGCATCAACTGCACCTCGGTGCGGATCTCCTGCTCCTTGTTGGTGAAGGTCTGCCGAATGCCGTCGCTGTTGAGATCGGCGGGATCGGCGAGGCCGATCTCGTTGTGCCGGTAATCGGTCGCACCGGCCCAGAAGCGGATGGTGTCGATCGCCGTCGCATCGGGGCGGTACTCGCCCTTGACGTTGATCTTGGTTTGGTGACCGTCGATCCGCGTGTTGTGGTCGGCACCGTCGATGCCGGGGATGTGGTAGAGCGAGTCGTTCTGCGTGATCGCCGCACCGATATAGCCGCCCTGGAAGAAATAGGAGCCGCCGATCGAGGCGCCGTCCGAGCGCGTCGCCGAATTGGGCTGGCGCCCATTGGCGACGGTGCGCGACTGGTCGTTCAGATAGGGATAGCTCGGGATGCTGTAATCCGTGGTGTTGCGCCCATAGACGTCAGCGTGGAACGCGAAATTGCCGCCGCCGGTATCGAGCAGCACCCCGCTTTCGACGCCGCGATCGACCGAGCTGAACGCGCTCCGCGTCTCGGCGGTGACGCAAGGCGATGTCGCGGCGGATGCGAGCGGGGCCTTGGTCGGCAAGCCCCAGGTCTGGAACGACGGCGCGCAGGACGGCAGCGCATCCGGAATCCGGTTGTTGGTGGCGCTGACGACGCCGCCAATTGACGTGGATCCGTAGCGCAGCGCAGCCGGGCCGCGCACCACCTCGACCTGGTTGGTCGCGAGCGGATCGATCGGCACGAAATGATCCTCGCCGAGGTCGGAGGCGCCGCCCGAATTGGTGCCGTTCTCGACGATGCCGACGCGGTTGACGTCGAGACCCCTGATGATCGGCCGGCTGGACGCGCCGGGGGCGAAGCTCGAGCCGGTGATGCCGGGCTTCGAGAACAGGAGATCGCCGAGCTGGCCGCCGCCCTCGCGGCGGATCTCCTCGTTCGGCACCACGGTAACGGTGGCGAACTGGTTGGTCACGATGGGCAGCACGCCCTGCTGCGGCGCGGCCGTCGCGGGTGCCGCAGGCGCAGCTTCCGCCGTGCGTTGCTGGCTGCGCGAGCGTCCGGTGCGCGCGACGCGGACCGGGCTGCGGGTCGGCACCACCCGGCGCACGATGGGGCTCGGCGCCGTCACGGTGACGGCCGGGATCTCCGTCGACGACTTGTCTTGGGCAGGCGCTTGTGCCGGTGCCTGTGCGGGCGTTTGGGCGAGCGCTGATGTGGCGGCGGCGCCGAGCAGGAGCAGGCTCGCTCCGCCCAGACGCTGCACGCGTCGCAATTTGAATGACATGGTCCTGATTCCACTCAGGCGCCGTCCGCAGATGGGTGTGTTGATCGGAGGCGGCCTGCCGTCGCGGCGCGACGGAATTCGACTTCAGCTTTTCCCGGCCGATCGCCTGCAAGCGGCGAGGGCGGGCGTGATCACGTGATGGCTGGAGTCAGGACGCGGGAGGAGCGCGCGGCTGGAATGCCGTGCTGGCAGATTTCAGATGGACGAATTCGGCATCCGTGGTGCGGTAGAGCAGCTCGATCGCCTGCGGCAGCTGCAGCAGCGGCGGCGTCGCCGACAGGACCGTGCCTGCCATCGCGATGATGGCGCAGATCGCGCAATTATCGTCGCCCGGCTGCTCGCGGTCGGGGGCAGAAGGCGATTGCTTCTGGACCGCAAGCCGGTCGGCCGAGCCGACAGCCTTGGCGCCGTCGGTCTGCTGGAGCGAGCTTGCAGCGAGCGGGGCGGCCTGGGCGAACCAATGGGTATGGCCGAACGTCAGCGCGAATTGCACCAGCATCGCGAACAACGCGAGCCGGGCACCGTGCCTGATATGCGACCGGAACCACTTCATCTGCAAACGCCACCCCTCATCGCGAGGGATCATCCCCTGATCCCGCGATGTTATAATGTAACATCGCCTGATTGGTCCGTGGATGTCAACGGCGGGGAGATCGGTGGCGGCAGGCGGTCGATCCGATGTGTCGTTCGGGCAACTAAAGCTGATTGGACTCGATGAGTGCCGCGACGAAGGTGCGTTCCCTCCCTCCTTGCGGGGGGAGGGCTAGGGAGAGGGGTGGCTCAGCAAGAGGTGCTGATTGTTGATGGTGTGTCGGCGCGTAAAGGAAAGAGTCCCCGTGGGGCACCCCCCTCCCTGACCCTCCCCCGCAAGGGGGGAGGGAACGGAGAGAGCAGTGCTGGTAGCTGAGTTTGACTCGCCCGCTTCACCGCCCCTCGCGCACCCACGTCGCCGCGAACGCGCCGAGCAGCAGCAACAGCCCGATCAGGCCGGCGAAGATCGGCAGCACGCCGACGCCCTTCACGACGCTGGCGTCGCGCATCCGCACGCCCATCCAGCCGTCGCCGGCGAAGACGCTCGTCGAGCGCGACGGCACGATGCGCGGCAGCTCGACACTGTTGCCGTCGACGACGCGCACGGCATTGCCTCCGGTCGCCTGGGTCAGCGGTTTCAGGGTCTCGGTGGTGGAGGTGACTTCCGAAAATTCCTTCGGATTGGTCGGGCCGACATTGATCAGCGCCTTCAACGTGCCGTCGGTCGCCTGCCACAGGCCGAGCTCGTTGGCGGGCAGGGTGGCGCGCCACTCGCCGGGATCGCCGGCGCTCAGCGTCAAATCCTGCGACACGCCTGACGGCGAAGTCACGCTCACGGGCTGCACGCTGTCCGACATGGTCTGGCGCACCACGACGAGATTCTTGCCCTGCACCTGGAGGCGTAGCGCTTCCTCGTCCAGGTCCGGCTGCTTCATCAGCCAGTGCGACATCCGCCGCAAGAGATCGAGATGGGGCCCGCCGCCTTCATAGCCGCGCGCCCACAGCCAGATGTGGTCGGAGAGCAGCAGCGCGACGCGGCCCTCGCCAAAGCGCGACAGGAACAACAGCGGCTTGCCGTCGAGGCCCGTCATCACCGGCGGGTTGACGGAATTGCGCGTGTCCACGGTGCGGAAGAAGCGGCTCCAGCGCGGCGGCTCGGATGCGGAGCCTTCCAGCCCGCGCGTGACCGGATGGCGTTTGCCGATGTCGGACAGATGCGCATAGAACGGCTTCTCGCTGACGCCGACCGGCTCGGCCGGCAGCACCGAATCCAGCGGCGTGCGCCAAATGCTGGTGTTGGAGGCATAGTCGGGCCCGGCCGAGACCAGCACCGCGCCGCCCGCGCGCACATAGCGCGCGATGTTGTCGAAATAGGCGATCGGCAGCACGCCCTGGCGGGCATAGCGGTCGAAGATGATCAGCTGGAATTCGTTGATCTTCTGCTGGAACAGCTCGCGGGTCGGAAACGCGATCAGCGACAATTCGTTGATCGGCGTGCCGTCCTGCTTCTCCGGCGGACGCAGGATGGTGAAGTGCACGAGGTCGACGCTGGCGTCGGACTTCAGCAGGTTGCGCCAGGTACGCTCGCCCGAATGCGGCTCGCCCGAGACCAGCAGCACGCGCAGCTTGTCGCGCACGCCGTCGATGGCGACGACCGCGCGATTGTTCACCGGCGTCAATTCCTTCTCGAGCGGCGAGGCCTCGATCTCGACGATGTTCGGGCCGGCATGCTTGATGTCGACGTCGACGCTCGCGCTCTGGCCGCTCGAGAGCGTGCGCTCGTTGATGACCTCGCCGTCGCGGCGCACCGTGACCTTGGCGCGCTCGCCGGAGACGCCCTGGTCGTCGAGGCGATAGGTGATGGTCTGGGTTTGCCCGACAATGCCGAAGCGCGGCGCCGCGGTGATCGCGATGCGGCGGTCGCGCTCGTCCTTCTGCCCGGTGATCAGCGCGTGCACCGGCGCCTGGAAGCCGAGCGCGGCGGCGCTCGCGGGAATGTCGTGGACGCGGCCGTCGGTGATCAGGAACGCGCCGGCGACGCGATCGACCGGCACGTCCGCCAGGGCCGAGGCGAGCGCGCCGAATAGCCGTGTGCCGTCGGTCTCGCCGTCGGCCTGTCCGGCCTCGACGACGCGGACCTCGAGCCCTTTGATCTTCTTCAGCCCGTCCACCAGCGCTTCCTGCGCCTGCGCGGCCTCGCGGTTGCGGTTGCCGAAATTCTGGCTCGGGCTCTTGTCGACGACGATCGCCGCGACCGAGGTGAGGGGATCGCGGTCCTCGCGCGTGAAGGAGGGGTTGGCGAGCGCCAGCAGGAACAGCGCCAGCGCGGCGACGCGCACGGCCGCTCCGCGCGCACGCGCCACCGCCAGCAGCAGCGCGATGACGACGATCGCAGCCAGCGCGAGCCAGAGGACGATCGAAGGAACAAGCGGCGTGAACGCGATGCCGTAATTCATCAGACAGACCTATCAACGTCATTCCGGGGCGGTCCGAAGGACCGAGCCCGGAATCTCGAGATTCCCCGGTGCGCAATGCGCACCTGAGGTCTGGTCCTTCGGACCATCCCGGAATGACGGAAGATGTTGCTCAATCTCAACACCCGCATCATTGCCCCAGCCGTTCGATAAGGGCCGGCGCGTGGACCTGGTCGGCCTTGTAGTTGCCGGTCAGCGTGTACATCACGATGTTGGCGCCGGCGCGGTAGGCGAATTCGCGCTGGCGGGGGTCGCCGCTGGTCACCGGCAGCATGTACTGGCCGTCGGGGCGCACGGCCCAGGCGCCGGCGAGATCGTTCGAGGTGATGATGATCGGCGAGACGCCGTCACCGCCGCGCGCCGGGCGCTGCGCGCTGTCGTCGTCCTCGTCGCGCGGCAGGGTCTCGACCCAGGTCTGGCCGGTGTTGAAACGGCCGGGGAAGTCGCGCAAGAGGTAGAAGGTCTTGGTCAGCACGTGCTCGCGCGGCACCGGCTCGAGCTCGGGCACGTCGAGCGAGGACAGGATGTCGCGCAAGGTACGCATGCCCGGCGTCTGCGAGGCGCCGTTGTCGCCCGGCGGCGCCTCGTAGGCATCGCGGGTGTCGAACAGCACGGTGCCGCCCTGCTTCATATAGGCGTCGATCTTGTTGATGGCGTCCTGCGGTGGCTTCGGCGCGCCGGGCACGATCGGCCAGTAGATCAGCGGGAAGAAGGCGAGCTCGTCGCGCGCCGGATCGATGCCGACGGGATCGCCGGCCTCCAGCGCAGTGCGCTGCGCCAGGAACAGCGTCAGCCCGGTGAGCCCGGCCTTGACGATGGAATCGACGTCGGCATTCCCTGTCACGACATAGGCGAGGCGGGTCTGCGACACCGCCTTCATCGCGAACTCGTCTGACGCGCTGTCCGCGCGCGACGGCGCCGGCGACAGCGCGACGGTGCCCGCAAGCACGAGGCCGAGGACGATCATCGCGGGCGCGGCGCGGCGGCGCAGCAGCGCGGCGAGGCCGCCGCCGAGCAGCGCGACGATGATGGCGTCGATCAGGAACAGGCCGAGCGCGGTCGACAGCAGCCAGCCGCGCAGATCGCGCGGCTCGGCATTGGTGTAGGTGGCGTGCCGGGCGCGCAGGCTCGCAGTGTTCAGGGCGGCGATGCGGTCGGCGCTGGCAAGCGTATTCACGGCGAGCGGTCCTTCTGCAGGACCATAGAAGCCCGGCGGATGATCTGATGTGGCGCGGTCGCGGTAATCCGCAGGCAGCGGCTTTGCGGTGGCCGGCGGCGGGCCGAAGGCGCCAAAACCGTCGAGGATGTGCAGCGGCGCCACCGTCTCGGTGGTCGCCTCGCTGGCAACGCCGGCGCCGGGCTTGGAGGTGTAGCCGGACATGTCGACGACCCGCCTTAGCATCTCGACGAAGATGCCCGACATCGGCAGGTCCGACCAGCGCATGTCGGCGCTGACGTGGAACAGGCCGACGACGCCCTTGCCGCGATGCTCGCCCGTCACAAGCGGCGTGCCGTCCTCGAGCGAGGCCCAGCTCTTGGTCGCGAGCACCGCGTCGGGCTCGGCCAGCACCTGCCGGCTCACGGTGACGTCCTTGGGCACCACGACGCCGGCGAACGGGCCGTCGGCGGCGAAGGAGGCGAGATGCTGCGGCTTCTCCCAGGTCAGGCTGCCGCCGAGCGTGCGGCCGCCCTTGCGCAGCTTGACCGGCACGAGATCGTCTTCAGCCTGCGCCAGGCGGGGCCCGGCGAACCGCACCAGCACGCCGCCCTGGTCGATCCAGGCATTGAGGCGCTCGCGGATCTCAGGAGCGATGGTGCCGACATCGGCGAGGATGATCATCGGCAGCTTCTGGTCGAGGAACTGCGTGATGCCCTGCTGCGGCGAGCCCTTGTCGGCGAGCCTGACGTCGGCGAACGGCGCCAGCGCGCGGGTGAGGTAGAAGGTCGGCGCCAGCAGCGGCTGCGCGGTCTCGCTGGTCGAGCCCGAGACGATGCCGATGGCGCGGCGGCGCCAGCGCTTGTCCAGAAGCTGCACTGCGCCTGCGGAGCGCTCGCCCGAGATCTCGAGCCGGGTGATGTCGTTGCGCAGCTCGACCGGCAGGTCGAACGAGGCGTCGGTCTCCTTGTCCTGCGGGCCGAACGCGAAACGCGCTTCGCCGATCGGCGAGGCCTTCTGGTCGAGTGCGCGCACCGTGCCGGCGGCGATGCCGCTGTCGGTGCGCAGCACCTTCACCGTCATCTTCGCCGCGGCGTTCTCGGCCGCCACCAGCGCCAGCGGCGAGGACGTGCCGCCTTCGAAGATGGTCAGGCTGCGATCCCCCAAGGTCTTGCCGAGGCCGGCGACGAACTCTTCGCCGCGACCGGTGTCGACGCCGTCGGAGAGCCAGGCGATCTCGCAGTCGCCGGTCGCTTTCAGGAAACGGTCGACGGCAGCCAGCGTCTCGATGCGGTCGATCGAATAGGGCTTTGGCGCGAGCTGGCGCAACGCGACGCGCGCGGCGCCCGCCGGCATCAGGGTGATGTCGCGGTTCGGCTCGGACAGCGGCACCAGCGCGATGGCGCGGCGGTCGTTGTCGGCATTGGCGATCAGCTCGTCGGCGGCCCGGACCCTGACGTCCCAGTTCGAGGCCGCGCTCCAGCCGTCGTCGAGCATGATCATCAGCGGCGCCTTGCTGCCGGCAGCTCCAACCTGCGGATTCCAGATCGGCCCGGCGGCGGCGAAAATGACGAGCGCGGCAGCCAGGAGCCGCAGCGCGGTCAGCCACCACGGCGTCCGCGACGGCGTCTCTTCGCGCGGGGCGATGTCGAACAAGAGGCGGGTCGGTGGGAACTCGATCCGGCGCGGCCGCGGCGGCATCACGCGCAAGAGCCACCACAGCACCGGCAGGCTGACGAGGCCGATCAGGAGCAGCGGTTCGGTGAAGGCGAGCGGCAATCCCATCATGCGGCCGGCCCCGCCTTGATGCTGGTGGTGCGCGCGCCCGATTTGCTCACCTGCATGCCGGCGTGCAGATACAGCAGCAGCTCGGCGGCGGAGCGGTCGGTCGCATGCGTGGTGAACAGCCAGTCGAGCTTCGAGGTCTCGGCGCGGATCTGGTCGCGGTGCAGCGCGAGGCGCGCGGTGTAATCCTGCGCCCAGCTCTCAGCGCGGCCGGCGGTGATCACGCCAAAGCCTTCCGGCTCGACGAACTCGACGCGGCCGGAATAGGGAAACGATTCCTCGGCGGGATCGACGACCTGCACCAGCGTGCCATGCGCGCCGGAGCTGGAGAGCCCTGCGAGCGTGGTCTTGATCTCGGAGATCGGCGACCAGAAATCCGACAGCACGATGATTTCGGCGAGCGCCGCCGGAACGAAGGACGGTGGCAGGCTGAGGCGATCGGCATCGTCATGCAGCATCGCCTGCGCCATCTTGTCGATCACGCTGCGGCTCGCGGTCGGCGCCATCAGCCCGGGAATGCCGACGCGTTCGCCGCCGGAGACCAGCAGCTCGGCCAGTGCGAACGCGACGATCAGCGTGCGCTCGAGCTTGGACTCGCGCGCGGCCTTCGAGGCGAACGCCATCGACGGCGAGCGGTCCGGCCAGATCCACACCGTGTGCGAGGCTTCCCATTCCAGCTCGCGGACATAAAGATGGTCGTCGCGCGCCGAGCGGCGCCAGTCGACGTTCTGCGCCGGCTCGCCCGAGACGAAGCGGCGGTACTGCCAGAAATTCTCGCCGGAGCCGGCGCGGCGCCTTCCGTGCAGGCCGTGGATGACGTTGGCGGCGATGCGGCGGGCTTCGAGCACCAGGCGCGGCAAGGAAGCGGCGAGCGTACGGCTTTCGCCATCGGCACGTCGGATCGCGATGATCTCCTTCGCCGTGTGCCCGTTCTCTGCCGCCATCAACCGATCCGTGTCTTCAATTGCCGGATCACGTCCGGAATCGTGCGGCCTTCGGCGCGCGCCTGGAACGTCAGCGCCATGCGGTGCTTGAGCACGGGTTCGGCGAGGTCGAGCACGTCGTCGATCGAGGGCGCGAGGCGGCCGTCGATCAGCGCGCGGGCGCGCACGGCGAGCATCAGGGATTGGCTGGCGCGTGGGCCGGGGCCCCAGGCGATGAACTTGCCGGCTTCGCCGCTCTCCGCGCCCGGACGGGCCGAGCGCACCAGCGACAGGATCGCCTCCACCACGGAATCGCCGACCGGCAGGCGGCGGACCAGCCGCTGCGCGGTGATCAGCGCATCGGCGCTCATCGAGCCCTTGGCGAGCGTCTCTTCCGCGCCGGTGGTCTCGAACAGGATGCGGCGCTCGGCGTCGCGGTCGGGATAGTCGACGTCGATCTCCATCAGGAAGCGGTCGAGCTGCGCTTCCGGCAGCGGATAGGTGCCTTCCTGCTCCAGCGGGTTTTGCGTCGCGAGCACGTGGAAGGGTTTTGGCAGATCATGACGCGCGCCGGCGACGGTGATGTGCTGCTCCTGCATTGCCTGCAGCAGCGCCGACTGCGTGCGCGGTGAGGCGCGGTTGATCTCGTCGGCCATCAGGAGCTGGGCGAACACCGGACCGGAGATGAAGCGGAAGGCACGCTTGCCCGCGGTGCTCTCGTCCAGCACCTCGGCGCCGAGGATGTCCGAGGGCATCAGGTCGGGCGTGAACTGGATGCGCTTGGCATCCAGACCGAGCGTGACGCCGAGCGTCTCGACCAGTTTTGTTTTCGCAAGGCCTGGGACGCCGATCAGAAGGGCGTGGCCGCCCGAGAGGATCGTCACCAGCGTGTTCTCGACCACGCGGTCCTGGCCGAAGATGACGGAACCGATCGCCTCTTTCGCCGCGCGAATCTGAGCGGATACCTGCTCGGCCGAACGAACGATCCCGTCCTCGAGTTTCTCGACACTCTCCGCCATTCGCTCGCTCCTTCAGCCCGCCATGCGGCTCGCTTGCGTGGTCACGTCAGGTCATCACGCCAGATCATGGGCCCTATGCTAGACTTGCAGGAAGGCCATGTATTCGTTGAATTAACCTATCCCCACCTTATCGGCTTAAGGGTATGTAGGGCATCACGAAGTGGCGACCTCCACACCGGACTAATCCGGGATGGAACCGTCCACCGACACACAACGTAGACCTGCACCAATCGTGCCAAAACGACATCCGTGCCAAATGACAAAGTCAGGGCAAACCATGGCGAACCAAGGGCAGAGCGCCGATCGTGGTCTCGAGGGGCTGACTGCCGCCGCCAAAAGTGCTGCCGGTGCCGAGGGTACCAAAAAAGGGTTACCTCCGGTGCATCTGTGGAATCCGCCGTTTTGCGGCGATCTCGACATTCGAATCGCGTCCGATGGTACTTGGTTCTACATGGGGACGCCAATCGGGCGTCACGCCCTCGTGCGCCTGTTCTCGACCATCCTGAAGCGCGAGGGCGACAAGCATTTCCTGGTGACGCCGGTCGAGAAGGTTGGCATCCGCGTCGACGACGCGCCGTTCATGGCGGTCGAGATGCTGAAGAGCGGCGAGGACAACCATCGCGTGCTGAGCTTCCGCACCAATGTCGACGACTGGGTGACCTGCGACGCCGCCCACCGGCTGCGCTTCGAGCAGGCGGCGGACGGCGGGCTGACGCCGTATTTGCATGTCCGCGCCGATCTCTGGGCCAAAGTGACCCGCGCGCTCTACTACGATCTGGTTGACATGGGCGAGGAGCGGATGGTCGATGGCCAGCCGATGTTCGGCGTCGAGTCGGCCGGCGAATTCTTCGCCATGGCCGACGCGGAGCAGGTGAGGGCCGCGCTTTGAACAAGCCTATCATGAAGAACGGTCCCGTCGTGATCGGCGCGGCGGATTTCTTCGCCCGGTCGAAGGAGAGGCTCGGCTTCGACGTGCCGGCCGGCCTCTACGATCCCAACATCATCCCGGCCTCGGGCGATCCCGGCACCGACAAGATGCTGGAGATCATCGCACGCGAGCAGCCGGTGCGGCCCGCGGCGGTGCTGATCGCCGTGGTCGACCATCCCGAGCCGACCATTTTGCTGACGCAGCGCTCGGCCCATCTCAACGACCATGCCGGCCAGATCGCCTTTCCCGGCGGCAAGATCGACGCGACCGACTCATCGCCGCTCGATGCCGCGCTGCGCGAGGCCGAGGAGGAGGTCGGCCTGTCCAGGGACTTCGTCGAGCCGATCGGCTATCTCGATCTCTACGGCACCGGCTTCGGTTTCCGTATCCTGCCGACGGTCGCGAAAGTGCGGCCGGGCTTTGCGCTCACCATCAACCATTCGGAGGTTGATGACGCATTCGAGGTGCCGCTATCCTTCCTGATGAACCCGGTGAACCACCAGCTGCACAGCAAGGAATTCCGCGGCATGGAGCGCTTCTATTACGCCATGCCGTTCGCGGAGCGCTACATCTGGGGGGCGACGGCCGGCATGCTGCGTGTGCTGTATGAGCGGATCTACTCGTCATGATCCGGCCGGTCCTGACCGAGATCGGAATCTTCCTCATCCCTTTTGCCGTCTATGCGCTGTTCCTGGCCGCCACCCGGTCCGGCCTGTTCGCGCGATCGTCCTGGCCGGTCACCATCGTCGCCCGCCTCGTCCTGGTCGCGCTGGCGCTCGTGATCACCGGCCTGATCGGCCTTGCGCATTTCTCCGGCGCCGGGCCGGAGTCGACCTACGTTCCCGCTCATATCGAGAACGGCAAGTTCGTGCCGGGCACGGAAAGATAAGGGCTGGACGATGAGTGCAGAGCCGATCCTTGCACCGATCCTTGCCGATGCGCCCTGGTTGACGGCAGGCGGCACGGCGCGCGTCCTGCAATTGCTCAATGCGGACGGCGAGGAGGCACGCGTGGTCGGCGGTGCCGTGCGCAACGCGCTGCTGGGCCTCGTGCCCGGCGATATCGACATCGCGACCACCGCCTTGCCGGACGAGGTCGTGCGGCGTGCCAAGGCGGCCGGCATCAAGAGCGTGCCGACCGGCATCGACCACGGCACCGTCACGCTCGTCATCGACAGCCAGCCCTACGAGGTCACGACGCTGCGCGAGGACACCGAGACCTTCGGCCGCAAGGCCAAGGTCGCGTTCGGCCGCGACTGGGTCAAGGATGCCGAGCGGCGCGACTTCACCATGAACGGCCTGTCGGTCGATGCGGCAGGCATCGTGCACGACTATGTCGGCGGGATCGCGGATGCCAAAGCGCGCCGCGTCCGCTTCATCGGCGATCCCGACCAGCGTATCGCCGAGGATTATCTGCGCATCCTGCGCTTCTTCCGCATCCACGCCGCCTTCGGTGCCGGCGAGCCCGACCGCGACGGTTCGCTCGCCTGCATCCGCGGACGCGCAGGCCTCGCCAGCCTGTCGGCCGAGCGCGTGCGCATGGAGATGCTCAAGTTGCTGGTCGCCGGCGGTGCCTCCGCGGCCGCGGTCGCGATGGCCGATGGCGGGGTGCTGCAGGCGCTGATCGGCGGCGTCGCCTATACCGGGCCGCTCGCAGCGATGATCTCGATCGAGCGCGAGCTTGGCCTTGCCGCCAACGCCACGCGGCGCCTCGCCGCGCTGACGGTCGCCGTTACGGAAGATGCCAAGCGCCTCGCCACGCGCCTGCGGCTCTCCAATGCCGAGGCCAAGACGCTGGATTCGATGGGCCATCGCTGGTGGCGCTTCGCCGCCATGGACGAGGCCCATGCACGGCGCTTGCTCTACCGGCTCGGCCCCGAGCGCTATCATGATCGCGTGTTGCTCGGCTGGGCGCGGGCCGCAGGCGAAGTGCATTCGCCGCGCTGGCGTGCGCTCGCCGAGCTGCCGCAGCGCTGGACCGCGCCGAAATTCCCGCTGAAGGCCGCCGACTTCATCGCGCGCGGTCTCGCCGAAGGGCCCGCGCTCGGACATGTGTTGACACTCGCCGAGGACGCCTGGCTTGCGGCGGATTTTCCCCTGGAGCAGGCCGCGCTCGCGTACATCGCCGATCAAGCTGCGGCCCGCGTCAGCCGCGACGGGAAAACGTGACCGTCGTCTCGGGCTTCGCCGACAGTTGATGGTGTTGTTTGCAGACTTGCGCAGAGCGTCGGGTCCGCGCCCGGCGGAAAATCCGATTATGGGTCGCTGTGGTTCGTTCCCATGCGATATTGCGTCGGTGAGCAGCCGAAGTGAGCGCGGAAGCGGCGATTGAAGTACGTCACTTCATTGAAGCCGCAGGCGAAAGCGATGTCGCTCACCTTCGTGTCGTCGTAGCGAAAGTCCGACAGCATCGCCCGTGCCTTCTGCAAGCGCAGTTCAAGGACGCGCTCCGAGAATGTCGCGCCGCCTTCGAGCAGCAAATCGCTTGCATAGCGACGCGACAGATGAAGGGCATCCGCGATGGTCGTGATCGACAGGGACGGCTCGGCGAAACGCTTCTCGATGACCGCGATCAGTTCGCGCTGCCGCGCGGCGCGCAAGCCTCGTTCCGCCGCAACCTCCGCGACCTCACCGCGCGCGCCGAGTGCCAACACGATCAAATCCCCGAGCATGGCTTGCGCGTGACGTGTCAACGCCTGGTCTTCGCAGACCTCATCGGCATCAAGGAGAAAATCGATGGTGCGCTCGAGATGTCTTACCGCCGGATTGGCCGGGTCGAGCAACATGGCCGGACGGTTGTCGGCATGCGGAACGAGCTTCAGAATCTGCGCACGAGGTATGGACGCCAGATTCCAGGCCGTGAGGCCGTTTGTAAAGCTCGAGACCGGTTGGGCGACGTTGAAGGCGACCACGCTTCCCTGTTTCAGTTCAACCCCCTGGTTTCCCACCGTCCATAACTGCGGCTCGGGGCTGCGATAAAAGCCGACGAGAATATCGTCGCGATCATTGGTCACGTGCTTGCGCGTGCGCACGTAATGCCCCGTCGTCGTGGCAAACCGGCTGACGCTCAACTCGCCGAGCAGAACATTCTTCGACGCGGTGTAGAATGGCTTGTCCTCGGCATGCTTCATCTCCGCATTGCCGAGCTGCTCCATCCATATGTCGTGCCACAGGCGGAAGCGGGCCCTGTCATTCAGGTGGGATGGAAGCTGGTCCGATGAAAACTCGATCTTCGACATATCCGCCCATGATCCTCGCGCGCCGGGTTCCCATTCGTATCATGACCGCCGCGCGAAAGGCATCCACCTACCTTTCCACCGGAATGATGCAAAAGCGGACAGTCGTGCATCTCAGGTCAAGTTCAGCGCCGGACAGGTCAAGTCTGCGCGGCAGACCGTTGCGTCCAAACAACATTCACCGGCGATCCCGCTGCCGTGCCGTTTCGATCAACTCCGGCACCTTCGCGGACAAGACGATCCGGGCGCGACCCGGTAGTGATTCCGAACGAGGGACTCGCTGGGAATGCCAAACATGAGAAAATTGATCGCGGCCGGATTTGCCGTTTCCGCCATGATGCTGTCGCCGGCATCGGCTGCCGACCTGCCGGTGAAGGCAAAGCCCGTCCCCGTCTATGACTGGACCGGATTTTACGCCGGTGTGAACGTTGGCTACGGCTGGGCCGATCGCGACCTGAGTTTTGCCCCGAACGATGACGCTACCCGTCTCTGGTCTGTTTTTGACGGCATCCCGCCGGCAGCGTCGTTCAAGACGTCGGGTGCGCTCGGCGGACTGCAGCTCGGCTACAACCGACAGCTCAGCACGGGCTGGCTTGTCGGCCTTGAGGCCGATTTCAACTGGTCCGGCATCAAAGGCTCAGGGGTTAGTTCCGGTGTCATGCCCCCGGTGCCGATTCCAGGCCCATACTCGGCACCCCTAGACGAGCGGATCGACTGGTTCGGCACGGTGCGGGCCCGCCTCGGCTACCTGCCGACCAGCACGCTGTTGACCTATGTCACCGGTGGTCTGGCCTATGGTCAGGTCACGCGCAGCGGAAGTTACATCAACAATAGTACCTTTGGTTTCACAGCCAATGGACTGCCCGACAACAGCGGCTTCACATGCGCGAGCGGCGCCACCTGCTTTTCCGGCGTGTCGCGCGACGTAACTGCGGGATGGACCGTGGGCGGTGGATTTGAATACGCTCTCGGAGAGCGCACGACCCTCAAGGCCGAATATCTATATGTAAGCCTTGCCGGGAAGAAAATCACCGAAACGGCTCTGGCGGTCTTCATTCCCGGCGATACGCCGGCCTCGATCAGCGCCAATGTCGGCCGCGCCACCTTCAGCACCGCGCGCGTCGGTCTCAACTATCGCTTCTAGAGCCTGTTCGGTTCTGATTGCAGGAGTGATCGCAGGCGCAGACCCGCCTGCGATTCATCAACCGCTCAATATGTGTTGACATTGGCCGAGGACGCTTGGCTTGCGGCGGATTTTCCCCTAGAGGAAGCCGCGCTCGCTTCCATCGCCGATCAAGCTGCGGCACGCGTCAGCCGCGACGGGAAAACGTGACCATCGCCTCAGGCTTCGCCGACATCTCGATTTTTCAGCTCCTGCTGGTCGCGTTGATGGCGTTGTTTGCTTCGATCATCGGTGGTCTCGCCGGCTACGGCACCGGCGCGCTGATGCCGCTGGTGCTGGTGCCGCTGGTCGGCGCCGAGCCGGTGGTGCCGATCATCGCGATCTCGGCGATGCTCACCAATGCGAGCCGTGCTGTTGCCTATCTTCGCTATGCCGACCGCCGTCGTGCGCTGATCGTGCTCGCCTGCGCGGCGCTGACGACCGCGCTCGGCGCCTACGGCTACACGCGCCTCACCAATGCCGGCGCCGCGCTGGTGATCGGCAGCATGCTGATCCTGAGCGTGCCGCTGCGCCGCGTGCTGCGACGGCGCCAGGTCAGGATCGGCGACACCGGTCTTGCCGCAGGCTCGGTCGGCTACGGCGTGCTGGTCGGCGGCACGTCGGGTTCGGGCGTGATCCTGCTCTCGCTGCTGATGGCCGCCGGCCTCGAGGGCGCCGCCGTGATCGCGACCGACGCGCTGATCTCGCTCGGCACCGGCCTCATCAAGATCTCCGTGTTCGGCCTCGCCGGCGCGGTGACCGCGCAGGTGCTCGCCTTCGCGCTTCTGATCGGCGGCATCGCGATCCCCGGCGCCTTCCTGGCAAAGGCCTTCGTCGAGCGGATGCCGGTGCACATCCACGCCGTAATCCTCGACGTCGCGGTGATCACCGGCGGGCTGGTGATGATCTCCGCGGCGGCGAAGCAGCTCATCGCGTAGAGGCTTCCGGTCCGGATCACCATGAGACTGCGACTGCAGTTCGCTATCGCAGCTTGCCGAGCCACAGCGCGGTGAGCGTCGCGCGATTGCTCACGCCGAACTTGCCGTAGATCGACTTGACGTGGAAGTGGGTGGTGTTCGGACTCTGGTCGAGCTTCTGCGCGATCTGCTTTTCCGTGTGCCCGTCGAGCAGGGCGAGCAACACCTTGCGTTCGGCGGGCGTCAGGGACGCGTTGGCGATGAGCAGGCCGTGGCTGAGCAGTTGTTGCCGTTGAAACCATCTCAAGCCGCGCATCACGAAGCCCAGAAGCTGGGCATCCTGCGCCGTGAAGCGCGGGGCCTGCGCATCGCGAAACACGAACAGGCGAACCCTCACGTCGTCATTGAGCGCAATGCGCACGGAAATGCTGTCGGCGAAGCCGACATCCAGATAGTGCCGCCGATAGTGCTCGCCCTCGAACCATGCCGGCGGCAGCGCTTCGAACAGCAGGCGGACGCGGAACGGCTCGTCTCCCGCCATGGAGATGATCTGGGACAAATCGACGTTGTTGGACCAGAGCTTGTCGTACTGCTTCTGCACGGACGCTGCGACGGCCGGTATCGGGTCCAGCACCCGGACGAGCCGCGGACGCCAGCCGAGCAGGGGATCGGCCCGCTTCGGCGACGGCAACCGCACCAGCACGCCCCATAGCGCATTGCGTGCCGACAACATCGTGCACAGTGCGGACAGCAGGTGCGTCAGCGCGGCATCGACGTTGCCGACCGAGAAGTCTGCGAGTTGATCCCAGAGTGCGTAGATTTCTTGATTGTGCGGATTGGTAGGATCCGTGGAGACGTGCATGTCATTCTCAAAGCATGTGCAGGTCCTCGGACCTGCGCGAACATTCATAAGCGACGGCAGGCCACCTTTCTAGGTAGTTCTCGGACGTTTCGCGCGACGCCATAGTCAGTCTGGGTGCTGGGAGGATCGGTCCTCTCACCGTAGTGATATTGAGAGAGATCAACGATGCGCACAGCAATGAGCGCGCGCCGGTTCGCTATGCCCGGTGGCGTGAATAGGCGATGGTTTCCCGGCTTTTTCATCACGCTGCCATGCACAGCTTTGATTTTGCTCGCTGCCTTTGCGCTGCTGCAACCGACCGAGGTGTCGATCCGCCCCACCGGTCCGATGCCGGGCGTCAACGTTCCCTGAGCGGACCGTTCTTCGGCGCATGTCCTTCTTTGAAGTTTGATTTGCATTGGACATTTCATGATCAGGACCGCTGCCGATCAGGCATTCTTGCTGATCGCGATTTCAGGCTTGCTTGGAGCGTGCTTCGTCTGGGCCTTTTGGGAGATCGAAGCAGCTCGCAGCCATCGACAGCAGAGGCGCGAGCTCGTTCGAGACGCGCGTCGTTCGATGGCAGGCCGGTAGTCCGCTGGAAGCCGTCATGCGCGCACTCGTCACGGCCATCATCGCAAACGCTTTCATATGGGCGTTTCCCGCATCGTCGCTGCGGGCCGATCTCCTCAAGCAGATCGCGCTGCTGTGTGGAGCCATCCTGTTCGTCTGGTTGTTGTCGCTGACATCAGGGTTGGATCTCAGCGCCGGGTTCTTCTAGCCGACAGGGATATCCGCATCGCGGGCGCCAGGGGCGGCGCCATCGCGGCGGGCAGCTCGTTCCTCGCCGAAAGGGCGCGACCGGGCGACAAGGATGTCGCATTTCGGTAACAGCCAGCTCCGGTAAAGCATCAGCACGGCCGCCTCGTCTTGGAGGGCGGGCAATATGGGAGTAGCTTTCTTCCGGGAACCCTGCCGCGGAGTTGGGGGCAATGAAAGCCTTGCAGGCCGCCTGCATCGTGGGTGTCATTGCATTCACGGGGATGCTTCATGAGGCCGGCGGAAGCACGCCAGGGGCGAGCGTGCCCGGTGCAACGTGGTCCGTGAGCGCCGAGACGTCCGGTGGGCCTTCGTCCTCCGCCGCCGTATCGGAGATACCTGCCGGACCTGAATCGCCGCCTGGTTCAGCGTCCGGGGAGGCTTCTGGTCTGTCATTGATGGCCCAGGCCAAGATCGATGACGATTCCGTCGTGACGAAATCGGAAGCCTTGGACCACCGTGATACCGCGCAGCCGGTGCCGGCAATGCCCAATGCATTCGATGATGCGTCCAGCCCGCCACCAGTGAACCAGAATTTCCAGTATCTGATCTATTACGTGTGGTCCGAATATCCGCCTGCCGAAAAGCCGGCGGAAATCGTCTTGAGGTCGTTCAAGGACACTCTGGTCGGAACGCCGATCGAGGAGATCAAGCGCGCGTCCGATGCGTTCGGTCTCGATTTCAATTTCATGAAGGCGGTTGCGAAGATCGAATCCGGCTTCGATCCCAAACAACGTACCGGGTCCTATATCGGCCTGTTCCAACTGAGTGAATATGAGTTCAGCAAGTTCGGGTCGGGGCAGATTCGTAGTCCGCGCGACAATGCCGTTGCGGCTGCGTACAAAGTCATCACCGAAGGTGTGCTGTTCGAGTGGGTGACGCACCAGAAGCCGACCCTGAGCGATCTCTACTTGATCCATCAACAGGGCTGGGAAGGCGCCGCCGAGCACATCAGCCAACCCGACCGCATCGCCTGGAAATCCATGTGCGCCACCGGCGAGGGCAAGGAAAAAGGCGAGAAGTGGTGCAAGCGTGCGATCTGGCGGAATACTCTTCCGGCCGTCAAGCAGGCGTGGAAATCGGTCGACAAGCTGACATCCGGCGCGTTCGTGGGAATGTGGCGCGCGCGGGTTGCTGAACTCTATTCGAAATATATGGCCACGGCTGCCGCCGAAGCGGCGAAGCAATAGCTTCCGTTGAGTGTCGGCTCCAGGCCAAACGGCCTTGAACGGCATTGGCGCCGACTGAACCAAGGGGATGTTGAGGTATGTTGATCCCCGCCCCTGGTTGATCACGCCGCGCGCTGGACGGCTCAGAGACCGGATGAACCAAGCCGCATCAGCCCCCTTTTCGATCGGCGAGCCGTTCCGCTGGCGCCGCTGAAGGCGAAGACCTTCGGAGGCTCGCAAGCCGAACTGAATTTCGACGCACCCAGGAACCTTTTTGTCTAGCTCAGGTTGAATAGGTGGAGATTTGCCATCAACGGGGCGGTCCCGGTCACGACGTGTCGTGCTTCGGCGCGCGGCTCGGAGTGATCAAACCTGCAATTGGCTGGGGTTCATCCGGGGGACGTCATGCCGCGCCCCACCCTGCGGCTGCGCTTGCTCGCGCCGGCCATCGCCCTCATCGCTTCGATGCTCGCATCGACGATATCTCCTTCGTCTTGCCAACAGGCGATCGTCAATAGGCATGACCTATTGCGCCCGCAGGCCGGCGAATCCGCTGACTCGCCCTTCACGTTCACTATCAACGAGGTGCTTGCGGCGCGCGACCGCGAGCGCAGCCGCCACGTCGATGCCGTCAGTCGGACGCCGTCTGCTTCTGCGCAGGTCGTGACAGAAGAGCGCCCCGTCGCGTCTGGATTGGGGGAGGCAGGTCGCGAGCCGTTCGGTGCCCTCTCATCGCGGGTTCCCGATGGCTTGCTTTCGCGCAGGTGGAGCGCTCTCGCAGCCGGCATCGACGATGATCGCGCCGTTCTCCAGCACTGCCGTGCCGATGCATCAAGATGTCCAGCGAATGCCGCGCAATTCCTGCGCCTTGTCAACGCCGTCAAATCGAAGTTCGGTCGCGAAAGACTCGAAGAGGTCAATCACGGCGTCAATCTCGCCATTCGTTATGTGAGGGACATTGTCCAGTACGGTGAAATGGATCGATGGACGTCGCCGCTTGCGACGTTCGCAACGACCAAGGGCGACTGCGAGGATTACGCCATTGCGAAATATGTTGCGCTTCTCGAAGCGGGCGCCTCGCCTGATGAGCTTGCAATCATACTGGGCCGCGACCGCGACGCCGGCCTGGACCACGCCGTCCTGGCAGCCTTCATTGAGGGCCAATGGTACCTGCTGGATAATCGGCGCGCGGAATTGATAAGCGCTTCGGCAGCGGTCAACTTCCTGCCGCTGATTTCATTGAACGCGGACGGAGTTCACGCACTGTCTGCGTCCTCGGGAACGCTTACCCCAGCGGTCCGCTGAGATTGGGCGCTACGGTGCGCTTGGACGGCGGGGCACGCTTATATTGCGAGGCTTGCTCATTTTTTCTTGCCCTGCGCGATCTGGCTCTTCCTCAGATCGGCAAACTCTCGCCTGAGCAGATCGACGACACTTCTCACCTTGGGGAGATCCGTCATGCGCTTGTGGCAGATGATCGCGAGTGGTGCGCGGAGTGAGGCCGGAAGCTGGAGCTTGAGCTCAACGAGGCCGCCGGGGCGCGATAGACGATGGGGAGTCTTCAGAAGGATCATCGCGCCGACGCCCGCCTGACAGGCCGCGACCTGCACGCTGTAGTCGTCAGAGGCGAAAGCGGGACGAAAGTCCGGGATTCTCGCCGCGAGTTCCGGATTCGGGCTCGTCATTTCATGCTGGCCCGCCCACGCGATCCAGTCGAGGTCGCGGAAGTCGTATGTTGCGGGCAATCGACGGGCGTATTCCCTGCTCGCATAGGCGCCGATCGGAACGGTAACTTCATCCACCGTGATCAGATCAGGATCATCGGAGGGCTGTTTCCTGAGTGCGATGTCCGCTTCGCCGAGCGAAAGATTCAGGCGCTCCGTGCTGGCCAGCACCTCAAGCGTGATCTGCGGGTGCTTCCTCCGCAGCGTTTCCGCGAACGGCGCCAGGAAATCGAAAGCGAAAGAGGGGGCCGCGGTCACACGCACGCGGCCACTCACGGGCGAGTTTTTCGCGTCGAGTGAGCGACTGGCTTCCGTCGCCCACTGCGCCATGCCTTGAGCTGCGGGAAGCAGCCTTGTGCCGGCTTTCGCCAGGGAGATGCCCTGGTTCTTGCGAACGAACAGCGGCTCGCCGAGTGCGTACTCCATCTCCGCAATTCTTCGGCTCAAGGTCGGCTGGCTCAGCTTGAGGCGCCGCGCCGCGCCGCTCAGGCTGCCCGCATCCGCAACCGCGAGAAAGATCCGCAAATCATTCCATTGCAGGTCCAAGTTCACTCTCCAAGTTCACCCTCCAAGTTCATTCCTGGGCTCGTGCCGGGCCATTCATTTATGTATGGCGACATAGGAATTTAGACAATTGCTATTCTAGCGGTTCACGGCAAAAGCGGCAGCAGAAATTGAGGAAAAATCATGCTCCGTCAGTCTGGACTGCTTTTCATTGGCGCTCTTGCCGTCGCCGTTCTTTCCGCGTGCTCGCAGACCTCGCATCCATCGACGCCTGCCAGCCTCGGCAAGCCTGTGAGTTCATCGGCCATGGAGGCGTTGATCGATAAGCCGGGACCCATAGAGGTCAAGACGGTCGCGAGCGCAGATTGGGTCGCCGATCTATCGGGGCTTATCAATCTGAAGGATCCCCAAGCTGTCCAGGCGGGGCTCAGGGATCACGAGGAGCCAATCCGGATCTACACGCATCTCGTGAAGCATCCGACGCAGGGATTCTACATGGTCGACACTGGTGTTTCGAAGCGGTTTGTCGAAGACCCCAAGAGCTTGGGAGTTGGATGGGTCGTTCGAAACTTCGCGAAGCTCGACAAAATGCAAGTCCGGGAAGACACCGCGTCGGCCATCAAATCACAGGGCGGCGCGCTCAAAGGGGTGCTCATGACCCATCTTCATCTCGATCATATCTCGGGCATGTCGGACATTCCCAAGGATGTGCCGTTCTACACGGGTCCCGGAGAAGCCGCGGAAAAGAAGTTCGAGAACTTCTTCGTCGAGGGGATGGAAGATGTCTTCTTTGAGGGCAGGCCCGCCATTCGAGAATTTCAGTTCAGCAAGGACCCCGACGGAAGATTCGAAGGGGTGATCGATGTCTTCGGCGACGGTTCATTGTTCGCGATACTGACCCCCGGACACACCGCGGGCCATGTCTCTTATCTCGCGCGCACGCCGGACGGTGCGGTGCTTCTCACGGGCGACGCTTGCCATACGCGCTGGGGCTGGGAGCATGGCGTCGAACCTGGAAGCTTTACGTTCGACCGGGAAGATGAGCGTAACAGTTTGCTCGCTTTGAGGTCCTTGAGTGAACGTCATCCGAAGATGGTCGTGAGATTGGGTCATCAACCCTAAGCGTGAACCTGTGAGCCGGCTCCCGCGCACTGATGCTCCCACGCCGGACTCGTTCTCTCCTTCAGCTATGGCCCCTCGGCGCCATCCAGCGATGTCCGCTATTGCAGTGTTCTTCAGCGAAGCGGACATCAGGAGGGCGGAGCGGGAATGCCCCTGTCTAACCGGAATACAGTTTAGGCCTGCCTACTCGTCGTCCTCGTCTTCATCCTCGTCTTCGTCGTCCTCGTCTTCCTCCTCCACGCGCGCGAGCGTGGCGAGCGGCAGCGTCTCGCGGAACAGGTCGCCTTCCATGCCCATCCAGACGCAGAGCACTTCCTCCTCCTTGATCTCCGCGACGGTCAGCGGCTGCCCGCCGGATTTCAGCATCACGACATCGCCGGCTTTCAATTCCATGGATTGTCCTCTCGGTTGATCGACGCGGCGCAGACGCTAGCAGGCGGTCATGACACGCTGAAAACGGACGGCGGCAGGTCCATCGCGACAATTGAAAGTCGCCGAAAGTGCTTGGCCTGCATGGTTCGAGACGCCCGCTTTGGCGGGCTCCTCACCATGAGGATCTGACATCCCGCCGCAGCACGGGACCTCATCCTGAGACGCCCGCGTCAGCGGGCGTCTCGAAGGATGGAAGCAGGCGAGGGGCCGCCCACGAAAATGGCCGCTCGCAAGCTCGGCGAGGATGGCATTATGCCCCTGTTTTGCCCGACGGCGCAAACGGGTTTCGTAAAATCCGTAACCCCTTGATATTGCAGGAGCGCTCTACTGTGCATGGGGTTGTTTTCGAAGTTTTGGTTAGACCGGCCCCGGCACCAGTTCGGTCAGCGAGCGGATGATGCGGTCGGGCTTGACGGTCGAGCCTTCGGGCAGGCCGTCGCCATGGACGTCGATCCAGATCGCGTAAATGCCGAGGCGCTGCGGCGTCACGACTTCCCATTCCAGATTATCGCCGATCATCCAGGTATCCGCCGGCGTGACGCCGAGCGCTTCCATCGCGTGCAGATAGGCGCGCTCCTCCGGCTTGCCGAAGCCGTGCTCGCCCTCGATCTGGATGTGATCGAAGCGATGGGTCAGATCGAAGCGCTCCACCTTGGCGCGCTGCATGTCGGCGGCGCCGTTGGTGACCAGCGCGAGCTTGACGCCGTGCGCCTTGAAGGCGTCGATCGCATCATGCGCGCCGGGGAAAACGAAGATCGCCTCCTCGCGGTAGGTGGTGAAGCGGTCGGCGAGCCGGTTGGCGAGGTCGTCGGGCAGGGCGCGATGGCCCTCGGCGGCGAGCGTGGCAAAACCGCCGCGCACCGTGAGCCGCCGCGCCTCGCCAAGCTTCATGCGCCACTCCGCTCCCGCGGTCGACCAGAACTGCCGCGCATAGGCGAGCACTGTGGTTGCGACCTGTGCCGGCGGCAACGGCGCGAGCTCCTCGGCGAATTCTTCGGCGATCGTGTTCCAGGCGATCTCCGGCCGGCCATAGGCCGACAGGATGGTGTCGTCCATGTCGATCAGCATGGCGCGCGGCAGCGGCCTCGAATTGGTCATGGCCATTTCACCTCCGGCGGCAGCGATGACAGGATGGAGTCCACATTGCCGCCGGTCTTGAGTCCGAAGATGGTGCCGCGGTCGTAGAGCAGGTTGAACTCGACATAGCGCCCGCGCCGGATCAGTTGCTCCTCGCGGTCGGCGTCCGTCCAGGCGCTGGCGAAATTGCGCCGGACGATGTCAGGATAGATCTTCAGGAAGGCGCGGCCGACATCCTTCGTGAAGGCGAGGTCGGCGTCCCAGTCGCCGCTGTCGTGCCAGTCGTAGAAGATGCCGCCGATCCCGCGCGCCTCCTTGCGGTGCGGCAGGTAGAAATACTCGTCGCACCACTTCCTGTACTTGTCGTAGTCGGCAATGCCGTTCGGCTGGTCGCAGGCGCCCTTCATCGCGGCGTGGAAGGCGATCGTGTCGGCATCCTCCTGCGTGCGCCGGCGGTCGAGCACCGGCGTGAGATCGGCGCCGCCGCCGAACCAGGCTTTTGTCGTCACGACGAAGCGCGTGTTCATGTGCACGGCCGGCACGTGCGGATTGCGTAAGTGAGCGATCAGCGAGATGCCGGAGGCCCAGAACCGCGGGTCTTCCGCAGCGCCCGGAATCTGCGCGCGAAACTCGGGCGCGAACTCGCCGTGCACGGTCGAGCAGTGCACGCCGACCTTCTCGAACAGGCGGCCGGACATCATCGACATCACGCCGCCGCCGCCCGCTGCGCCCGAGTGGTCGGTGCGCTGCCAGGGCGTGCGCTTGAAGCGGCCGGCCTCGAGAGGATAGAGGGCTTGCGGCGCGTCGTCCTCGAGCCGTTCGAAGCTCGCGCAGATGTCGTCGCGCAAGGTTTCGAACCAGGCGCGGGCGCGGGACTTGCGGTCTTCGATTGTCGAGGCGTCCATCTGCATTCCACTACTCTCGTAGGGTGGGCAAGGGCGCCCTTGCGCCGTGCCCACCACCTTCACCGTCATCTTGATTGGCGGGCACGCTTACGCTTCGCCCACCCTACGAAATCAACCTTGCGGACCGTAATAGGTGCAGCTCTCGTTGCAACTGTCGCGGTGGATGCTGACGCGGGCGAGCTTGCCGATATGCTGCAGGCGCTCCCAGACGAAGCGCGAGAGGTTTTCCAGCGTCGGCTTGCCCAGCGCCTCGATCTTGTTGAGAAACTTGTGGTCGAGCGTCAGGCGGACGTCCTCGATGGCGCGCTGGAGCAGGCCGAGGTCGACCACCATGCCGGTGTCGGGATCGGGCGTGCCGCGCACCGTCACCTCGGCGCGGAAGGAGTGGCCGTGGATCTCTTCGCTCGCCGGGCCAAAGGTCGTCCCCGACAGCGAGTGCGCCGCCTCGAAGCGGAACGATTTCGTCAATTCCCACATCTGTTCGAAAACCCAATCCCTATCTGATGCCGAGCGATTTATGCGTCTGCACGCTGAGCCGCCATTGCGGATGCTGCAGGCAGTAGTCGATCGCCCGCGCGGTGTTCTCGGCGACCTCGGGGCCGTCCATCGGCTGCAGCGAGAAGCGCTCGAAGGCGAGACCTTCGAAGGCTTCAGGGGCGGCAAGCGCCTGCGGATAGACCAGCTTCAGCTCGTGGCCGCGGCGCAGCACCAGCTCGCTACCGCCCTTGGGGCTGACGCAGATCCAGTCGAGTCCGTCGGGCGCCGCGATCGTGCCGTTGGTCTCGACGCCGATCTCGAAGCCGCGCGCATGCAGGGCGTCGATCAGGGCCGCATCGACCTGGAGCAGCGGCTCGCCGCCGGTGAGCACGACGTAGCGGTTGGCGGTGGAGGCGGTCCATTGCGCGGCGATGGTGTCGGCGAGCTCCGCAGCGGATGCATAGCGGCCGCCGAGCGTGCCGTCGGTACCGACGAAATCCGTGTCGCAGAACTTGCAGGTCGCCTCGGCGCGATCGGCCTCGCGGCCGCTCCAGAGGTTGCAGCCGGCAAAGCGGCAGAACACGGAGGCGCGTCCCGCATGGGCGCCTTCGCCTTGCAGGGTCAGGAAGATTTCCTTGACCGCGTAACTCAATGCTCTCTCCTCAAACTATCGGACTTGCCGGGTTCCGGATCTGCCGCAGCGCCTCGCCTGCGGCCATCGCCGCGGTCATGGCGACATTGAGCGACCGCAGCCCCGCATTGATCGGGATCACCAGCCGCGCGTCGGCGGCCTCGACCACCGCGTCGGTGACGCCGGCGCTCTCGCGTCCGAATAGCAGGATGTCCGACGTCTGGTAATGAAAATCGCGGTAATCGGTGGCGCCCTTGGTGGTGAACAGCAGCAGCCGGTAGCCCTGTGCCGCGCGCCATTCCTCGAAGGTCGTCCAGGAGACATGGCGGGTGATGCTGACGTGGTCGAGGTAATCCATTCCCGCCCGGCGGAAATGGCGGTCGGAGACCGGGAACCCTGCCGGCTCGATGATATGGGCAGCCAGCCCCAGGCAGGCGCAGAGCCTGAGAATCGTGCCGGTGTTCTGGGGGATGTCGGGCTGGAAAAGTGCGATCTGCATGGGCATCGGCGGGATGGTTGAGGGCCGGAAATGTCTCAATAAAACATCGCAGGCCCGGGAATTCGTGCATTGCACGCTTCCCCGCCGTTAGCGGGCTTGCGCTCGCCCGGCAAGGGTGCCAATAGAACGATTCTGGACTGCTGTTTTCGCCCTGTTTTGGTGGGGACAAGCCAAGTTCTGCCGCCGCGGGGGGCCGCGGGCGCCGGCAGCTCTGTTCTGGGGACCTTTGGGGGGCTCCTGGAGCGGTTCCACCGGCAGCATAAGAAGAAAGGGTTGGAATCGTGACGACAGCGTCTTCGGCGGACCATCCGACACGCCGTGATTTCTTATTCGTTGCAACGGGGGCAGCTGCAGCAGTAGGGGGCGCGGCCGCGCTCTGGCCCTTTATCTCTCAAATGAATCCGGATGCCTCGACCATCGCCGCCGGTGCGCCGATCGAGGTCGATCTCAGCCCGGTCGCCGAGGGGCAGGACATCAAGGTGTTCTGGCGCGGCAAGCCGATCTACATCAGCCACCGCACCAAGAAGCAGATCGACGAGGCGCGCGCCGTCAACGTGGCGAGCCTCCCCGATCCGCAGACCGACGAGGCCCGGGTCAAGGCCGGCCATGAGCAGTGGCTGGTCGTGATCGGCATCTGCACCCATCTCGGCTGCATCCCGATCGCTCATGAAGGCAACTACGACGGGTTCTTCTGCCCCTGCCATGGTTCGCAGTACGATTCGTCCGGCCGCATCCGCCAGGGGCCCGCGCCCGCGAACCTGCCGGTGCCGCCGTACCAGTTCGTTTCCGACACCAAAATCCAGATCGGCTGAGCTTCGGACCATCGTCCGAAGTTTCGCGCCGTCTCGTAGTTATATTTCCTCAGGATCGCATCATGAGCGGACCATCCGACTACCAGCCGAGCAATCCGGCCCTGCAATGGATCGAGCGGCGTCTGCCGATCCTCGGCCTCATGCACTCTTCCTTCGTCGTCTATCCCACCCCGCGTAACCTGAACTACTGGTGGACCTTCGGCGCCATCCTCTCCTTCATGCTGGGGATGCAGATCCTCACCGGCGTGATCCTGGCGATGCACTACACGCCGCATGCCGATCTCGCCTTCAAGTCGGTCGAGCTGATCGTCCGCGACGTGAATTACGGCTGGCTGCTGCGCAACATGCACGCCTGCGGCGCGTCGATGTTCTTCTTCGCGGTCTACGTCCACATGCTCCGCGGCCTCTATTACGGCTCCTACAAGGAGCCGCGCGAGGTGCTCTGGATCCTCGGCGTCATCATCTACCTCCTGATGATGGCGACGGGCTTCATGGGCTACGTGCTGCCCTGGGGCCAGATGAGCTTCTGGGGCGCCACCGTCATCACCAACCTGTTCTCCGCCATTCCCTATGTCGGCGAGAGCATCGTGACGCTGCTGTGGGGCGGCTATTCGGTCGGCAATCCGACGCTGAACCGCTTCTTCTCGCTGCACTATCTGCTGCCGTTCCTGATCGCGGGCGTCGTCGTGCTCCACGTCTGGGCGCTGCACGTCGCCGGCCAGAACAATCCGGACGGCGTCGAGCCGAAGACGGAAAAGGACACGGTGCCCTTCACGCCGCATGCGACCATCAAGGACATGTTCGGCGTCAGTTGCTTCCTGCTGCTCTACGCCTGGTTCATCTTCTACATGCCGAACTATCTCGGCGATGCCGACAACTACATTCCGGCGAACCCGGGCGTGACCCCGCCGCACATCGTGCCGGAATGGTATTACCTGCCGTTCTACGCGATCCTGCGCTCGATCCCGAACAAGCTCGCGGGCGTCATCGGGATGTTCTCGGCGATCATCATCCTGTGCTTCCTGCCCTGGCTGGACGCCGCGAAGACGAGGTCGTCGAAGTACCGTCCGCTGGCCAAGCAGTTCTTCTGGATCTTCGTCGCGGTCTGCATCCTGCTCGGCTATCTCGGCGCGCAGCCGCCGGAAGGCATCTACGTGATCGCCGGCCGGATCCTCACCTTCTGCTACTTCGCCTACTTCCTGATCGTGCTGCCGCTGCTCTCACGCATCGAAACGCCGCGGCCGGTGCCGAACTCGATCTCGGAGGCGATCCTGGCCAAGGGCGGCAAGGCCGTTGCTTCCGTTGCGGTCATGCTCGTCGCCGCCGGCGCGCTGTTCCTCGGCAGCATGCAGGATGCCCGCGCGTCCGAAGGTAGCGACCAGCCGCCGGCCAACAAATGGTCCTTCTCGGGCCCTTTCGGTAAGTACGACCGTGGCGCGCTCCAGCGCGGCCTCAAGGTCTACAAGGAAGTCTGCGCCAGCTGCCACGGCCTGTCCTACGTCGCCTTCCGCAATCTCGCGGAAGCCGGCGGACCCGGCTATTCGGTGGCGCAGGCTGCGGCCTTCGCGTCCGATTACAAGGTCAAGGACGGTCCGAACGACTCCGGCGACATGTTCGAGCGTCCGGGCCGCCCGGCCGACTACTTCCCCTCGCCCTTCCCGAACGAGCAGGCAGCGCGTGCGGCGAACGGTGGTGCGGCGCCGCCCGACTTGTCGCTCATCACCAAGGCGCGCTCCTACAAGCGCGGCTTCCCGATGTTCATCGTCGACTTCTTCACCCAGTACCAGGAGCAAGGTCCGGACTATGTCGACGCGATCCTGCAGGGCTTCGAGGACAAGGTGCCGGAAGGCGTGACCATTCCGGATGGCTCCTATTACAACAAGTACTTCCCGGGCCACGCCATCAAGATGCCGAAGCCGCTCAACGACGGCCAGGTGACCTATGACGACGGCTCGCCGACCACGGTCGCGCAATATTCCAAGGACGTCACCACGTTCCTGATGTGGACGGCCGAGCCGCACATGGAAGCGCGTAAGCGCCTCGGATTCCAGGTGTTCATCTTCCTGATCCTGTTCGCGGGCCTGATGTACTTCACCAAGAAGAAGGTCTGGGCCAGCTCGCATTGAGCTGCGTACGGCGCGACGAGAAATGAAGAAGCCCCCGCGAGGGGGCTTTTTTGCTGCACACGCGTGTGTGTTGTTTGGCGCGATTGCGTATCGCTCACTCAATCGCCAAAATACCCAGCAAACGCCCGCCTTAAAACTCATCGGAGGACACCATGGGAACCGCCATCACCTTCAAGCGCCCGGACGGCAAGGACGCCTCGGGCTATCTCGCCAATGCCGCGCGTGGCAACGCGCCGGGCGTGGTCGTGATCCAGGAATGGTGGGGCCTGTCGGACCAGATCAAGGGCCTGTGCGACCGCTTCGCGCTGGCCGGTTTCGACGCGCTGGCGCCTGATCTCTACAAGGGCAAGGTGGTGCCCTATCACGACACCGACAGCGCCAATAAGGAGATGAACTCGCTCGACTTCATGGACGCCACCACGCAGACCGTGCGCGGCGCCGCGCAATATCTGTCGCGCAACGGTGCCAAGGTCGGGCTGACCGGCTTCTGTCTCGGCGGCGCCGTCACCATCATCGGCTCGGTGCATGTGCCGGAGCTCGCCGCCGGTGTGGTGTTCTACGGCATCCCGCCGGAGCAGGCGGCCAAGCCCGCCGACGTCAAGATCCCCCTCCAGGCCCATTTCGCCAACAAGGACGATTGGTGCACGCCGGAGCTGGTCAACGGCTTCGAAAAGGCCATGAAGGCCGCCGGCAAGTCGCTCGAACTGTTCCGCTACGACGCCGAGCACGCCTTCGTCAACGAGCAGCGCCAGGCCGTGCACGACCGCGAAGCCGCCGAACTCGCCTGGGGCCGGGCGACGGAGTTTTTTCACAAGCATCTGGGCTAGACGTGCTTCGGCAGCATGGAGATCGTTGTCAACCTCGGTGCCGAGGCGGAACAAATCCGCCTACATATCTGATGGGTAGTGTGTCGCCCTGAGCCGCCGGAGGCATCGGTGATCGTCAATGGCCGTTTGAGGACAGTCGTCGTCGCTCGCGACGCGTTGCATGCCGCGCGGGACGCCGAAGAAGCAGGCCGTCTGGTCGAGGCCGTTCTCCGCTATGTCGAGGAGATGCAATACGTCGGCTCCTTCTCGCGGCAAGAACTGCCCGAGGTAGCGATGCAACTCTATCATGCGTCTTACTATTACGGTCAGGTCATCAACGGCGGACATAGTCAGTTCATTGCCAACTCCGATAGGTTGCTGCCAATCATTTGCATTGACGCGCTCGCTGGACTGAAGGCGATGGGGGACGTCGATAAAAGCCAAATCCTGCAAGAGATGATGGTTTGGATGGACGAGCATCCCGACGAGGCCGCCCGGCAAGATGGCGCCTTCACCAGCGCGGACGCGCTCAACGAACTCGATGACCGCTTTTATGAGCTAGTCGCGTTTCGTCCCATGTATCCGCTGGGGGCGCGATGGATCGCGAGCTGGCCTGAACTGAAGCCGGTGGCAGACAACCAATATGCCGCCGAAATCGACAGACTCGCGCAGCTTCACCCCAACTTTCCTCGGCGGCGGCTTTGGCGGAGTGTCGAGGAGTTCAGGTATCAAATTCTCAACGACCTGCAGCTTGCCGTGGCTGTCTCATGTGGAGCGGTGAGGCCTGATCCTGAATTTAAGGTGGCTGTTCTGGCAAGACACGACATGAAGGTGGGGCGTGAGCCATGTCAGGCGTTTGGAGTGAAGACCGACAAGGGCGCTCGACTTTGCGCCTTGCTGAAATCGGAGGCCAGGCTTTATGAGGCCGCGAGCGATTTTTCCCCCGGCGCGTTACTCTCGAGTGTCTCCGCCGATACAATCGAGAGCGTCGAAATCTTGGCTAGACAGCATCTGGCTGCTGAAGCGATCCACTTGATACTGCGCAATTTGGGCCTGGACACCGCGGCGGCTCTTACGGTGCTCAGGTTGGGTGAGGACAGCGTGACATGGTGCGCCTTGATCGGGACCAAACTCGTTGAAATTGAAACTCGCAGCGATCGTGCCAGTGCCTTCGAAGCTGGAGGTAAGAGCAGGCTGACGATCCTGCGCCCTGAGATCGAACGGCATGCTGCGGACGTCGCGCTGGGCCGGCCAGCCAGCCATCTAGCGCCGTAACCTTGACGCGTCCGCTCGCGAAACCCCTGCCTCCCTTGACGCCGCCTTCCGGTCATGGTGAATATCCCGTCATGAACACCGTTGTCCGCCCATTCCGTCGTTGGTGGCGCGCCTCTTAAAGAGGTGGCCGGTGCGATTTTTCCCATCCCAATCGTCCGAGGTCGCCCCACAGCGCGGCGGCCTTTTCGTTTGTCCTGTGGCGTTCCCTCCTCAAGTTTCGTAAGAGGACCACATGAACAGGACCGTCTTTGCCCTCCCGGCCAGAAGCGACTATGTGACCCGCGCGGGTCTGGCGATCACGCGCGTCGCGGAGCAGTTTACCGGCGGCGCCAACAGGCTCGACGACCTCATCAACCTGCTCGACCGCCGTCGCGGCGTGGTGCTGTCCTCGGGCACGACCGTGCCCGGCCGCTACGAGAGCTTTGACCTCGGCTTCTCCGATCCGCCGCTCAAGCTCGAGACCACTGGCGTCAATTTCAGGCTGGAAGCGCTGAACGGGCGAGGCGAGGTGCTGATCGCCTTCCTGGCTGATGTGCTGCGCGAGCCCTGCGTCGTGATCTCCGAGAAGACCGCGACGCGCCTTGCCGGCCATATCATCCGTGGCGATGCGCCTGTCGAGGAAGACCAGCGCACGCGGCGTGCCAGCGTGATGTCGCTGGTGCGCGACATCATCGCAGCCTTCTCCGCCAATGACGACGGGCTGCTCGGCCTGTTCGGCGCCTTCGCCTACGACCTTGTGTTCCAGATCGAGGACCTCGTGCAAAAGCGCGCACGAGAGAGCGACCAGCGCGACATCGTGCTCTACGTGCCCGACCGCCTGCTGGCCTATGACCGCGCCACCGGCCGCGGCGTGGTGCTCTCTTATGACTTTGCATGGAAGGGTAAATCCACCGACGGCCTGCCGCGGGAGACCGCCGAGAGCCCCTATCGGAACACGCCGCGCCAGGGCTTTTCCGATCACGCGCCTGGCGAATATCAGGCCACGGTCGAGACCGCGCGCGCGGCCTTCGCCCGGGGGGATCTGTTCGAGGCGGTGCCGGGACAGCTGTTTGCCGAACCCTGCGAGCGCTCGCCTGCGGAAGTCTTCCAGCGCCTCTGCGTGATCAACCCCTCGCCCTATGGCGCGCTGATGAATCTCGGCGAGGGCGAGTTTCTCGTGTCCGCCTCGCCGGAAATGTTCGTGCGCTCGGACGGGCGCCGCGTCGAAACCTGCCCGATCTCGGGTACGATCGCGCGCGGCAGCGATGCGATCGGCGACGCCGAGCAGATCCGCCAGCTCCTGAACTCGGAGAAGGACGAGTTCGAGCTCAACATGTGCACCGACGTCGACCGCAACGACAAGGCGCGCGTCTGCGTGCCCGGCACCATCAAGGTGCTGGCGCGCCGGCAGATCGAGACCTACTCGAAGCTGTTCCACACCGTCGACCATGTCGAGGGGATGCTGCGCCCCGGCTTCGACGCGCTCGATGCCTTCCTCACCCATGCCTGGGCCGTGACCGTCACTGGCGCGCCAAAACTGTGGGCGATGCAGTTCGTCGAGGATCACGAACGCTCGCCGCGGCGCTGGTATGCCGGCGCGATCGGCGCGGTGAATTTCGACGGCAGCATCAACACCGGTCTGACCATCCGCACCATCCGCATGAAGGATGGCCTGGCCGAGGTTCGCGTCGGCGCCACCTGCCTGTTCGATTCAGATCCTGCCGCCGAAGATCGCGAGTGCCAGGTCAAGGCTGCCGCGCTGTTCCAGGCGCTGCGCGGCGACCCGCCGAAGCCGCTGTCGACCTTTGCGCCCGATGCGACCGGCTCGGGCAAGCGGGTGCTGCTGATCGACCACGACGACAGCTTCGTGCACATGCTCGCCGATTATTTCCGCCAGGTCGGGGCCGACGTCACCGTGGTCCGCCATGTCCATGCGATTGACATGCTCAAGCAGAAGAGCTGGGACTTGCTGGTGCTGTCGCCCGGTCCCGGCAGGCCTGAGGACTTCGGGATCAAGAAGACAATCGATGCGGCACTGGAGAAGAAGCTGCCGGTGTTCGGCGTCTGCTTAGGCGTACAGGCGATCGGCGAATATTTCGGCGGCGAGCTCGGCCAGCTCACCCATCCGGCCCACGGCCGGCCCTCGCGGGTGCAGGTGCGCGGCGGGCGGCTGATGCGCAATCTGCCGAACGAGATCGTCATTGGCCGCTATCATTCGCTCTTCGTCGAGCGCGACAGCATGCCGGAGGTGTTGTCCGTCACCGCCAGCACCGAGGACGGCGTCGCCATGGCGCTGGAGCACAAGACGCTGCCGGTCGCCGGCGTGCAATTCCACCCGGAATCCCTGATGTCGCTGGGCAACGAGGTGGGCTTGAAGATTGTCGAGAATGCGTTCCGCCTGGATGCGCGTGTTGATTGAGAGGCACCGATGACCTTTGACCACGACCTGAAGGCGAGCGTTCGCGCCATTGTCGACTATCCCAAGCCGGGGATCATATTTCGCGACATAACCACCCTGCTCGCGGACGCGCGCGCCTTCCGCCGCGCGGTCGACGAGCTCGTCAATCCCTGGGCCGGCAACAAGATCGACAAGGTCGCCGGGATGGAAGCGCGCGGCTTCATCATCGGCGGCGCGGTGGCGCATCAGCTCTCGGCCGGCTTCGTGCCGATCCGGAAAAAAGGCAAGCTACCGCACACCACCGTGCGGATCGCCTACTCGCTCGAATACGGCATCGACGAGATGGAGATGCATGTCGACGCGATCGCGCCGGGAGAGCGCGTCATCCTGGTCGACGATCTCATTGCCACCGGCGGCACCGCGGAAGGTGCGGTCAAGCTGCTGCGCCAGATCGGCGCCAACGTCGTCGCTGCCTGCTTCATCATCGACCTGCCCGAGCTCGGCGGCGCCGCAAAGCTGCGTGCCATGGACGTGCCGGTGCGCACGCTGATGACGTTCGAGGGGCACTGAGAGGCCGCCGCGACCCTCAGATCGCTTCGGCCTTCAGTTCATCCCGCCAATGCAGCAGCCGCTCCTTCAGGAGCGCGTTCCTGACATAGGCAGTTTCCTCATCCTCCAGACGCTCACATTCGCCAAACGTCAGCCCGGCCTCGCCATGCGCATTCCAGGCGGCCTGGAGGCTGCGGCAGGTGTGGCTGCCCTGACGGAGCGCGAACCAGATGCGATTCTGGATTGTCTCCAGGTTCGGGGCCGGTCCGACCCAGGTCTGCCCTGACGCGGCGCAGCGGACCACGTAGATGCCGGCGATGGTCTTTCGCTCCTTGTAGGCGGCGATCGCTGCTTTCCGGTCGATGCTCACG